>Ga0206351_10188940_pt1 | contig 26728 bp, 47 predicted proteins | sample DielMetaTC5pm1_FD_146431 | JGI IMG/M metagenome (GOLD analysis project Ga0206351, IMG submission 146431) | Corn rhizosphere microbial communities from Kellogg Biological Station, Michigan, USA - Diel MetaT C5pm-1 (Metagenome Metatranscriptome)... | ecosystem: Host-associated > Plants > Roots >...
GGCTTGTATCGTCGCGCTGGGCAGAGCTGGGAAGGGATGTCTTGGCATGTCGGGCGCGGAGTGTCTTGGCATGTCGGCAGGAACTGACCCGGTTTGGGTGGTCGTCTGGGCCGGAGTCGGATTGGCATGTCGGCGGGGAAAGAATCGGTGCGGCATGTCGGAGGTGTCCGGGCGAGGCTGGACTGGGTGAGTTACGGTAAGTCGGCACGACTAGGTGGGGACGGGCTTGTCGGCGGGGTTGGGCGCGGTTCGTCGGAGGGGTTGGACGCGGTTGGTCGGCGGGCTCGGCACGGGTAGGGAAGGCTCGTCGGTTCGGGTGGGGTCCGTTCGGAGGTGGGTGGTCGGCGTGGGAAGGAGTGGAAAGTTCAGTCGCCCTGGCTTGGCTTGGTAAGACTAGGCACCGGGGTGGAAAGTCGGATAGGTAGGCGGCGGTACGGGTAGTCGCGGTTCGGCTTGGCCTGGGTCGGTGAGTCGCGTGGGCACGGCCTGAGTGGGTTAGTCGGCCTGGCTGAGATGGGACGCGGCGAGGTAAGTCACGTGGTCCGACTTGGTGGGAGTGGAGAAGGTCTGTCGCGCCGGGCGGTCCAGGACAGGTGGGTTATGACTGGTCGCAAGGCTCGGGACGATGAGTGGCGGACTGTCGCGCCGGGTCGGCAGGTGGTGACATGGCTCGTCGCCGGGCTGGGTACGAAGTGCGCTGAGCTGGGTAGTCGGCCGGGCGCGGGAAGAGTGGGCAGAGGTGTGGCATGTCATCGCGGACTGGCAAGGTGTGGCATGTCGCGCGGACTGGTACGGCAAGGCGCGGTATGTCGGCGGGGTTTGGTAAGACACGGGCAGGTATGTCGGCGGGGCTCGGATCGCGGTGTACAGGCACGGGAAGTCGGCGGGGCTTGGTAGGCGACGGCAAGTCGGCCAGGCTGGGTTCGCGGGGAAGCGGCATGGGTAGTCGCGGATGCGATCCGGATCGGGGTGTACAGGTTTGTCGGGGCGGTTGGCGACAGGTACGGCTTGTCGGCGGGGACGGATGCGGAGCGGTTGAATTCGTCGCAAGGTCCGGCTTGGGAAGGGGAGACTTGTCACGTGGTCCGGCGCGTTAGGGTTCGGGCAGTCGGTGGGGTGAGGTCTGTCACGGAGTGTCACGGAGTTGAGAACTGGGCCGGGGTGGTCCGTCGGCACGCGAAAAGGTCCGGAAGGACGTGGCTCGTCGGACAGCTTTGACACGGGCGGGTATGTCGGCTGGTGTGAGAGGACCCGGAGAGAGCCGGATTGTCGGCAGGGTCAGCGGCGGAGAGGCTTGGCTTGTCGCCTGGGTCAGGCGTGGTGTGACTCGGCTTGTCGGCAAGGTGGGGTTGGGTGTGTCACCGGGCCTGGCTTGTGTCGGAGCGATGCGTCGGCAGGGCTCGGGAGGACAGGCGAAGGGCTGACTTGTCGGCGTGGCGCGGCAGGGCCCGGACTGTATCGGGATGGCTCGTCGCTGATCAGGTTGGAGTAGGTAGGTCGGCTGGCTAGATAGGAGCAGGTATGTCGCGTGGCATGGGCCGGGACGGCTTGTCTTGTCAGTCCGGGTCAGGACGGAAAAGGGGTGGGTAGTCGGGTGGTCAGGTCCGATGTGGCTTGTCGGCAGGGGTCCGAATCGGTTCGGTTTGTCGGGACGGCGCGGCCGGGGAGGCGGTGGGCAGTCTCCGCAGAGGACAGCGAGGGTACGTCACCGGACGTGGCTCGGGAAGTTCGGTGGCGGGTAGTCACCGGAATGCGGTGGCCCGAGGCGGGATGAACTGTCGCGCGGGTGGAGGTGATGCGACGGAGTGCGGGCAGTCACGTGCTGGTTGTTGCGTCCTGGTCAGTTTCCTCACCCGTGACGATCCAGCGTAGTAGCTCTGCGTCACGGGTGACCTGCTCGGCACGGGTCGTTTTTTCCGTGCTTAGCTGAAACAGCCTGTCTTCTACCGTACCCGGTGTAATGGAGTACGTGACCCGCACCGGGAACTGCTGGCCGATCCGGTCCACCCGGCCGATGACCTGCTCGTTGACGAAGAACGAGGGATCGGGCTGAAGGAACAAGAGGCTGTCGCTCGCCGTGAGCGTAATCGCCTCGCCGCCCGTGCGCCCGGTCATGAGAATGACGCGGCACTCGCCGGTCTGAAACCACTGCACGCTGCGGTCGCGTTCGACCGGAGTCATCTCGGCCTTGATCGAGCAGTGGGTGATCTTATGGGCCGCCAGCCGCGACTCGCACAGCTTCAGGAGCTGCGGGCTGTTCATGCACACCACGAGCTGGCCGGGGTTGTCGTCCAGGTAGTCGATCAGATCATCGACCTTGTTGGAAGGGGTTGTCATTTTCACGAGCTGCCGGGTGAACCCGTCTTTGTCCTCGCCGTCGGCGGTTTCGATCATGGCCGAGGCCACCTGGCACATCCGGCCGAATGCCACGGCGGTGTTGGCCGCGCTGACCGTGGTGGACTCCAGCTCAGCCAGGGCCTGCTTTTTGAGCTGGGCGTAGACGCGCTTTTGGGCGGGTGACATCTCCGGGTAGCGGAAGGTCACCGGCAGCCGCGCGGGCATACCGGGGCGGGCGATTTCCTTGGGGATCCGCCGGATCAGCGGCTGAACGATGGCCTGGAACGCGGCCTCGGTCTCTGGCTTCAGTCCCAGGTACTCGGTGCCGCGCGACCAGGCCAGCATCTTGACTGCGTACAGGTCCAGGAAGCGGCTCTTGCTCGGGAAGGCGCGCGGATCGATGCCGTGCAAGATGGCCCAGATGTCCTCGATGGTGTCGCCCACGGGGGTGCCGGTGGCGGGCCAGAAATAACGCGCGCCGTGCGCCAGGTGCCACACCGCCCGCGTCTGCTTGGAGCCCGCGTCCTTCATCCGGTGCGCTTCGTCCGCGATGACGCCGGTCCAGCGGATTTCGTTCAGTTCCTTCTCGTGCACCTCGCACTGCGCGGCGGTCTTGCCGGTGGATCCGCCGTGCTCGTCGCACTTGACGAATTCCTTGCCGGGGTAGCGGGCCAGCCGGGTGTGCAGCCGCAGCGTCTTCCAGCCGATCACGTACACGTCGGCTTCGCCTTCGTCCATGATCTGCTTGCGGCGCTTGAGCGCGGTGCCGTCGATCACCCGCACGCTCAGCTCCGGTGCCCAGCGGTTCAGCTCGCGCTGCCAGTTGTACAGCGCCGAGGGAGGCGCGACCACCAGCCACGGGCCGGTGTCGCTGTTCAGGTCCCGCACGAGCTGGATGCCCCGGATAAGCTGCGGGGTCTTGCCGTTGCCCTGCGGGTCCCCGAGGACCGCACGGTTCATCCCGTACAGGTACGCCGATCCGCCGCGCTGGTGGGTGAACACCTTACGGACGCTGCCTTCGTCCAGCCGGTCCAGTACCTCGCTGATGTGCTCGGCGTTGGGGTGCACGTCCACCGACTGCCGCCAGGCGTAAGCCATCTGCCGCCAGCCGTCGTCAATGGCGGCCCAGTTGGCGAGCTTGGGCTGGATGTCCACCGGCAGGCCCTGCCACAGCGTGCGGAACGCGATCCACGCGGGGCTGCTTAGCGGAACCCGCCAGATACCGTCGGATTTCCTGTAATTACAACCGGGGATCTGCTCGCACAGATGGAATTCGCTGCGTGCGCAGCCGATGGCGAGCCAGGGCCCGTTGCCGTGCTCGTCTGGATCTATAGCAGCCCAGGCCATTGTCGCGCCTTCCATCGTTAGAGGTAACACGGGAACGGAGGACCGCAGGACGCGGCCCTCCGTTATTTTCTCTCCCCTATGCGATCATGTGCCCGTCGCGCGGATGGTCTTCCTTGTCCAGGCGAGACAGGTGACGCTCGTACTCTTCCACCATGTCCACGGTGTAGGAGTACGTCTTGTCCTGGTGCTGCTTGATCTCGTAGCCGTTGGCGTACGCCCACGTCCGGAATTTCTTCCAGTAGTCGCGCATGGTAGTGCCGACCGCGTGCCAGAGGTACACCCGCCCGTAGCGAGGCACTTCCGGACCCGCCCCGGCCGCCGTGATGGCCTGCTGTGAGCGGGGGTCGATCGCCAGGCGCGGCGCGTCCACCTTGCGGGCAGCGTCCAGGTAGGGCTTGATGCCGTGCCACAGGTCGGCGGTGTGTTCGTCGGTCAGGTCTAGCTCGTACCAGGTGCCGTCCCAGCCGAGCCGGACTGTGTTGTCCGCGATGACCTTGCGCCCTTCAACCAGGTCCATCTCGTCCACGAGCACGATCATCTTCATAATGCGCTCTTAACCGAGGAAGCCAGCAGCTTGCCGTGACCTCCCCACACGTGCGCCCGGATGTCACGCGGGGTCACGTCTTCGCCGTGGCGGACCACCCAGTGCTCGGGCCGGATGTACTTGTAAGTGATGTCCATGTCGAACGCGCCGCCGGGCAACGTCGTCCACACTCGCACGGTCTTGCACGACGAGCAGGTCTCACGCACCTGGAACTGGCCGTTCTTCTCCGGAATGGCCTCGATGCCCTTCGGCAGCGGCTTGTTGGGGCGGATCTTCGGCCAGGAGTGCCCCTGGCTCATGCACACCGCCTGGTCGTCATCCATGCTCGCCAGGTACTGCTGCTCGGCCCGTCCGGGGCTGAGCTGCCTGACGTTGGATTGCGCCATGATCTTCTCCCTTTTCCTGTCCGCTTCTATCTACGGCTCGTTCTTACTGTATATGACTTCCCGTTGTGCTGGCGTCAGCTCATTTGACCTGATCAACCATCTGAGCATATGACAGGCGGCGCTCTGGGCGTCGTCTTTGCCCGGAACCCACCAGCCCAGTGCCTGGAGCATCCGTCTGTCGGCCGCGTCCGGGGTGTGCCGCTGGCCCTCGGAAAGCACGCGGCAGTTGTGTTTGGCGGTCAGGTAGCGGCATACGCCGATCACGTGCAGGGCGTCGTGAATGCCCTGGCGGGTTTTCTTATGGGTTTGGTCGTCTATGTCGAACCGCTCCCAGCCGATGGCGAGCTGCGGACCCCACCCGGAGCACCACAGGTCGATCGAGCGGCACGCCTCGGTGAACGGCAGCTCCAAGGCGTTGAACTGGTAGCCCGGCTGCTGGCCCGCGATCGACAGCGTGGCGATGCCGGTCATCCCGCCAGGGTCAACCCACATGACAGCAAGAGGGAGCACGCGATCACCGCCAGGAACATGAGGCAGCCGAAGTTAGGCGGGATGGCCCCTGGCTTGTGGTTGGCGTTCACATCCGCTCCTGTTCAGGCAGCGAGTATGCCACACCGGGTTCGACCTGGATCGACGGGTCGCCCTGCTGGCTGCCGATGTAGACGGCTTTCTCGTAGCTGTCCTCGTCGGGGACGATCACGAGTTTCAGCGACTCGATCAGCGGGTCGGCGCAGTCCTTGCACAGGTCCACCGGCCTGATGTAGTCGTGGGCGACGCTCTCGCCCCGGCTGGTGGTGTGCCGGATGCCGCCCTCTAGGTGGACGGTGAGGTTACGGCACTGGGCTCCGCACTTGTCACAGAAGGTTTTCTGCATTCTTCTCCTATCGCTGCCAGTTCGCGGACCACGGCGTAGAACACGCGCACCTTGGCTCGTTCTTTCACCGGAAGCTGGTCCCACGGCACCAGGCAGGGGTGTGTTTTCTTCTCGTTGTCTTTGTCGGGTCCGTATACCCAGCCCTGGGCGGTCTTGTAGTCGCACCACAGCTCGTGGTTTTGCTCGGGGGTCAGCCCCATGCGGACGCGGCGCACGCCCGCGACGGTGGAGTCGCGCAGGGAGTGCGGCTCCCAGTGCCAGGGCAGCGACGGCATGTCGTCACCGAACAGCGCCTGCATCGCGCGATTCGTCTCGTGGACGATGAACGCGATCTCTTCGTCGGACAGGTTCATTTCACCCAGCGACCCTCCAGCACCTTTCCGTCCCAGGTAATGGGCACACGGAAATTCTCCCGGTCGGTAAGTATTCGTGATGCCTCTTTCAGGCCCTGCTCGGCTATTTCCTCGGGGAATTCGAACAGGTACTCGTCGTGAATCGTGAGCCGAATATACGGGCCAAAACCGTGTGCATCCAGGTCGATCAGGCCGCGCTTCAAGATGATAGCGGCACTGCCCTGGATCATGGTATTGAGGATCGCGTACTCGTGCCCTTTGAACACGTAGAGTTTCCGGCCGTCCAGTGCGGTGGCATGCGGCCGGGAGTCGCGCTTGCCCTCGCGGATGAGCTGGTACATCAGGTGCATGACGCCGGGATACCGCTGCTGGAAGCCGTAGTATGCTCCAGACATCATTTCTTCGGTCACGCCCGCCGTACGCGCTGCGGTGTCCAGCGAAGCGCCGTACACCTGCCCGTAAGAGGCGTTCTTGGTCAGCGAGTAGCGCGGGTCTTTCTTGGTGATGTCCTGGCTGTAAATCCTCTTGGCAGCCATGACGAAGAACGACTGACCGTTGCGCTCGGCTTCACGGAAGTCGTGGATCAGATTCTGGTCGCCGCTGAAGTGCGCGGCCAGCCGCATCTCGATCTGGTCGGCGTCGATCGACACCAGCTTGTGACCGGGGCGCGGGATGAAGCTGCCCCGGATCACCGGCTCGTCGCGGTCGAACGTCTGCATGGGCGGGTCGGTGACAGACTGACGTGATGTCCTGGCCCGGCAGGTGTTGATGGTGTAGTGCATGGTGCCGTCAACGTGCAGGTCCAGGAATTTCTGGAGGTACTTGCCGACGATGTCCCCCGCCTTGCGGGCATAGCCGATCGTCTTGATCAGGTGCGCGTGTTCGGGGTAGACGTTGGCGTAGAACTTCAGCGCCTCTTTGCTGATGGACGGGTTGCCCGATTCGGTCCACACCTTGGTCGGGATGCCGAGGCTGTTCAAGGCGCGCATCACCTGGTTGGCGCTGTTGACGCTGGCGATGCCGAATTCGGCCTTGAGCCAGGTCAGGGCGTGGTCGCGGAAGCCGCTGATCTTGTCGATCTTGTCGTGGATGTAGGGCAGGTCGATCGCCATGCCGGTGTCCATCATCGCGGCGCTGACCCGGATGGTGGCCTTCTCCAGGTCGTAGGCCTCGCGGTAGCGGCCGGTCACCTGCGGGCCGAACTTCTCCCACAGGTGGCAGGCGATCACCGGATCCAGCGCGCCGTAGCACCAGTACGGCTCCCAGGAATCGGGCACCGTGTCCCAGCTCCAGTGGTTGGCGGCCATGCCCTCGTGCAGCACCTGCTCGCCCGCGATGGCGCGCGGGTCCACCTCGATCGCGCCGCGCGCCTTGAGCGCGGCCAGCTTGAGGCTGTCGCAGATGTGCCCGGCGGTCAGCGTGTCCTCGATGTGCTCCCATGGCAGCTTCACGCCCGTGTGCCGGTGGATCACCCGCCAGTCATACGGTGAGTTGTGCCAGATGACCTGCGGGTACTTGCTCAGCAGCTCGATCGCCGGTCCCCACCAGCCGGATGGGAACGCCCACCCGTGGCGCGTGTCACCGACCTGGACCAGCCGCATGCGGTGGTGGTAGGGAGACAGACCACCTGACTCCGTGTCGCCGCCGATCGGGCCGGGACGGCGCTCGCCCGCCCACCGCAGGAACGCCAGCAGGGTCTCCACGTCCGCGACGCGGTGGAGCTTCACGCCGTCCAGGGGGCCACCAGACCGGATGGCGGCGGTCTCAGGGACGGCAACGCTCATGTTGTTCTCTTGGCCCTGGCTCTAGCATTGGCAGCGTCTCGCTGGCGCTCTAGCTTCCGTATCTTGCGCTTGAACTCGGTAGTCATCCGGGCCATCTCTTGCTCATGCTCGGCCTGGAGAGTCAGCGTAGAATTCATCGCTGCTAGGGCAAGAGCCGTGCTGTCGTACCTGTGCCGGGTGGTCGGGTCAACGTTAACGTTGTCCTCCACCCAGGGAGCCAGTGTCTTGACGTACGTCTCGATATTGGTAGACAGGCCCTTGGCGTGCGCGCCCATGGTGTAGTCACGCGCTTCATCGGCGGTCAGGGCCGGACGATAGACCAGGGTATTCCGATCTTCCCGTTCATCCCTGACACCGATCCACTGCTCGTTCCTGACCAGGTACTGGAGTGCCGCCTTGACCTGGTTGTAACTGAGGCCCGTCTCTTCCATGTCGATTTTGGAAAGGGGAACACCAAGCTCCGTATATAGCTGCTTAATACGCTCTGAGTTGGCTTTGGGTCCGTCTCCTGTGAAGTTAAGCGCCATCGGTATCATTCTCCCTTGAGGATGTTTTCTAGCTCTTGGTCCAGAGTTACGCCGCTGTTCACCCGGATAAGCTGGGCGAGCGCTTCTGTTACCTCGTCCGCTAGCTGCGCGATCTGCGCATCCTTGGACCCGGCTAGGTTCGCCTGAACGGTCATGTGCGCGGCTTCCCGAATGCTCTGCTTGGCCCTGACCAGAGCCGACAGCACGTCCATCCGGTTAGGGTCGGCTGGCGGTTTGTGGTCGTCGGACCAGGACTTGCCGGTCAGTTCCCTGCTGAACTCGCGCAAGGTCATGTGCTCACGCTCGGCCCGCTCCATCAGCTCGGGCGTCCACTTGCCTCGGTATCCGGATGCTTCCATGTATATTCTGAACGGGAGCCGCCAAACCCTCTCCTCAGAGGAGAATGTTTTAGCGGTGACTCGCATAGCAGCGAGGTAGTGAGGCTTGGCTTCGTATCCCTGCTCGGCTAGCCATGCAGAACAACGGCTGTATTCGTGTTGCTTGACGATGCCTGTGTCGTACGTCTGTATCTCTTCAAGCAGCGCGTCCGCTACCGGCCAGCTCCGGTCTTCCTGGTCGCGTAGTGCGGCGAGAGTCTTCGGGTAGCCCATGATCTTTCTCCCTTTTTGCGATGCGATGCAGTTAGCCCAGGTTAACGCTGTACCCGTTCTCCAGGCAGAACGCCGTCCAGTCGGCGGGCTGGCAGTAGCGCTCGTCGTTCAGCGACGGGTGCGCCCACCCGTACTTTTCGTACAGGTAGGCGTAGAAGCTGCTGCACACCACCTCGCCGGGGCGCAGGTCGTGTTCCCATTCGGTGTTCCACAGCTTGACGTGCAGGTCATCGAATCCGTCACCGAGGATCGCTTCCCAGTCGTACTTGGTGCCGAACATGCCCTGGGCGTCTTTCATCAGCGCCAGGCGCTGCGCGTCGCCGCGTCCGGGCTGAAGCGCGTTGGTCACGGTGTACCGGCTGGCCAGGTAGGGCCGCATGTCGCATTCGCCCACCCCGCCAGGGCGGCCCTCGATGCCCCAGGGCACCTCTCCGGAATCGTAGTGGCTGAACCCGGCCACGTGGTTGTCCAGGTTCGGCTTGCCAGCCAGTGCGGCACCGAACCGGATCGCGGCGGCCTGCCAGCCGGATGTCCGTACGACAACGATGTCGCCGGGCTTCAAGAGGAAGCGCGTCACCGGACGGCGGGAGTCATGAGCAGCACGTCCCCGGCGGTCAGCGGGTCGCGGCCCATGAACACCAGCACCTGGCCGCCGGAGTCAACCGACCGGATCCGGCGGGCGTCCTCGTCGGCGCGGTGCTCGCCGCCGCAGCGGAAGTACGGCGTCCACACGGCCATGCCGTTGCCCACCATGTTCTCGCCCGCTCGCGCGAGGATAAGCTGCCTGGCCGGCTCGGGGCACGCGCCCATGTCGCACCGGATGGTGTTTTCGTCCATATCTTCTCCCTGTGGTTCCGGTTGGCTACCGGCTGAAAGCCGGATCGTTCAGGGCCGCTTCACGCAAAGCGTCCCGTACCGGCTTACTGTACCTCACGCTCCGGCCGTGGTCACGGTGGTGGATCACGGTCAGCCGCTCCACCACTTCCTCGGGCGTGGCGCAGTTGTCGAACGTGTGACGCGGGAACTCATACCGGATGACCGCGCGCTCGGGCAGGTACTCCGGCGGCTCGGGGCGGCACCGCAGGCACGGCTCGGCGTCGTCGGGCAGGTCATCGATGGTGGCCACGTCGCCGCGCTGGTCGCCGTCGCGGGTCACGCACCGGGTCCCGGCGGTGTGGTAGGTCAGGCTCATGCCGATGCGGTGGGTCATGTAGCCGCCGTCGCGCAGCTTGTAGATCTCGATCTCCGCCCATGCCAGGGAGTCAGGGCGTCGTGACGTACCGTGGCCGATACGGACGCCGTTGATCTCCACGGGCTTGATCATTCCCTTGTCCGCGATCAACACAGTGTCAGCCTCTGTCATCATCATCCCTCTCCCTCATCTTTCTCAACTCTACGCGACCGGCGGTAAAATCACGTACAGCGCATCCGCCCCGGATCGCGCCAGGGAGATGATCACGTACATGAACAACGCTTCTGACCAGCCAATTCCCTCATGCGAGTGCATGTGGTTCCCGGCCGGGCACCGATTGCCGAGGAAATACGGGCTCGGCGCGGTCGCGCTGCGTTACGCCGCCCTGGGCTACGCGGTGTTGCCGCTCGCGCGCGGCGGCAAAAGACCGCATGCCATGCTGGGTGATCGTGGCGGGGTGCACCGTGCCACGCGGGACCCCGACGAGATCATGGACCTGTGGTCACTCGATCGCCTCGCCAACGTGGGGGTGGCCACCGGCTCGGTCAACCGCCTGGTCGTGGTGGACCTCGATGTCAAGCATGGTGCGCAGGGGATAGCCGAATGGGGCAGGTTCCTGAACGGCCCGCCGCCGTGTCCCGACTGGCCGAATGCCCCGGCGGTGGCCACGCCGTCGGGCGGGCGGCACTACTGGCTGCGGACGGACGGCCCGGTGCCGGAGCGGCCCGGCATCTTGCCGGGCGTGGATATCAAGGGGGACGGCGGGCTGGTGGTAGCGCCGCCGTCCGTGCAGCTCGTGTCCCCGATCATCCGGCCGGGCGAGCGATCGGGCACCGATCAGGTGCCGGTCCCTTATGACTGGGTGGCGGGCTGCCCGCACGCGGCCCCGGATGTTCCCACCTGGTTCGGTTCATGGCTGGCGTCCGCTGAACCGGCACCGCGTGCGGAGTCACAGCATACCCAGACGGTCGGTGCCCCGCTGGATGACGCCCTGGCCGAATACGTCAAAAACGGCGTTCCGGTGTCCATGCGCAACCGCGAGATCTACCGTATAGCCTGCGGTCTGTATCGCCGGTTCGGCACCGATCCGCACGGGTCAGCGGACGTGCTCGATGTTATCCGGCAGGTATACGCGAATACTGACAAAAGGGATTTTCCGTGGCGGGAGGTGCTGACGTGCGCGGAATCGGCGCGGCGGTTTGTCGAGCACTCACGGCAACGCGAGCACGAACGCAACGCCGAATTCCTGAGGTGGCTTACGCACCGCAATCACCCTCGGTGACACTCGTTGTCATGGTCTCCCATACGGGCCGATCGCGCCGTAGAGTCGGACCTACCTGAAAACGGTTGAGACCCGGCGGCTACTTGGACTGAGCCACCGGGTCTCGCAAGGGCTTCCGTCTTTGCGCGTGCGGAGAGTGCCCCTAGCTGCGCCCAACCGGAAAGGACGGCAGTTGATGCTTACCATACACGGATGTGCAGTCGTTACGCACTCCCTTGTCGTTAGCTTCCTGTTATGGCGGCCCCGTGCTGTCCGGATCGCGCCGGTATGCGCGGCCACCCGTACACGGCTCACTGGTTCGTGATCCACGACATGCAGGGCGCGGTCAGCGCCTGGGACACGCTGCGATTCAACGGCCTGCCGCATTCGGATGTTGAACTTTCAACCTTGATCCAGGGCATGCTGGAAGCAGCCGGATGCAACACCATGTACGGTCTCCAGGACGACGCCTGGTACATGTGGGACGGCTCGGGCCGCTACGCCAAGCAGTCAGTCAAGTTTTCCATCCGGATGACTAGGGAATGTGCGGCCTGGCTCCAGATCGCTTACAACGACGTGTGGGATTCGGTACGCGAAGAGATCCTGACTGGCTACCTCGAAGCTGAGCACAACCGCAGGCTGAAGATAGCGGCTGACACATGGAAACCGCACAGGGCGTTCATAGCCAAGATCTGGAACGACGCGGGCCAGAAGGCCATCCGCAAGCAGATCAGCGAGGCCGTATCGGAAGATTGTGAGCTGTTCAACCGGGTCACCGGCAAGATCATCGTGGACAACGGCGTGATCGTGCTCAATCAGGTACTAGCTGACGGTTACGTAAGGCTGCTGCCGCATGACCGGGGCGACTTGGTGACTAGGCGGATGGGGGCTGGCGTCGCGTGGGATCCGTCTGCGGCGTGCCCGGTGTTCGAGCGGTTCATCACCGGATGCGTGCAGGACCCGGCGCAGCGTGACTGGCTGCTATGGCGCGTGGCCCACACACTGTTCGGTTCGCAGCCGCGCAAGGGCTTCGTCAACATGATCGGTGCCACCAATACAGGTAAATCGACGTTCACAGGTGTTATCGCGAAACTATGCGGTGAGTACGCCCAGAACGTGCAGATCAGCACATTCCTAGCTAAGCGATCCGGTGACCAGGGATTTCGCGAGCACGAGCTGATGGGCACGCGGTTCGTGCACACTCACGAGCCGAATCCGGGCTCGGTCTACGACAACGCGCTGATGAAGACGCTCACCGGCAACGACACTCAGCACACGCGGACCTTGTACAGAGGATGGCAGGACTGGGACCCGCAGTGCACGATCTTCATCGGGTCCAACGGCCCCATCCGGTACAACACGGCCGACAACGCGATGGTGCAGCGAGAGGAAGCAGTCTTGTTCTCGGTCGGTTACGACCAGATGGACGACTCACTGCCCGTCCGGATGGCCGCCGAACTGCCAGGCATCCTCCGGCTGCTGCTGTCGTACATCGAACGCGAGAGCCGGATGGGCAGGCCGCAGATGCCGCAGTCGATGGTAGACCTGCGTGAGCGGATGGCGACCGCGACCGAGGATGCCTTGCAGTTCATAGCCGAATGGATCGACGAAGGCAGGCTGACCGCAGACGATGACGCGCCTGTGTACAGGTGCGCCCAGGTGACCGAGCTGTACCGGCACTACCAGAACTGGTGCCCAGACGCAGGCGTGAAGCCGGTTGGACGCAATATTTTCAGCGGGATAGTTGGCCGGAAGTTTCCACACGGAATCTCCAACGGAACCCGGTTCAAGGGTCTGGTCATCCGGGGTCAGTGATCTGCCTGATCTGCAATCTCCAAACTTACAATGGAACATCCAAGGCCAAAACACCGTATGAGCTGGGAAGATGCAAGATCATTGGAGGTTTGGATGTTTGGATGTAGAAGAGTTTCGCGTATGTGTGAGGAGATGGGTTTTACCCCCTAAATCGCGCGCCTATAGGGGAGCTTCCGCAAAAAATCCTCCAAATCTCCAAGAGTGGTGCCGGATGCGGCGCGGGTGGTAGTGTGAAGACCGGATGAGAGGGAGAAAGATGCAGGTGAGCGCCGTGCCGAATGAACCAGATGGGAACGCTGGGCCCAGATCACACAGCTTCCAGCAGTGGATAATCCAGCAGACAGGCCGACGTGACCGGATCGGGGCACTGGCCAGGCTGGCTGTGTCCAGGTACTGGGACTGGGACAACCCGGATGAGCTGCGCAAAGTGCTCGATCAGGCGGTCAGCGAGGCAATAGCCGAATGGGAAAGTGTGCCCTATGAGGGTATACCAGGGTCGTGGAAGCCTGTAGACTTGTCGCAGGTAGATCCACATGATCCAGGCAGATAATCAGATCCAGGCAGGCAGATCCAGGCAGACAGAGGGAGTTGATTCAGATGGGCACGTTCGCCCAGTGGGTCAAGCAACAGGAGGACCGGCAGGACGGCATCGGCTACTTCGCCCGCTACTGGGCGAGCGTCACGCCGGGGAAAATCAGTTCGGTGGACGGGGTGAAGAAGCAACTCGACAAGATCGACAAGACCTACGCCGACAGCCGCGACGAGCGCGGCAAGGCCGCCATCGCCGCCGCCCTGTCCGGCTACGGCCTGGCGGTGGGCGAGTACCACAAGCTCCAGGCGGCCGAGCGCGCCACCGCGCTCGGCCTGGACGTGCGGGTGCCGGACGAGCCCCCGCCGGGCTACGATGCGCCTGTGAGCAAGCCCGAGGACGTGCTGCCCTACCCGCAGCCGGAGGACGCGGCCATGAGCCCCGGCGAGGCACAGCGCCTGGCCGAGGCGATGCAGCAGACGCGCGAGGCCGCGCGGGACATCGCGCCGCCCGAGCGCTACGAGCTGGCCGCCGACGAGCACGGGCCGCGCATCGCCCGCCGCGACCCCGTCTCCGGCGAGGACAGCGCCGTAGAGGCGCTGCGCGACCTGGAGCGGGCAGCGGCGGCGGCCCGCGAGGAAGCGCTGGAGCCCACCGCCGACTCGGTGGTGCTGCACACCGACCACGGCGCGTTCGTCACCAACATGCGCAAGCCCGAGCCGCCCGCCTCGCGGCTGGCCGCCATCGAGACCCGCCTAGGGGTGATCGAGCGGCGGCTGGAGCTGGTGCTGGACGCGCTGTACCCCGAGCCGACCGACTGGGACGAGCTGTACCGGATGGCGAGTCATGGCGACGGAGAGTAAGCGCAGGAAGGCGAAGTGCGTCTACTGCGGCAAGCTCAAGCCGGTGACCAGCAAGGGACACATCCGGGTGCACTGGGTGACCGGCGGGCCGACGACCACTCACCCTGGCCAGCGGGTCATATGCGGAGGGTCGGGCAGGCCCGCGTGATCTTCTCACGGCGAGTAACCAGGGAGGCAGGCATGCCGCGTTTCACGCTCCCGCGCACCGCGCACTGCGACGGCGGAGCCTTACCCGCCGGTAACATCACGGTCAGGGAAACAGCGCCAGGCAGGTGACAGGACATCTGCCTGGCGCTACCCTGGTGCAAGCGCGTGCAGGGAGGGAAGCGTTGATGCCGAAAGACGTGGATACCGCGAAGGAACGCCTTCTCGGCGGGCTGCCGCTGAGCACCGGCCAGATCGCCCTGCTGGCCGGTGTCGATCCCAAGACGGTGGCCAACTGGATCCGGGCGGGCAAGGTGGAGGCCAAGCAGACGCCCGGCGGGCACTACCTGGTGGCGGCGGCGGAGGTGCGCGACAAGGTGCTGGGGATGGCGGCGTGAAGGCGGTCTGTTCCATGTGCGCGGCGGGCCAGCACGCGATGTGCTCAGGGACGCACTGCGAGTGCCCCACCTGCCACGCGGCCAGGTGCGAGCCGCTTGAGTTCAGCGCGCACCGCAGGCGCATCCTGGACGACTGGCTGTGGTCGCAGGCCATCGCCCCCGCGCCCCTGCCCTTGTGCCTGGTGACCGGCATATGAGCGCCACCCAGCAGACCCAGGTCGTCATCCCCGGCGTGGCCGTGCAGCCCTACCAGCTCACCGTCAACCGCGCCCCCGGCAACGGCGGGACCGAGGTGATCACCTCGCTGGAGCTGAACCAGCAGATGCGGGTCAGCGCCAGCGTCGGCAACCCGTCGGCTCAGGGGTTTTCCACCTTCACCTGGACCTGGACCTGCCCGCCGGAGACCCCCACCGACGACCTGAACGCCGCGCTGGCCATGGCCGGGTGGGACACCGCGCTGCCCTGCCTGGACTCCACCAAGGGCTACACGATCACGGTGGCGGCGTAGATGGACAACCACGCCCGGCGCGTCAACTACGTCGCCGCCAAGCACCGCGACCTGCCCCGCGAGATGGTGCACGCGCTGGTCACCGGCCTGTACCTGGCGGGCCACGAAGACCTGATGAACCTCACTCCGGCCCAGCGTCGTCGGATCAGGCACAAGCGCGGCCAGAGCCACGCCCCGACCCCGCGCGGCCCGGCCCCGCACACGGTCATCTACGACGAGGTGCCGGGTGAGTTCGCGTTCGAGGCGGCGGCTATGCAGACCTCGCCGCGCATGACCGGCCGGGCGAAGATGGCCGAGTCCGTCAAGCGCCAGCTCACCGCGCTGATGTCCGCGCGCGTGCGCAAAGCGGTGGGCTAGGCCGCGTAAGCTTCCTCCCAGAGGGAGATGATTACGTTGTCTATGCCCGTGCATGACATGCAGGCGGTGATGAACGAGGCCCGCCGGGTCCAGCAGGCGTTCATCGACCACGAGGTCGCCCAGCGCAAGATGGTGCTGAAGTACGCCTGGCTGCTGTGCTCGTGCGCGCCCTGGCCGGACCCGAAGGACCGCCAGCCCGCCCAGGTGGGCTGCCCGGTGCACGGCAACGCCATCGTCACGCTGGACGGCGAGATCATCTGACCGTGATCTGAAGGGAGCAGATAGTGAGCAAGACAACCGCCCCGCGCCAGATGCGCCGCCTGGACCTGCTGGCCTACGCGATCGAGCGCCACCCCGACGCCAACGACCTGCTGCTGGCCCAGATGTCCCGCGACAGTCTGATCACCTGGCTGGAGGCGCGGTTACGGTGGGCAACGAGGAACTTGTGGTCAAAAAGTGCAAGGACTGCGGCGGCTCCGGCAAGGGCACCATCCCCGGCACCCTCTGCTCCACTTGCGGTGGGTCCGGGCAGACGGTTACCGTCGTACACAGGCGCTAAACGGCGCTCACGGGCATAGGGAGCTGATTACGATGGACGTACCCGAAGCGCTGGCGCCAGCCAACTGTCCGGATTGCCACGGCACCGGCCGCAACGGGCGGATCGGCCCCTATGCCCTCATATGCAGGCTGTGCGCCGGGCTCGGCCACCGGGTGCTCACCTACCGGCACGCCTGACCTGCGACAACTCCAGGCAAAGGAAGATGATCATGACACAGGCGACAGTCTCCTACCAAGACGTAGACGACTACGACTTCCGCGACCCGGCCGTGCCGCTGACCGACGAGCAGCGGTTTTTCCGCCGCGAGGCCCTGGCCGAGATCACGGCTCACCCCGAGGCGTTCAGCATGATCGACTGGGTCAGCCACACCGAGTGCGGGACCACGATGTGCCTGGCGGGCACCGTGCAGTGGATCCGGCGCGGCAAGGTCTACCCCGACGGCATACCAGACAGCGCGACTAGCGGCTGGCGGATCCCGCCCGCCGACGAAGAGGCGGTGGCCCTGCTGGGGCTGACCGAGGCCGAGTACCACGACTGCGACTTCCGCGACGGCCTGTGGTTCACCCACGAGGCCGACGCCCTGGCCCGGCTGCGAAAGCTGGCGCAGGCATGAACGAACCGCGCAAGGTCTGCGAGATGCAACCGGGAGTGAGCACCGACGGGCTGCTGACCTGGTTCAAGGCCGCCGACGACTCCCCGGTGTTCGCCATCGAGTTCACTCACTTCCCGCCCGAGCACCGCCCGCGCATCCTCGCGGAATTCGACGCCTGGCTGCGCAGCGGCCTGGCGGGCGCGGCGTTCGAGGCGTTCGTCAAGGCGGGCAAGCCCGCCCCCAACGGCGCGGAACTGAGGGTCGCGTGAGCACCGCGTACGAGACCGGGGCCGCCGCCCTGGCCTGGCTGGTGTCCGCACGGGCCGCGTTCAGTGTGCTGACCTGGTACGACGTGCCCTACTGGTCAAGAACGACCTGCCGGAACACGTACTCGTTCCACACACACGACGACGACTGCTACGAACTGAACCTGCTGGTCAGCAGGCGGCTGCGCACCGCCACCGCCGCGCTGCTCGGCCCGGCCGTCATCGCGGTGATGGTCGCCTGGTGCTGGGGCTACGGGCTGGTCAAGCTGGCCGAGTTCGCGGTCACCGCGCGCCAGCCGCGCACCCGGCGTGAGATCGAGGCCGAGGAGAAAGCACTATGCGACTAGCGCCGTGGGTGAAGTGGGCGGCGGCTTTCCTGCTGGGGTACTTCATCATGAAAGACCCCTCCGGCACCGCCGCCTGGTTTTCCACCACGTTCCACCAGCTTTCCACCTTCGTGGGGCGGCTATGAGCAAGCTACCGCCCGACTTGTTCGACAAGATGTTCGGCTGGATGGCGCACCCCGCTTACGCCCCGACCCAGCCCCTGTACCTGCGGCTGGTCACCCGGCCGCTGCGGTACGCCTGCGAGTCGTGCGGAGCGCCCGTGGCGGCCGGGGAGCGCTTCTGCACCCGGTGCAGGCCGTGACCGGCGACCGGGGCGACTCGATCGCCAACGGCCCCGACGCGGGCAGTGGCAACAGCGGGTTCAACGGGCCGCTGCCGTTCATCTTGCGCCGCAACTGGGAGCTGGCACAGGTGTTCGCCGCCCGCTGGCAGTCCAACTGGGTGGAGCACGGATGAAGCGCGACCCCGTCGGCTTCCCGGCCGACATGCACCTGCACCAGCTCCCGCCGGGGCCAGCCGAGTGCAACGACCCGGCCCAGCACGAGCACTACCCGAACACGCACTGGGCCAGCAGCCGCTGCCCGGTGCACGGGAAAGACCGCGACCGCGCGCCGAGCCGCGACAGTGCCCGGCACGACCAGTGGTACACCGCCCGCGAGCGCTACGCCACCGGCAAGACCAACGACCTGGCCTACGTGCTGTGCTACGTCACCACGGACAACCCGCCGCCCTACATCCCGCCCAGGAGACGCAACACCCTGCACCCCTACCTGTTCTACGGCCTGTTCACCCTCGCCGCGTTCGCGGTGATCTTCGTCGCGTCAGTCTTGTCGTGACCGGCCGCAGCGAGTGGCCCTGCCCGCGCTGCGGCGCGACCGGAACCCAGCCGCACAAGCCCGGCTGCCCCTACGGGGCCAAGACGGTGCTGTGGCACGGGTTCGCCCGCAGCTTCCCCGAGCTGATCTGGCACTACCACGTCCTGGCGTACTACATCTGGAGGCTGAACGATGAACGTAAGCGACGCGGGCGTTAGGCTGCCGTCCACCGGCAAGCCGGAGTTCATCATGACCGGCATCCAGCGCCCGGACGGCACGGTGCGGCTGTACGCCAGCCGCGACCTGAAGTCGCTGAACTGGGGCCAGCGTGACCTGGACTACCCGCACAGCGGTGTGGCCTGGCACATCGACACCGACATGCAGCACATGCTGATCATCGACAAGCCGACCTGGGGCGAGGCGTTCGCACGCGCGTTCGAGATCTGGGCCAACGAGGACCGCAACAAGGCGATCGAGCAGGCCCAGGCGCGCACCCGCGAGCTGGAGGACGGCCTGTTTCACTTCGGCCTGGACGACTCCAGGCACAAAGGGACGCAACAGGGGTGCGCGCTGTGCACCGCCCAGCGCCAGGCCAAGGCCGTCAACGAGATCACCGAGGCGCGGCGCGAGCTGATGCGCGGCGGCATCGAGGACTGATGGCGACCGTCCGCGAGCAGGTCAAGGCCCTGGCTGACGACGTGCTGGCCAAGGGCGGCGGCGTCACCGACATCCGCCTGGCCGTGTTCGCGGCGTTCGACATCATCATCGGGCACGGCGGCATGGGTGACCCCGACCGCGTGCAGGACTGGCCGCTGTGCCGGTACTGCGGGGCGTGGGGCGGCGGCGGCCACGGCGGCTTCTGCCCGGCAGGGACAGAGCATGAGTTACGTGACCGGCGAGCGGGACTTCAGCCGCTACGACCCGCGCACCGGCCAGTGGCAGAGTGACATCTGGCTGATCGATGCGGGCCCGGACGCGGATATCCCCCTGTCGGAGGGATTCTGCCCGAAGGACCACACGGCCCTGGCCGGGGACTGCGGCAACTGGTGCCCGAGCTGCAAGACGTACTGGCACCTGATCACCGCAGCGGAGGGTAACATGACCGGATGCTCTGGGCCATCGTCTGCGGAATCCTCGGTATCACCGGCATCCTCGCCGCCATCTGGATCGAATCTCGCGACGAGTGAGTGCGACCGGGCCGAGGTCTGCCGCTACGACAAACGGTGCAGTTTCTACGCCGAGCACTGCCGCCTCACGGAGCCGAAGTGAAGAACAAGATCCGGCGCTTGTGGAACGGGATCCGCTACGGCAGCCCCACCGGCCCGCAGATCGTCATCGACTGGGACGCGGGCACGGTCACCATGCGGAACATGCCTGAGCGGCTGGCCGCCCGGCTGATGTCCTGGATCAGGGCCGCGCCGTGACACGTAAGCGCTGGCGGTACAGGTGGGGCGTGCTGTACGTAGGTCACTTTAAATACCGCTTCCTGCACAGGTACGGGCACGTCTGCGGCGTGACCGTCTTCGGCCGCACGTTCCTGGTCATGCCGCTGCACAGATACGCGGAGGCGCACCCTAAGCCGGGGTACGAGAGATGACCGACGGCTACGATCCGCTAGCGCCTCCGGCGGGCTACGTCCACGACGCCGCAACCAAAGACCTGTCCGACACGTCCTGTGACGTACAGGAGCAAGAGACTTTCCTCCTACCGAAACAGACACGCTGTGGCAATCCGGGCATACTGCGTATCTGGTTCGGCTGTCCACGGGAACATATCGGCTTCGCTGATGTATGCTCCCGCCACCGATTCCCTGTTTTGGCTGGTTTTCCCGCGCAGTGTGGCAACTGCGCCGGGGCCGGGGAATCATCACGCACAGTAATCATCCGGAAAGACGAAAGGGAACAACCCCATGTTCCGTAAGACCCTGGCAGCAGCGGCGGGTACCGCTGCGGTGTTCGGCGGGCTGGCATTCGCCAGCGGCGTCGCGCACGCCGCCACGACGCCCCCGACGACAGTCAACGCGACCACCCACATCAGCAACCGGCCCGACAACGGGCACGGCACGCCGCCGCTGTGGTCGTACGACACAATGGACCGCACGCTGACCGTCACGCTCGATGCGCCACAGCCGACGACAGGAGTTCCGGCTGGCGACCTGGCATACACCGCGACGATCAGCGACAAGGGCTCGTTCACCACGGTCCCCGGCGCTGGTGCTCCCAACTCGTCGGTGGCCTCCACCAAGATCCAGGGCGCGGTGACCGGCAACCTGACCGGCACCTACGCCCTGACGGTGGTCGCCCCGAACACCGACACGCTGACCGGCGTCGTCCCGGCGGCTGAAGACGACCAGTTCAGCACCACGACCGCCGGGTTCGTCTCCACGGGCGACTGGGCAACTCAGGCGTTCGCCACCAAGACCGGCGTCGTGGTGAACGGCGGCGCGTACTCGTGGACGTACAGCACGGCCTGCGAGAGCTGGACCGACTCAAGCACCAACGGCGACGGCAACCTGCCCGCCGACGGCAACATCACCGGCAAGACCTGCCCGGCTCCCACGCCGACCCCGACGCCGACCCCGATTAAGACCTACGTCCCGTTCGTCTACGGCGGCCACGTGGTGAACGTCACCGAGCACAGCGCCGTGGTCGGCTGGTCGGAGTCGGTGCACGGCTGGCCGAGCGACAACCACTGCGTGGAGGTCTACATCTACGGGTTCGACCGCCCGGCAGGCCAGGCCCACGTCGGGTTCACCTGCGACAACGGGAACCGCGCGAACGACCTCGGCTACCTGCGGGACCTGGCTAGGGGTCACGGCGTCTCGCTGTTCGTCCGCCCGGCTGTCGGCACCTACGCCAGCCACCACCCGATCCCCGGCACCGACGCGCGGGCGCACATCTGGGTGGTCACCCTGTCCGCGTAGCTAGAGCGTCCGGCACGGGCACCTTGCCTGGAGCGCCCGTGCCGGGCACTGTGGTTATTTGCGCAACCGGCTAACTACAGACAGGAGACACCTGTGCGCGAGGTGATCTGCACGGGGCCGACGCCCCCGGACGGCGAGAAGTGGTGCACCGTGTGCGCCATCAGGTTCAAGACCGAGCTGATGGAGGTGCCCGAGATCGCCGCCGAGATCGAGGCGCTCCAGACCGGCGACGGCCCGGCGGTCACCTACGACCTGATCGCCAAGGCCCGCCACCACAAGGTTAAGTTCCCCGACCTGGCCGTCACGGTCAGCGTGTGCATGCCGCTCAACGGCACGCTGGTGCCGTTGTGCTGGGGCCACGTGCAGGGCCTGAAGTTCACCAGCGTGCAACCGGCCGCCGCCGGTCAGGTGCCGCTGCTGAGAGGACGCGGCTAATGGGCTACGACCGCAAGTACGGCGACGTGCGCGTGGAGAGGGCGATCATCCCGCCCGACGAGCCGGTGTTCGTGCTCCGGGCGCATGACGCCCTGGCACCAGACGTGCTCACCGCGTACCTGCGCCTGGCACTCCGGCACCCAGGCATGGACGGCGACCACATCACCGCCATCACCCACACACGCAGCGTGTTCGAGAAGTGGCAGGCTGAGCACGCAGACCAGGTGAAGACCCCCGACACCGACCTGACCCAGTTCGATCTCAGCTAGAGCTGACAGGCGGCCTGCCTGCGTGGCATGCTGTGGACGGGGAAGTTGAGCACGCAACCGTACATCCAAAGCCAAGGAAGGCACGCGATGACCGAGAACCAGGGACAGTACGCGCCGCCACCGGCTCCGGTGGGCCAGGAGACCCCCAACCCTCCTGAGCCCGTAGCTACCGAGCCGGAGGTACCATCCCCAGCGCCTGCTGCCGAGACCGCGCCGGTCGCTGATGACCCTGCGACCGCCGCGCCGGTCCCGCCGGATGTCCCCGAGAGTGACGAACCCGACCCCAGCCAGCCGGGCGGCGTCATCACGGCGGACAACGTGCATCCGTCGGTCCTGGTTCGCCTCCGAGACGTTCTGGCGCACGTGGAGCACTTCGCCGCGCGCCACCCGCACCTGAAGGGGCTCTTTGAGGCCGACCTAAAGTCGGCGCTAGCTACCATCGAGCCGCAGCAGGCCGGGCCGGTCCCACCCACGACCGAGAACGAATCGTGAGGCGGGCCCTGGCGGCGGCTGCTCCTACAGCCGCCGCCGGGGCGCTCAACAATCCCGCTTAGCTCAATCGGCAGAGCGTCAGCGTCTGGTGCTGGAGGTTCGAGGTTCGAGACCTTGAGCGGGAGCGTGGCGGCGCACGTGCACGCGGCAGGCCAAGGCCGTCGGACATCGGGGCCGAACCCGAGCAACCTGCCGTGAAAGACACTGAGGTATGCCGGTAGTGGTTGTCCGGTGACGCAGGGAAACGTCGCCCCTGAGACCTGCTCCCAGGTCAGGGGCTCGGAGGTTCAAATCCTCTCCTCAGTGCGACCACGACGGGTGCCAGGGAAAGCCGCGTGCATTACCTGCCTTCGGCGCGGTGCTGAGCACTGTCGTGGGGCGGCTGCGGGGGTAGCAGGTACCCTCGCAGCCGCTAATGCGAGGCGTTGGTGGTGCCGACCGCCACGCCCGGTGTGCCGTGCGCGGTGTAGGGCGGCTCCGGGGCGGGCATCGGCGGGTCGCCTTGGGTCCACTCACGGGCGTAGCCCGCGTTGATCAGCAGTTCGGCGTCGCGCGGCTTGGCCCAGAACGGGTCGCCCGCCGCGACGTTGGGCAGGCGGCCCGCCCAGCCGGTCTGCTGTAGCTCAACCAGCGCGAGCATCGCGACGTTTAGGTATGGTGTCGTCATAGCACGACGATAAGGGAGCAGATCATGACACCACAGCAATGGCTGTCCGTGGCCCGCTACGGGATCACGGCGGCCCTGGCCGGACTCACCGCCGCCTACGGCTACTACCCGAGCGTCCACTGGCTGCCGGTCGCCATCGCGGTCGTCGGCACGCTCGGCATCCACGTGGTGCCCAGCTACGCCCAGGCGGTAATGCCCCCGCACCTCGTGATCCCGGCCAACACGATCACCTACGGCGACACCACCAAGGACAGCAGGTAGTGGGGGTTCCGATGGGACGCGACATAGCCGAAGAACGCCTGGCGCAGGTGCAGCGCGACCTGAACGCGGTGCTGGCGGCGTCCGACGTGCCGATGCTGCTCGGCGGGCGCAAGCCCGAAGACGAGTGCCCGCGCGGCCACGCCTACCCCGACAACCCTGAGCGCTACCCCGCCTGGCACGCCAACGCCGGGAGCCGCAGGTGCACGACCTGCAAGAATCTGGCGCGCAGGCGCGCGTACCTGCGATGGAAGATCCGCCGCTACGAGTCGATCATCAGGGAGGCGCTGTGATGGGACCCGACAACGACCCGGTGCTGCGCCAGGTGGAACTGAACGCGGTGCGGTTCGAGAAGCTGCTGCGGGAGAACGCTGAACTGCGCCAGCGCCTGGCAGAGCTGCAAGTGCAGCACGACCTGTGCCACCCCGAGCGGCAGGTGTTCATCAAGCCGCAGTCCATGCACGTGCTCGATGCCGTGGAAAACCTGCCGGACGCCCGCCCCGGCGATATCCTCCGTGAAGCCGGTACCGGCCGTGAGTGGGTCCGGGGCGAGGGCGGCAACGCCTGGCTTGGCCGGGAATTACGGCCAGCCGGTACAGTGTTATCAACACCGGAACCCGAAAAACGGGTCAAGGGAGATGATCATGACAGAAGCAACAACACAGGTGGGTCTGTCCGTCCCGCAGCAGGACGAGATGGAATGCGAGCTGATCAAGCTGGTGAACGCCACCTGGAAGACGTTCGTCAACAAGAACGGGATTTTCCGCGCCTGGCACCCCTACCACGGCCAGGTGGAGGCGCGCAGCATGATCGAACTGGACGAGCGGGTCCGCAAGGCCACCAGCACCGGCCGCGTCAAGGTGCACATCCCCTACATGCGGTTCGTCAAGAGCGGCATCAGGGGAAACTACCGCTGGCGGGCAGTCCGGGGCGTCGCCACCGGCCTTCACGGCGGCACCGGCAACGTGCTCTACGAGGAGGGCAGGGGCTCCCAGCAGCTCAGCGGGTACAGCTTCTCCGAATACCTCCGGCCGCTGGACGGTGCGGACGAAGCGGAAATGCTGCGTCTGCTGGTCGCCAGGGACGAACTGGACGACCAGCTCACCGCGCTGCGCGGCAGGTACGCCTTCCCCGACGGTCTCAAGGCCGAGGTCAAGAACCAGGTCAACGCGGTCAACGGAGACCGTGAGTCATGACTGAGCAGGTAACGACACCGGCCAAGGACGACGAAGTCACCGGGGACTTCATCTGCCCCAACTGCCGCCGCTGGTTCCCCACCCGGAGCAAGCGCCTGCGCCACGTAATCACGACTCACCCTGAGGTGACACTCAAATGACGATGCGCGCCGGTTCCTACGACGCCAACCTGCGGGCTCCGGACTACCGGGGCATCATCCGCAACGACAGCTACGGGTGGTTCCGCTGCACGCACAAGGGCGAGCACCGCAGCACGCGGGAGGCCAGGGCCTGTGCGGCGCGGGCGCTCCCCGCCATTCGCGAGGCGGTGGACGTGGATAGCGCCCAGGTCACCGGCAAGCTGCCCGAGGGCTGGGAAGTCATCCCGTGACCCTCAACATCGCGGTGCCGCCCCCTCGCCGGGGCGGCACGCGCATCTTCTGTCCCATGGTGGACATGGCCGAGATGGAAGCGAACAGCCCCGACCCGGAACTGATCATGTGCCAGTGGGCGGGACGCAACACGCGCAACGACTGGCGGCGCTACCGCCAGCACTGGCGGCGTGACCACCTGGCTCCGTTCCTGGCCGAGACCCACGCCATGATGTCGTACCTGGTCACAGGCAACTGGCTCGGCTACAAGGGCGTTCTCGCGACAGTAAAGGTGTACAAGTGACGATGGTCGATCCGCACGAGGTTCCGACGGACGTGCTGGCGGTGCTGTTCGAGCACATGCCCGAAGATCGGCAGCACGCCGCCGAACACGCCGACGAATGGCGGATTGCCGTCGCGCACGTGCTGACCCGCTGGGAGCGAGACAAGGACACGGTGGCCGAGATCAACGCCGCCGGTTACGTTCCGCACGAGTGCCGGTGGGAGTCGATCCACGCCAAGACCGCAACCTTGGTGCTCAACCTCAAGGTCACCCACGTGGTGCAGGTCTGCCGGGGCTGCGGAGACGTGCGAACCGTCCAGCTCAATGAGCACTGGACGCTGGACGAGATCCTGCACGGACGGCAGAGCTAGGGAGAAGATCATGACCGAGACGGTCACCGGCCGCACCTACACGGCCACCCGCGTCCGGGGGTTCGCGCCCTGGACGCCTCGCCAGGACACGCTGGACCTGCTGGCCAAGATCAACGGCATCTTCACCGAGTACAGTGCCCAGCTCCCGCTGACCAACCGGCAGATCTTCTACCGGCTGGTCGGCGCGCACGGCTACGACAAGACCGAGAAGGCGTACGCGCGGTTGTGCGAGCTGCTGAACCGGGCGCGACGGGCCGGGCTGGTGCCGTTCGAGTACATCCGCGACGACGGCACCATCAGCCGGTCGCCTGGCGGCTGGAACAGCGAGCGGTACTTCTGGCCGTCGGTGCGGGCTTGGGCGGAGAATTTCGAGCTGCGCAAGGGCCTGGACCAGCCGACGTACACCGAGCTGTGGGTGGAAGCCTCCGGCATGGTGCCCCAGGCCGCCGCCGTGGCCCACGACTACGGCATCACGGTCTACAGTGCCGGGGGTTTCAACGGGCTGACCGACAAGCACGAGACCGCCCAGCGGCTGGCGCGCGAGATGCGCGACCGCCCGGTGGTGGTGCTCCACGTGGGCGACTACGACCCGAGCGGCTGCGCCATCATCGATTCCCTGGCCCAGGACATCGAGGCATTCACGTCTGAGCTGGAGCCCTACGGCAACCTGGAGTTCCGGCGCATCGTGGTGACCCCGGCCCAGATCGCGGCCTACGCGCTGCCGACCGCGCCGCAAAAGCACACTGACGTACGCGGCGAGCACATGGACGAGACGGTGCAGGCCGAGGCGTTGCCGCCGGACATCCTGGCCGCCGAGATCCGCGACGCCTGCGTGCTGGTCTACGACCAGGGCGTGGCGGACGAGGTGACGCGGCGCAGCCAGCAGGCCCGCCAGCGGATCATCGACCAGATGAACGACTCTGGGCTCTGACAAGGGAGGTGATGAGTATGGGGCCATGGCTGGCCAGAATGGTGCGCGGAGGGTACTGCAACTGTTGCGGGTGCATTACCCGCTACTGCATCTGCCGGTGCTGCTGCGCTAAGTAAACAAGAAAAACAGGCCGTTCGAGGGACA
>Ga0206351_10300179_pt1 | contig 19752 bp, 10 predicted proteins | sample DielMetaTC5pm1_FD_146431 | JGI IMG/M metagenome (GOLD analysis project Ga0206351, IMG submission 146431) | Corn rhizosphere microbial communities from Kellogg Biological Station, Michigan, USA - Diel MetaT C5pm-1 (Metagenome Metatranscriptome)... | ecosystem: Host-associated > Plants > Roots >...
ATTTTAAAAAGCCTAATCAGGAAAGGTTTGTAATAATAGTGTACTCAGTAAAGTTGGTTGGTATTACTATAAATTAAGCTAGTAGAATTAAAACTCCAGACCTTATTCCTTGATCCACAGTAAATAGTATATCACTTCTATTCGAATGTTAATTTTTTTTCTTACTAAATCGATTTATTATTTCTGATAGTGAGTATGAAAGTGATTAAAGCAACGTCATACTATTAAATAAAGTTTAAGTGAACATGTTTAGGGGAATTTTAAAAAGGATGTCTTACAAGGAACTTGAATATAGGTCATCTATATAAGTTCTGAAAGTTAGAAAAGAAGCAGATGTATCTGTTAAAATTTAGGAGTAGATAATATCAGGAAGTTAGATCAGATATAAGGTGGATAAATCAGGATAGAGAGGGTAAATAACGTCTCTTTATAATACTAACCAAAACAGACCAGTTTAATTTCCTCAATTAAAGTATTGAACTAACAATTCTATAGATCTTATATAATCAGCGAATAAACTATGCGTGTTATTATTGTTATATGTGTTTTTGCGTTGAAATTCTTTAATACTGCTAATGCAGTTGAAAGAAGTCATTCTAATACACATTTAGATAGAAAGTCTTTACAAGACTCTTCGCTTGTCGATTCAATTAGGGGCAGGTCGCTTAAGCAGAATGGCCTGAGAGAGATTTCAATCCCCGTAAAATCTAGTTTTCCTGCCAGCAGTATCCAGCAATACATTAAAGGAAATGCCGCTGGTGTATTTGCAACGGAGCCTAGTGGTGAACCAGGTACATACCAGTACATGTTTATCCATGGCACTTCTACACCATTAATTTCACAGGAAGATGTGTTGAAGACTCAACCTTTAATTGTTGTAGATGGATTACCGATCTTGTCTTATGAAAGTCCAATTGCTTATGACATACAACGTTCTGATTATAGTTTTAACAGGATAGGACCGGCTACTAACTTCCTTGCGGGAATTAATATTGATGATATTGAATCTGTTGAGGTTTTAAAAGATCTTTCTAAGACAGCCATGTATGGCCCTCGTGGAGCAAACGGAGTCATTTATATCCATACTAAAGCTGCCTCATCCATCCCCAGAATAAGTTTTAACTCTTACTTTGGAATTGCTGCAAGGCCTTCTGTTACCACATTAAATGGGGCATATGAAGATGATTTCAGGCAGCGTTTTTATACAAGGTATGCTACTCCTGTTCAATTACAGTCTTATCCAGGCTTTTTACGTGACTCACTGACAACCAGGTATTATGGAAAGTCTTCATGGGCCGATGGATATTATCAGAATTCCTTGTTATATAATGCTGATGCCAGTATGTCTGGCGGCTCCAGAAGAGCAAACTTTAAGTTCAATGTTGGTTCGCAAAAGAGTGCAGGAAATGCAGACGAAACTGCTTTAAATAAATATTTTACTTCCCTTGATTTAAATATTGTACCCAGAACCTGGCTGATTGTATCAGCGAATATCAAGGGTGTACGATTAGACAGGAACCGGAACAGGTATAATCGCGATCGTTTGGCGGAAGTAGGATATTTGCCTGATTTAACAGAAGCCCCGGCTCCTAATATTGATAGTTACAATTCATTCATTAATGAGTTAGATAACGGATTTGACAAGAACTACAATAACATAACAAATGGTTTTTTAAACGTTAAGGTAAGGCTTCCCTACAGAGTTTACTATAATACTCGTTTTGGGGTAAGTTATAATGAAGCCGGAAGAGACTTGTTCTATCCAAGCACTTTATTAGACAAGGCTAATTATGCCTCTAACTATTTTGGCCTTAGTCAGCGTTTAACTTATGACAATCAGTTCAATTATCAATTCAAATTAAAGTCCTCGCATTTATTCGATTTTTCACTGGGAAGTTCGATTCAATGGGATAAAGACAGATACACCTATGCTTACGCCTATAAAGGCGTTAGTGACTACTTGAAGGTGAACTTACTTAAGCGCGACAACTTTAGTTCTAACGGAGCCTTTGATAATCGGTTGACTTTCAAGTATATTGATCAAACGTCAATTAATCTTTTATCTTTTTATTCTGCAACGACTTATAAGTTTAAAGATTTTTATAGTGCGAGCTTATTACTCAGAACCGATGGTGCATCTAATATGCAACCTGTTCACCGCTGGTTTTTCTCCCCGGTGCTCTCCGCTTCATGGGATGTTAAAAATCATAAATTGTCAAATTCTTCCGCTATATCAGCTTTAACACTTAAAGCAAGTGCGGGACGAACTGGTATAGCTCAGTTAACAGATCGCATTGCGCTTGGTACCCAGTATTCATCAGAACCAGGTTGGACGAATGAGCCTCGAATTGCCTCTTATATAAATACCGCAACCCTGATGAGATCCTATATGTACGGTTATATGGGTTATGATATTCCCTGGAGTTATAATGAACAGTTAAGTGTAGGAACAAACTTCGGTTTTTTCAAGGATCGACTTAGGGGAGAGCTGAACTTATATTCTACAACAACCAAAAATCAGTTGATTAATATCCCGGGTGCCGCTGAATATGGATATAAAGGATTGTTTCAGCCGGGAATGGATATTAACAATAAGGGAATTGATCTGATCGTGTCGGCAGATGTCTTAAAACAAGACAGTAAAAGAAGCCTGAACTGGAACTCATCCCTTAATTTCAATTTCAACCAGAATATGTTAAAAGCTCTGCCTGGAGGGTTATCTGAAATTGTTATTGGCGACCGTAAATTACAAGTTGGAAAAGCTGCTGACAAGTTTTGGTTATTAAAGAACGAAGGTGTTTATTACTCGGATGAAGAAGTGCCTGTTAACCCAACCACAGGTCGTAAAATGACATATAAGGGAATTGAGCTTAAAGCTGGTGATCCTAAGTGGGCTGATATTGATGGAGACTATAACGTTGATGATAAAGACAAAACTTTAATGGGAAATATGTTACCGGCATTTTCAGGCGGCTGGAATAACATATTGAAATATAAAAAATGGGATCTTGAAACCAGCTTCTATTTCAACCTGGGCCGAAGCGTTTTAAATCAAAATATGTCTAACCGTTTCAACTTCATTAATCGCGAAGCTGAAAATAGTATCAATTCTGTTAAGGAGTTTACATTTTGGGAGCAGCAGGGTAACCCTGCATTATATCCTATCTATAGTCCCTGGAGCCCGGTTGTGCCCTATAGATCTGAACAAGATTTATTTCTGGAAAATGCTTCTTTTTTAAAGCTTAGAAATGTTCAGATCGGATATGACTTAACTAAGGTTCTCTTAAATACTAATAAGAGCACCAAGTTTAAATCATTCTATGTGTTTGCATCTGCAAGCAATATTTTCAAAATAACATCATATACTGGCCGCGATCCTGAATTGGTTGACAATAACGGATATGATACGGGGTACGGTCTCCCTTTGCCTTTAACATTTATGGCAGGATTAAAAGTTGATTTTAAATAGTTTTTAGAGATGAGAAGCATAAGAATTATAATTTTCATTGGTCTGTTATTTACGCTTGCCGGATGCGAAAAGATCTTAGATATCGAATCAAAACGTGGATTAAGCGAAGCTCAAATGTGGAATTCACTGGAAGACGCCAGATCTGCATTGTTTGGTGTTTACGCGCTGAACCGGGCGGCATTAACAGATAATAACCGCCATGTAATTTATGGGGACGTAAGGATGGCTGATTTTCAGCCTACATCCCGGGAAGACCTCAACGCGATCCATAACAATTTATTGAAAGCTGATTATAAGTTAATCAATGATTTATCAGATTGGCGGCCTTTTTACGCTACGATTAATGCAGCTAATTTATACCTGGAAAGGATCCATGAAGTGTATGAAAAAGATCCAAGGTTTACAGAACAAACTTATAACCTTGACAGAGCACAGGTTAAAGCCTTAAGAGCATTCTCTTATTTCTATATGTCGAGGATATGGGGCGATGTACCCCTGATTCTTTCATCACATGATGGAAGCTTCGAGAACAAACCTCGTGATCCACAGGATAAGGTTTTTGCAGCAATAGAGCAGGATTTACTGGAAGCGGAACCTAAATTACCTTATGCCTACGATGGTTTTGATCCTGAGCAAACGGGGAACTATTATGGCCAGGGGATTGGAAACTATTATGGAATAGGTTACCTGGTTAGCAAACAGGCCGTTTGGACAATGTTGGCGCATATGTATGCCTGGAGGGGTAATTATGCTGATGCTGCTGTTTACGCACAGAAAATCATGGATAAAACACCGAGGGCAACTGGAAGCGGGGCTGATTTGGCTGGTACTTTCAGAAATACTAGTGTTGGTTTTCCCAATGCACAAAGAACTGCTATAGGCGCCTGGACCCGGGCTTATGGTGTTGAACAAACAGTATTATTTGCAGTGGCCAGGGGGGAATTTGCAACTTCGGGCGTAATAGAAGAACTAACCGCTGCTGAGCCTCTTATACCTAACCGCAAATTTCCTGCTATTTATGTGCCTTTGGATAGCCTGTTTTCTATATATAATGAAGGAACAGATTCTCGCTTTGCCGTAGATAGTGTAACTAAGCAGATGGTTTCTTTCGACGGCTATTTTACCGGGCTTGATAAACCCTATCCTGTCTTTCGGAAAATATTTGTCGCATGGGATAATTTCGGTACAGGTAAAGGTATCAACATTGTAGGCGACTTCGGCATGTTTGCCAGTCCTATTGTAGTAAGCCGGTTTACAGAAATGGGATTGCTGCTGGCGGAGGCAAAAGCCGCTCTGAATGATAGGGCTGGTGCTATAGCTATTTTGAACCAGGTTAGGGTAAACTATCTTGGGGCTAATACTGAGTATGTAAGTGAAGCCAAAAACGGTCCGCTTATCGATGCAATTTTTAAAGAAAGAAGGCGCGAACTTATCGGGGAGGGCTGGCGCTGGTACGATCTTGTGAGATACAAGCGATTAAAGAATAATGACCCTAAGTTCAACCAGCTAATCCAAAGTGGAGGTATCTATTGGCCGATTTCGAGAAGGCTGACAAGCCAGAATCCAATGTTAACACAGTATCCTTATTGGAAATAATATGAAGAGAGTAAGTTTAATGATAGTACTGGTTAGCCTGGTGGCAACAGTACTGTTGCCATCTTGTCAAAAAGATGAGTTGAAAGGTGGTTCAGCACAAAGAGGGAAAGGCTTCTCTGGTAATACCTACGAATATCTTCAAAGCAAGCCAGGAGTGTTTGATTCACTATTGTATGTAATTGACCGTTTGAAATTAGATGGTGTTCTGAAAAGTGATACCGTTACACTTTTTGCAGTAACCAATACAAGTTTTAAACTGGCATCAGATGATTTAAATGCACAAAGATCGCGTACGGGGAAGAAGCCTGTTTATTTAAGAGATTACCGTCTAGATCAGTTAGACAGCTTAGTATGCCGTTATATTATTAAGGGGACTTTTTCTTCTAAAAAGCTGAATACCCTTAACGGAATAGATGTATTTGGATACAAATATGGGTATGAATTGAATGCAAGGGCTACGGTATCATCAGCAATTGGACAGGCAGGTGCAGGTGCTTCTTCAATAATTTATAGTAGTAAGAACAGAACAGACTTTAAAGCCAAATGGTCTAGCGTTACGGCATACTCAGTTGATATTCCAACTTCTAATGGTATGGTTCATATTATTGATGACAGATACTTTTTTGGTTTTGGGTATTACAGTAAGCAACCCTCAAACCCTTTCACTGGCACTCCATTCATGTTGCCGGTTACATTAAATGAAAATTCAGCGCGACTGGAAGCAGAAAATTATGACAACGGCGGCGCTGACGTTGCATACCATGACGCAATAAGCCCGGCGAATGAAATTGATGGAAGAAAGTGGAATGCGGGTGGACAGTATAGAAATGAGGGTGTTGATGTTTGGGGGCTACAGCCTGCCACTTACAATAAAGGCGTTTATTTTCCTGCCAGCTATAGGATTGGTCAAATATGGGCCGGTGAGTGGACTAATTATTCTATTGAGGTGCCTGAAGATGGTGACTATGAGATCAAACTTCATTATTACGTTTCAAACGGTTACGGAAACCCGCCTGCATACTGCGACCTGAGATTGGACTGGAATGTTCTGGCCCACCGGGTAATGCTTCCCGCAACCGGGGGGGTTATGACCGAGCTAAAAGCTGGTACATTCCATTTAAGTAAGGGAAATCATTACCTGACCTTCTGTGCTCTTACCTCCGTGCCTGACTTAGCTTTTGATGCCTTTGTATTTAAACGTGTAAATTAATGAAATCATTCATAAGAACTATCTCTATAAGATATACTCTTTTAGCTGGTGCTACAGTTGTTTTTTTCTGCGCTTCATGTAAAAAAATATTTGATTTACCTCAAGATAAACCATATCTGAGTCCTGACGCTAACTATACTACAACTCAATTGAGACCTATTTTGGGTCGAACCACGTTATTTAGTTATTTTAAATCAGATAACTCTAACTTTCCTATCAAGTTTGAGATTGTCAATTTTACTAATCTGGATCGTTCCGCTTCTGATAAATTAGATTTGAAGCGCAGTGTTTATGTCTGGAAACAAGCTTATACAGGTAATGAAAAAAGCATTGAAGAGATAAATAATAAGCGTGTATTAGAAGAACGTCCCTTGTTTGAGGTTAATTCAGCAGGCGAATTTATCATGTGGTCTTCTGCGACAGATGCTGATTTTCGTAAACCTGCACCTGATACTGCTTACCGCTTTAATGTTAAAATAAGCAATGGCGGAGGTGAAAGGATTTTAGGACCTCTGTTCCTGGCTCCTTTGGCTACCCGGCCTTATGAACCCTCTTATCATCTTAATGAGATAAGTGCAGTACCCCGGAAAGAAGCGAATGGGGCAGTTAAACGTTTATTACCAGCTACTTTGGATGGTATGATCGGAGCAACCTCCGGGAATAAACTTGTACGTGAAACCGGAGCAGGAACTGCTACTGTTAAACAGGATGTCTGGGTGTATTTTAAGCGTAAAGGGGATGGAAATAAACTGACTATTAAATTTTTCGATAAGGATTCAGTCGCAATTAACCCTCTTAAATTTAACAGTACAAATTGGAATAAGCTTGTACACGGTTTTAACCCGGTTATTAGTCCTACATCAGTATCTTATGATGTTGCATACCCTATTCCTTTAACACCATTCCCTACTCAATATACAACTTCCGATGGAAGTCAGGCACTTTTGGCTTTTAGTTATAATCGCATTGGTTTTAATGGATTTAGGGAAGTCGGATCAATGACTTTACCTTTCAATATTTATCAGCCGGGTGATTGGGAGATTATTTTCTTCTTCCATAATGAGAATCCAAAATTCGAAGATGAATAATGGATAGAACTGTTTTTTATTCATTTATTATTTGGCTTACAATTTTATTCAAATGAAGAAATTTTTTACTGTACTGACGCTTATTCTCACAATATGTGCGAATGTCTTATTAGCTCAAAGTACCATTAGTGTCAGGGGAATTGTTAAGGAGAAGGGGACAGATGCAAGCTTGCCCGGAGTATCCGTTATCCTGAAAGGGTCTCCCGATAAGGCATTGGGCACAACAAAAGCTGATGGTAGTTTTGCTTTTACCGTTCCGGCTGGTTCAACTTTTAAATTTAAGTTTGTAGGTTTTGAAACGAAAGAAGTTAAAGCGGCACCAATACTCAATGTTCAGCTTAGTCCTACTATTAATGCACTTACTGAAGTGGTGGTTAGAGGATATCAATCCAAAACCCGTATAGAGAGTACTGGTTCTTCTGTTCTTATTTCTGGCAAAGATTTACAGGATGTTCCGGTAGCCAATGCCGAACAATTATTACAAGGTAAAGTAGCTGGTTTAAACATACAAATGAGTACCGGTGCGCCAGGATTTCGTGGAGGTGTATTGCTCAGAGGCTTATCTAACGTAGACGTTACAGCCTCTTCCTCGGGTAATGATGCAGATGCTTTTCTTTCTCCTACTTCTCCATTGTATGTTATCGATGGCGTTCCCACAGACGTTGATCCCGCTACTGCAGATAGCTTTAATGCCTTTGGCGGTGCGAGTCCGCTATCACTTATACCTCAGGAAGATATAGCAAATATAGAAGTGCTGAAAGATGCTCAGGCAACATCATTATACGGGTCTCGGGGAGCATACGGAGTTATATTGATCACTACACGAAGAGGGCAGGCTACTATTCCGAAAGTACGTTATACCACTAACTTTTTTATAAGTACACCTCCAAAGCTTAGAGAAACAATTGGTGGAAAGGCTGAAAGGGACTTGAAACTGCAGCAGATATATCAATATGGAAGCTTCAGGGATATTAATGTCCTTTTAACTGAGAACCCTGCATTGGTAGATAGTTTGAATCCTTATTATAACAATTCAACCAATTGGCAGGACCTTTACTACGGAGTAACTTACAATCAAACTCATAATATAGGTGTTGAAGGAGGGGATAAGACATTTAATTACAAAACCAATTTTGGATATTATAAGGAGAATGGTATTCAGGTGAATACAGGCATGAGCCGTTTCACTCTTAATAACAACTTTGAATATAAGCCCAACAATAAGATTTCTCTCTTCGCTCTGATTAACGGGAGTATGATGGACCGGAAGAAGGGGAATGGCGTAGGAGTATTAAATACAGGGGTTGCCAAAAGTGCGGCCTCTTCATCACTTTTGCCGGGTCCTTCTTTGTTTTTGGCATCTGATGATGTACTTGCTAATCTGAAGGTAGATAATAGTAATCCTACCAAGAATTTAAAGACTAATGTTGTTTTTACCTACCGCCCGGTTGTGGGTTTAACATTAACCACAACTGGCAGTTACGACGTTGTTAATGCGAGCGATTATACATTTACACCTGCCGTAGCAAATGTTCAACAGGCTGCAGTGCAGTATTTCACAGATAGTAGAAAGACACTTTATAATCGTAATAGCATATCTTTTTCTAAAGCTCTGAAGAGCGGGCATGAGTTTACAGTATTTGGGTTTAACGAGGTTTATTTCAGAACATACCAGGCAAATGACTTGAAACAGGTAGGCTTGTCTTCTGATTCTTACTTAGGTCCCCTGGGCTTTATAAGTGGAGCTTCCCCTGCCCGGGGAGCCGGATTACGTGCTTATAACAATTCAAGGGCAGTTTCTTTTGCTGGGAGTTTCTCTTATAACTTCAGAAAAAAGTATGTTTTGGATGCTACTTATCGGGTAGATGCTACCTCCTTTAGCGGTGTTGACAATCCTTATACAAAAAGTCCATCTATTGGGTTTAGATGGAATATGGAAAGAGAGAATCTTTTGCAGGATTGGAATTGGTTAACTTTTAGTGCATTAAGATTGACCTGGGGCCGCACCATATCACCAACAGGGGATATCTTCAGCGTTTACGGAACCTATAATCCAAACGGAAATTATAATGGACAGTCAAGAGTTACCATCGACGCTGCCTTAATCCCTAATAGAAATGTTGGAACCGCTGTAGGAACAACGTATAATCTTGGTTACGATCTTGGACTTTTAAAAGGTAAGATTCAAATCAATTTCGACTCCTACTACAGAGCATTAGATCGTCAGACCAGGAAATTAGCGCTTCCAAATATTATTGGTTTTGATGAGGTCTTAAGCAACGAAATATCCATTCGCAACTGGGGTAACGAACTTGCGGTCACACTTAGGCCTTTATCTAAGACAAGTAAAGTAAACTGGTCCATAAACGCTAACGCGGCAATGAACAGAGATATGTTAACCAAATTGCCGGGAGGAGCAAGTCAAATTGTGATAGGTAGTACTGTTCTGCACGTTGGACGTAATGCCTTGTCAAATTACATTTATCAAAATAAGGGGGTGTATTCAACCACTGCAGACGTTCCTGTAAATCCTGTTACTGGTGTGCCGCTTCGACAAGGTATTTTTGACGTAAATAAAGTGCGTTATGGTGGGGGTTATTACCAGGCAGGAGACCCCATTTTTGCGGATCTAAACGGCGACTATATCTTTAGTGAGCTTGATGACAAGGCAGTAATTGGAAATTCTCAGCCTATTTTTACCGGTGGTTTATCAACTTCCGTTAGTTATAAATCTCTATCACTTACATTGAATGGCTCATTTACTTTGGATAGAGATATCATGAACTCAGCCGTTGCTGAAAGACTGGCTATGACCGGAGATCCATTCGGAGTGAATGTAAAGGACGCGGGGCAACAAGCTGTTTTGCCGATTAACGGGTTTAACTATTGGATAAGGCCGGGTGACATTGCAAAATATGCCAATCCCTATAATTATTCGAGATCAATTCCAATCGGACCTTTCAGATCGAACCAGAGTTTGTTCCAGGAAGATGGTTCTTACTTTAAGATAAATGCAATCACGGTTGGCTATACTCTTCCTAAAATTTTAGCAAATAAAATAAGCCTTAATAATTTCAGACTTTATTTAACTGCTGATAACCTGGCAATATTTTCTAAATACAGCGGACCTAATCCGGAGAATGTTACTGCACTTGGTTATGATAATTCGAAAGGCTATCCTTTAGCAAGGAGATTTACATTCGGTATGAATATAGAACTATAATCTTATGCTCATGAACTTTAAAAATATATACATTTCTTTATTTCTCATACTTAGCCTCAGTCAAACAGGCTGTAAAAAGTTTCTTGAGGTGGAATCACTTGAAAGATTGTCAGGAAATCAGTATTGGAAATCAAATAAAGACGTAGAGGCTTTTGCCATAGATACCTATGCCCGGTTAAGCGAGAAATTGACTAATTCTTGCTTTTGGCCTGCCGCTGGTGAATTCAGACTAGGGGAAATTCGATCAAACACAACGGCAGCCGGAGTAACCGCTTACCTTTCTAATGATCAAAGCAGGCGGGTGGTTTATGATTACCTCGCAAAAAACGACATGAAGACAGTGGTCTATGGTTTAACTACTGCCTCTCCCTGGCTTAGCGGTGCAACCTCTACCAGAACATTTATTACCTCAAATGTTTTCAATTTCGCCGCAAATACCGATTGGACCGAATTTTACAGGGTTATACAGCAAGCTAATATTATGTATGATGAGGTAAGCAAGGGAATATCAGGAATGTCTGAGGAAGACAAGCAGCGATACATGGCGGAAGCGGTGTTTATCAGATGCCTTACTTATTTTATAATGGTTCGGGTATATGGTGATGTCCCTTATTATACAGATGTTTTTCATTCAAAGGTAATCGGGCGAGAGTCTTTTGTAAGCGTTTTAAATAAATGTATTGCAGAACTGGAACCTTTAAAGGATAAGCTACCATGGAAATACGAAGATCCGGCGTTGAATGGTGTAAGAGCAAACAGGGCAGGTGCCATTTCACTTTTGATGAACATGAATATGTGGAATGCTGGCTTTGATCAGGCTAACAAAACAACTTATTACGAAAATACGATTGCATTAGGTAACGAACTTATTCAGAGCAATCAGCATACACTTGTTCCTGCGGATAAGATAAGTGATATTTTCCTTGGAGGAACAGATGAAAGTTTGATTGAATTAAAGGAGGCCAGCGCTACTATGGTAGGCCTTTATTATAAAACAGCCTATCCTGGTGAACCTGTAGTTACAAATAAGCATGATGAAAATGGTATTACAACGCATTTACATTACAAGAATGCTTATATAGATTTTCTATATGGGGATGTTAATGACATCCGGGCTGAAATGATCGAAGCCAGAGGGCAGGAAAATGGAAGGTTTGGACTGGGTAAATTTGAAGGAGCCCTTTCTATTTTAGGTTTTCCTGAATGGGCTCTTGTTCTTTTCAGGTATGGAGATGCAGTTTTACTTCATGCAGAAGCCCTTGCCGAGCTGGGCAGAGATGGGGAGGCGCTTATTCCCCTGAACATGATCCGGGCCAGAGCTAATGCACCTCTTTTCACTGACCTTGCAGGACAAGCCCTGAAAGACGAAATTTTCAAAGAAAGAGGTCGCGAACTTATTGGTGAAGGCTATCACTTTTTTGATCTTATACGTACCAGAAGGGTCCTTGACCCTAATTGGACTTCAAACCCCATGTCACTAGATCAATTTAACCGGGGAGCGTGGACCTGGCCAATAGATCCGGCCTCTCTCGCAAGGAACCCATATATGACTTTAAACGATTACTGGTTTTAATATTAATCTTTTGTAAATGAAACGTTTTAGGAAATTATCGATATCGGGGCAATTCTTAGTATTGTTTTCTTTTTTCCTGATCTCTGCCTGCAAGAAAGATAAGTACTACTTTGATGGAGGGAAATCCGATCCCAAATATAAAGGAACTACGCTGGAATATCTCAAATCTAACCCCAGAAGTTTCGATACCATTGTTAAAATAATTCAAATTGCGGGAATGGAGCGGGAATTCAAAGAAGATACGCTTACCTTTTTCGCTCCTCAGGATTATTCTGTTGCTACTTTAATTAAACAGGTTAACAGAACTCTTTTTTTATACGGGAAAGATACTGTAAAAACTCTTGATGAAATTGATGCTGCTATCTGGAAGAAATACCTCTCAAACTACCTTTTTAAGGGCGCTAATAAAGTTAAAGACTATCCCCAGTTAGATATAAACGCAAAGGCAATCTATCCCGGGCAAAACTATATAGCTTACAATGGCGAAGTATTCAACATAGGGGTAAATTATTTTGATGCCGGTGGGGTAAAATATAGCGGTTACAGGCAATTAATACTGTCTTATATTCCAGATCTGGCGCAACCACTGGTTAATTGGATCAGTATCCCGGTTTCATCTTCCGATGTACAGCCCAACCATGCTGTGGTACATGTTTTAAATTCAAATTACCCGTTTGGAGCAGATCCTCAGAATTTAGCTCAGGACGTATTATTAACAAAGTAATTCAGGAAGTATGTCAATAGTAAAAGTTAAGAGTTGGATAGCAGCTTACTGTATGTCGATGCTCGTTCTGGCGGGATGCAATGACCGTATTGAAGTGTTTGAGAATCCATATTCAGGTGGAAAGGCCCCTTTAAACATAAAATTTAGTAACTCGAGTTACATTGAACCCGCAGAAGGTCGTGCCAATGATACGGTAATAGTTAGTGTTGTTGGAGCAGATCAATATAAAAATCAATTGCACTTTCAATTCAGCGGGGAGGAAGCAGAGATTTTATCAATCAATGGAGACTTGGTGAGGGTTAAGGTTCCCGATGCAGGAAGTTCCGGCGCTACTTCTGTTAAGATTGGAGATCAGATCTTATTTGGTCCTCAGTTTAAAGTATTTGGTAAAGTGTCAGATGATCCGTACTTCAAAGCTAAGATAGGTTCAAATGGCGCTATTTATGATGCGTATAAACTGAAGAATGGAAAGTATATTATGGTGGGAAACTTTACCGACTTAAATCAGAAAGGGAATGTTTTACCCATTGGAAGACTTGTTGAAGCTACTTACGAAGGAGATGTTCAAAGGACGCTGCAGTTCGGTGCAGGAGTAGTTAGTGGTTACCTTAGTTCTGTAGCTTCCAGTGCCAACGATGCTAACATTTTTGTTGCAGGAAGTATGTCTACTTTTGATCAGAAGGGGCCAATTAGAAATATAACAAGACTTACCTCAGTCGGAGCAATTGACTTAAAGCAGGTAGACACTTATTCTTCAAAAAATGGCGGTTTTCCTAAACGTACAGTTCCTGCATTTAATGGCGGAACTGATTTGCCGATAGACAGGATATTTTATTACAACAATGGGATTATAGCAGTTGGCGGATTTAAAAATTACATTTCGTACCGATATGATGTTGGACGAGCTATCCCAAACCCAAATGGCTCACAACCATTTTACAGAGATAGTACCATTGCTGATTCGGTTCCTGTGCGTCAGGTAGTTCGTTTTAACTTAGACGGTAGTTTGGATAAATCCTATCATTTTATGGGAGGAGTAACTTTACCTGGTGGGAACGGAACTATTGTAGATGCTGTTATGCAGCCTGATGGAAAATTAGTACTGGTAGGTGCTTTTTCAAAGTTTGATAATAAAACAGTTGGAGGAATTGTGCGCCTGAATACTGATGGAACAATTGATGATTCCTTTCAAACCGGACAGGGAGCAACGGGATACATTACAAGTATAAATTGGAATAATGCTACACAGCGATTTGTACTGACCGGACTTTTCAGCTCATTTAACGGTAAGCCAATTCAAAATATGTTGCTCCTTAAATCAGATGGTTCAATAGATGAAACATTTAGTGCAGGCGATTTCGATAACGGGTATCCATGGTTTGCCCAGCAGTTATCGAATGGCTTAATTGTGGTTTCAGGCAGTTTTAAAAAGTACAACAATGTAAGGCGGGGTGGATTTATGATCCTAAGCCCACAAGGAAATCTGGCACCTGGCTACAATGCATTAGGTGAACTGTCTGGCAGTATTTATAGAGTTTTAGAGGAAAAAAATAAGGACAATAAACGAAGTATAGTATTGCTGGGCTCATTCAAGAAATTTGATTCTAAAGCAGTGCAAAATATTAAAGGTTTAGTCCTTGAAGATTAGATTATAAGAACTATCAATTATATGAGTATGAGAAAAAACTTTAGCGCAGTGTTCACGAAATTAGTGGGACTCGTTATGATCATTATTCTGGGAAGCTCCTGCCAGTCGGAATTTGATAAAGAAGCACCTCTTGTGAAGAATGATACAAGCTTCAGTAACCCGAAAGCCAGAAAAGTGTTGCTTTTGGTTGTAGATGGCTTGCGGGGAGTAGCCTTAAAAGAAGTAGGGCCTCCTAATATTACAAACCTTCTTAAAAAATCAACCTATTCATATTACTCTTTAAGTGATGAAAGTTATGATGAGGGAACCTCATGGGCCGACATGTTTACCGGGGTAACAAAAGCTAAACACGAGGTAACAAGTACAACACTCAGTAATAACAAACTGAATTTATATCCTGTAGTATTTCAGCGTATTAAGGAGGCCAACGCAAATGTTAGAATAGCAACTTTTTCTTATAGCAGTGCATTTACAGACAATTTTACAAGCAGCGCTTCTGTTGATTCAAGGATAACTTATAATAGCGATGCGGAAATTCAAAATGCTGTTTTGCAGGAATTGGCAAATGACAGTGCCGGTGTTGTACTCGGTATGTATAAAAATGTAAATACCGCAGGCAGCACTAATGCGTACGAGAGTTCAAATCCACAGTACAAAAATTCCATCCTTCAGTTTGACACGTTTGTTGGCCAGGCGATGGCGGCATTAAAAAACAGGAAGAATTATAGTAAGGAAAATTGGATGGTGATTATTACTTCCAGTCGTGGCGGGGCAGCAAGTGTAGTGAATGATAATACCATATTTTCAAATACTAAGGCCAATACATTTACTCTAATCTATAACGATAAGTATCAATCAAAACTAATAGACAAACCATTTACGGGGAATGTTTTTGAAGGAAGTTTCGTTCGTTTTTATTCGTCTAAAGGCGTAGCAAGTGAAGCAGCTCAGCAGACGGACGCTATCAGAGCTGAACTGAGATTCAATGATACTTTAAAATCTTCCCCTATAAATCCACTTAATTTTGGTACTAAGGGCGATTTTACCGTCGAATTAAAGGTGCGAAAGAATTTAAATACGATAGGTAGTAATAAAAACTCAGCCCCCTATACCTATAAATGGCCATGTTTCTTTGGTAGGAAAGTTGCCAAGCTTAACTCATCTGCCGGTGCGGGTTGGGCGTTCGCTTTAGAAGACCAAACCTGGCGTTTTGTGCTCTCCAAAGGGGTAGGAAATAACGGAACAAATGAAACAGCACTAAATGCCGGACCTAAGATTGTGGATGGAAACTGGCATGCTCTTGCTATTGCCATCAGAACAGAAGGCGCAAAGCGTTTCGTCTACATGTATACCGATGGAACTTATAGCAATAAAACGGAAATTCCTGAAGCCTATTGGCCTAATATAGATACCTATTCTACTCCCTATACCATAGGTTATATTCCTAATGATACTGGTGATCCATTCGATGGAAACGTAGCTGATATTAGAATTTGGAGGAAAGCCTTATCCGATGAAACCATCAAGCAATATGCGTGCGATACCTATGTGAGCGCTTCTCACCCGGAATACAGTTTCCTTGCGAGTTACTGGCCTTGCAGAGATGGATCGGGTGGGAGGTTTAAGAATGAGATTTTAACTGAGAATGGTAATTATGACTTTAAGGTGCTCATCGGAGGTACACCTACTATAAAGGGTACTGAACTTGGAAACAATACCGTATGGGAGAAAAGTAATTTCCTTGCTTGTCCAACTTCATTCGCAAATATTTCTGCTGCCGTACCTGGCTCGAAGGATATAGCAACACAGATTTTGGCATGGCTAGGTATTCCTATCAAAGAAAATTGGAATTTAGATGGCAGAGTGTTTTTAAATAATTAGATATGAGCGTAATGAAGACATTTTATAAAAATATTTTTAACACAGCTTATCTTTCTTATTTCCTTCTGGGAATAATAGTTTGCGCTGTTTATTCATGTCAGCCAGATGAATTTGTAGACAAAGTAGGTTCTTCACCCAGTGTTCTTAAGTTTGACTATCCTTCTCTTGTGAATGCAGTAAGTATAGATGGGATAACAAAAGCGGATGAGAAAATAGTTTTTCCGGTTGAATTATCATTGGAGGAGCCTTCAACGACCACTTTTAACGTTAATCTTCTTTCTGAACCACAGATAGCTGCTTCACAATCACTAACAAATACCACTGTGATTAATGTTCCAGATTTTACGATGCCGGAGTTAGTTGAAGTGAGGTTTGGTACTAAAAAAGTGTCTTTTAATGTTGCAGTATCTACCAGCACTATTGAGAGGAACTTTGGGAAAAATTTAGCTTTTGCTATAACATTAGCCCATCCAACCAAGTCTCAAAAAGTAGATGAAAACAAAAAAACAGTAGTTTTTACAATTAATACCACAGAAGTGGCATCAATTAATGAATTACATTTCCTTTCATTTACATCAGCTGTAAGTAATCCTGCTCAAGTTGTAACATCATTAACTTCGGCTAATTTAGCGGCTAATAACGTTAGTTTTGATAATACTTCTCTTACATTTAAGACACAGGTTGATCTTGGGGGAAAGCCTTCACGCGGTTTTAATACTGCCATAACATATAACCAGGATACACTTAAAACCTTGGCGGCAAAAGGATTGCTTCCGGCGGGGACGGTATTTCTATCTGAACAGGCTTTTAATCTTCGTAATGTGGCGATGGAGGATTATAAATCTTCTGCGATTGCTCAAATAGGGTTGAATATAGATAGTGTATTTGCGAAATATCCATCGAAAATTGCCATAGCATTTACTTTATCTGATCCTGAAAAATTTCGTGTAGATCCGGCTAAAAACACAATAGTTTATTTAATTGATCCGCTGAGAATATTTTCAAATATAACCAAAGTATTAAAGAATACTTCGCAACCTTTTAGCACAAGTTCCGTTGATCCTAATGGTAACAGGTGGGGAGTCCTCTCTGGCTGGATAAGTAATGCTCAGGCAAACCAGCACAAGAGCTACAACGCTAACAATGAACTGAACGGATCATACGGTTCATTTGATAATAATCAGTCTACCCAAATAGCTTTTGAATCGGGCTTTGCAGCTGCAGACGCAGGAAAGCCAGGCGGATCGCCAACTGCTCCTAATATTACCAATGGTAAAATTTATCAAATTATTTCACTGCCAGCAGGTACGTATAAATTTGATGCAAATGCCCGGGTGGGAGTGACAACTGATAACACTAAGGGAGCGTACAGCATTGCTGCTCTTGGGAATACTATACCTGATATAGCTGCACCGACCACACCAGCAAACTTTTTAAACAGGGTGGCGATAAATGGTGGCGGAGTTAAATCGATTACGTTTACGTTAAATGCTCCAGCTACGGTTTCACTAGGTTTTGTTGCTACATTGTCCGGTAGCCAGTCAGTGAATATTTCTGGGGTAACGCTTACCCGTACATTAAATCCATAAGAGCTTTTAAACTTACAAAAGGCATCAATGTTTGGGTGGTTAGCAAGTAACTATCCCAAACATTGACGCTTTTAAAGGTTTGGAATCCTGTAGTATTGCAATATGCTAAATTCAGTTTTATTAAAAGTTCGAGAATCACTTCAACATTAAAGCTATTGTAAATTTTCCTTTGAAATTATAATGACACACACACATAAACTTTTTTTCCTCCTTTCATTTATTACCACTCTTTTCTCTCCCGTATTTGCACAGCAAACTGATAAATGGGGTTATCAGGGAGATGGTACTTATCACAATCCTGTAATCCCTGCCGATTACAGCGATTTAGATGCTATTCGCGTTGGAGATGACTTTTATGCCATATCATCCACCATGCAATTTTCACCAGGGATGGTTGTATTACATTCTAAGGATCTTGTAAACTGGGAAATAGCAGGGCATGTAGTTGATGATCTTACCCGTATCAGTCCAAATCTTAATTGGGATAAAATGAACAGTTACGGTAGAGGTATTTGGGCTGGATCTATCCGTTATTATAAAAATAAGTTCTGGGTATATTTTGGTACTCCGGAGGATGGTTTTTTCATGAGTTCGGCAACCAATCCAAAAGGACCGTGGGAACCTTTGCATCAGGTTTGGAAAGTATCAGGTTGGGATGATTGCTGCTCCTTCTGTGATGATGATGGCCAACTTTATTTTATTGCTACCAACTTCAGACAGGATCCAAAAAATAATAAGAAGTACAACATTCACCTGTTTAAAATGACGCCTGATGGAAAAAGTTTGCTTATGGATACAGATACCATCATCCATCAGTCAAATGCCAGCGAGGCGAATAAACTATATAAGATTAACGGATTATACTATCACTTTTTTAGTCACGTAACGGCAGAGGGGCGAGTAGTGATGATGGAACGTTCCAAAAACATTTACGGCCCCTGGGAAATAAAGCAGCTGAATCACGTAAATAAAAGTGAGGACAGAGAACCAAACCAGGGAGGATTAATACAGTTAAAGAACGGACAATGGTGGTTTTTTACCCATCATGGTTCTGGTGACTGGGAAGGCAGGTCGGCAAGTTTACTCCCTATTACGTGGATTAACGGTTGGCCGATAATCGGAAAAGCAGGAAAAGATACTATAGGGAATATGCTATGGTTTGCAAAAGTTCCCTTTAATCCTGCTAACACAGCGTTGAAAATTCAAACGGATGATGATTTTTCTTCCAAAACCCTGGGTCCTCAGTGGGAATGGAACTATCAGCCCAGGAGTGATAAATGGTCATTATCAGCCCGAAAAGGCTTCCTTCGTGTTCATGCATTTCAACCTATAAAACCTGCAGACAATAACCGCATTTTACTCAGAGCGGGTAATACCATCACCCAACGAAGCATGCGCACCAGGTCGAATGTAGCTACGGTAAAAATTGATATCAGTGGGATGAGCAGTGGGCAATCTGCAGGATTAACGCATTTTTCAACAACTTCATATAGCACTATCGGTGTAAAACAAATTAACGAGGACCGGCAACTGGTGTATGGCAAAAATGGACAGGACTCCACCGGAATAAAAATAACCGGTAAAGACTTATGGTTACGATCCACTTGGGATAATCTGGGCAAAAACCAGTATTTCTACAGCCTCGACGGAAAGAGATTCGAGCCTTTTGGAGATGTTACCCAACTAACCTGGGGTAGTTACAGAGGCGACAGAATGGGAGTTTTTAATTATAATATAAAAGAAGAGAAGGG
>Ga0206351_10122795_pt1 | contig 19332 bp, 26 predicted proteins | sample DielMetaTC5pm1_FD_146431 | JGI IMG/M metagenome (GOLD analysis project Ga0206351, IMG submission 146431) | Corn rhizosphere microbial communities from Kellogg Biological Station, Michigan, USA - Diel MetaT C5pm-1 (Metagenome Metatranscriptome)... | ecosystem: Host-associated > Plants > Roots >...
ACCAGTAACTGGAACGAGGCTAGCTATGGAGCTTGGGGGAGAAGCTTTATAGCTGGCCTTGCGGGTTTTGAAAGAATGAATGAATGAGTGATGACATATTCACAAAGGTTATAGCGACTTTGGAAGCTTTGCAAGTACCTGACGCCATAGAAGAGCCAGAGTGCGACCACAAAGGTCACTATCGTCATTCTAACGGTCCCTACTGTGCTGTCCGCATGTGCATTAATTGCGGCAAGTCCTGGCGTACTTGGACAAAGCCAGAGTATAACGACACACCCGTAGCCGAGTGGGAAGAGATCAAAGAGCACATGGAGGTCCCGCCGCTGGCTGCAAGCTTCTATGATGATCCGCAGATTTTTGTAGATGACGATGATAGTGAAGATGGTGAAGATTATCCAGGATGAGTAATAAATCTAGAAAACAACCGAATGACCAAGGGGTACGACACCGCGATGTAAATGCATCAGAACGTGCAACTATGGCTATTGATTTGCTGAAGCAACGTATAAGTTATGATGAGATAGCAAAACGCTGTGGATATTCTAGCCGCCAAAGTGCCCATAAAGCTGTGCAAAGAGAGTTACAACGCCGTATTGTCCCTAAGATAGATGAATATAGGCAGCAAGAATTAGATATACTAGATGAAATACATAGAAGAGTATGGGAAGTCGCGTTTCCCGTTGTTGATAATAGCAATAAAGATAAAGATAATATCAATAAAGATAAAAAAGAATACAAGGATTATGGTGATAAAATTAATAAGAAAAAAGATAATGAAGAGAGTAGTGTAAATTTGTGGGCAGTTGATAGATTACTTGAATTGTCCAGGGATAGGCGCAAGTTACTCAATTTGGATGTTCAACCTGAAGAGAGTGTTGGTCCTCAACTGATCATTCGTGAAGTTCCTGCAGGACTGCTTCCATCCCCGACTGTGGAGGCTGGCCAATGATTACTACTGCCGAGCAAGTCGTTATCCCTGCCCCCGAGCTGCGCGGCGCTATTTTAGAGCTTGCCAGGTGTACGGATACTGAGGTGGGTATTGATGGCCCGGCGGGAACTGGCAAAACCTTTGGTATCCTTTATTATATCCATATGCTCCTTTGGAAATATAACCACGCAAAGTTCCTCGTTGCGAGAAAACACAATACTGATTTAGCAGGATCTGCTATGGCTACCTATCGAGATATGGTGCTAGACGAGCGCGAAGGTGTCCGGTACTTTGGAGGAAACAAGGTTAGACCTGCAGCTTTTATCTACCCCAATGGTTCCGAACTAGTCGTCAATGGTCTCGACAAACCCGGCAAAGTTCGATCGATGGAATTTGACGGCATCTATATCAATGAGGCTACAGAGTGCTCATTAGATGACGTAGAGTTTTGTCGTATGAGATTAGGTCGTCGCCGCAAGAGTAAACTTCCACGTAAGCAACTCATTATGGACTTCAACCCCGATGCTCCGACGCACTTTCTGAATCAGCGGATGATCGAAGGTGTCACCACGCGAATTCTCTCCAGGCACGAGGACAACCCATTTCTCTGGGATGCAAAAACGCAGGATTGGACAGAGGCTGGTCGAGAATACATCTTTGGTATCTTAGGGGGCCTCACTGGTGTACGTCTTGCTCGCTATCGCTTTGGTATTTGGGCTGCAGCTGAGGGAACTGTCTATGAGGATAGCTGGGATGCAAAGCGCAATGTTATTGACTCATTTCCTATCCCCCATGAATGGCCTCGATATCTAGTTATCGACTTCGGCTATGTCAATCCTTTCGTGTGTCTCTGGGCTGCAAAGGACCCCGATGGCAGACTCTATATCTATCGACAAATCTACATGACGAAGCGACTGGTAGAAGATCATGCAAAGGATATCAAGAAAGCATCTCGCTGGGGCGAAAAGGACGGTGATCCTTTACCAAGAGAAATTATTTGCGATCACGATGCTGAAGACAGGGCGACTCTACAGAGACACTTAGGGCTCTATACGACACCTGCTCATAAGAGCGTTTCAGATGGCATTCAAGCCACGTCCGCACGCTGGAGGCCTGCCGGGGATGGTAAGCCTCGTTTGATGATCTTTCGCAACTGCCGTGTAGAGCTTGACAAAGAACTGGCTAAAGCAAAGAAGCCAACATGTTTGGAAGAGGAACCGGACTCGTATATTTGGGACACAAGACAGGGTATGAAGCGAGGCGAACAGCCAGTGAAGGAAGATGATCATGGTCTTGATGGGTGCCGCTATTTAGTGGCTTATCATGATCTAGTGCCTAATAAAGTAGGTTACGTGAAAGGTTTCTGGAAATGAGAGAGCATAAATACAGAGCGTGGTTAAAGCAAGAGCAGAAGATGTACGAAGTTAATGTGATTTACTTTGGGGTGCAATATGGCATGGCACCTAGCGATCGCGTCAATCTAGTAGACCTACGCGATAAAAGTGAGTATTACCGTGAAGGTGAAGAAGTAGATCTCTTGCAGTACACGGGTCTCAAGGACTGCAAGGGACAAGAGATCTATGAGGGGGATATTGTTAGGAGAGGGTATTTCACAAAAGAAAATGATATCACAAAAGAAATTGAGAGATGGGCTGTGGGTTCAGACATTTCTGATTGGCAAAAACTATCTGAGGGCGTTCGTTCCAATCCTGGTGTATTGGCTGTTGAGGTCACTGGCAATATCTATGAGCATCCTGAGTTACTAAAGGGGAATAACCTATGAACGCTTATACCTACAACTCACAGCAAAAACAGCAGAAGACACTAGCACAAGCCGACGTCCCCCATGAGGATCAAGTACGCAAGAGACAAATGGAACGAGCTTGGAAGATCTATGAAGACGAATTTGACAAGCCATTGAAAGTTGAAAAAGGCGAAATAGACCATAATGTCATCTCTAATCGATGTGCTCCTATTGTGGATAAAGGAGTATCATTCCTCTTTGGTGAGACAATCAAGATAGAGCCTGGCAAGCGCACAGGAGACGAAACAGCGAAGCCAGACAAAAAGAAAGAAGATTTTCTCACTGGTCTTTGGGGCGATGACGACGATATGATGACGTTGCTCTCAGAGATTGCGGTGAATGGCGGCGTGTGTGGTCAAACGTTCGTGAAGCTGGTGCCAGCGCAAGGATCACAGAAGTATCCCCGCCTAGTAAACCTTAATCCATCGATTGTTCGCAAAGTTACTGATCCTGAAGATTGCAAAGTCGATTGGGCGTATATTATCGAATATACTGTGCAAAGCGATAAGCAAAAAAGGCAGATTATAGCACGCGTTGATCCTCATGCAGACACTGCTAATTTAGGGAATACCCTAGACGACTATTGGACTATCACGAACTTTGAAAAGAAAACAACAGAACAAACATGGTCGCAAATAGGAGAGCCGGAGGACTGGCTTTATCCCTTTGCTCCCATCTTCACTGCGCCAAATCTCCCAAAACCGAACAAGCCATGGGGGACACCAGATCTTACAGAGGACATCATAGGGCAAAACGAAACCCTCAACTTCAATGACAGCAACACATCAGGGATTATCTACTATCATGCTCATCCTAAGACGATAGCGACTGGTGTCAATCTAGATCAACTCAAGACAGGGCCGGGAGACGTGACGATCTTGCCCGATCCAAATAGCAAAGTCTACAATCTCGAAATGGTCTCCAATCTCGAAAGCTCACGAAACTTCTCAGCAGATATCAGGATGACGATGGACGAGAGAAGCCGCGTCCCTGCCGTAGCATTAGGCCGTCTTGAGAACCTACCAGGCGGCGGCGACATACCAGCAACGACAATGAAATTGATGTTTCAGCCGCTTATCGAGAAGACAACACAGAAGCGGCGTCTTTATGGCAAGCTCATCAGAGAGGTATCAAGAGCTGCATTAGTGTTGGGCGGTGAGCTTAGCATTGAAGAGTATGAGAATTATCCTATAGAAATACACTGGCCTAACCTGCTACCAGTGGACAAAATGAAAGATGCACAAAGCGCTAAGGCCTTGCAAGATGCTGGCGTGAGTCAGGACACAGCTTTACAAGAAATTGGCTACGATGCTGAAGAAGAGGCAAAGAAGCGCGAAGAGGAGACAAAGGCAAAGATGGAAACTCAGCAACAAATGGGCATGGTGCCTCCTCAGATGCAACAAAATCAACAAAATCAGCAACAGGACAATAATCAGCAACAAGAGCAGCAAAATAACAATAAACAAGCGATAGGACAGAAAGGATAGAGTATGCCTAGGTACTTCCTTGATACCGAATTTGCAGATAATGGTTCGACTATTGATCTTATTAGCATCGGGATTGTGTGTGAGGATGGAAGAGAACTCTATTTAGAGTCTGCTGATTTTGATAGAGGCAAAGCAAACCAGTGGGTGAGAGAGAATGTCTTACCTCATCTCAAAGGTGGTGAGTGTCGTTGGCCTCTGAAAAGCATCAGAGTCACATTGCGAGATTTCTTTGACATAGAAGAGTATGGCAAACCCGAGTTATGGGGCTGGTGTGCTGGTTACGACTTTGTAGCGTTTTGCCAGATCTTCGGCACTATGATGGATCTTCCAGACGGCTATCCTCACTATATCTGTGATTTTCAGTATGTGCTAGACGGGCGTCATATATCCGATGATCAACTGCCACAACAGGAAAGCGGCTTGCATAACGCACTTGAAGATGCAAAACATCTCAAGAAACTATGGGAGTCTGTAGTGGTAAATAATACATGGCAGTAAAGGATAGATTATGACCTGTATCGTAGGCCTCGTAGAAGGCGAAAAAGTTTACATCGGAGCTGATGGGGTAGCAGTGGCAGAGTCAGGGCTGGTCTCTGTCTACACAGATAAAAAACTAATCAAGGGAAGCAATTTTATCATCGGAGTTGCTGGCTCACCAAGAATAGCACAACTGGTACGCTATTCGTTCGTTCCTCCTGAGTATGATCGCAGTACATATGGCGACGATGTACACCGTTACATTGCAACGGCATTTATTGATACATTAAGAGTTATTGTCGGAGATGAAAAGAATAAGGAAGAATTTAAAGAGTCTAATACTTCTTTTCTTGTTGCATTTAAAGGGAGGCTTTTCCAGATACACAATAACTTTGTAGTGAAAGAGGACACATGTGGATATGATGCTATGGGCATTGATCCATCGATAGCTTTGGGAGTGCTATGGGCTACCAGGAATAGAGATATCCCGCCCGAAAGCCGTGTAGAAATGGCAATGGAGGCTACGAAGTTTCACAATGCCTTTGTGCAAGGGCCTTTTGAAATAGCATCAATATGATACAGAGAGGGCCATTCGTCAAAGGAAAGCCACGTAAACGCAACAAAAACGGCACATGGCGCAAGAAACGCTCTGATGCTGGAAAGAAACGAGGTGAGAGCATGGCATACATCGAAAAGAGTCAAAAGCGCCTTATTCACATAGAAGGCAAGGGAGAACGCCTTGGGCGCGGTGATGTCGATATATACGACGCCCAAACAGGGGAATTGCTTCAGAACATTTTTCGCGTGATTATCAAAATCGATGGCAAAGTAGGCAATGAAGCAGAGATTATCTATCACAAATTGGAAGCCCCTAATCGCCTTGCCGAGATGAGCTATGAAGATGCTGAAGAGAGCGTAACCGTGAAAGATGTTGAGATATCAGGGACTATCTTAGCCGAAGCAAAAGAAAGAGTGAATGAATGAGCGAAAATACCACGCCTAGACAAAAGATGATCGAGTCAATATGCGAAAGTTCAGCACAACAACTTGATTGGTTGCTAGAAAACAAATCAGGCAAAAATGATCATGTTGATCAAAGACTTGTTCATGCTATCACGCAAACCCACCTCTTAACGAAGATGCTCGAAACACTTGATAACATCAATGAAAAGCTTGCTATGATGAATATCAATATTCAAGATGTTGAGCAAGAAGTATCGAAGCTGAATCCGAGGTATATAGGATGAGTAACAATGCACGCGATACACAATTCCAAGGCTTTGCAAAGGCATTATTTGAAGAGCTACACAATAGTGAAGCGGTAGAATGGTTTGAACCACGTGATGATCATTGGCGTGAAGAGTGGCAAGAGATTATAGCGCGTCGTGCTTATGATCTTGCTTTTCACGCCATTGACAACTCACGGTCAAATGACATGGAGGACTGGCAAACATCGCAAATAATTCCGTATGTACCTGACATGCAGTACTTCCCAGATGTAGAAATGCCAGAGGTAGTGGAATGATAAATCCTTGGAAACGCTTCACAGCATGGCTTCACTACCTGCGGCATCCATGCACAATCATCACGATGGATGAGGCACCTGCTAACGGCGTCAAAGTCAATTTTACCTATGGCGGTGAGTATGGGGACGTATTGGACTTCTTGCCAAAGGTTAATGCATTGCTAGAAGCATTGATAGAGTGTGGCGAACACAATAGAAAGTTACAGGAAGTGCAAAAGCCTCTTGATCATACTGTTGAGTTTTGGGCACCTATTGAGGGTAAAATGCCAGATCCTAATATCTTAGCGGATATGTTGAGTGAGGGAAAAACTGATAAGAGCAAAGATTGGCCTTGGGACTCTCCATTTGAAGATGGCAATGACGTGCCTCAAGAACCAAAGTACGGCACTATCGACTATGTAGATCATTGCATGAATAATCTTGGAATGTCGCTCAATTTTGCAGATCCCGATGGTACTCTTAGCAGCAAAGGGTACAAAAATGACAATGAGAAACAAATCTGGCAATCAGTATTGCTTGATTATAGAACGCTATCAGATGCTATAGCAGCATTAAAGAAAGGACAATAATGGGCACTATTCACACGATAAACCCACAACCACCGGAGCCACCGGAGCAGCCACAAGGCTTTCAACCACGCATTGACGCTGAAGTACTCCCTGATGCAACGATATTTAGGCTTCAGCATACACCGATTGATATTCGACTCACACCAGTTCCTAACAATCTTATGGTACAAGTCGTGTCTCTATGGCTTCAACAGCATCCAAACGAAGCAATAGAAATCATCAAAGATGTAAAGCAGAAGATCAAAAATGCCAATGATCTGATGCACACCATACAAAGCACAAAGCTGTAAGGAGGACACCAGTGGGCAAAAAGATCAAGAAGCAACAGAGTAAACCAATGAAAGGCAAGGGAGGATACTAATGTCTACAGTCTTACAGCCACAATTCATCATTCTGCTGTTCGTTTTAGTGCGTTCAGCAGATATAGCTATAAGTTCAGCGATTGCACGCGATTGGGCTAGGTTTACATTCTATGTCATTGTTGCAATACTCGCCCTTATCGCTGTTGTTATTAGCTTAGGCTTTCATTAAAAATTCATCGTTGTGACAACCCATTGACATTAGAAAGGGAATAATTTACAATTATGCCAGATGATCCAAATACTCCTCCGGTTGATCCCCAGGCGGGAGATACCGGAAACCCACAGCCCCAGGCGGGCAACAATCCCCCAGATCCCCAGGCGGGAGACGGCGAAGAAACGATATCCATTGAAGAAGCTAAGAAACTGCGCTCTGAAGCTAAGAATCTGCGTAGTCGTCTCAAAGAGCTTGATACTTCTCACAATGAACTAAAGGCATTCAAAGCACAGATTGATGCTGAGAAGCTTTCTACTGAGGAAAAGCAACAACTTGCCCAAAAGCAATTAGAGCAACAAATTGCAGATCTTCAGAAAGAGCGTGAGATTGCTACCCGTCAAACTCAAGAGCTAAGAGTCACCAATGAAGTTTTTAAGCACGGTCAAAGACTCAACATTGTTGATCTTGATGCCGCTGTAAAGCTTCTCGACTCATCTCAGATTGACTATGACGATAGCGGACTGCCAACGAACATTGATGCTCTACTCAAGACTCTGGTGAAAGAGCGAAGCTGGTTAGTAGACAGACAGCGGCAAACCAGCGGGGGCGCTACGAATCCAAGCCGTGAGCAAATTAGCAATTCTGGTGAAATAACCCCAGAATATGCAAAGAGAGTCTTAGAGAACCCGAAAGAGTTCAGGGCTCTTAGCTTGGAACGTCAACAGCAAATCAGTCGATGGATAGCGGATAACGCAAATAAGCTTTAATATCATAAATTCTTTTATATCCCCTGCTTAGTATGATCGCATATTAGGCTGGAGATGATAGGAGACATACATGTCCCTCAACAATTTTATTGCTGAGATTTGGGCTGCTTCGATGCTCGTTAACCTGCGAAAGAACCAGGTATTCGGTGCTTTATTTAACACTGACTACGAAGGTGAAATTGCAGCATTTGGCGATACAGTCCGAATCAACTCCATAAGCAAGGTAACCATTAGTGATTATGTCAAAAATACCGACATAGCCGCCCCCGAGGCGCTCACTGATGCACAGACCATGCTCCAAATCACACAAGCCAAATCCTATAACTTCCTGGTAGATGATGTGGACAAGGCACAAGGCAAGCCAAAGGTCATGGCGCAGGCCATGTCTGATGCTGGTTACCAGATGGCAGACACGATGGATCAGTACTTTGCTGGTTTCTATGTCGATGCTCCATCAGTCAATAACATTGGCTCGTCAGGGTCCCCTGTTACTGTTAGCGTTCCGACCGCTGCAAATATCGGCCTTGGGACAACACTCTATGATTACCTAGTCCTTCTCTCTCAGAAACTTACTGAAGCCAAGATCCCAAAGCAAGGCCGATGGTGCACCATTCCCCCGTGGGGGAAGTCGCATCTCACTATGGATGCACGCTTCACAGGTTTCAATACACCCGATGCACGTCTCACTATCCTCACAGGAAAGCTTGACGCCTCCGCTGGCAATGCCTCTGATGCGTACTTAGGGCGCATTGAGAACATGGATATCTATGAAAGCCTCAACTGCGCTCACATCGGTGGAACAGTAGGTGCATCGGGCTCTCAAGATGTCTTCTTTGCTGGGCACTCAATGGGTCTCACAAAGGCAGAAGGATTGCAAGAGGTAGAAGCATACAGACCTGAAAGACGCTTCGGTGACGCCGTGAAGGGCTTGATGTTGTACGGTGCAAAGACGATACGTCCTGATGCTATCGCAGTAGCCTATCTGCAGAAGCCATAAGGAGGGCTAGAACATGGCAAGAACGAATTTACCTCTCACTAACCTTGTGGCGAATGGCAGCATTGCAGATCCTGCAGGAACCACAATAGACCAAGCGAACGGTATGAATGTTGCTATCGTGACCACTGCCATACCTTCAGGCCCGCATATCGATAGGCTCATGCTAAGAGTGGCAAACACCGCAGGCGCTGCAAAGAATGTCATTGTTCGCAAGGGTGTCGATCCGCCTGCATTTCGATCGAGTCTCGGAGACTACACTACCCAAGTCCCTGCTACCACCGGCGTGAGATTGGTAGGGCCATTTGAGATAGCTCATTTTGCTCAGGCCGATGGGTCTTTAAACCTGGATTTTGAGTCCGGGTTCACAGGAACAATCACGGCGATCATGTATCCAGCGAGTGTATAGCATGTTGAATATAACAAACGGCAAAAATGAATTAGAGCAGACGAGCTGCCCATCCCCTATGGTGCTTGCGCTTGCCGCTTGCTACAGAGCTAAGACATTGCTGTGTAAGACCATGTTCTTTGCAAAACTCTGTCAAGCAATGCACGGTATATTCAACACCTTCAGGGGATGTAACGATGTAGTCTTTTGCGCCGTTTGTGTTTCCTTGAGCAAGACGAACCTTTTCGCGGGCTTCAGTCGGCAATTTTCTTCCTGTACCAGCAGCGGCGATCTTGGCACGGGCTTCCTTGCTATGCTTTCTTCCAGTGCTAGCAACTCGAAGTTTGGCACGGGTCTCTGGTGTGACTTCCCTTCCAAGGTTCGCAGCACTGATTTTTGCACGGACTTCTGGCGTGAAATCTACGCTAGGCTTGCCCTTTTTTGCAGCGCTTTGCTTGGCACGTGTTTCAGGAGAGGCTTTCTTGCCACGATTAGGGCTCACTTGACCCATGTGGGAAATTCTCATCTTTTCACGGGACTCTGGAGAAAAAGTATATCCCAGTCGGGTAGAACCAGCAAAGCGGTCGATATTAAATCCTTTGGTTCCGAAGGGTTGAAGCTTATCGAGCCAGTATTGCTCTCTTTCAAGCAAGAATGCAGGCAAAACAAGTTCAATAACTTCAAAAGTGAATGCGTTGATTCCGTGTTTATTGAAGGCATGTTGAAGCTTTCGATTATTATGCGTCTTACGCTGAAGCTCCCCAAAGTGGTTTTGATATCTTTTGCGAAGTTCCTTGGTGCTACCAATATAAAACTTTCCAGTGATAATGCATGTGATACGGTAAATTCCCGATCCTTCAGGGGTACTGATCATGATTGCTCCTTTGGTCTACCCATTGGCGGTAGTTCAAACCTATCAACGTCGGATTGTGGGATAAGCCAATACCCACGGCGCGTACTGCCAATGCGGTGCGCATTAGGGAATCGGCCTTGTAGACACCAGTGCTTTACAGTGTCAGGTTTGATGAGCTTGTGCTCACGTTCTGATAGCAGCTTTGCAACGTCTGCTGTTGTTAGATCTGGCATAGGTACCTCACTAGCTAGTTGAGTTAATATAAGTATACCACTAGCGGGATATTTTGTCAAACAAGGGAGGGCGGAATGAGGGAGAACTTTTAAATGCAGTGGATGAAACTATCAAATGGGCGTGACGAGCTCATAGTGAGTGAGGATCATGTGAAGCGTCTCTTAGGTGAAGGCGCTGTAAAGATCGATGATCCTCGCGCACCACAAGAGCCTGAAGCGCCCAAAGACGAAACAGAGCAACCGCAAGGACCTATAGATCCAAATGCGGACTCTAGCACGGGTACAGAGCAGACACAAGGGTCTTCGCAAGAGGAATTAGCCGATGGCAGTCAGAACGACGATGGCGGATCTGATAACGCTGGTCAGAACGATGATCAACGACACAGCGACAACAAAGCAGTTCACGGATCAACAAGTACAGGATCGACTAGACGCACACAGAAGTGATGTGAGAGGAGAGGAGTTACAAGCCTCTCCTGTTATCGTCAATGCTGCGTCTACCAATAATCAAGCACAATTCGTGTTTGCTGATTATTATAGTCGATTCTCGAATTGGGAACCTGACGCTGTGTTACAAGGTATCTTGGACGACTCACCTTGGAAAGTGCTCACGCCAGCCGCTTCAGACTACCTTACAGGCTACTTTCAATTTCAGCTCACGCCTTTTGTCAATGGGACAGCGCCAGGACAATGGCCTCCAGTGATTATCACTGGCAAAGTCTATGATCCTTATGCCGCTAGTGCCGATCTATTGGAGTTTTGGGCTGCAAAGCTTGCTCTCAAGTTTGATGTGGTTGTAGGCGGACAATCGTTTAAAAGATCCCAAGCACCCGATAACCTACGAGCATTAGCGCGTACGTATCGTATGCAGCAAAAACCTAAGATCGTGAAAATGGTACGTAGTGATGCGAATAGCTCTAGATGTATGTGAGGAATAAGACATGCCAATATTCACCGATGAGGAAATGCAAGAATTTGCAGATACTTTTGAAGAATTGGGTATGCCAGACTCTTGCATCATAAAACGCGATGACCCCACCGATGTGGCATACGGACAAAAAGAGAACCTTGTTGTTGTCGGAGAGTCACCGTGTCTCGTTGGTGAGCCGCTATCAAAGCATTTGCTTGAAGTGTATGCTGATCGACTTGGCGGCTTGGTCTCATGGCCTCTCTCATTTCCTCTTGGTACCGATGTGAAGGAAGGCGACATACTTGAAGTTACAAGCCGTCTTATTGCCAAGACTCAAGAAATGAAGGTACAGATAGAGCTTTCACCTAAATCCTTTGCTGTTTCAACAAATGTTATTGCGAGTGAGGTCAAATCATGAGTAATAGCTTTAACAACTGGCAAGCCATAGCGGATGCATTGATACCAGCGTGTCGAGACGCCGTGGTCAATACTGCCCAAAAAGCGCAGAACAATATACAGGACGTTATCAAGACTAATGGGCAGATAAAGACAGGCAGAATGTACACCAGTGTCTACAATGTGTCCGTTGAGGGCAGTAACTATCCCTCAACGAGTGATCCATTGCTCTTGCCAGAAGTGCCAAAACCTGAGAGTGAGCTAGAGGCTACTGTAGCCGCTGGTGCCTCTTATAGTGTTTTTCAGGACAAGGGTACAGTCCACATGGCTGGCAAGCCATTCTGGGATCAAGGCATGGAGAGAGCCCGCTCCGATCTCGACAAAGCTATGGAAGGCGTCGCGAAGAAGCTTGAAGATGTTGCAAAGCAATGAGCACGATAAATGAAGCTGCTAGCGGTCTGGCTTTTTTATTGGCTCGACTACGCGCAGGTACGACCAGCCCGGGAGGCGTACACGTGGGGGCCGCGCCTATTGGCACGCTATTCCCGTGTGTGATCATCGCGTTCAGCTCTGGTATTGATATCACCTTTGCAAACGGTAAAAGAGCCTTTGTGGATGCTCTATATCAATGTAAGGCAGTCGGACCGTCTAGCGATCCTGATGCGGTTGTTGCTCTTGCAGGTCAAATTGATGATGCTCTAGGCGGTGACGAAGGTCTCACGCATGTTGATGTCTCTGGGGGCCATGTACTTGCATGTCGAAGGGAGTCACCGTTGCTATACCCCGATGAAGATAAGGCAGGAGTGCAATACATGCACTTAGGCGGAAACTTTAGAATCAAAAACCAGCAAAAGCCAATATAGACAAAACTAGAATAGGAGGTGTTTTCGTGACTTTTACACCACAGTTGGCAACAGCGAATCAGACGCTGCAAATTGGTCCGAGTCAACGCCAGGCACAGCGGTACCAGCGAATAAGCGTCTTGACAATCTCGCCTTTAAATTTGGCGCTAAAGGCGACTTTAAGAAAACAACAGGCACAGGACGCAAATACCCTAGCGTACAGCAGTTAAACAGCGAATGGGTAGAAGGTAGTTTTGACGGATCATTGGATTTCAATGGTATCCTCTATGCGCTAGCAGGCGCTTTGGGGATTGCAACGCCGGCAACACATGGCTCGTCAGCGACTGCTAAAGACTGGATTTACGATGCTATCCTATCGGGTAGTCGCCAGCCACAAACCTATACCTTTGAGCAAGGTGAAGCCGCTACGCGTGCTCACAAATTTGCCTATGGACTTATCACGAAGTACGGCTACAAGTTTTCCCGTAAAGACTCCTCAATTTCTGGTAGTGTTTTAGCACAAAAGGTAAGCGATGGGATCACGATGACCTCATCGCCGACGCCGATAGCACTGCTTCCAATGACTGGCCAGGAATTCAATCTGTACATCGACTCTTCATCGGCTTCCATCGGAACAACGCAGATCCTCAATAACCTTTCTGGTGAGTTCACGATGGATGGCATTTATGGTCCGGCGTGGTACGTCAATCGCGCTGCTTCATCCTTTTCTGCTCACGTTGATCTTGTTCCTAATGCTGGCTTTAAGTTTGCAGTGGCAGCCGATGCGAATGGAATGGCCTCACTCGGCGATATGCGCACAGGGGTAACGAAGTACGCACGGGTAGAGGCGGTCGGTGATGTGATCGATAATAGCCAAACAGTGACTATCACGGGTAGTCCTACGGGCGGTACGTTCACATTGACCTATAAAGGCCAAACTACCGCTGGTATTGCCTTCAACGCGGCAGCCTCTGCTGTACAAAGTGCTCTCATTGCCTTATCAACTATCGGCACTGGCAATGTCACCGTGTCGGGTAGCGCAGGCGGCCCATACACCGTAACGTTTGCTGGGACACTTGCAAAGGACACCACAGCCCTCACAGCGTCCGGTGCAGGCCTCACAGGTGGCACATCACCTAACGTCTCAGTTGTGCAAAGCCAGGTCTACAACACATTCTGGCATGATATGGCGATCAAAATCGGACAGCCAAGCGAGTGGGGCGATAGCGACGGCATCTACATGATTGAGTGGGATTGTGGGATTTTTGAGGATGGCACATGGGGTCATAGCCACATGACGACCGTCACCAATACTTTAACAGCTTTATAGAGGTTTTATGCCAATATCACATTCTCAGGCAGTAAGCAATGAAGCTACTGTCACATTGGAAGTATACGGGGGACAGCTTAACCTTGTGTACTATCCTTCCAAGGTAACCGACGAGTTTCTATTGAAGTTTGGGGAACTTGAGAGGATTCAAGGATCAAAGACTGCTGAAGAAGCATCGTCTAGATTGATGAAAGCCAGCGAACTTATGGTGTATGTCATGAAATCATGGGACTATTTTGAGGACGATGAGCAAACGAAGATGTGGCCTCTCACGGTTGAAGCCCTTTCTAAGCTTGATTTTGTCCTCAAGATGCACTGTCTCTATGCCATTATGGGTCATATGCGCCCGGAAGGGGTAACGCCTCAGACCCGGACTTAGTAGGTTTGAGGCGATGGCTGGCGACGGATGGAAAGACGGGGTATTGTCCAGACTTCTACCCAGACTTCTTAGCAGCGGATAGATGTCACTGTCCCCCGTGGGAATTAGCGAAACAATCGGTGTACTGGAAAGACAAGGCGCTTATTGTGCTTAGTGCCGAAAGCTATGCAAGGCAAGAGAAAGCCAAGCATAATCAATGAAAGGAGGATAACCCGTGGCAATAGTAGCCTCACAGCTCACGGGCGTCATCAGCATAACAGGTGCTGATCAATCGCAAAAAGTCCTCCTCAATATGGCAGACAGCACAAAGAAAGCGCAAGACCAGTTAAATCAGCTTCAGAATGTATCAAAAGACGTTGGATCAATCCTCTCAAATCGCCTTGCAAATGACCTCAAAACAGCGCAAGGGGGACTCCAAAACCTCTCACAACGCGCTGAATCTGCAGGTCTTGATGTCTCCAAATTCGCATCGCTCCAACAAAAAGCCTCTGAAGCGGCTGCAAAGCTAGGCCTTGCACAGGCACAAGCCGCTGATGCGACCGCGAAAGCCAATGCTATTACCAATGATGCTAGTGCCTCTGCTGAGAAAATCGCATTAGCGCAAGCAAGAGCGGCGGTATCTGCTGAGAACGTCCAGAAAGCAGAGGTGGCAGCCTCCGATGCGATGGCTATGATGCAAGGGGAAGCAACGCGACTCGCCGACGCTCTCGAAGCCTCCCAAGCGAAAGGCAACCTCTTCTCTAATGCCATGGCTGGTATCAGGGAGCGAACTACGGGATTTTTTGGGACCATTGCAGAAGCGCCCGGAAAGCTGATGGAAGCGACCAAGCAAGTTGGCCTTTTCGTGTTTGGGGCTCAGCAAATTGTCCAGACTGGCGAACAAATGGCTGATGCGTTTATTGGCCTGGGTAAATCTGCAGGTGACTTTCAATCTGGGATTACATCGCTCTCAACAGGGGCTGGTGAGCTCAATAAAAATCTTGGCATGGTTTCCGATGGCATTCTCAAGATGGCTCCAGAGGTTGGCGAATCCACCAAAGAGCTAGAAGCTGGCATGTTTACCATCGAGTCCAGTGGGCAACGTGGTAAAGATGCACTTGAAGTGCTTCAAAACGCAGCAGAAGGCGCGAAGGTTGGTGTTTCCGATCTCGCAGACGTGGCAAATGGCGTTACTACAGCACTAAATGATTATGGTCTCTCCGCAAAGGATAGCGCGTCTGTAACCAATGACCTCATAGCAACGGTGAGTGCTGGCAAGACCACAATGGGAGATCTTGCCTCTTCCCTCAAGGATATCCTTCCCATAGCCTCTAATGCTGGCGTTAGCCTCAATGGTGTTACTGCTGCTCTAGCCACAATGACAGGTGAAGGCATACCAGCGGGACAAGCCGCTAACTACCTCAAAGGCGCAATACTTGCCCTCGAAGCACCATCATCCCAAGGCGCGAAAACTCTTGCGTCCATCGGCCTTTCTGCGCAAGACGTTGCCAGCGAAATGAAAGACTCTCTACCAGGCGCTCTCAATCTAATCACAGAACACCTCAAGACAAAGTTTCCCGAGGGTAGCGCAGCCTACACAGCAGCTCTCAAAGACATCACCGGGGGCTCTGAAGCTCTAAGCGCGGTCATTGACCTCACTGGTGATCATATGAAGACTTTTGAAGGCAATGTGGACAATATCTACAATGCAGTCAAGCAAGGTGGTACAGGCATAGCGGGATGGAGCGAGGTGCAAAAAGGATTCAATGCTCAGTTAGATCGTGCAAAAGAGGGCATTGAAGTCTTCAAGATCAAGCTTGGTACTGCGCTCTTTCCCGTCTTTACGCAAGTTTTCGGATGGATAAGCGACAAAGCCCTTCCAGCTCTAGACAACTTCAGTAATTGGTTTACGAACACGGCTATGCCTGCCGTGGGACAATTTGGCGCTTTCTTTCACGACAATTTTGGGGGACTTGCACCTGTTATACAGGATATTGCCCGTCAATTTGCTAAATTTGAATTTAATCAGTGGAAAACTGAAATGCCTCTTGTCAAGGCACTCTTTGATGATCTTGGCTCTGTTCTCAACTCCATAGTTATTCCTGCAATTCAGCAATTTACAATGAATATCGATAAAATGCTGCAATGGTTAAATAGTGCATCTCTTCCTGCGCAAATCACTAGAGATCTACTTCTTGGCATCGGAGTAGCTATAACCACGATTCAGATCGGTGCTTTTGTCGCAACTATTCCGGCTCTCGTCGCTGGTTTTGGCGCTTGGGCAGTATCAGCAGGTGCAGCGGCTGTCGCTACTATCGCCGCCACGTGGCCTATCCTCGCCATCGGCGCTGCTATCGCCGTCGTGGTCGCTGGCATTGTCCTTGCTGTCCAGCATTGGGGCGATATCATGGGGTGGATCACAGGGAAAACAGAACAGACACGCATTAAAGTTGAGCAAGACCATGTTAAGATGCGAATTGCGCAAGACGAAAATACTGCTCAAGGGGCTCAAGCAGCTATTAACAATTATGAGAAAGAGCGTCAAGGCATTCTCCAAAAACTAAAAGAAACCCACGATCCCGCCGAGCAAGCCGAGCTTCAACATCAACTGAAAATGACTACTGCTCAAGAACAAGGGCAAATGGCACGTTTACAAAAAGCTGAAGCAGACAAGAAAAAGCAACTTGATAAGCAAAAAGAGTTGCATGAACAGATGGTAGAGGCACAAAAGCCGTGGTATCAACGCATGTGGGACTCTATCACGACATTCTTTGGCAACGTTGGCAAATGGTTTACTGATCGCTTTAATGATGCAAAAAATGGAATATCAGGTGTATTTGGGTCAATTGGCAAGTGGTTTGGTGACAGATGGCATGATGTGCAAAACATCTTTGGTGGTGTAGGACAGTGGTTTCATGATCGCTTTGAAGATGCAAAAAATAAAATAATATCGGTATTTTACCCTATAGCGAAGTGGTTTATTGAGAGATGGAATGAGATCTATGCGCCTATCAAGCCAGTTGTGGACTATCTCGGCGCGGTTTTCGAGACCATTGGGGAAATTGTGCACGCTATCTTTGGCAAAATAGGCGCATGGTTCCATGATCGGTTTATGGAGATTGCAGCGGTCTTTGTTGGTATAGGGATATTTTTCCATGATCGCTTTACTGATGCGTGGAATGCAGTTGTAGGGGTTTTCCAGTTCCTTGGCAAATGGTTCGGTGATAGATGGCATGAGGTACAAGGTGTTTTCGCGTTTGTCGGTGGATGGTTTCATGATCGGTGGAATGATGCGTGGAATGCAATAGTAGCAGTGTTCACACCGATAGGCAAATGGTTTAGCGATCGATGGGTAGACATCCAGAATATCTTTAGGCCCGTTGGGAACTGGTTTCATGATCGCTTTACAGATGCGTGGAATGGTATAGTTGCGGTATTTTCGCCCGTTGGCAAGTGGTTTTCCGATAGATGGAATGATATCATGGGAGGGCTAAATACATTTAAGACGGCTATAGCAAATAAATGGAATGAAATCAAGTCAGATGCAACAAATATCTTCAAAGGGATAATAAATGGTATTATCGATCAATTAAACAATGGGATCAATGCGGTTGTAAGCTTTGTTAACTTCTTTGCGCAAAAGCTTGACGATCTTGATAAAAGCCTTACTGGCAAAGAAGGCCCAATCCCTATGATCCAATATAAACCCATCCCCCACTATGCTAGCGGTACTGATGCGCACCCAGGCGGTCTCGCTATGGTGGGAGAGCGCGGACGTGAGCTGACTTGGCTCCCTAAAGGTGCGCAGGTTATTCCAAACAATATCACTGAAATGCTGCTAGGAATGCTCGGCGGTAATGTTCCAGGCTATGCAGATGGCATAGGAGACCTTGGCAGCAAAGTCATGCAGTGGATTACCGGGGGCGCAAAGGGCATTCTTGATAATCTCATGAATATGTTTCACATCTCAGCTCCTAATCTCGGCGGATTGACAGATATCGCTAGCGGTATGTTCAACAAGGCCAAAGATTGGGCACTAGACTTTATCAATGGGATACTTCCCAAATTCAGCTTAGGAGGGCAAGCTGTCAATATCCCTGGTAACGTTGCAAGCTGGATAGCGCAAGCTATGGCGATTACAGGGGTACCAGGATCATGGTTGAGTCCCCTAGAAGTCATTGCCATGCACGAGAGCGGGGGACGCGCCGACGCTGTAAACAACTGGGATAGCAATGCTCAAGCGGGGCATCCTTCACAAGGCTTATTCCAGATGATACCGTCAACCTTTGCTGCTCATGCGTTGGCTGGCCACTTAAATATCCTTAATCCCATAGATAACGCGATTTCTGCTGTAAGATACATCCAAGGTCGATATGGTGACGTTTTCCATGTCCCTGGCATTGTCGCATTAAATGCTGGGAAACCTTATGTGGGCTATGCCAATGGTGGGATTATAAACGAACGCATTGAAGGCATAGGGCTGCAAACAGGGACACGCTACGCATTTGGAGAGAACGGCAAGGAGCTTGTGACACCGTATGTTCCAAGCGGCGTCAATCTCTCATCTTTCTCAAATTCAACGAGCACGCCAGAAATCCATATCCATAATCATCACTATCATCACCTTGATGGCAAGCAAATTACAGGGAATGTGATGACAACTGCTACCAAGACATCGCGTCGTAGCGGACCAATAAGGAGCTAGTTGCATGGCAGTAACAACCCTCACAATTTCAATAAACGGCAACAGCTCCTATAACATTATAGAAGAGTCCTTTGATCTGCCTGATAAGATCGAAGAAAACTCTACATGCAGTTTTACCATCGATGACGCAACGGGATCTCTTAGCTTTAAGGAAGGTCAGCAAGTCACTGTTGATGACACACTTGAAGGAAGGCTATTTACAGGCGAAATACAGGCCATAAAGCGATACAGAGGGCCTGACGACGTGGGG
>Ga0206351_10643283_pt1 | contig 18002 bp, 21 predicted proteins | sample DielMetaTC5pm1_FD_146431 | JGI IMG/M metagenome (GOLD analysis project Ga0206351, IMG submission 146431) | Corn rhizosphere microbial communities from Kellogg Biological Station, Michigan, USA - Diel MetaT C5pm-1 (Metagenome Metatranscriptome)... | ecosystem: Host-associated > Plants > Roots >...
CCGTTGGGTACCGACATGCCGCCGTTGGCCATCACCTGGAGCGTGGAACCGGCGATCGGGCCGATGAACGTCGCCTGGCCGTTGGCCGGGGACGCGCCCGCCGCCGCGCCCGCACCGACCACGTAGGGCATGATCTGCCCGGCCGAGCAGGGCATGACCAGTTCGGCGGAGTACGCGCCCGCGCCGCCGCCCGCGCCGACCCCGCCGCCGGTCATGCCCGCGCCGGACCCGCCCGCGCCCCACGCCTCGCCCTTGACGTAGATCGTGTTGACCGGGACGGTGTAGCTGCCCGCGCCGGGAGCGGTGACGGTGGTGGTGGTGCCCGCGCTCGGCGTCTGCTGGAACGACATGGTGACCGGCGCGCGGGCGGTGCCCTTCGGGGAGTAGATCGTGTAGATCGCGCCGCGCGTGACCGGGGTGATCTGCTGGGAGCCTGGATACGCCTTCAGGTTGTCGATGTAGGCGGTCACCCAGCCGAACCGCCGCACCCGGTCCAGCCGGTTGTGGATGGTGATCGAGTACGACGCCACCGAGGCGTAGTTGAACCAGGCGTCGCCCTGCGGGATAGGAACGGTGACGCGGCTGAACGTCGGGGCCTGAGGCGAGTTGGACACCGGCAGCATCAGGTGGTTGCGGCTGAAGCTGATCTGGTTGCCGGAGGTGTCGGTCAGCGTGATGGCCACCGACGTGCCGTGGATCTTGCCGTGGTATTCCAGGTTGGCGTACCAGCGCGAGCCCAGGCCCAGCCACATCTGGAGCGATGCCATGCCGGACAGGTTCAGCGGCGCGGTGAACACCGAGCTGTAGAACAGGTAGTTGTTCTGCCCGCCGGGGTCGCCCCACCTGTCCGGGTCCCAGCAGGCGGTGGTCGGCCCGATCACGCACAGCGGCGACTGGGAGAACAGCGGGGAACTGATCGAGCTGAAGTTGTCGAGCAGCACCGGCACGGGCGGCGGGGCGATCGACGGGTTGGTGGGGGCCGGGGAGGTGAACGACACCTGCTCTTGGGTGTCGCTTCGGCCGTAGGGCAGCGCCGGGATAGTCACCGTGAGCTGCATGCCGACGAGCTGCTTTTCGACGCGGGTGTTGAACACCGGCTGGGTGGGCTGCGCCCGGAAACAGTCGAACACGATCGGCAGCGGCGCGTTGCCCGCGTTGCCCGCGCTTTGGTCGCGAGTCCAGACGATGGTGTAGTAGTCCTGGTCGATCGCCTGTTGCAGCACCTCGCGGGCGGCGGCGAGGATCTGCCGGTTGGGAGCCTCGATGTAGACGGGCAACACAATGGTGCGGTTTGATGCTCTGCGACCGAATGGTCGCTCTCCGTCAAGGATCAGCGAGGCGATGAAGTCGGTGGTGGGCTGCGCCGCGCCCAGGCTTGGTCCCTGGCCCAGGTGGAAGACCGCGCCAGGGCACAGCGGGTTGGCCGACGGCACGCCGCCGCCCAGCAGCTCCACCGTGTTGGCGATGACCAGCGAGTCGTACCCCACTACGCCCCTCCTGCCGGGTAGCGGCGACGGAACGAGGCGTCGTAGGCCGCGTTGTTGATCGCGCCGCCGACGTGGCGGCCGGTGCTGGCCGGGACCGCCGCCGTGACCGCGATCAGCCGCTCGATCGCGTCCAGCAGGTCGCCGTTGTCCACGCCCTGGCTGTTGGCCATTACCTGTTCGGGGCGGCCGGTGCCGTTGTAGGCCAGGGTGTAGCCAGGCTGGAGATAGCCGCCCCGGTCGTACCAGCCGTAGTTCATCTCGTGCGCCCAGGCCGCTTCCGGGTCGCCGTAGCGGGTCTTGATGTAGTTGAGCATCCCGGTGATCTGGCCCGCGACCGTAGTCGAATTGCCACCGTAAGCGGCGTATTCAGATGGCCCGTTAATGAACTGCGCCAGGCCGTACGCGCCGCTGCTCGGGTTGGTGGCGCTGGTGTTGTAGCCTGCCTCGCGCATCTCAACGTTGTTGAGCGCGGTCCACTCAGCCCCGGTCCACCCGACCGACGCGGCCATCGACTGCATCAGCGCCTGCGCGGTGGCACCGGACCCGGTCGGGTGCAGCGGGGTGCCGCCGCCCGCCTGGCTGGTGGCGGTGTTGTTGGTGCCGATGATCCAGTGCGCGAAGTCACCGACCAGTTTGGCGGGCATGCCCAGCAGCGCCTGGCCGATCACCCCGCCCATGCCGCCTGAACCGCCCTGGCCGCCGAACATGGCGTCGATCGCGTTGGCCAGGGCCGTGGGGTTGCCGGTGGCGATTGCCAAGATGGCCTTGCCCATGTCCACGCCCGCGCCGATGACGTTGTGCAGCGTGGACCCGAAGGTGCCCGGTGCGTTGGGGCCCGCCTTGGGGTTGCCGCCGCCGCGCGCTCCGAGCAGCGGCGGGCCGCCCGCGACGCCGCCGGTTGCGAAGCCGGGCACGCCCAGCAGCTTGAACAGCCAGGCGTACTGGCGGGTCTTGTCCTTGTCGATGACCGCTTCGCCCGGTTCCAGCAGCGCGGGCAGGATGTCCCCGCCGCCGTAGCCGGGCAGCTTGCCGCCGCGCGCCAGCTTGATGGTGGGGATGGGCTTGCCGAGCCCGACCGCGTTGGTCACGTCATCGAACAAATTGATCAGCGGATCGAGCACACTATCGACCACGAACTTGACCGGCGCGAGGACAACGCCCTCCACCTTGTTCCACAGGCCGGAGATGGCGGAGACCGCCGTACCGAACCAGCCGGGAATGGTCTTGGTGAACAGCGTCTCGATGGGGTCGGCCACGTTCTTGACCACCCAGTCGTAGGCGGCCCGCAGCCCGTTCTGGAACGGGGTCACGAAATGGCTGTTCAGGAAGCTGATGGAGGTGGTGAACCAGCCCGGCAGCGTGACGGTGAAGAAAGTGTTGATGGGCGTGCCGACGTTGTCCCTCACCCAGTTCCAGGCGGCCATCAGCGCGTTCTTTACGTCGGTGCCCCAGCCGACGACGTGGGTGTAGGCGGTGTCAAAGGCGTGCGGCAGCGACACCGTGAACCAGCTAATCAGCGGCGCGATGAACCCGTCGTAGATCGCGTGCCAGGTGTCCACGAAGGCGGCGATGATCTGGTTGTGCCACTCGATGATCGGCCCGATGACGGCCCCGAACGGCCCCAGGATCAGCGGCAGCAGCAGCGGCCAATTCGACTTGAGCCAGTCGAGCACCAGCCCGAAGGCGTGCGGTAGCGACTCGGTGAACCAGTTGACCATCGGCTGAAACACGTTGGAGTCCAGCCAGTGCCAGGCGTCCTCGGCTGTTGACCTGATCGCGCCCCACACGGTGGACCAGTGCTTGACCAGCTCCACGATGCCGACTACCAGCGCGGCGATGGCGATCACGATCAGCCCGAAGACGCTGGCGTCCATCGCCGCGTCCAAGATGGCCTGGGCGACCGCCCACGCCTTGGTCGCCACGGCAATCACCACGTCCCAGGCGTACATGGCCTTGAGCGCGATGGTGTCAAAGTCGGTGATGGCCGCCCAGACGGTCTGAAGGGCGATCAGGCCCTTGGTGACCGCCGCCACGGCGCTGGCTCCGAGCGCCCACAGCTTCATCGCGCCGACTACCGCCAAGATGCCGGTCACGATGCCGCCCAGCGCCACGGGCGGGATGACGGAGACCACCTTCGCCAGGGCGGTGGCCACGCCGCCCATCGCCGCCACCGTCGCCCCGGTGAAGACGCCCGCGAACTGGAGCAGCAGCGGCAAGACCACCGGCAGGACTTCCGCGATGCCCTGGAGGATGTTGGTCGCGAGCTGGGTCAGCGGCGGGATCAAGGTGGTGACGGCGTTGGCCAGCCCGGTCGCGAGCATGCCGGAGAGCTGGCCGATGAACCCGATGATGACGGGGAGTATCGGTGACAACCCGTTCAGTAGCGCGTTGATCAGGGTGGTCAGCGGCCCGGCCAGCATCTCGATGGCGTTGCCCAGCGTGGCGAAGACACCGTTATTTTCGAGCGCGGTGAAAATACCAGAAATTGCTGTCGCAAAAGTGGCCAGAGCTGGGCCGATGCCCTTGAGCACTGTAGCAAGTGCCCCGAACATAGCGACTACATCGCCCAGCACCGCCCCGGCGAACGAGGCGAACAGCTTGGCCACGATGGTCAGCACGGGCGTCAGCGCCCGGATGACCCCCGAGAGCTGCACGATGATGGGGGTCAGGGCCGCCGCGAGCACGTCGGCCAGCTTGGCGACGATCGGCAAGATGGTGGAGATCACGCTGAACAGGGCACCGAGCACGGTCATGCCAGCGCGGACGGCCGGAGCCATGTCGGAGAACAGCTTGCCCAGGCTGCCTCCGAGCTGGGCCATGATGGAGCCGAACTGGCCCATCACCGGCACGACCGCCTTGGTGATGGTGGCCAGGCCGGGCAAGATTCCGGAGACCAGAGACTCGATGGCGCGGATGAACGGGCCGACGGCGGGGGCCGCCGCCTGGATGACCGACAGCAGACCCTTGATCACGGGAACTAGCCCGGTGAACACGGACTGGAGCTGGGGCGCTACGACCTTGAATACCCCGGCAAGCTGCGGCTCGATCTGCTTGATCAGCCCCGGAATCTGTCTCAGTATCGCCTGCATGGCGGGGATGATCGGCTTGCCCGCCTGCTGGAGCATTGCCGACGCCTGCTTGCCGATGGAAGAAAACTCCGCCTTGAGTCCGGCGTTCCCGGCCACCACCTTGGCGATCAGGCCGCCGATCAGCGCGGTGCCGATCCCGGCCCCGGCTAGGCCGCCCAGTGCCGGGAGGGCCGCCAGGGCGCTGGCGATGGCCCCGGTGATGGCGGTCATCTTGGTGGACATGCCGAAGAGGTTCGCCCCGATGGCGGAGCTGGTGTTGCCCACCAGCCCGGACAAGCCGCCGTCGTCCTTGCCCTTGCTCTTGCTCTTGGCGTCCGAGGACCCGACGGCGGAGCCGATGGCGCTGGCGAACAGCGCCCCGACCCCGGTCAGCATGCCCTTGAACCAGCCGGAGCCGTTTTTCTTGGCCTCGTCGGACGCGCCCCGCTCGGCCGCGTCGGCGGCATCCCGACCGGCCTTCTCGGCGTCGGCCGCGACACCGGACGTGCTGATGAACCGGCCTTGCTCGTCGCGGGGCAGGATGCTGACGCGCTGCGTGCTGCTGGTGGCACCGCTCGGCGCGGCGCTTTGCACCACCTGCTGCACCGACCCGCCGCTGCCGACCGACCCGCCGCCGCCGGGGGCGGAGATGATCTTGCCGAGCAACCCCTGCTGGGATGCCTGGCTGGCGGTCGGTGCTCCGGTCACCGGGTGCGGGGAGAACAAGGCGTTGAGCGCGCCCAGGACCGAGCCCTGCGGGCTGGAGCGCAGCCGCTGCATCGCCTGGCGGCTGATCTGCTGGTCCAGGTCGGAGAACGCCTTGGTCGCCTTGGACATGCTGGCGTTGTCGAACACCGCCGAGACCTTGACCTCGTGCCTGGTGTCCTCGAACCGCTTGACCCGCGCCTCGGCGGCGGCCATGTCTCGGTTGAACTGAGACAGGTTGACGGTGAGACGCGCCTCGATCGCCCCGGCGTCAAACACCGCGCCTCACCGCCTCTCTACCACTGCCGCCTGCTCCTGGGGTCGGCTTCCAGCTCCGCTCGCATCGCCGCCAGGTCGATGACCTTGACGCCGATGTCCACGTTCTCCCTGATAGTCGGGCCGTCCATCCCCGGTGCCGCCTCGCGCCCGCCGCCGAACTCCCGGCCCGCGTCGCCGTTGCGGCTGAACGGGATGTCTTCCTCGGCGTCCAGCCCGTCCAGGTACATCTGCTGGATGTCCCAGCCCAGGTCGTCCCATTCCCAGGGCCAGATGTCCAGCCAGCGTTTGACCGCGTAGAGGATTACCCGGCGCGAGCGGGCAGCTTCGTCACATTGCTCCCAGCGCCGGGCGCGACTTCCGGGGACATCACCTCCTGCTGGAGCCAGCCGTAAAACACCACGCGGATCCGGATCGGCACGGCCAGCAGGTCGCTCTTAGACGGCTCGCCGGAGCACAGCTTGGCGAAGATCCCGGCCATGTCCTCGTGGAACCGGACCACGATCTCCGGGTCCAAGTCGTCTACCGCCATGAACAGGGCCGCGATGTCCACGTCGTCCCCGCCGGAGGCGATGGCCTCCGGCAGGTCCGTCTTCAGGTTCTTGACCAGCGCCTTGACCCCGGCCATGAAGTCCGCGATCTGTCGGTCGTTAGGCTCGCGGATGACTCCGTGTATGCCGTTGGGATTGTCTTTGGTGCGGAAGTCGTAGTCGAGCGGTTCGACCACGTTGGCCGCGTTGAATCCCGCCATAGCGTGTTCCCCTTCCTGTCGCTATGAGGTGGCGACCGCCGTCAGGTCCGTCCACGTGATCGCGTTGAACGGGCAGATGGCGGACAGCGTGAGCGGGTAGAGCCGCTGCTGCGCGGCGCGGCGGAACGCGGTCTGGACCTGGCCAGCCGAGACCACCACGGGAATGTACAGCACGCGAGCGAACCCGAGCTGGTTTTGCCCGACCAGCGCCACCGACAGCGTCTGGAAGGACGTGGAGAGGGTCAGCACCGACTTGCCCGGCTGCCCGGCCCCGGCCGGAGTGACCGCCGTGACGCCGCCGTTGCCCCAGGCCATGTTGATGTGCGTCAGGGTCTCTTCCGAGAGGTTGGCGGTGATCTGGAGGTCGGCCGTGTTGACCGCGACGCCGACAGGCGTCGGCTGTTCCTCGATATTGATGTTCTGCGTGGTCGGGTTGAACGTCAGCGTGACGCCCGCCTCGGTGGACCCCACGTAGGACCAGCCAGCGGTCAGCCAGGCAGCGCCGACGCCCAGGTTGGCGTCCGACGGCACCGTGGCACCCACGTTCGGTGACGGGTTAGGGGAAGTGAACAAAAGCCCCACGCCGTACAGCACGTTGGTCGTGTTGTAGGCCGGTGGAGTGTACGGCAGCGATGGCACAGCCCGTTATCCTTCCGTGGTCAGAGTGACCCCGGCGTTGTCCGCTGCCTGCTGGATGGCGGACAGCCGGGACCGGGGCACCGGGACGAACTCGTTGCCCACGTACGTGCCGCCGAAGTGCAGCTCGGAGTGGGGCGGCTCGATCTTGACGTTGATCGTCGCCGGGCCTTCCCCGGCGGCCTGCTCCAGCCGGGCCGCCTCGCGCCGCAGCGCGGCGGCACGGGCCAGCGGGTTGGAGTCATCGCCCGGAGGCGCGGGACGCGTCTGTTCGGCGGTGGACGGCGTGCGGACCACAGACGCGGGCTGTGGAACTGCCTGCCCTGCCTGCTGCGGCTGCGGGGTCTCTTCTGCCATGGTCAAGTCCTCTCGCTACGGCAGGGCCGGGATGATCTGGTAGAGACGAACGGTGAGCGTGGTCGTGTTGAGGAAGTCGATGCAGGTGAACCCGACACCGTTCGCGCCGATCGCGCCGCCCGGCGCGGTGCCTGTGTACGCGGTGGCGTCCACCTGCGTGAAGTCCTGGACCGAGTACGGGCCAAGCCAGATCGGCAAGGTGGTGCTGGCCGGGATGGTGACCGTCTCGGCGTTGAACGCGGGCAGCAGGCCGCCGCCCGCCTTGCGGCCCACCAGGATGTCCGCTGCCGAAGCGGTCGCGCCGTTGGAGACCACCAGGAACTGGTTGCCGTTGTTGAGGTACTGAACGCCGAGCGGGGACCCCAGGCTGGTCCAGCTCGCAAACCCGGTGCCGGTGCCGGTGGCGTCGCAACCGACCGCGCTGCCCTGCATGATGTTGCCAGTGGACAGGTTGCCCAGTGTGACTGGCTGAATAGTGATGCGGCCTGCCATGTCATTCGCCTCCGGTGGTGATCAGGTACGTGCACGTGTACTCGAACCGCCGGTCGTTGGGATCGAGTGGCAGCGCCGACGGAGTGCCCCCGGCGCGGGTGATCATCTTGATCAGCACGCCGTCGATGGTGACGTTCTTAGGCGCGGCCAAGATCATCAGATCCAGTTGCTCGATCATGAGCTGCGGCGTGTCGGGGTCGTCGTCGGGGCCGCGCAGCCGGGCCTGGAACGCCCAGGTGTCCAGCGCGCCTTCCTCGGTGACCCAGCCGGGGCCAGGGGTCGGCGTGATGAACAGCGCCCGGTCGGGGGACATCTTGATCTCCGGCCCGTGGAGGATCGGGTAGCCCAGCTCCGGAGTGGTGTCCCAGCCCAGCGACACGATGAAGTCCTCGATCACCTGGCTCTTGGGCACCGTGGGCAGCGAAAGGGTCACAGCCGCCCCCTCAGCCCGTGGGGCTCGTTCTTACCGGGGATGACGTGCACCTTGCCGTTGCGCATGAAGTACACCGTCAGCCCGGCCGCCAGGCGCATCCGCAAGATGGCCCGGCTCTTGGTCTTCAGTTCTTCCTCGGTGAGCCGGTCCACCTTGGGCGCGCGGTCGTAGATGACGCGCTCGCCCGCCGTGACGCTAGGGTGCCCGGAGCGGGCGAGATCGCCCCACTCGCGCGGGGAGGTCACCTCCACCTGGTCACTCAGGTGCTCGGCGGCCCGCTCCAAGGCCCTGGTGCCGCCGTTTTGCAGCACCTCGTTGGCGTACCACTCCAGGTAGTCGCGGTAGCCGTCGTACAGCGGAGCCTCCAGGTACTTGGCCCGCCCGCCGCGCGGGTGGTTCAGGTCCAGCCGCTCGTGCTGGTAGTGGGCGTAGACCTGGTTGACCTCCACGTGGGCGGTCACGTCGGCGGTGCGGCCAACGATGTCGCGCAGGTGGCTGATGCGCTCGGAGAAGGTGCCGCTCATCCCTGGTACACCGACCCTCCGCCGCCTACGTCGTCAAAGCGCGGGGTCCACAGCGGGGAGTCGGCTTCCAGCGTGCCGGTCAGCCCAGTGCGAGTGTTGGAGTCCTCGCCCGTGAACACGGCGGGGATCCGGTTGATCACCACGCCCCGCTCCTGGTTGATGCCGCCCGCGTCGGCCGGGTCCAGGCGGATCTTGCCGTTGCGCGCGTCCTGGAGGATGGACATCGCGTCTTTGTACGCCAGGTAGGCCGGGTGGTCGTTGGGCAGCGTCTTGCCCTTGAGGTAGGTCCGCCAGGCGTAGAAGACGCCGATGTCCAGCGTCAGGTCGTGGAAGATGTCCGGCGGCTCGGCCTGCGGGTTGCTGCCGTCCATGATCGTGCCGAAGTACACCGACACCCGGTTGCTGGCAGCAGTGAGCGCCAGCGTGAGCTGTTCCGGAGTCAGCTCAGCCGGAGAGCCGGTCCCGCCGTCGGTGCTCTGCACCGACAAGATCAGGTCGGCTACGGTCGCGTACAGCACAGACATGGCGTCAGGGCACCACCCACGCGAGCACGAAGGCGGCGGCGGCGGCGGAATCCCACGTCCAGCCGGGAATGTCACCGAGCGCGTCGCCGCCGAAGGCGAACGCGCCGATGATGAACAGCACCGCCGCGATCAGCATCATGAACCAGGCATGGCTGTGCGCCGGGTACGGAGGCGCTGCGGGGGCCATCAGTTCTGCCCCCAACTGTTGACGGTCGGCCAGCCCTGCTGCTGGCAGGCGACGCCGTTGACGTTCTCCAGCGTGGCCGGGTTGACCGAGTCGGAGGACCCCGGCGTGACCTGCTGGGCACTGTCGGCCACGATGAATGAAGCAAGAGAAGTCGCCAGGGGTGACCCTGGGTTGATCTCCATCACGGTGCCGCGCGGGATGCGCTGGTTGAGCACGCCGTCGTAGGTGAACGTCCCGGCGGGCACGTCCTTGGTGATGATGTACGTGTTCCTAGCCATTAGTTAGATACCCCCGTTGCTAGGCCGGGCTGGGCCAGGGCGGCGTGCTGCGGGTAGGGCAGCGCGGTGTACGGGTTCCACCCGGCGGCCTCGGCCTGCGTGTTGGAGGCGTAGTAGCCGGGCACGTAGTCCAGGTCGATCGGGTCGGTCCAGGTCCAGCTCGGGGCGGCCGAGTAGAGCAGCGTGATCGAGCAGCCGGGCGGCACCGGCAGGTTGGTGGCGAAGGCACCCGACGCCTGGCTGAAACCGGCCACCAGCGCGGACCAGGTCCAGGTACCGGCCACCGTGTAGGTGACGGCGATGGTGCCCCCGGCGGGGACAACGAAAGACCCGTTGGTGCTGCCCACCGTCGTGCCGTTGACCGAGACCACGGTGGCGGTGAAGCCGGAGAGGACCACCAGGACGGGGAAGGCGTTGGAGTTGGTCGCGGTGACGGTGGACGCCGGGACCGCAGGCGTGGTGACCGGAAGCGGGTTCGGCGCGGTGACGAACGCCGCCGTGCCGGTGCCGCCGGTAACGTTGACCGCGACGTTCTGCCCGGTCGGGTTGGCGGTTGCCGTGCCACTGGCGGGGACGGCCGGTGCTGTGACTCCCACAGGATCTCTCCCTAGTTGCTGATGGCCTCGCGGCCCACGTCGTCTTGGCCTGGTACGTAGGGCCGTAGCACGCTGCTGAGCGCGGTGTACAACGGGCTCGGCGTGCCGTTGTCGAGCACTACGATCTGGCCCTTGATGAACGTCAGCGGCGTGGTGCCCCAGCTATTGGCCGGGGTACCAGCAGCTCCAGCGCCACCGCCGCCAACTTCGCCAGTGGTGACGGTGACCGTTTCGGCCGGGAGCGTCGTCGTGGCCGTGACCACGAACTTGTTCAGCGTTACAGCCACGACACCTCCTAGTTGGTCGTCTGCGGGTTGGCTTCCTGGTTGCTCAGCGTGGGCGCGGCGACCGCGACCGACACCGCCTTGCCGGAGCCGTGCGCGTTCATGGTCGGGGTGACCGGCACCGACGTGCCGGTCGGCGTCCCGGCCACCGTGACCGTCTCCGACAGCGCGGCGTCGTTGATGAACAGGAGCTGACCGGCGAAGAACTGCGTGCCGCCGGAGGCGAACGGCAGCGCCGTCGCCCCGGCCGCCACTGATGCGCTGGTGTTCAGCGGAGAGCTGCCCGCGCCCATGGTCATGGGCCACTCGCACCCGCTGCACACGTAGTTCAGGTCATCGGCCAGGCCGACCATCATCCGAGGCGCGCGGCATCGCGGGCAGCGCACGGTGGCGTTGACCGGCTGGTCGGTACCCGCGATGTACGGCATCTACTTCCCCCGTGTGCCCTTGGTCAGGCCGCTCTGGGCCTTGACCGCTGCCATCAGATCCTGGTCCGCGCCCGCCTGAACGTAGGCGTTGCCGCCGATCTCCCCGCCGCTGATCGGCTGGCCGGGCAGGATGTCCATCGCGTCCTGCGGTGCCACCGGCACCACCTCGGACTCAGGGATGGTTGTCTGCTCGATGACCCGCGTGGCCCCGGCCGGGTCCGGCCGTGGCCCGTCGCTGCCCGGAGCGGGCGTCGCGGGACGCATGATCGGGCCGGTCAGCAGCGACGGGTGCGGCTTGGGCGGGTTGTTGTTGTCCACCTCGGACTTCAGGCGGATCACCGCCACCCGCCGTCCGTCGCGGTCACCGTGACGCAGGAACTTCGCGGCTTCGTCGTCGGTCAGCCACACCGAGTCCCCCGCGCGCACCAGGTCCACCTGCCGGTCTTCCCTGGTGTTGTCGCGCCGGGGCACGGAGAGGTTGACAAGGGCGACGTACTCGCGGCCAATCCGCACAGCGGGGCTGTGCGTGTTCCCGATGTTGACCTTTTCGAGCAGCTTGGCGAGGGTTTTCTTCTCGGCCTCGGTGAGACCGTGCGCCTCGGTAACCGTGTCAGTCATTCGTGATCAGACTCCAGAGAGCAGGCAGATCGCCAGCGGCTGGTCAAGGCCGATGGCGCTCGCGCGCTGCGTGTCGGAGCGCCAGGTCTTGCGCGGCTCGTCGCGGTAGAGCGGCCCGGCGTAGAAGGGCACCTCGTCCGCGTAGAATCCGGCGCGCTGGCGCTGCATAACGATGGCGTTTCCTGGCGGCACCTGACGGGAAACCATAACGTCCAGGTTGAGGATCTTCTGCGGAAGAGTACCCGTGTACTGGAGGTTTTCCGACGCGATATCGCCAATGTACGGGGCGGCGAATGTGCTGCTTTGCAGCAGCGTGTTTTTCGTCCCGTGGTTGATGATTAGGGTGTCCGCCTCGAACCCCAACCATTGCGTCATGCCCGCCGGGGAAACGACGTTGGCGTTTTCCACCAGGTACATCGCCTGGGCGATGTCGCTGCGGATGGTGGCCGCCGCCGCCGACCAGGGGTTGGAGACCGCCAGGGTCTGAATGCTCGCGTTGGCGACCACGGCGCTGTAGAACGCCGTGTTCCACGAGTAGACCATGGTGTTCTTGACCTGGAGAAGCTGGCGGGTCACCGGGTCGATGGCCTGACGACGGCGCATCTCGTCGGAGACCATGATCGCCATCGCGCGCTCGTGGCTCCACACGACGCGCGGGTTGCCGATGCTGGTCGGCACGACCGGCACCTCAGCGAATTCCGAGCGGATCTCGGGGAAGTCGTCCGCGTAAAGCGGCGTGCTTTCCGAGTAGCGAACGGCCCCGCTTTGCGCCTGGCCGCCCATGCGCAGAACGCTGTCCATAATGAACTCGTTCTGCGTGATGTCGAGAATGAGCGCGGGAATGACCAATGGGTCCTTCAGCAACTCATTGACGGTTACTCTGGGGCCGTCAGAATAACCCCGTGCGCCGACTGGCATTGGTCAGTCCCTCGCTTTCCTAGAAAATCCTCATGCGGCCGAGGAAGTAGACCGCCGAGCCGAGGCCGCCGATGGCCTGGGTGAGCATGGCCGACGCCACACCGCCAGGGTGCGTGCACCGGCCGACGATCTGGCTGTACGTGCCGCCGCTGAACGGACCCACGGTGCCGTTGGCGGTGACAGCCAGAAGCTGGCCCGGTGTGCACTGCGCCGAGTACCAGGCCCAGATGTCGTAGCCGCCCGCGTACACCGCGCAGTAGTCGGTGAGCACGGAGATGTCGATCAGCGGCGCACCGTAGGTGTTGGGCGCTCCGGTCTGCGCGGACAACACATTCGCGTCGTTGCCCGCCACGCCGAGGACGTTGGTGGAGGTAGCGACGGCGGGCTTGACCGTGTAGTCAGTGGTGCCAGCCGTCTGGGTGTTGGGCTCTACCAACTGGCCGCCGAACACGAGCGTGGCGACCTGAAGACTTGCAGGCCCCATCTTGTAGTGCGGCAGGGAAGCCGACATAGGTCAGGTCTCCTAACTCGAATTGCTTACGCCCGATGCCTCGCCCTGCGTGTCGTGGGTGGGGCTGGCGATTGCGGTCCCGTACATGTTGACCGGGTTGTTGGCGGCCCGGAAGCTGGACGCGCCCAGTGCGGTGACCTGGGACGGCGTCAGGTCCACGACGATGCCCTGCCTGTACTCCAGGGAGCCGTTGCGGATCGTCTTCTTCACCAGGTACCGGGCCATGATCAGATCCCTAGCTGTCCGCGAATCTCAGACACCCGCGTGATCCGTGCCTGCTCGGCCTGCCGCGAGGTGTCGGGGGCGTTGTCGAACGGCGACCCGATCTCGCCCGACATGTCGATCATGTTGGCCGCCTTGCCGAACTCGGTCAGCACCTTGCGCATGATCAGGCCGGAGTCGGCGGTCTGCCCGTTGGACAGCTCCACCGTCCGGCCGGTGCCCTCCAGGAGAGGCCGCGCCAGCTCGGTGATGTACAGAGGGACCCCGAGGTTGAGCATGCGGCGCTTCTCGTTCTCGAATGCCTGCTTGTCGTGCTCGCGCTGGAGGATGGACATCTGCCGCTCGGTCTCAGCCAGGCGGTAGTTGGCCAGCTCGATCTCGGACATCCCGTAGTCGTTGGACAGGGCCGCGCCCGCGTACTGGGGGGCGGGCTCGGCCACGTCGAATTCCGCCGCGACCTGGGCGAACTCGTCGTCGGTCATCGAGTTGATGGCCGCGATCAGCTCGTCTTCGTCCATGGTCTCGTCCTCGGTGTCGTCGCTGGCGTCCTCGTTCAGTTGGTCGAGCAGCCCGGCGATCTCGTCCGGGTCCAGCTCAAGCAGCCGCGCCAGCCTGGCCTGCTGGTCGGCGTCCATGTCCGGCATAGTGCTGCCGCCTTCCTCTCCGGCGAACTCCGCCGCCGACAGGTCGATGATCATGTCAACCCCGGCGGAGTTGGACATCTCCACGGCCTCCCACGGACCCAGGCCGGGGATGCGCGGATCCAGGGTCCCCAGCACGTGCTGAATAGCAGCCGGGAAGAAATTGCCGTCGCTGCGGGCGTACTCCTCCACGATGCGAGCGGAGACCCCCAGGTTCGGATTGCTGGTGAGCACCTTGTTGCCCTCCGGCGTCACCCGCGCGGTGACCCACAGCCCGTCGTTCTGGACTTCCACGCCGGTCACCCAGCCGCGCGTGCGCTCCGGGTTGTTGGTGTGCTTGTTGTCATCGGTGGCGAGCTGGAACGGCACCTGGTCGTAGGCCCCGGCCTTGAACGCGGCAGCCAGGTCTTCCAGGTAGTCGCGGTCGAACTGGAGCATCCGTCCCTGGTACTCCACCTCCCCGACGGGGAGCACTTTCTTGCGCCACACGCTGGGCGCGGTCATCAGCGCGCGGGACTTGATGAACGGGGTCCGGATCTCCGCTGGCATCGGCTAGCTCGCCTTCTGGCCGAACGCGCCGGACTTGGTGTTCTGCGCCCGCTTGGCCATCGCCATGGCCACGGCGGGCTTGACTCCCTTGGCGACCAGCTTCTTGTAGATTCCTTGGCCGCGCGGGTTAAGGCCGTTGCCGCCGCTGCCGCCGCTGGTGTCGGAACTGGCGGCGTCGTCGTTGTCGGCGTCGTCGTCCGAGGACGCCAGGCGGATGGCCGGGATGTTGAACTGCTCCATGAGCGGCGTCTGGACCGGCGGTGCCTGGAACGGCTGCTCGGCCGCCAGGCGGTTGTAGTTGCCGAACATGTCCAGCAGGGCGTTGCGCTGCTGGCCGCGCGGCTCCAGGTCCCGGCCGTTGACCGTGGACACCCAGCCCGCCTCGGTGCGGCGCATGGTGCCGATCTCGTTGCCGCCCTGCCGGTGGCGGACCACCGCCGTGCCGTCCTCGCGCCGGTTGACGATCACGTCGGGGATCTGGCGGACAGGCAGACGGCGGGCCAGGTTGATGTGCCGCTGGCCCCGGTTGGCCAGGCCCAGGTTGCCGCTCGATGCACCGCGCACCGACAGCGGTACGCCGCTGCGGACGCCGGACGTGGACGGCGCGGGGGTGCGAAGCGCGTCCGGAGTGATGCCGTTGCCGTCGCGCCGGGCGCTGTCGTTGTCGTAGTCGCCGTCGTTGGAGCGGAAGTCGTCAGGTCCGCCGGAGTAGCCGCAGTTGGGGCAGGAGAAAGCGTTCCCGCCCGCGAAGTCGTAGTGCATGCTCGGCCCTTCGTTCGTGTGCGAGACGGTGATCTGGCCCCTGTACCGGCTCGCCACGGCGCGCTGGACCTTGGCCTTCTGCGCAGGCGTCCCGTACTGCGCGATGCGCGACAACGCGCTGCGGGCTCGCTTGGCCGTGTCAATGGGGTAGGCATTCTGCTTGGGCAGCGCGAAATCACTCTTGGGGATGGGCTTGCCGCCCGCCAGGCGCTTCCCGTTTTTCTGGGTTAGCTTGCCGCCCATGCAGACAAGCCTTTCTCTCAGGCAGAAATGCTGCTGACAGCATGGTACTCATGCCTGCCTGGGTATCTGCAAGATACGCGCGCAGCTACCCAGGGAGAGAGGCAGTAATTTCTTCAGGATCAAAGCCTGCATTACTGAGAACGTCCCAGTTTTCCGCAAAATACTTTTTCAGGCAGGCAACAGCCACGTTTTGCGCTTCCGCCGGGTCCATGCCGTGTTCGGTCATCGCCCCGGCTAGGTACCGGACGGCTGAGGCGGCGGCGTCCGCCGCAGTGCCGCTGACATTTTGACCTGAGACGAAATCGTCTTGGCCTTCCGCGAGGTTGACTTCGCGGCGGGCGACACCGCGTGTGCGGCTTTGTGCGCTCCGGCCGCTGCGATGTGCGCGGGCTTTCTGACGGGATGCGCGAACCATGTCAGGCCGTGCCCCTTCCCTATGACGTTGAACTTGGCCAGGGCGGTAACGACTTCGGGGATTTTCTCAAGCGCCGTCTTGAGCAGGTACGGCCCGAGGGCAAGGGCCGCTCCGGCTTCGCCGCCGCCCAGCCCCAGTTTGGAGGAGAAGAACGCGAAAGCCGCCCCGGCGACCACCGCCGCGATTTCCACGCCTAGTTCGGCGCGCTTTTCCTCTTTGATGTTCTTCTCAAGTTCCCGGCTCTGGTCTTCGGCCTTGGCTATCTGCGCGTTCAACCGCACAGACAGGGCATCCAGCTCCGCCCGGCTGGCCTTGTTCTTGGCCTTCGCAGACGGAGCGGCCACCTGGTTTTTGATGTTCTGCGTGATCCGGTCGATGTCATTGGCCGGGCCGCTTTCTCCGGACTGACCGCGCGCCCTGGTGGTGGACACCTGGCTGGAACGCGCCAGGGCACGAGCCTGCCGCCCCAGCGCCATCTTGGCCTTGGCGCGACGGCTCGCGGTGTCGTGCGCGGTGACGCTGGCCTTGCTCCGTCCGGCCAGGTCCGGCGCGGCGGCCTTCACCGCGTCGCTGATCAGCTCGCCCTTTTTGATGAACTTGCCGTGCTCGTCGCGCGGGTGCTTGAGTGGGTCCCAGTCGGCCATGTCGATGACCTGGGCGTAGATGCTGTGCGACAAGGCGACGGGTGCCACGGCATCGGCCAGCCGCTGAATCACCGTGCCCACGTCGCGGACCTCGCGCAACGCCGGGCCGGGCCCGAGTTGTACCAGCCCGCGTGCCAGGGTGTCGATGCGGGCACGGGCTTCCCGAGCGCGCCGCGCCGGGTCGTCGTTCGCCCAGCTCAAGATCGCGTAAGCCTGCCTGCCTTCTACGGTCGTGCCGGTCACGCCGCCGCCTCCCCTCTCATCGCGGACACCGTGCTGCGCAGCCTGCCTGTGGCCAGGGCCGCTACGTTCTCCGGCGCGTCCTTACTCCAGGATGCCAGTATTTGATCTTCAGCGGAGGCCAGCGCCCTGGCCATCTGCTCACGGGTCAGGTCGTGCAAGCCGGAGGCAGCCAGAAGCTGCTCGGCCATGATGCGCGGCTTGGACGCCGTCCCCACCTGACTGATCTGATCGGACAGCTTCCTGATCGCCACCGGGTCGTTCGCGTCGCCCAGTCGCCGGGCGATGTCCGCCACCCACTTGTAGGCATCGGCGGTCCATTTGGGGTAGTGCCCCCACGAGTTGCTGGAGGTGATGTTCGCCGGGTCGGCCATCTTCCGCGCGTACTCGGCCATGGTCATGTGCTGGTCCTGGGGAACCGACTGAAGCCGATGGCCCTCGCTGCGCATACGCGCCGTCCACTCGAACAGGGACTGGTCTCCGGCGTGCTGCGCCTTGGACAAGTACCCGGCGAACTGGTCGTCAAAAGACATGGTGTCGAGTGCGTACGGGTCTTTCCGCAGTTCGCTCGCCAGGGACCTCAGGTCGTCCATTGCTGACTGGTAGACGGCACGGGGGTACTTGCCCGAGCTGATGCCCTCGCCTAGCTCGTCGGCTTTCTTCTCGGCCATGTTCGCGTACCGGCGCACCGATGCGGCCCAGTCCCGGTCGGGTTCCCCGGTACCGGAGACGTACGGAGTGGGGCGGTCTCCGATGCCCGCCGCCTTGAAGAAGTCTTCGGCGTGGTTGGTGGCCGCCAGCTCGGTGAAGCCTTCCTCGATCGCCTGATGGGCATTGTCCTGGTAGGCCTGCATGTCGCCGTTGGACACGCGCTTTTCATCGGACGGCAGCGCAGCGTGGATTAGCTCGTGCAAGGACACCAAGAAAGCATCAGGGCTTTTGATGGGACCGTTTCCTTCCAGTCCCTGGCGCAGCGAATCGGCGGTGTCCTGGCTGAAGTTAACGTGCCCGTCCCAGCCGATGTACGCCAGGTACATGGGGTTTTCGGCGTCAGGAAAGACGGTGGGCGGCTTGTGGTCCCAGTCCAGGTGCGTCCCGTTGCCGCCGAGCAGCTTGGGCACCGCCTGGTCCACGCTCTCCATGAACCTGCCGAGCGCCGCCCTGTCCGGGTCTTGTGCGCTAGGGCGCGGTACAGCGATACGCAAGCTGCTCG
>Ga0206351_10765748_pt1 | contig 17424 bp, 15 predicted proteins | sample DielMetaTC5pm1_FD_146431 | JGI IMG/M metagenome (GOLD analysis project Ga0206351, IMG submission 146431) | Corn rhizosphere microbial communities from Kellogg Biological Station, Michigan, USA - Diel MetaT C5pm-1 (Metagenome Metatranscriptome)... | ecosystem: Host-associated > Plants > Roots >...
ACGCGTCGCGTGTTGCTTACGGGGCGGCTCGTCACGCGCGGCTCCACACCGCTGCGAAGCCCCTAGCAGGCGATTACAATTTCCGGATACCCGCGGCGGTGCGACGACAACCACATGCACCCGCCGCCACCCACTCCGGAGTCCCCTGATGTCCACCCAAGTCATCCGTGCCGCCTGCCCGCACGACTGCCCCGACACCTGCGCCTTGCTTGTCACCGTCGAGGACGGCCGCGCCACACGCGTCCAGGGCGATCCGGACCACCCGACGACGGCCGGTGTGCTGTGCACCAAGGTCAATCGGTATGCAGAACGCACATACCACCCCAACCGCCTGCTGACGCCAATGAAGCGCGTGGGCGCCAAGGGCGAGGGCAAGTTCGAGGCGATTTCGTGGGACGAGGCCATCGACACCATCGCCACCCGCCTGGGCGACATTGCGGCGCGCAATCCCGAGGCCATCCTTCCGTACAGCTACGCCGGCACGATGGGGTTGGTGCAGGGCGAGAGCATGGCCGCGCGCTTCTTCCATAAGCTCGGGGCGTCGCTGCTCGATCGCACGATCTGCGCATCGGCCGGGGCGACGGCGCTGCGTTACACGTACGGCGCGAGCTTGGGCATGGACATCGAGCACGTGCAGGACGCCAAGCTGATCCTGATCTGGGGCGCCAATCCGATCGCGTCGAACCTGCATTTCTGGACGCGCGCGCAGGAAGCCAAACGGCGTGGCGCCACGCTTGTCGCCATCGATCCGTACCGCTCACTGACGGCCGAGAAGTGCCATCGCCATCTGGCGGTGCGCCCAGGTACCGATGCGGCGCTGGCACTGGCGATGATCCACGTGTTGATCCGTGATGACCTGCTCGACCACGAGTACATCGCCAACCATACGCTGGGCTTCGATGCGCTGCGTGAGCGCGCGCAGCAATACACGCCGGAATATGCGGCCACGCTGTGCGGGGTGGACGCGACAGATATCGAGTGGCTCGCCAAGTTGTACGGCACGACCGTCGTGCGCGACAAGCAACCGGCAGCCATTCGCCTGAACTACGGCATGCAGCGCGCGCATGGCGGCGGTCAGGGCGTGCGCGCGGTCGCATGCCTGCCGTCGCTGGTGGGCGCATGGCGGGATGCTGCGGGCGGCCTGCAACTGTCGACGTCGGGTTTCTTCCCCATCGACAATGCGAAGTTGCAGCGTCCTGACCTGCTGCCGAGCTGGCCCGCGCTGCCGCGCACGATCAACATGAGCACCATCGGCGATGCGCTGCTGCATGCGGGCGATGCGTCGTTCGGCCCCAAGGTCGAGGCGGTGGTTGTCTATAACAGCAACCCCGTGGCGGTGGCGCCGGAGTCGCGCAAGGTCGCCGCCGGCTTTGCGCGCGAAGACCTCTTCACCGTGGTGCTGGAGCATTTCCAGACCGACACCGCCGACTACGCCGACATCCTCCTGCCCGCCACCACGCAGCTCGAACATGTCGATGTGCATAAGGCGTATGGCCACACCTACGTGCTGGCCAACAACGCTGCCATCGCGCCCATGGGGCAGTCGCTGCCGAACACGGAGATCTTCCGTCGCATTGCCAAGCGCATGGGTTTTGACGACGCCTGCTTTGCCGACTCGGACGACGACATCGCCAGCCAGGCCGTGCGCCGTGACGACCCGGCCTCCGCGCACATCGACTGGGCGACGCTCAAGCGCGAGGGTTGGCAGAAGCTGGCGCACCCTGCCGCGCCGCTCGCACGTGGCGGCTATCGCACGCCGTCGGGCCGCTGCGAGTTCTATTCCGAACAGATGGCCAAGGACGGACTCGACCCGCTGCCCGGCTATGTGCCGCCGCATGAATCGGCCATCAGCACGCCAGAGCTGGCCAAGCGCTATCCGCTGTCGATGATCTCGCCGCCGGCGCGCAACTTCCTGAACTCTACCTTCGTCAACGTCGACAGCCTGCGTAACACCGAAGGCGAGCCGCATCTCGACATCCACCCCGACGATGCGAACGCACGCGGCGTTGTCGATGGCGAGCTGGTCCGCATCTTCAACGATCGCGGCACCATGCAGGCGCGCGCCCGCGTGACGGACCGCGCGCGGCGCGGCGTGGTCGTCGGCCTGTCGATCTGGTGGAAGAAGCTCGCGCCCGACGGCACCAACGCGAACGAGCTGACCAGCCAGCGCCTGACCGACATGGGGCGGGCGCCCACCTTCTACGATTGCCTGGTCGAGGTCGCGCCGTTGGCACACGCAGCCTGACGGGGCCATCATGCGTGCCGCACGCGCGCTGTGCCTTGCGCTGTCGCTTGCCGGTTCGACGTTGCTGGCCGGCTGCGACACCGTCGGCTATTACTACCAGTCGGTCAGCGGACATCTCTCGCTGATGGCGCAGCGCGAGTCGATCGACCAGGCCATCGACAACGCGCGGCAGGCCCACAACGACAAGCTCGCCAAGCGCCTGGAAGATGCGCGCAGCATTCGCATCTATGCCTCGCGCGAGCTGGGCCTGCCCGACAACGGCAGCTATCGCGTCTATGCCAATCTCAAGCGCTCCTTTGCGGTGTGGAACGTATTTGCCGCACCCGAGCTGTCGGTCAAGCTCAAGGAATGGTGTTTCCTCGTCGTCGGCTGCGTGACCTATCGCGGGTATTACGACCGCAAGGCCGCCATGGCCTACGCTGACACCTTGCGCGCCCAAGGCCTGGACGTCGATGTGGCCGGCATTCCTGCGTATTCCACACTGGGTTATTTCGACGATCCGTTGCTCAACACCTTCGTCGGTCTGCCCGAAGGCGAGCTGGCGCGGCTGATTTTTCATGAGTTGGCGCATCAGGTCGTCTACGCCAAGGGTGATACCGCGTTCAACGAATCGTTTGCCACCGCCGTCGAAACCATTGGCGTCGAACGCTGGCTGGCGGATGCTGCCACGCCCGAAATCCGCGCCGAATACGCCACGTACGACGCCCGCCGCGTACAATTCCGCGCCCTGCTGCTGGAGTATCGCAACCGGCTCGAGGCGCTGTATGCGAGCCCCGTGTCGGACGATGAGAAGCGCGCCGGAAAACGCGCCATCTTCGCGAGCCTGCAGGCGGATTACGCCAAGCTCAAAGCAAGCTGGCGCGGTTATACCGGTTACGACCGTTGGTTTGCGCAGCCCCTGTCGAACGCGCATCTGGGAGCAGTCGCGAGTTACCTGGAATGGGTGCCGGCATTCACGGCGCTGTACCAGCGCGATGGCGGCGACTGGGCTCGCTTCTATGCCGACGTCAAAGCGATGGCGGCCGAATCCAAATCGCAGCGCGAGGCAGTGCTGCGCGCGCTTGCGCCTCCGGCGATGACCACGGAGGCCGGCGTCACGCAAAAGTGATGCCAAGATCGGCTTCTGCACCAGTTTCAAGCAGCCTCGACCGGCTGAGGGAACTGTCTAAGTTATTGTTTTGACACAGACATCCGCGTAGGATGCCGAAAAAAACGAACGACCATTCGAAAAAATCGACAATCGCCAGGAGACACACCCATGGATAAGCCGTGGCTGAAGCAGTACCCCGCTGGGGTGCCGGCCGAGATCGATGCATCGCAGTATCGATCGCTGGCCCATCTGCTTGAGGATTCTTTCCAGAAGAACCGCAACCGCCGTGCATTTGAATGCATGGGCAAGGTGCTGACCTACGGCGAGCTGGATACGCTCTCGCGCCAATTGGCGGCGTGGCTGCAATCGCGCGGTCTGACCCCAGGCGCCCGTGTCGCGCTGATGATGCCGAACGTGCTGCAGTACCCGGTGGCGCTGGCCGCCGTGCTGCGCGCCGGCTACGTGGTCGTCAACGTCAATCCGCTTTACACCCCGCGCGAACTGGAACACCAGCTCAAGGACAGCGGCGCCGAAGCCATCATCATCCTGGAGAACTTCGCGACGACGCTGCAGCAGGTGCTGCCCAATACACCGATCAAGCACATCGTGGTGGCCAGCATGGGCGACATGCTTGGCGGGCTCAAGGGCATGCTGGTCAATTTTGTCGTGCGCAGCGTCAAGAAGATGGTGCCGGCGTGGGAACTGCCCAGCTGCATCCGCTTCAACACCGCGCTGGAAGATGGCGCCAAGCAGACGCTCAAGCCAACCTCCGTCGGCCCCGACGACGTCGCCTTCCTGCAATACACAGGTGGCACGACCGGCGTGTCGAAGGGCGCGACGCTGCTGCATCGGAACATCGTCGCCAACGTGCTGCAATCGGAAGCGTGGATGAACCCGGCGCTCACCAAGCCCGGCCGCGACGGCCGCATGCTGGCCGCCGACGAAGAAATCGTCACCATCACGGCGCTGCCGCTGTATCACATCTTCGCGCTGACGGTGTGCTGCCTGCTGTCGATGCGCAAGGGCGGGCTGGCCGTGCTGATCCCGAATCCGCGTGACATCCCGGGCTTCATCAAGGTACTCAAGCAGTACCGCTTCCACATGTTCCCGGCCGTGAACACGCTCTACAACGCGCTGCTGAACAATCCCGAATTCAAGGATGTCGACTGCTCCAACCTGCGCGTGGCCAACGGCGGCGGCATGGCGGTGCAGGAAGCCGTGGCCAAGAAGTGGCTCGAAGTGACCGGCTGCCCGATCATCGAAGGCTACGGCTTGTCGGAAACCTCGCCGTCGGCCATCTGCAACCCGACCGATACCGACAAGTTTTCGGGCACCGTCGGTTTGCCGATTCCCGGTACCGAAATCGCAATTCGCGACGACGAAGGCCGCGATCAGCCCATCGGCCAGCCGGGCGAAATCTGCATCCGTGGCCCGCAGGTCATGGCCGGTTACTGGAAGCGCCCGGACGAGACCGCCAAGGTCATGTATGCCGATGGTTTCTTCAAGACCGGCGACGTGGGCGTGATGGACGAGCGCGGTTACACCAAGATCGTCGATCGCAAGAAGGACATGATCCTGGTGTCGGGCTTCAACGTGTACCCGAACGAAATCGAAGGCGTGGTGGCAATGTGCCCCGGTGTGCTGGAAGTGGCCGCCGTCGGCGTGCCCGACGTGCATTCGGGTGAGGTGGTGAAGCTGTTCGTGGTGCGTCGCGATCCATCGCTCACGGAGCAGAAGCTGCAGGAGTTCTGCAAGGATCAGCTCACCGGCTACAAGCGCCCGAAGTTCATCGAGTTCCGCAACGAGCTGCCGAAGACCAACGTCGGCAAGATCCTGCGCCGTGAGCTGCGCGACGAGGCGATGAAGAAGCGTGCCTGAGTCTGCGTAGCCGCAAAGGAAAAGCCGCGTTCGTCGCGGCTTTTTTGTTGCCTATCAGCCCACGTACAGCAGGATGCTGACGAACTGGCACGCGCTGCCCGCCAAGACGAAGAGGTGCCAGATGCCGTGGAAGTGCCGCACCTTCTCGTCAAAGAGGAAGAAGCCGATGCCGACCGTGTAAAGCGCGCCACCCGCCACCAGCCACCACAGGCCCGGGGCAGGCAGGGCGGCTGCCAACGGCCCCATGGCAATCAGCACCAGCCAGCCCATCACCACGTAGATCAGCAGCGAGAACAGGCGCGTGCGGTGGCCGATCCAGAGTTCCTGCGCAATGCCGATGGCCGCCAACGCCCAGTTGATGCCGAACAGCGCCCAGCCCCAGGGGCCGCGCAACGTAACGAGCGCAAACGGCGTGTAGCTACCGGCGATCAGCAGGTAGATGGCGCAATAGTCGAGCCGCTGGAAGATGCTTTTGGCCGGCCCGCGCAGGCTGTGATACAGCGTGGAGATGGTGTAGAGCAAGACGAGCGTCGTGCCGTAGACGACTGAGCTGACGACCTTCCACGCGTCGTGGTGGAGGGCGGACGACGTTACCAGAACGGCCATGCCAGCGGCGGCAAGGATGGCCCCGGCCAGGTGGCTGAAGCCGTTGAAACGTTCTCCCCGATACATACGCTGATCTCCAGAAAAAACGGGTTCTCCCTACAATGCCCCAATGCCCGGCACCGATCTCAAAATCACCCCCCAATTGTCTATTCCGGAGACCGAGCTGGTCGAGCGCTTTGTGCGCGCAAGCGGAGCGGGTGGGCAAAACATCAACAAGGTATCGACGGCGGTGGAGTTGCGCTTTGACATCGCCCAATCGCCGTCGTTGCCTGAGGCATTGCGGGCCCGCCTGTTGGGAAAGCGCGACCGCCGCTTGACCGACGAGGGCGTGATTGTGATTGATGCACAACGGTTTCGCACGCAGGACCGCAACCGCCAGGATGCCCGTGAACGTCTGGCCGCATTCATTGCGACGGGGCTTTCGGTGCCGAAGTCGCGCATCCCCACCAAGCCTACGCGCGCTTCCAAGACGCGCCGTCTGGAAGGCAAGCGCGCGCGTGGCGACGTCAAGCGTGGTCGCTCGGGCCGCCACTCGTGGGATTAAGCGCGTTGCTATGCGGGATCCTTACATCAGCCGTGTATCGCGCGTCTCGCGCATGCAGAGCACACCGATCAGGCTGACCACCGCGGCGGCCGACACATACATGCCTACCCAGCTCAGGCCACCTTGCTCGGCAAGCTTCTGCGCGATATACGGCGCAATCGACGCGCCGAGAATGCCGCCGAGGTTGTACGACACGCCGGCGCCGGTGTAGCGCACGTTGGTCGGGAACAGCTCCGGCAGCAGCGCGCCCATCGGCGCGAAGGTCACGCCCATCAGGAACAACTCGATGATGAGGAACAGCGCCACCAGCGGCGTCTGCCCGCTGCCCAGCAGCGGCGCCATCGCAAAGCCCGACAGAATGGCCGCGATGATGCCGACGATCAGCACCGGTTTGCGCCCAAAACGGTCCGACGCCCACGCCGACAGCGGCGTTGCCAGCCCCATGAACACCACCGCCAGGCACAGCAACCCCAGGAAGCTCGGGCGAGAGAAATGCAGCGTGCCCACGCCGTACGACAGCGAAAACACCGTCGAGATATAGAACAACGTGTAGCAGACCACCATGGCCAGCGCGCCCAGCAGCGTGGGCCACCAGTGGTGCGCCAGCAGCGTGGCGACCGGCACCTTCACGCGCTCCTGCCGGTCGATGGCGGCTTGGAAGGCCGGGGTCTCGGCGATCTTCAATCGCACATACAAGCCCAGCGCCACGAGCACTGCGCTGACCAGGAACGGCACGCGCCAGCCCCAACTGCGGAACTGCTCGTCCGACAATGCGATGGCCAGCCCGAAGAAGAGACCGTTCGATGCCAGGAAGCCGACCGACGGGCCGAGCTGAGGAAACATGCCAAACCACGCGCGCTTGCCGGCCGGTGCATTTTCGGTGGCCAGCAGCGCCGCGCCGCCCCATTCACCGCCCAGGCCAATGCCCTGGCCAAAGCGCAGCACGCACAGGAGAATCGGTGCGAGCGTGCCGATGCTGTCGTATCCCGGCACCAGGCCGATCAGCGTGGTTGAAATGCCCATCACCAGCAGTGACGCCACCAGCGTCGACTTGCGCCCGATGCGATCGCCAAAGTGGCCGAACAGGAACGAGCCGATCGGTCGCGCAATGAACGCGATACCAAAGGTGACGAACGCCGACAGCGCTTGCGCCGTGGCAGACCCATGCGGAAAGAACACTGGGCCGATCACCAGCGCCGCGGCGGTCGCATAGACATAGAAATCGTAGAACTCGATGGCCGTGCCGATGAAGCTCGCAAAGACGATGCGCGAGCGGCTGGCGTCGGCCGTCGCGTCGGGGGCAGCGGGCGCCATGGTTGGAGAAGTCGAAGAGGACATGCGGGTCTCCGGTGAGGTTCGCGTTGTTGTCGTTATGAAGCGCCGCGCGTTGTTGTGTTGCCGTCTTGCTGTCCGGCGGCGGGCTCGATCGCAGAGCATAGCGCGCGGCCATGCAAAAAGGCACCCGAAGGTGCCTTCCTGCGCCCGCCAAGGAGAGGGGCGGCGGGCAAAAACCAAAGCGTGCGTCAGAACTTGTGGCGCACACCCACTGCCACACCGACTTGGTTATCCGAGTTCGGCGTGATGAAGTACGTCTGCGATGCCGCCGGCAGATAGCCCACCGATGTCTGCGCGCCCGTTGCCGGGTTGGTCGCGTAGCCGATCGAATCCCAGTTCAGCGAACCATTGCGCGAATACGCGGCCGTCAGGTACACGTCGGTGCGCTTCGAGAAGTTGTAGTCGGCGATGAAGTTCCACTGCTGCGGGTTGCGCGGGTTGATGGTGGCGCCGCCGATGGTCGCTTCCTTGATGTTGTCGTAGTAGTACGACAGCGTCAGGCCGAGTGCGGGGGTTGCCTGGTAGTTCACGCCCAGCCAGTACAGATCATCGCGGTGCGGCGTCAGTGCGGCTGCGGCGCCGCTGGAAGGCGCTTCGGTGTTGCCGTAGCGGAAGCCTGCCATCACCTTGACGGGGCCCGTGGTGTAGCTGGCCGCAATGGCGGCGCGTTTGTCACGGGCATATTCGTTGCCGCCCGACAGGCCCAGGGCTTCTGCGGCCGTCAGCACCTTCACTTCGTCATATGCGACACCCAAGCCAAACGGGCCAGCGAAGTAGTTCGCGCCGGCGCCGTAGGCCGAATTGGCCGTGTTGCTGCCCGTGCGCTCGCCGAACGACCAGTGGGCTTCGACCGTCAACGGGCCGAACGTGGCGCCGTACTTGATCATGTTGTCTTCGCGGAAGTTCGCGCCCAGCAGGCCGACCACCGGCTCCCACTGCGTGGCGTACCCGCTCGGCGAGAAGTTCGCCATCATGTCGAAGATCGTCGTGTACTGACGACCCAGCGTGATCTTGCCCCAGTTGCCTTGCAAGCCAACAAACGCCTGCCGGCCGAACAGGCGGCCACCTTGCTGCAGCGTGCCGGTGTCCATGCCGAAACCTGATTCCAGCACGAACAGACCCTTGAGCCCGCCGCCGATGTCTTCAACGCCGCGCAAGCCCCAACGGTTGGAAGACAGCCCGCCTGCCTGCATTGCAAGGCGCGAACCGCTGCTGCCCGGAATGGCGACGCCTGCCGCCGTTACGTTCTGCTCGTGGTTGACGTACTCGACGTTCGCGTCGACCACGCCATACAGCGTCACACTCGACTGAGCCTGCGCAACACCCGCAAACGTGCCCAGCACTGCCAATGCCAGCAGCGATTTCTTCATCGGTCGGTCTCCAGATCTTTATTTATTGAGTTCGGTGGCAGGCAGACCCTCCGTTCTTGTCTTCCCGCCCCATGACTTTCAATCGAAGTCGCTGACTAATGTAGCAACGCGATACTGGGCTCGGTCGAAATTTGCGAACGAATGTTCGTAAACGCGCGTTTGCTGTCTGATCCCGGCAACAGGCTGTTTCCGAATTTGAAATAGATCGGCGATGAGCGCGCTTGATTCGTTGCGGTTTTAGATGCGATCCGCGCGCCAACAGGGTTATCCCGTACAGTAGTGTTTGGTCAACCCGCTTCTGACCGGACGCAAGGTCCCGCGCAGCGTCGGCTTTACAATGGCGATCGCGCCGCACGCCATTGTCGGCGGTGCCCGTACCTATGCTCGACCGCTTCATCCCCGAATTCGACCGCGCCCTGCGCGCTGTGGCAGGCGTCACCCGCGCCAGCCGACCGAACCCTGCTGACGCCGTTATCGTGTCCACCTCCGCGGATAGGGTCGACAACGCGACCAAGCTTTCCGAGGCCGACCGCCGCCATGCCGCCGGCCTGATGCGCGTGAACCATGTCGGCGAGGTCTGCGCGCAGGCCCTATACCAGGGGCAAGCGCTGTTTGCCCGGGACCCGGCCATCCGAGCCCAGCTTGACGAAGCCGCACGCGAAGAAGAAGACCATCTCGCCTGGTGCGCCCAGCGCCTGCAGGAATTGAACGACCGCCCGAGCCTGCTCAATCCGCTGTGGTACGCCGGCGCTTTCGCGATCGGCGCGGTGGCCGGACGCCTCGGCGACAAGATCAGCCTCGGCTTCGTCGCCGAGACCGAGCGCCAGGTCGAGCATCACCTCGACGGTCATCTCGATACATTGCCCGAACAGGACACCCGCTCGCGTGCCATCGTCGCCCAGATGCGCGACGACGAAATCCGCCACGGCGACAACGCGCGCCAAGCCGGCGGCATTGATCTGCCTGCGCCGATCCGCCAAGCCATGCGTGCCGCGTCACGCGTCATGACCACCGCCGCCTATCGCATCTGACGCACGTGTGGCGGGTCGAGGACCCGGCGACACGGCGCACGCTCCTCCATTCGCCCGAGCTTTGCTGCCTGCGGTTTGTACCCTCTTACGAGGGCGCGGCCGCTCGCTGTTCTCTCACGTGGTTTCTGCATAAACCACGCTATCTCCTTCATTTGATTGGGAAAAGTGCCTTGGCTGCTCCGGGGGGATGCGCTAAGTCATTGTTCTGATTGCAAATTTTCCGTCTCGCAGCCCTTCGCAAGCCTTGACCGCCTAAAGTCGTTCCTCTAAAGTGGGAAACAGTGTCAGAAAGTGTAGTTTTGTGGTTTAAAGAGGCCGTTTGCAGGCCAGTTGACGGCAAGGTGAGTGGCGATCGAATCGCCACACGGAGAGAGAAACCAACGTGTTCCAGGGTGCGTCGGCGCTAACGCTGGATGCCAAAGGGCGGATGTCCATTCCGTCTCGGCACCGCGAAGCGCTCCAGCTGCAGGCCGAGGGCCGGGTGACTGTGACCAAGCACCCGGACGGTTGCCTCATGCTGTTTCCGCGCCCCGAGTGGGAACGCTTTCGCGAGCGCATCGCTGCGCTGCCGATGGAAGCCCACTGGTGGAAACGGATCTTCCTGGGCAGCGCCGCAGATGTCGAACTCGATACCGCCGGCCGCGTCCTCATTACCCCAGAACTGCGCACGGCTGCCTCCCTGGAACGTGACGTGATGCTGCTCGGCATGGGCAGCCACTTCGAAGTCTGGGACGCCGCCACGTACACCGCGAAGGAGCAAGCCGCCATGGCGCAAGGCATGCCCGACGCCCTCAAGAATTTCTCCTTTTGATGACGCACGATGACAACCCAAGCCAGTACGGGACTGCGCCATCAGACGGTGCTCTTAGACGAAGCGGTCGACGCGCTCATCTGGCGCGACGACGGCCTCTATATCGATGGAACCTTCGGGAGAGGCGGGCACAGCCGGCTCATCCTGGAACGGCTGGGGCCCGGCGGCAGACTTGTCGCCTTCGACAAGGACCCGGCAGCAATCACCGAAGCGGGCACCGTAGAGGATGCCCGCTTCGCTATTGAGCATGACAGCTTCGCGCAGATGGCCCAGTGCCTGGACGCGCGTGGCGTGGAGCGAGTGGCCGGCGTGCTGCTCGATCTCGGCATCAGCTCGCCGCAGATCGACGAAGGCGCACGTGGCTTCTCGTTCCGGATGGATGGCCCGCTCGACATGCGGATGGACACCACGCGCGGCATCACCGCAGCCCAATGGCTGGCCGAGGCTGATGAGCGCGACATTGCGAGGGTGATACGGGACTATGGGGAAGAACGGTTTGCTGTACAGATTGCAAAGGCGATTGTTGCTCGCCGGGGCCAATCCGGGGATCGAGGTCCTCTCGATCGCACATCCGAGCTTGCCGCGCTCGTGGCGCAAGCCGTCAAAACACGCGAGAAGGGCCAAGACCCTGCGACCCGCACCTTTCAAGCTTTACGGATTCACGTCAATCAAGAGCTTGCGGACCTCGAAACCGGTCTGAAGGCCGCTTTTGAACGCCTGGAACAGGGGGGACGTCTCGTCGTGATCAGCTTCCATTCGCTGGAAGACCGCATCGTCAAGCGCTTCATGCAGGCCCTGGCGCGCCCGGAGCAATCCGCCGCGCCGGAACTGCGTCGGGCGCCGCTGCGTGCGCATGAATTGCCGGCGCCGCAGTTGCGCCTGCTTGGCCGCGTGAAGCCGTCGGAGGCCGAGGTGTCGGCCAACCCGCGTGCGCGCTCGGCCATCATGCGCGTGGCCGAGCGTTGCTGAGCCGACGGAGCCACACGCCATGAACCGCCTGAACATGTTCCTGCTGACCGCGCTGGTGCTGTGTGCGCTGTCGCTGGTCAACGCACAGCATCAGGCGCGGCAACTGTTTGTCGCGCTGGATCGCGCGCAGGCGGAAGAGAAGCAACTCAACACCGATTGGTCGCGTCTGCAATATGAGCAGAGCGCGCTGGGCAAGAGCGCTCGCATTGCCGACATCGCGAGCAGGCAGTTGAAGATGTCGCCCGCACAGGCGGGTCGCACGCAGTATCTGCAGGGGTTTGCCGATTTGCCGACAGCAGGGGGGGGCTCCGGGGCGTCCTCGGCGGCGGCGAGCGCGCCCACGGCTTCCGGAGTACAGCCATGAGCGGCGCACGCAAATCCAACGGCACCACGGCGCGCGCGCGCCTGGGCCAGTTTTCCGCCAGCCCCGTGCTGGGCCTGCGCCTGCCGATGTGGCGCTCTAAGCTGGTCGTGTTCCTGATGTTCTCGGCCTTCCTGGCGCTGATCGGTCGCGCGCTGTGGATTCAAGGCCCCGGCAACCGCTTCTATGAAGCCGAGGGCAAGAAGCGCTTCCAGCGCACGCTGGAGTTGCCCGCCACGCGCGGCAAGATTCTCGATCGCAATGGTCTGGTGCTGGCCACGAGCCTGCCGGTGAAGGCCATCTGGGCCGTGCCCGAAGACGTGCCCAACAACGTGCCTGGCGAAGACATGAAGAAGCTCGCCAAGCTGCTCGGCATGAACAACAAGGAGCTTTCGGGCAAGCTGGGCGAAGACAAGGGCTTCGTCTACCTCAAGCGTCAGGTGCTGCCCGAGGTGGCCGACCAGATTGCCGCGCTGAAGATCGATGGCATCTATCAGACGCGTGAATACAAGCGCTTCTACCCGGAAGGCGAGGCGATGGCGCACATCGTCGGTTTCACCAACGTCGAGGACAAAGGCCAGGAAGGCATGGAGCTGGCGCGCGAGTCCGACCTCGCCGGTGCCGCCGGACAGCGTCAGGTGATCAAGGATCGGCTGGGCCGCGTGGTGGAAGACGTGGGCGTGCTCAAGGCTCCGCGTGATGGGCATGATCAGACGCTGTCGATCGACGCCAAGATCCAGTACCTGACCTTCAATGAACTGAAGGCCGCCATCGAGCGTACCCACGCAAAGGCCGCCAGTGCGATCGTTCTGGACGCCCAGACCGGCGAGGTGCTGGCACTCGCCAACTACCCGACCTACAACCCGAACGACCGCACCCGCCTGTCTGGCGAGCAACTGCGTAACCGCGTGCTGACCGACACCTTCGAGCCCGGCTCGAGATGAAGCCGGTCACCATCAGCCTCGCGTTGCAGCTCAAGCGCGTGACGCCCACTACGCTGGTGCAGACCAACGGCAAATACAATTTTGAAGGCGCGACCATTTCCGATACCGGCAACTACGGCACGCTGACGGTCGCCCAGGTGATCCAGCACTCCAGCAACATCGGTACGACCAAGATCGCGATGATGCTCAAGCCGCAGGAAATGTGGGACATGTTCACCAGTGTGGGCTTGGGGCAGGCACCGAAGATCGGCTTCCCGGGCGCGGTGGCGGGGCGGCTGCGGCCGGCAAACAAATGGCGCCGCATCGAGCAGGCGACCATGTCGTACGGCTACGGCCTGTCGGTGTCGCTGTTCCAGATTGCGCATGCGTACACCATCTTTGCGCACGATGGCGAGCTGATTCCGATCACCATGTACCGCACCGACGGCCAGCCGCCGCAGGGCGAGCGAGTGATCTCGCCGGAGGTGGCGCGGCAGGTCCGTCAGATGCTCGAGACGGTGACGGCGCCCGGCGGTACCGCACCGCAGGCCCAGGTGATGGGCTATCGCGTCGGCGGCAAGACCGGCACGGCGTGGAAGCACACCGGGCGCGGCTATGACCGTTCCAAGTATCGCGCTTCGTTTATTGGTTTGGCGCCCATGTCGAACCCGCGCATCATCGTGGCGGTGAGCGTGGATGAGCCCACAGTGGGTAACCGCTACGGTGGCGGCGCCGCCGGTCCGGTGTTTTCGCAGATCGTGGGCGGCACCTTGCGCGCGTTGAACGTGCCGCCGGATTCGCCGGTGCGTCAGCTCGTGATGACCCCGGACGTGCCGGAAGAGCCGGTGGGGGGGCTGCAATGACAGCCAAGCCGACGTCCGATCGTCCGACCATCGCCGCGCGCCTGGCGCCCGTGGCGGACTGGCTGCGCGTACAAGCGCCAGCGGGTGCCGACCTCACGAGCGATACGCGCAAGCTCAAGACTGGCGATGTGTTCGTCGCCTACGTGCTCGGCAATGTGCGCCAGCATGGCGACGGCCGTCCGCATATTCCTCAGGCCATCGAGGCAGGGGCTTCCGCCGTGCTGGCCGAAGCCCATGGCTACGCAATGCCCGCAGACGCGCCCGTGCGCATCCTGCCGGTGGACGGTCTGGCTGAACTGGCCGGCCCGCTTGCCGCGCAGTGGTACGGCGTACCGGGCGCGGACGCCCTGCGCGTGATTGGCGTGACAGGCACCAACGGCAAGACATCGTGTTCGCAATGGATTGCGCAGGCGCTGACCAAACACGGCGAGCGTTGCGCAGTGGTGGGTACGCTCGGCACCGGGTTTGTCGATGCGCTGGCCGCGACCGGCTTTACCACGCCGGATGCCATCCAGCTCCAGCACAGCCTTGCCGATCTGCACGGTGCGGGTGCTCGCGCCATCGCCATGGAAGTGTCGTCGCATGGCCTGGAGCAAGGCCGCGTGGATGGCACCAGCTTCGACATCGCGGTGTTCACCAACCTGACGCAGGATCACCTCGACTACCACGGCACGATGGCCGAGTACGAACTCGCCAAGGCGCGTCTGTTCAGCTGGCCGGGCCTGCGCGCGGCGGTGATCAATCGCGACGATGCGGCCGGTGTGCGCTTGCTGCAGAACGCCCGCGCCGAAGTCGAAACCCTCGAATACGGCATCGACGGCGAAGCCGCTGCGCAGCACGGCGCCAGACAATGGCTGCGCGCCAGCAACGTGCGCGCGCATCGCACCGGTACGACGTTCGACGTGGACGGCAGCTTCGGTCACGCGACCGTGCATGCCCCCACCGTCGGCCTGTTCAACGTATCGAATCTGTTGGGTGTGCTGGGTGCACTGCTGGCGGCTGGTGTGCCGTGGCAGGACGCCATTGCGCGCCTGGAAAAGCTGCAGCCGGTGAGCGGCCGCATGGAGCGTTTCGGCGGTGAAGACGGGCCCCTCGTGGTGGTCGATTACGCCCATACGCCCGACGCGCTGGAGCAAACGCTGCGCGCGCTTGCGCCGATTACCGAGGCGCGCGGCGGCAAGCTGTGGGCTGTGTTCGGCTGCGGCGGTGACCGCGACCCTGGCAAGCGTCCGCAGATGGGCGCCATCGCCGAGCGCCTGGCGCCGCACGTGGTGCTGACCTCCGACAACCCGCGCAGCGAAGATCCGCAGCACATCCTCGACGAGATCGCCGACGGCATGGACAATCCGCGCGCCGCCACCCAGATCGAAGACCGCGCGGCCGCCATCCTGCACGCCGTGCGCCACGCCGATGCGCATGACGTAATCGTCGTGGCCGGCAAGGGGCATGAATCGACGCAGGAGATTGCTGGTCGCAAGCGACCGTTCTCCGATCAGGAACATGTGCGCCTGGCACTCGCCGCCCGCGGGGTGAATGCATGAGCGCCCTGACCGTGATGATGCATGCCACCGACGCCGCTGCCTGGATGGCCGGTGCCCATCTGGCTGGCCCCGACGCGGCGATCCTGCGCGTGACAACAGACAGCCGCGCCGTGCAGCCCGGCGACCTGTTCGTCGCGCTGATCGGCGAGCGTTTCGATGCGCATGATTTCCTGCCCGAGGTGGTGGCGCGTGGCGCTGCCGCCGTGCTGGTGTCGCGCGCACCTGCTGCCACGCTGGATGTGACGAAGGTGGCCGTGCTGACCGTTGCCGATACGCGTATCGGACTCGGCCAACTTGCCGCCGGCTGGCGCCGCCAGTTCCCGATTCCCGTCGTCGCCGTGACGGGCAGCAACGGCAAGACCACGGTCAAGGAAATGATCTCCGCGATCTTCGCGCAGGCCGTGGGTGAAGACGCCCGCCTGGCGACCGCCGGCAACTTCAACAATGACATCGGCTTGCCGCTCACGCTGTTCCGCTTGAATGCACAACACAAGCTGGCCGTGCTCGAACTCGGGATGAATCATCCGGGCGAGACGGCCGTGCTGGCCGCCATTGCCCACCCCACCGTGGCGATGATCAATAACGCCCAGCGCGAGCACCAGGAATTCATGGTCAGCGTGGAATCGGTTGCGGAAGAGCACGCCGCCGTGCTGGCCGCGCTGCCGCCCGATGGCGTTGCGGTGTTCCCGCGTGATGCGGCCAACGGTGGCGAATATGCGCCGGTGTGGCAAGCCGCGGCCGGTTCGCGTCGCGTGCTCGATTTCGGTATCGAGGCCGGGGCTGTGACGGGCACGGCGGCGGACACCGCCGACGGGCAACGCATCGATGTGCAGGCCCCTGGGCAACGCTTCGTCATCACGTTGCCGCTGCTCGGGTTGCACAACGCACGCAATGCGCTGGCCGCGACGGCATGCGCGCTCGCAGCCGGTGTCGCTCCCGAGGTGATAGCACAGGCGCTGGGCAACTTTGCTCCGGTCAAGGGGCGGCTGCAGCGCAAGCAGGGCACGCACGGCGGCCTCGTCATCGACGACACGTACAACGCGAACCCCGATTCGATGCGCGCAGCGATCGATGCGCTGGTCACGCTGCCGGCGCCGCGCTGGTTGGTGTTGGGTGACATGGGCGAGGTTGGCTCGCAGGGTCCGGCATTCCACGAAGAAATCGGCGCTTATGCGCGCGAGCACGGCATCGACGCGGTGCTGGCAACCGGCGAGCTTGCGCGCCACAGCGTCGACGCTTTCGGCGCAGGCGCGCAGCATTTTGCGTCGGCGGAGGACTTGATTGAACACGGCGTGCCCGCCATTGCGCCGGCTGCGACGGTATTGGTGAAGGGCTCGCGCTTCATGCGGATGGAACGCATTGTGGAAGCGCTGGTCTTGAAAGACCCGGTTGCGGATTTGTCGACCGGTTCCAGCACACAACAGCAGCACTAAGGGAAGCAAGAACCCATGTTATTGGCATTGGCGCAATGGTTGCAGAACGACTACGGCTTCCTGCGCGTCTTCAACTATCTGACGTTCCGCGCCGTGATGGCATCTCTCACGGCGCTGGTGATCGGCCTCGGGTTTGGGCCGTGGGTGATCCGTCGCCTGACCGAGCTGAAGGTCGGCCAGGCTGTGCGCAGTTATGGCCCGCAAACGCACCTGGTCAAGGCGGGCACGCCCACGATGGGCGGTGTGCTGGTGCTCATCGGTATTGCTGTGTCGACGCTGCTATGGGCGGACTGGGGCAACCGCTTCATTTGGATCGTGCTGCTCGTCACGCTGGGCTACGGCGCGATCGGTTGGGTGGATGACTACCGCAAGGTCGTGCACCGTGATCCGAAGGGCATGTCCTCGCGCGAGAAATTCTTCTGGC
>Ga0206351_10318628_pt1 | contig 16419 bp, 17 predicted proteins | sample DielMetaTC5pm1_FD_146431 | JGI IMG/M metagenome (GOLD analysis project Ga0206351, IMG submission 146431) | Corn rhizosphere microbial communities from Kellogg Biological Station, Michigan, USA - Diel MetaT C5pm-1 (Metagenome Metatranscriptome)... | ecosystem: Host-associated > Plants > Roots >...
CGTAGAGCCAGGGTTAGTACGCAAGCTCGTACCGTGAACAGAAGCATAGTAGATATTATTGCCTACTGCTGTAGCTTTGAAACAGTAAGCATAAGCCTGTCCACCAGAGTAACTATCTACAACCGCAGGAGTAGACCATGATGTTCCGTTGTATAGCGTTCCATAGACAATATGCCCACCTGTTTGTGAGTTACCGTATAGGAGATACATGTTACCACCAGATAGAGGTAGCATACGGCTACTTGCCATTGTTTGTGTAGCACTAGCAGTTGTAATGTTTGTGCCAGTATCAAAGGTTAAGGTATCAGCGGCAGTAGACTTGTAGACTACATTCGTATAGTTAGGAACGTTATAGTTAGAAACACCTATGTAGATATATCCTGTAGTGCTTCTGGCAATAGTTGGAGCAGAAGGTCCACTTGTTGATACAGCGGTGCCTGAACTCCAAGATATTGTACCTGTTCCGCTTAAGGTTGCGCTAAAGGCAGTAATAACACTCTGTCCTGCGGTGTTTGTGCCGTCTTGGACATAGTAGATTTTAGACGCTCCTGCAACGTACCATAAGTCCCAGTTATTATTGTTGATAGCTGAACCACCAGTGTCAGGTAGAGGAACTGTGCCTCTAGCCGTCCATGTTGTACCGTTTGGAGATGAATAAACACCTACAGCACCCGATATCCATACGAACGCCCAATAATAGTGGTTTACATCATCATAGAAGGCTTTATTTGCACCGTTATATGATGTAGTAGTTGAAATTGAACCAGTATCTACGACTAAACTTGACATTATTGATACACCCTAAAAGTTACTACATTAAGGTTGTCGTAATAATTGCCCACAGAGCTACTCTTAGTCCCTGTAAGGGTAAAAGAAGTGTTTGCGGCTACTGTAGCATTACTTGCAATAGTCTCCCATGCAGAAGTGTTATTGTTCCATATTTGTAGGTAAATTGTCTTAGTGCTACCAGCAGTATCAGTCTTACCTGTCCATGTGCCTGTAATGTTGTCTGTATTGTTGGCGTGTCGCTGTTTAAACTCAAAGACATTTGTGTTTGAGCTTGCTTGTGCTACGAACGTGCTGTCTGTTGTAGCAACGTTAGTGTATTCAGTTGAGCTGAATGAAGTTGCTAGGTCAGAACTAGTTGTAGGCAGAGAGGTTACATTTGTTCTTGTGTAATCGTTTGTGCCTGTTGTCATAGCAATACTAAAGTCTGTACCAGCAGTAGTAGCGTAAGTTACTAAGACTTCAATAACAGCGATATTAATGTTGTTACCGCCGTTAGGGAAGGCTAGGACTTCTAGAGAGTTGATAGCACTCCAAGACCAGCCACCAGCAGGAGCAGTTAAGGTTGTATATCCAGTATAAGCAGCAGGGAATCCAGAGACAGTGATTGAACCTAATTGTGTAGCTAGGTTGCTATTAAATATATCCACTGTGCCTGTTAGACCACCAGAAGCAGAGCCATAAACTCTTGCCTGTACCTGTGTAATCGTATTACCACCTAGAGGGGCAGTTGTACCAATACCATACAGGTAGTTAGATGAAGTAGAACCAGCAGTTGTACCGCTTGTTGCACTTGTTGCTGTGTTGCCGTCAAAAGCGTTGGCGTCGTTTGTCCATTGGTTGTTGGGGTCTGTAATGCTTGTATGACCGTCAAAGTAGTAGGTTGTTGATGTTGAGCCTGTGTCGTTAGTACCGAAGTTTCCTGTAATAGAAGTACCCAAGATAGTGTCTACACCCTGCCAGTGATAGCTTGTGTTGTTAGCTAGGTTAGTCACTTTTACGGAGTCGTGTAGATATACAGTAGGTGCGCGGTCAAACCAGCCGGCAGCACCATATTCATAGGCAGGAGTATAGAGTTTATAGTCTCTGTACCACTGCCCTGATACTGGTCGTCCAGAACTTATAAGCATACCGTCATTAGAGTCGTCCCACCAAACGGCAGCACTTCGTCTTGCGGAAGGTAACGAAGTTGTAGGGCTTGAAGCTGTCCATGTAGTACCAGATAGAGGCATTTCCCACGCTTGGTTTGTTACCGTAGAGCCGTTGTACCCACCAAAGGCATATAGCGCATTTGCAGAAGGGTTATAAGCTAAACAACCACCACGACCACCAGTGACACCTGTGGTGTTTATGTTAGTCCAAGCAGGAGTAGATAGGCTTAAGTCAAGATAGTCTGTTCTTGTGCTAAATGTAGAAGCACCGAAGTTGGTTGCCCCTGATGTAACGAATAGTCTGTTGTTCGTGTGGTCGTGAGCATACCAAGGCTGCCATACTACAGGCGGAGTTGTACCACCAGCAGTTACAGTAGACCATACGCCGTCCCCACCACCAGAGAAGTCTAAGATGTGTAGGCTAGAGTCTTGCATAGCAGAAGCAGTTGTACCACCCCAGACTACTAGACGATTATTAGCAGAGTCAAAAGCACCAGCCATTAGCCAGCGAGGAGTAGGCAAAGTACCACCAGGGTACATTCTACGAGCTTGGTAGTTTCCGTAAATGTCTCGCTTTAATTCCCATGTTCCATTAGACACCTGCGTTGCGCCCGTTAGTCCACCGAAACAGATAACCCTATGTCCAACAGGGTCGTAAGCGGCAAAGACACCTTCTCGGTATGTTTGTCCAAAGATACCAGCATTACCATAACGAACTGTATTAGCAGTAGGGCTATATACCCATATCTCATTCATGTGGTCGCCGTTTAGAGAGTTAGCAGCTAAGGTATCATCTGGCATACCAGAGAATCCATTAATCATTAGGAACTCATTAGCGTCAGTATTCTTACAGTGTGCAGGGGCGTCCCTTGCTCTCTGCCAGTCAATAATGTTTAGACCATAGAGCGTCATTTGGTCTGCTACTACGGTTTCAGTAAAGTCAAAGGCGTATGAGTAACGGTCTGTACCGTCATAACCGTTTAAGCCTGATGTGGCAAACATTCTACGGTCAGAGTCGTAAGCTACAGCAATAGAACTAAAGGGGTCAATTTCACAGTTTGGATAATCGTGCGCTCTAAGTTCTGTGATTACACCGTCAGTAGATGTTGAGAAGTCAATTTGGTAAATATCGTTACGGTTGTTAGTAACAGCTTCTGTACTCCAACCACCAGCAACTACTAGACGCTGGCTGGGCGGGTCATAAGCAGCAGCAAACAGTTCTCGTCCTACTGGTAGTGTTCCTGTAGGAGATAGCTGACTCCATGTATTTGAAGTAAGGCTAAATGCCCATGTGTCGTTTAGCCCAGCAGAGCCGTAACCACCGTGTACGATTAGACGGTTGTTTGTAGGGTCGTAGAAAAGAATAGTACCCGAACGAGCAGGGGGTGAACCTGTTGCACCGTTAGCGGTTACTGTTGTCCAAGTTAAAGCAGTAGGCACAGAACCAGATGTGTTGATAGTTGTTTTAACTAAGACGTTTTCGCGAGAAGAAGCCCACCCACCAAAGTAATATACATCTGTGGTTGTTGAGCTTGTGGGTACGTTGCACATGTGTAGAGTAATGTAAGAACGAGCTGTAAGAGCGTTAGTCTGTGTAATTGTAGTATAAGTTTCAGAGCCTCGGGTAGTAACGTCCATGATTTCCATGTCGTTAGTGTCTGAACCCGTGTTGCCACCCCAGCGTACCCACCATGCTTTACCGTTTTGGTTAATCATAGTAGACGCACCCAAGTTTTTACCAGCAACAGTAGAACCACCTACGGTTAGCTTCTTCCACTTACCAGCTAGACCAGAGGCGTCAAGTTCCCATACGTCATTAAATCGTGTAGTACCGTCATAACCGTCAGTCATAATGAAGCGGTCATTTACGGCGTCATAGCCCATAATACCACCACGCATAGCAGTAGGTTCGTATGATTCCTGCGCTTGGAATGATAAGGCTGTATAGTTAGCAGTTCCAGTAAAGGGTATGCCTATAGGCTTTACTTCAACGCCTGGATAGTTATCGTTTGTCTGGTCGTTAGTGTTTGCGATTAAGAACTGTAGGTATAAGTTGTTTGAACCTAATCCAGCAGAAGTAGTCTCTGCGCCTACTGCCAAAGGTGTTTTGTGGTCTGTCAAGTATTGTGCAAAACCACTTACATATCCAGCAGGAGTTGGTGGCGGAGTATAGTCTACTGTTAAGTCTACATAGTCAAGAGAGAATGTCGTTGATGTTGTTGAGTTAGAGCGAACAACGCTAACAAGGACACGCAAACCAGCCTGAACTTGGGCTAGTGTAGGAGTACCTAGCGTCAAGGTGTTAGTAGCAGCGGTTGTAGCCCTTGTTGCAGCAACAGCAGAGCCAATGTTTGCCCCTGTACTATCTTGAAGCTGAACTGTAACGTTAGAAATAACAGATGTAGAAGTTTCCTTATGGTTAATTGCAGCAGTAACGCTGTTGATTGTACCTACTGCACCAGAGAAGGAATATCCACCTATAGTAATTGAACCAGTTGTAGAACGAGAGGCGTTTACATAAGTTGCATAGGTAGCAGGGGTTGTTCCTACCGCACCGTCATAAGCGTTTGCTGTACTAGCCCATGTAGTAAGGACTGTTGCAACTATTGATGAACCCCTCGATTGAACTGTAGCCATTATGAAACTCCTATGTGGGATATGCCACGCTTGGAGTTCCTTAGACGCCGTATCTCTGGCGTGTCTCCACCGTCATACTTGAATTGTTTGTGGGCTTCGTAATGAAGTCTAGCTATCTGGTGGTCTACGTCATCATCAGCAATAGTCATCTTAGGCTTTGTAGCTAAGTCTTCTTCTTGCCTTGTTCCGTCATCATAAAGGGAGATAACACCCACCAAGTTCGTTGTATCAAACTTCTTGCGTGAGGTCTTACCTTCTTTTATGTCGCCATTGGCGTAAAATGCTAGTCGTCGTTCTAATTTAGCCATTAGGTAGTGTCAATCCATGTGTCATTAGTTGTATTAGCGTTAGTAGGAGCAACAGTACCCACCCATTCCACATAGGTTGCATTCGGACGAGCTGTTGAGGCTACTGAACCATGAATAACTCGTCTGAACGCCACAGTGTTTGTGGAGTCTGTCAAGTCTTTGTTTGTTAGGGTTGCGGTGCTTGAAATAGTAGGGACAGTTACGCCACCTATAGTCAATGCACCTGTTGCTACGTTTATACCGCTGTTAGCAACTAAAGCACTAGATATTTGAACATTACCTGTGCCTAAGCCTGTAAGCGTTAGGTTTTCGTTTGCACCTGTGCTGTTTATGCCAAGGGTTAAACCACCACCAGCAGAAGTGTTAGTTATTCTTAACCAGTTCTGTGAGCCGACAGTAGCAACGAACTCAATTTCTTTCGCACCGTTAGTGTCTGTAATGAAGTCAGCCTTAGCACTCGTTAGAGTTTTGTTTGTTAAGGCTTGAGTATCTGATGTACCAACGATAGTACCAGTCGGTAATGTCTTACCTGAATCAGATAGTCCAGTACCGCTAGTGTTTGAGAAGATTGCTATGTCGCCAACAGTAGAACTGGCAGGGCCAGAAACGTTCCCTGTGCCACCCGTAGGTAGGGTCTGCCAGGTTTTGTCGCCCCGCCAGTATTGAGCTGTTGTTCCTGCGGTAATTGCTGGTTCTTTAGTATCAGCGTAGGCTTTGGAAGCAGCGTCGTTCGTTGCAGCAGGAGTAGTAGGCAAGTTTTTAATTGCCTTACTATTCATGTCAATATCAGCGAGCTGTTTCCTAGCCATAACTAATTATACTCCGATTATCCAGTAATTACAACTCGTACAGAGTTGCTTGCAGGTGCGCTTGCGAACGTGAATGAAGTCTGTGTACCACTTGTAAGAGTGACATCACATTCCATAAGAGCGTTTGTAGAAGCGTCATAGATTTGTGCAGTAACGTATTGCGTACCTAGTCCGTGAGTTACGGCAATAGTTGTGCTTGTGCCGTCACCGATAGTACCAGTGTACTTACGAGCATAGTCAGTCAGACCAGCAGGAGTAACTGCGATTGTACCGTCAGACTTAGCCTGTGCTTCTGCGACAGTTGCAAGGCGAACCTTACCAGCAGTAGAAGTTGAGGCTGTAGGTGTAGCACCACCGTTAATCTGTGCGTAGGTTAGGCTAGTTGTACCCAAGGTTGGGTTGTCAGTAGTCAATGTCCATACAGTATCAGCGTTTGCAGTACCACCTTCAACGTAGACAGTCATGCTGTCAATTTCGCCAGAGGTATCAGCGTCAGTTGCGCGTGACCATGCACCAGCAGCTACGACATAAATACCGTTAGCTGAACCTGTTGTTTGGTCTTTTGCAAGAACTCTGTCACCAGCGACAACAGCAACACCGTCAATGGTTTGTGTACCAGATAGGGTTAGGTTGCCAGTTGAGGCGGCAGCAACAGCTTGCTTCCATGAAAGACCTTGAACAGCGTTGTCCACATAAGTCTTGTTGGTAGCGTCTGTACCGTTTACTGGTGTAGGAACTGTAACTGTACCAGTGAATGTTGGGCTTGCCTTAGGAGCAAGTAGAGCCAAGTCAGAAGTAAGGTTAGTAACCTGTGATTCAGTAATGTTACCAGTAATAGTTGAAGCTGTACCAGTAGTGTTCTGGTTCAATGTTGGGAAGTCGCCAGCGACAGCGATTGTCAATGCACCAGTACCAGTAGTAGACTTCAAGATACCTGTGCCTAGGGCAGAAGTACCAGGAGCGTAGTCAGTACCAGATGTGGCAGCTGACATAGCAGAAGTCCCGTTACCCTTAACAATACCTGTTAGGGTTGCGACACCTGTACCACCGTTAGCGACAGGAAGTGTACCTGAAACGTGAGTTGTCAAGCCTACCTTACCGTAAGAAGGAGCAGCACCAACACCACCACTGATTAGAACAGAACCTGTAGCAACGTCAGCCAACTTAGCAAGAGTTGTGCCAGCAGAAGCGTAGATGATGTCACCAATAGCGTATGAGGTAATACCAGTACCACCGTTACCAGCAGCGACTGTACCTGTTACGTTAGAGGCAGTACCAGTTGTGTTTTGGTTTAGAGTAGGGAAGTCACCAGCTACGGCAATAGTTAGCGCACCTGTTGATGTTGTACTCTTTAGAATACCAGTTGCAAGTGCAGCTGTACCAGGGGCATAGTCCGTACCTGATGTACCAGTACCAAGAACACCAGATGTAAGTTTTGCCATTCCAGAGCCAGTAGCTCTCTTAATTGTTTTACCACCAGTACCAGAGAACAAAGCAACTTCACCGTCTACTGATGTAGAAGTGTTAGAGCTTACGTCACCTGTGGCAGTAGATGTACCCATGTAGTCCCACCCAGAGCCGTTGTAGACTCCAAGTTTGTTCTGGGCTGTGTCAAAGTATGCTTGACCGGCAACAGGAGTAGAAGGAGCAGACGCCAGGTTCTGAATACGAGCGTTTTGCAGTTCATTCTTGCTTAGGTCTAAGGATACAAGATATTTCTTAGCCATTTATATTTATCCTTTTGTTTTTAATTACAGGTTATCTTTCCACTAAACGGAGCCATAAACCGTACAATGACTTGGTTAGTATTGAGGTATTCAACCTCTCCTACTACTTCGTCTCCTGCGCTGTCTATTACTTCTATGGAAGGATACTTGTTTAAGTTGTGATTTACTGCGACAGTATCAGTAACACCGAAGTCTGCCGTATAGTTTTTATCACCTGTGAAAGCGGGTGTTATCCACTCGTAGTCGTAAGGTGCGTCGCTTGCCTTTTCTAGAAATTGACCTGCAACACCACCCGTAGGCATACCAATGCCAGTGTCACCCTTATCACCTTTTTGTCCAGGGATACCCTGTTTACCAACATGGCGTAGGCGAATTGATGAAGCGACACGTTTAACGGTAATGTTGTGATTTCGTCTAGTTACCTTAATCGTGTACATTTACGCTCCTTCGCTTAGAGATTCCGAAACAATAAAGTTCGGTAGTCCGTCATCGCCACAGTCCTCTGGGTCTGGATACATCTCTAGTTGTCCGTCATTGTGAAGAATGTTCAGTTGGTACTTGTATGTACCTACTGGAATGTTAGTCTGTTCTGTGGTTAGGCTAAAACCTCCTACACCGTCCACTAGTTCTATAGTAGCAGTAATAAGGGGTGTTTCGCCAACGTTACCAACGTAAAGAGTGGCGGTTGCAGCGTCTGTATCATCAGACGTTACCCCTAGATTTAGGGTTTCGCCTTGTCTTACGTTAATCTCGTCCATTTTCTTCTTCTAACTTCTTTACTCTTACACCTGTTGTAGTCCTTGCACGATTGTCTACTTCAAACTCAAAGTTTAAACGACATTTACGGCAACGAGCTTCGCCAGCACTACCAGCGGTTACTTTTACGCAAAGGCTGTTACATACATAACGCTTTCCGTCTTTTTTGCCTAATCGTTGAAAAGGACACCTAATCTCGAATAGATTTAGTTCTGCCATTAATTGTTACTCCGTTACAGGGTCGCTAGGGTGTTTGTTTAATTTGCCTGTTTCTTTGACAGGGGCGGCACCCTTCACTTCTTCCTGTTCCTCTAAGGGTTTCTGTTTTTTTGAAGATGTTTTTTTTGGGCTGTCCGAGTTCTTCTCCGCTTCTTTTAAAGCAGCTAATTCCTCCTCAGACATCTGATAGAACGGGTTTTGTGCTAGTCTTTTGAGTTGCTCAATGTCTTTCATGTTTGTTTGTTCCTTCACTATATATTATAGCTGATTTAGTCTTTTCTATTCTCTAGGTTGATTATAAGGTTCTGTACGTTACTCGGTAACTCATCATAAGTGCCGTATTCAATAGCAGCTTCACCCATTGTCTCATACTCATCAGGTGTTGCTATGCCTTGTAAGTTCATAATTCTTTGTTCTAGTTCTTTCACGTCATTCATGCCTGGTCTCCGAATACTAATTTAGTTCTGTTCATTACTGCATAATAACCTCCACTGGTACTGATAGCGTCATAACCTAGTAATGAAGCTAAAGCACCGTTATCTACTATCATGTCATGTGCGGGCTTGGTTAGTCCGTCATGGCGTAGCATTTCGCTTCTAACGTTACTTAACTCCTTAAATGGAATTACCTTAGTATCAGGAGCTAATCCTGCTCTAGTCATTACAGAGTTCTTGTTCTTGTAGACATGTATCGCCTTTAGGTTAGTACCGAAGTAATTACCAGCTCCAAAGATACCAAACTCTGCTAGGTGTCTACTTTGAGAGTTCATCATGTCGTTACGGAACTTGGCAGATTCGTCCTTAGACTTGCCAGCCTCCCACCTCATAAGCATTTTGCCCTGTGGCGTACCAGAGACTAGCTGTGGCAAGCCGTTGTAACCAAGTTTATTAAATACCTTAGCAACAGCGTCTTGTGGGTTTTTTACGTTTAATTTACTAGCAACTTCATTGATTTGCTCTACTGTAGAGTGGTGCGATAACGATACACTCCCACTACCACCACTACCGCTAGCAAACCTACCTAAATGGTCGTGGCTCTTATTGTAGTTCTCCGCTAAAAAAATAGGTATAGCGTTCCCTTCGGAGTCTATTCCTCCGACTCGTTGTCCGGTGTTGTCTCCGTCTGTTCGTTCTCTGGTGGAGTCGTTTCCTTGCTCTGCTGTGTTTCGTGAAGATTGTCCAGCATCCAGCTCGTTGCCGACTGTTGTGGCGGAGTTGTCTCGGATAAGTCGATATACTCCGTCTGAGATTTGTCCTGCGTCTCTTGCTTCTTTTGCTGCGTCATTTAGTGTACTCCTAAGGCTTTCTTTATTATAGTTGCTTTCTGACAGATTTGCTAGTGGTACTTCGTGTGCTGTACCTAATGCTCCGTTGTTGTCAATAACAGATACCTTGACGTTCTTGTTCCCTTTATAGTGTTCAGCTATTTGAGATACAACCTTACGGCTGTCAAGGTGCGTTTGAATGTGGTCTTTGATTGTAATGGCACGACCCTCTGCCTTAATACGAGGTATTACGCCATACTTGAAGGCAGTAACAGGGTTTCGGTCTACATAAGCAATCTCTACCTTACGTCCCGTCTTAAGGGCGGCGTCTATCTTACCTTTAGCAGAGTCGTACCCTGCCATGTTGCCGTCATAGACTGCGGTGTAGTGTTCTGAACCCTTTAGATGTCCTCTAAGGGCTGTAGACTTCCCTGCGCCAGTCCCTCCTGCGGTAAAGACTACTGGTAGGTGTGTAGATGTGGGGTTAGCTAGTAGGGTTTTGTAGTAGTTCTTAACGAAAGCACTTGCTGGTTCGTGATAATCAGCACTTCGCTCTGGTGTAAAGCCAGGAACAATAAACTTGGCGTCGTCTGCCGAAACAATGTTAGGTGACTTCGTGTTGAACTCACGCTTTACTCTGTCTTGGTACTTTTGTTTAGCAATCTCTGGGTTTTCTTTGATGTAGCGGTCTGCATAAGCAGTAAAGGACTCACCCTTTTTACGTCCAGGGTATGCTCCCCCTTCTGGGCTAATTGAGCCACCGCCACCGCTTGAAAACCTCCCCTTATCATCGTGGGAGTGATTGTAGTTATCTACGGCTAAAAAATCTGGGCCATTCGCTACCCTCGCGTCTATGTTGTTCATAAATGAACCGTCAGAGTTCTTGACTAATAGACGGTACTCACAACCACAGTTCACATGCACGTTACCAGCAGCAATAGGTTCATAGTTTACAGGTACGGTTAAGACACCCATTTTGCCATTAGTCTTTTTGTACGGTGTGCTTAGAATGTCTCCTAAGTCAGCAAAGTTCTTTTGGAATGGGATAGGGTTAGCATTGGTTTGCTTAATAAGCATTTCACATATAGGGCAAGGGTTTCCGTTACGGCTGTATAAGACTTTATAAGCATTTGACATCATGCCAGATTCAGTAAGGAATTGTTCGTCTGCCTGATACTGTGCCATGTTGAATACACGGTTTGTCTCATGTCGTGCAATAGTCTTAGCTCTACCTTTAGAAATGTCTGCATATTCGTTACGGATAGCAGCAGTAATGGCGTCAAGTCCAGCACCTTGCTTGGCAAGCTCTTGTGCTTTAGCGTATAGTTCACTATTATCAAACTTACCCTTCTTAACGGCTTTTTTAATGTCTTCAATGTTGGGGTTGTCTGGTAGTTTGCTTAATACGGTTGTGTCTTGCTCTTGTGCCTTGACTTGGACTAAGCCTACAAGCTCTTGCTGTGTCTGTGCGTCATGTGCTGTAGTAACAGCGTCACCCAAGTCTCCAAGGATAGTATTGATGTGGCTGTCAGCTGCCTTAGTTGAGGCTTGCTTAATAAAGTCCTCTACTTCGTTAGTCATAGAGAATACGCCCTGCTGTTCAAAGCGATTAGCACGTTCTTGCATTAATTGTCCTGCGTATATAGGATAAAGGACTGAATAGAAGCCAGCAATAGTTACTGCCAACTGATTTTCAAACCTTTTTTGTTCTGCCTCGGATAGTAGGTCATTAGCTTCTTTATACTGTCCGTCATTGAACTTTTGGATAATAGCCTGTGCAACGTCCTTCTCTAAGTTGGCAACAGCCGTGTATAGGTTAGACTCGTTAAGAATTACCTTATCCCGTGTGTCTGGTTCTAAAGCGTTCTTAGCCTTTTCTAGCGTAGGGTTAATATCGTTGTCGTGTTCGTGGTGAACGTGGTTCTTAGGGGCTTCTACGGGGCTTAGAATGGCTTGTTTTGCTTCACGGTTGTATGCAGGGTAGCGGTAGTCGTCATCTGTGTCCGTAGTTAGGTCTGAATCGTCATCGCCGTCACTGTCTGGGTCAGTGTCGTCTGTATCATCTGGGTCTGGCAAGTCGCCATAGTTTAGTCCAGTAACAGCAACCTTTTGTCCAGCGTATTTCTTGTTCAAAGGAGTTACCCATTTGTCAAGCAGTTCGGGGTCGTGATTAATGTAGGCAAGAGTAATGTGTGGGTGGTATTCACTAAAGGTATTAATGTGTGGCAATAGGGTTAGGCGTTCGTGTCCGTCTAATAGTTCTGGGCTTAGGTCTACCAAGCCAATAACAGCGTAAGAGTCGCCCAAGTCAAAGTAAGATACTTCATTAATAGTAACGCTATCAATACCCCAACCCATTAGGAGCATGTCTACTTTGTCTTTCCAGATGTTGCCATTCTCTAATAAGCCAAACAATAGAGTAACGTGGGCTTCGTTCTCGCCCGGTACTGGTGATTGGTCGTAGTTAGTGTCGTAATAGAGGTCTGCTTGTGGGTCTTTAATGTATTGCAGAACAGGTATCTTCTCTGTGTCAATCATTATGCAACCTAAGTCGTCCATGTCAATGTCCATGCCGTCATATAAGCTAGGATAATCACGGGCAGCAATTTGGTTTACTGCCTTTAGTCTATCTTCTAGGTTGTTAGGAGTCTTAACTTCAACGGTTACAAGCGGTGGCTTCTCTACAGGAGGTTCTACTACATCACCCTCATTTGGTTTGGTTTCATCAGGTAAGTCAGTAGTCTTTGACTTCTTCTTTTTCTTTTCATCGTCTTTAGCCAGCTTTTCAGCGTCTTTGGCTTCTTTGTCAAGACGTTTCTTTTCTTTTTCAGCCTCTTTGATAGCAGCCTTAAGAGCTTTTTCGTTTTCTTCTGGTTTAACGAACTTGACAGCAGTAAGCATGTTCACTTCTCTAGTGTTGCCTGTCTTGCCGTTAGTTGTTTTGATACTAATTGTGTTGCCAGTTCCAGCAGGAGTGTTAGGGTCTGTGCCTGTCTGGTCTGGTTGGTTAGAGCCTGGGTCTTCCCCCGGAGTAGCACTAGGAGCTGGTAGTCCAGCAGCTTGAGCAGCCTGTACCTGTAGTTGCTGTGGTGTGAGTTGAGGTTCAAGGGTAGGTTCACCCAGCTCCATAAGAGTAATATCACCATGAGCGTATTTAGCAGCCAAGTCAAACTCATAGCCTAGGTTTACTAAGGCAACTACCATATCGTGTTCGGTCTGTCGGATTTCAATATCCTTTAGCTCTGCGTCACGGTCTGATTCAAGAGGGTTGTCAAGTGCTATTTCGTATTGGTTAGAGTCCCATTCAGGGTAGTATCGGCGGTAGTCTAAATTAAGGGCGTCAATGATGTCCTCAATTTGAGGCATAACGGCGTTCTCGGTAAAGTCGTCCTTCTGCGTCTTAGATACTTCGCGTCCAGTACCAGACTCCTCAATACCCATGATAGTCTTTGAGGTACCTGATACAGCAAACAAAGTGCTACGGTGTATTTCATTAATCTTGTCAAGAGCAGCGTTGTCTAGGTCTACTTGCATAGATGACCAGTTGATTGCTCCTGCGCCGTTGCCGTAAATAGGTTCACCCTTGTCGTGGTTCTTAATACGAGCGACAAAGTTATTGAATATCTGGTCTTCAAGTACGACTTCTGTAGTAATTGCACCTGGGGCGTTGATGTTGCCTTTAATAGAGTGCCGTGTGTAGTCGCCAGCTTGCTTCATAGTAAACTGGTTCTCTTTAGCGGCGTCTGTCATAGAGAAGGGTTCATCATTATTGAAAGGGTTTAGTTTCCTAATTTCAATAATCATTTCCTTAGGTATCTCACGGTATAGCCCGTTACGAGCTTCAACGTAACCACCTACTGTACCGTCTGATTCCCGTACTACTCTAGTAACTTGGTAAGGGTTTAACATCACGAACTTTTGTACTGCACCAACCGTAGGGCTACCGTCTGCTTTAGGATTGCCTACTGCTCGGACTGCCATTAGGTAATAGATACCTTCCAAGTCCATGTATGTTGAGATGTCGTGCCAGAACTTCTTTTCAGTAAAGTCTTTTGAACTCGCAATTAAAGAAAGGTAGGGGTGTTCTACCTTGGTTTCCTTTAGCTTGGCAGCGTCCATTATTGGCTGTGAAGCCTTTGTAAACAGGAAGTTCTTGCCTAATATGGCAGCTCTGTTAGCTCGCTTTTCAATGGCGGCGTAAGAGTAGCCCGTATACATGTCCTTGTCGGACATTTCTACTTGCGACCAGTCCTGATACAAAGGTTGCTGGTTCTTATTGCCGAAGCGCAGGAACTCAGCCGCCGTATTCAAGCTATTGTCTGTTCTGTCTGATGTAAACGCTTGAAAGGCGTTGGTAACTCTTTGTCTTAAACTCATTAATTAACCGACTTTAATGTTTGTCTTATGCTACTTATCATTATATATGAAATAAGGGTACGATTTAACTCTCGTCAGCACGAACCACACTCTCTGTGCCGTCCTCGCTGATTTGAATAATAGCACAACGGTAGTGTTCCACCTGATTAATAGCCCAACTGCCGTCGCCCGTGTAAACAGTATCTTGCCAGCCGTTGCCGTCATTACTGTCTATTTGAAGTCTATATGTCCAGTCTGCTAGTGTGTCGTCCCATTTTTTAGTTATGCGGTAATCATTTGCCATAGTAGTACCCACTAGATACTATTATACTCTTTTATGCCCGCTCTAAGATATACTCAATATCAATTTTGTCTTCATCTACCAGTTCTGCCACTCGGTCAAGTATCTCGTCTGCGTTTTCTAGCAGCTCTTTTTCCACATGATAATCACTTGCACTTTCTAGATTACCATAAGCATTAAATCTAATGTACTCGTCCATCCAGTTATCAATGTCTCCAAAGAATGTAGCCCTTGCAGCTTCTTGTGGGTCTGTAAAATAGTCTTTAAAGAAATAGTCGTCAAACTCTCGCCATTCATAGTCCTCTAACGAACCGTCCCAACTATTGACTTCGCCTACTAACTCCCTAAGGACTTCGGCGTTCTCTTTATATTCGTCTAGCTTCTGCCTAGTCGTCTGTTTCATCTTCTTCCTCCACTATTTTACACTCGTAATGCTTGGCTGTTTGCTTTGCCCACTTGATATTGCCACGATAGCCTGTACATGAGTAAAGACCGAACCTACTTAGCTGTTCTAAGCGATACCAGTTCTTTGCTAGGTCGTTACGCCAATACTTGACTATACGATACCTGTTCTCTCCCCTCTCTAACGCCCTACGATACCCTACAATCCCTTGATAATCTAGGAACAGTATAAGAGCTATGAATAAGCCAAAAACAATAAATAGGGGTGCTACGGCTAACGCTTCAAGAGGCATATTTTATCTCCCCGAACGTCTTAGCGTACCAGTCTAAGAACTCTTGGCTACTGGCGGTGTCTGGGTCTGGATAGTCTATATCCCACCAACGCCAACCGTCCTCACGCCATAGCTTCATAGTTAGGTTTGCTTTGTCTAGCTTTTCCAGCCCGTCACATGAACGCCAGCGTACCGCCTGTACGTCTAGCCAACTGTCCCACATGAGGTCTGTGCTGTAGACTTGCTTGCGAGCTTCATTACGAGTATTGGCGAACACTATTTCAGCACCTTGGTCTGGGTCGTCTTTAATGTCTAAGTACCATGCTTTCATTGTTTGCGCTCACTCTCTATCTCTTTGAACACATCTTCGTCTGGTATCTCTGTAGTGAAGTCATAGGTTACGCTAGTATGTATGTCAAATGTCTTACCGCAATAATCACATTGGCGTTCGGTGTTAGCGTCATCTTCATAACTAACATCGTCCCACTCTAGCCCTTGCTTTTGGTTACACCAAGGACATTGAATATCCTGTGTATCACTTGTCATGTAGCTGTTCTGTAGGCGGTGATACCTACGCCGTTCGTCCTCGGTTAAGTCTAAGAAGTTCATAGTATCTTCCCTTCATTAAAGTCATATACGCCTCGGGGGAAGTATTTTAAGTCGGGGCATTTATCGTATTGCTGCGACCATACCTCGCCAAAGAGTTCAAACATCTTAGCTCTTGGGTCATTAGCAGTAATCTTAAGAACTATGTCTTTGTCAAGTGTGATGTTATTCAACCTGTGGGCGTGTGATTGCCCAAAGGTGAAATAGCTTGTATTAGGATAGTTTGTGTTCATTAGCTTTCAATCCTTATGTCGTTAGCGTAGAACTTAGTTGAGAAGTAGTCTGTCATTGGGTCGCTGTTGTCAAAGTTGTACTCATCTGCCACTGCCCGTACCTTAGACTGTAATTCCCTAGCTTCATCGCTCCAACGGTCTTTGATACCTGTACCGTTTACTTGGATATGTAAGCTACAGCCCATAGAATACTTTTCTACTTGGACTTTACACTTATAGTCTGGGAAGGCTTCTTTTAAATCTTTACGAACTAACTTAGCGATATCTACGATACCCATATTCCTAGTTGCTTCGTATTTGCTGCCTGTGTAGTTGTATGGCATATATGTTCCCTTCGTTTACTTTACATTTTTATTATAAAGGTTTACTCTAATGAAATCAAGTCTATAAATGCTTTGTCTCTGCTTGAGCGTCTTTGGGTTCACTAGCCCAGAACTTACTCTTGTTCAAGTAGGCTTGCTGCCGTTTGTCACTCCAACTGTCCATAGCACTCAAGTTGCTTAACCTGTCTGCAAACTTCAACATAATGCCGTCTTTGGTCTGTAGTCTTGGGAAGTAACTTGACTTATCAGGGTTCTTCACATTAGAAACC
>Ga0206351_10602984_pt1 | contig 15962 bp, 19 predicted proteins | sample DielMetaTC5pm1_FD_146431 | JGI IMG/M metagenome (GOLD analysis project Ga0206351, IMG submission 146431) | Corn rhizosphere microbial communities from Kellogg Biological Station, Michigan, USA - Diel MetaT C5pm-1 (Metagenome Metatranscriptome)... | ecosystem: Host-associated > Plants > Roots >...
CCGCGGGTTACTCGCGTCCGCCGCAGTCATGTTGCCGGTCACCACAGCGTCGAAGGCGTACTCGTACGGCCCGGCGACACCGGATGCCTCGCCGTCCACCACGCCGCCGTGCGGCTGCACCGTCCAGGTAGTCGATGTCGCGGTCACCGTCGAGGTCGGGGTGCCGCGGCGCACGCCGGAGGCGCAGCCGAACGGCCGGGCCGCCGAGGCCGACTCGAGCAGCGACGCGAAGGACTGCCGCAACTGGCGGCCGGTGTAGCTCGGCGCACCCGAGACCGCGTCGACGGGGAAGATCGTGGCCGTCATCTGTCCTCCATCACGTCCAGGCCGGTGTGCCGGTCACGGTCAGCAGGCCGGTGCCGCTGGCGGCGGCGAACGCCCACGTGTTCGGGCCGGGCTCGAAGCCGGAGAACCCCGGCTGTGTCACCCAGCCGGCGCGCGAGGCCTGCCCGTTCGCGAGCACCAGCCGGTTCTCCATGTCGACGTCGAGCCATTCCCCCGGGTTCAGGGTCATCGACGACGCGAACACCAGCGTCAGGCCGGTGCCGACGTGCGTCACCATCGGGCCGGTGAGCGTGCCACCGTCCACCGGTTCGATCCGCAACTGCACCGGACCGCGCTGGGTGCCGGGGTTCGTCAGCGAACACACCCCCGCCGAGACGGTCGAGGCGATGGTGAACGGCACCGTGAACGGCACCGTGAAACCGCCGATCGCCTCCGGGAGGCGCGTGGAGGTCGCCAGGTCGTCCCCGAACTTGCGCGGGTCCGGCGCGACGAGCTGCACCGACCACGGGGTCATCACGTCGGTCGACGTGTCGGCCTCGGCGAGCACCACGTCCTGCCGGTACACGCTGCAGTACCGGCTCAGATCACCCTCGGTGAGCTGCAGCTTCACCGCCCGGTCGACCGCGGCCGCGCTGTAGAGCCGGTCACGCGCCGCCGCCAGACCCGCCTCGTCCGGCGCCACGACGACACCGTTCAGGGTGATCACCCGCGGCGTCAGGTACAGGCCGGAGGAGACGAACCCGCCGTGTCCGCGCGGGTTCTGCTCGATCTGGATCGTCGAGGACGGCGAGCCCGACCAGCCGGTGATCGGCGCGAACGTGTACCACTCGCATCCGTACGCGTCGACATCGGTGAGGGGCTGCCCGTCGAGAGTGACGGCTGTGCTCATCAGACGGCCGCCATGTATTCGCGGCGCTGCACTGCCGCCGCGATCTCGTCGAGGTTCTGCAGCCCGTAGAACTGGTAGACGTTCCCGCCGCCGTGACCGCCAGCGCCGCCGGATGTGACGGCCGAGTGGTACGCGGCCGCCGCCCGCTTCACCGCAGCGTGCTTGTCCATGAGGCCCAGCCGGAACCCCTCGCCCGTGTTCCCGCCGAGGTCACGCATCACCTGCGACGGGGAGTGAATCTTCAGCGAGTCCTTCAGCTCCCGGACCATCTCGTCGCCGAGCTTGCGGATCGCCTTCGTCAGCGACGACTCCTGCGACTGCAGCCCCTTCACCAGGCCCTGAGCGGCGCTCACCCCGGCGCCGTTGAGCTGCTGCGCCAGGAACGTCCCCGAACTGTCCGCCGCCGCGACCAGATCCTTGTAGCCGGCGTTGAGGCCGAGGATCTGCTGCGGCGTCGCCGCGGCCAATGCCTGCGCCTGTGCGAGCGCCGCCGGGCCTGCGGTGGCGAGTTGGCCGAGGAGCACCCGGTTCAGGCCGGCTTTCGCCAGCCGCTTGAGCAGCTGCCCGAACTGTCCCGCCTTCGCGGCCTGCTGCTTGAGCGCCGCGAGGATCGATCCGGCGGTCGCCGGCTGGTCGGCGAACGTCTGACCGGCAGTGGTGATGTCGAAGCTGCCCACCGCCGCCGAGCGGACGCCGGAGAACGTCGCCCCGTAGGCCTGCTGCGCTGAGGCGAGCCGGTCGTAGGCCGTCGGCGCGGTGGGGGCGGTGCCGAGGCGCGCGCTCACCCGGTCACGCTGGGCACCGAGCTGCCCGAGGACCTTCTGCTCCTTCGCGAACCGGCTCAGCGCGGCGCTGGACGCCTTCCCGGCCTTCGCCGCGTCCCTGAGCTGCTTCGCCGCGTCGGACAGGTCTGAGGCGGTCGCCAGCATGTTGTGCGCCGCCGCAAGCAGGGCGCTGATCCCGGAGACGATGTCCGTCAGGGTCTGCCCGGTCGGCGCCTTCGTGCCCGCCGCGTAACCGGGGACGCGCTTCATGCCGGTCATCGCGACCGACTGGGCGTGCGAGTAGAAGTCGAGCCGGTTGCCGCTCTTGTGGCCGATCTCGTAGCCCTGCTCGCCCGCTGTGAACCACCCGTCCCGCACCCCGCCGCCGGACGCCTTGTGCTGCGCGGCGAGGGGAACCTGGCTGTGGTAGGTGGAGGCGAGGTCCCCGACGGTCTTCACGCTGACGACCGTCGTGATTGACTTCGGGATGCGGTTGTAGGCGTCCACGATCGCCTGCACGTCAGCGGGAAGGACACCCTTCTTCTTGATGTAGGTCAGGACGCTCGTCGGGATCTTCCCGTACTTCTCGATCAGCCTGGCGACCGCGTCCTTGTCCAGCCCGGCCGCCGATGCGGCCGACTCGATCTGCTTGACGTGCGTCGCCAGGACACCGCTCGCCTTACGGACGGCGTCGGCGTAGGACTCGTGCTTGAGCGCCGCCGCGAACGTCTTCTCCGCGTCTACCTGCGCCGCCCGCCCGAGCGAGTCGATCACGTTCGCGTTGTGGGTGCCGACGACAGTGCCGCGGTCCAGGGAGGTCGTCAGCTGCCCGTTCGCGTCCAAAGCGATCGTCGAACTGTGCGCCAGAGCGGACAGTTGCGAGGAGAACGTGCCGGTCGCGACACGCGAGTCGTTCATGACGTGCTCGAGCTGCGCCAGCTTCGCCGCGGCCTTCGCCACGTCCCCGCTGCTGCCGGTGATCTCCGTCCGCAGCTTCTCGTAAGCCACGACACGCTGATACAGGCTCTGGATGCTCGCCTGGATCGGCGCCGCCTGCTCCGGCGTGATGTTGGGGTGCGAGGCGAGGTACGCCTGCTTCTGCGCGATCTGCGCCTCGATCGACTTCTCCGGGCCGATGATCGAACGCTGCAGCGCGCCGCTGTTCCCCATGGCGCCCGCCACGACATCGGAGAGGCTGATGCCGAGCTTCTGCGCCTGGTCGAGGATGCCCTGATCCTGCAGCGCCTTCGTGACCGCAAGTTTGAGGTTGTTGCCGAGCGCGCCGTTGTCGGCGTTGATCGACTGGGTCAGCGAGTCGACGTACGCCTTCTCCGCCTGCGCCGCCTTCTTCGCGGCGTCCTTGTGCTGGCCCCACAGGTCTATGCCCTTGAAGATCGCTGCGGAAATACCGCCGACGGCGGCACCGACCGGGCCGCCGAGCGCCCAACCGCCCGCGCCGCCGAGCAGGATCGACCCGAGCCAGCCGCCCGCGCTGTTCCCGCCCACGTTCGACGCGACCGCGCCCGCAGCGAGGCCGCTGACAGCCCCGGCGATGCGGCGCATCGCGGCACCGACACGCCCCGCCGTCTCCTCCGACGCGCCGGCGAACGTCGCGAACTTCGTCCCGGCGTTCGTAGCGAACTTTGCGATCTTCCCGCCGACAAGCGTCAGCCGCGAACCCAGCGCAAGGATCGGGCCCAGCGCGATCAGGACACCCGCCGACCATCCTAGGATCGACTTCTGCGTCCCGCTCAGCCCGTCGAACCACTTCACGACCGACTGCACACCCGTCGCGATCTTCGACACGACCGGGATCAGCGCCGTGCCGATCTCCACGGCCAGCACCTGGATCGACGCCTTCGCCTTGTCCATCTTCACGGCCAGCGTGTCCTGAGTCTTGTTCCAACCCAGCACATCCGAACCGGTCGCGAGCGCCGCCTTCCCCACGGCCTTCGTCGCCGACTGGAAGTACGCCATGTTCTCGCCGCCGAGCTGCAGGGCGGTGTTCAGGCCGGTCGCGCCGCCCATCACCTGCTTGAGGTAGCCCGCGAACGTCTGCGCCGCCGGGTTACCCGCCTTCAGCAGGTCGTTGAACCCCTTCGCCTGGCCGAGGGTCGCGATGAACGACTTGCCGAGTTCGTACTGCCCGGCGTCGAGCTTCTTGATCGCCTTCAAATAGGCGCTGTACCCGATCGTCCCCGACATGAACTGCTTCGACAGGTCACCGAGCTTGCCCGGCATCTTCGCCAGTTCGATGTTCAGGTCCGCGCTCGCCGACTGCGACCGCTTGAACACGTCCACCGCGACCAGACCCGACGGGCCCATCTTCTTCGCGATCGCCGTCGTCAGCAGGTCGATCGTGCCGGTCAGGCCGCGCTTGCCGAGGTTCTTCTCGACGTCGACCACGTTCAGTCCGAGCTGCTGCATCGCCTTGCTGGCGACGTTGTTCGGCTGCAGCAGGTTACGGATCGTGTTCGCGAGTTCCTGCGTCGACTCGTCTGCCGTCGTGCCGTGCTGTGTCAACGTGGCGATCGCACCAGCGACCTGCGCGAACGAGATCCCGGCGGCCGACGCGATCGGCACCACGGTCGACAACGCCCCCGCGTAGTCCTGCATCGTCGTCTTCGCCAGCCCGGACCCGCGGATCAGCTGGTTCTCCACCTGAACCGCCTGCCCGGCGCTCATGTGGTAGGACATCATCACCGACGTCAACGCGTTGACCGCCGTACCGAGGTCGACGTTCTCCGCCTTAGCGCCCTGCGCCGCCGCCTTGAGAATGTTCAACTGCTCGGCCGCGGACCACTTCGACCCGCCGGCCTTCGCCACGGTGTAGATGCCGTCCGAAAGATCCTGCAGCGACGTCCCCGTCGACATCGCCAGCTTCTCGATGCCCTTACCGATCGCCGCCGCCTTGGCCGCGGTCTCACCGCCGGCCGTCTGGATCAGCGTCATGCTCTTCTGGAACTTCGCCGCCTGGTCGAGCGACACGGCGGCGATCGCGGCGAGCGGGAGCGTCAGGCTGGTCGTCAGCCGCTTGCCGAGCGCCCCCATCCTGGCGGTCGACTCGGCCATACCGCGGGTCGCGCGGGCGGTCGATGCGGCAGCCTTGTCCGCGGCGCCAGCGACCCGCAGGAACGCCGGGGACGCCTTGTCGGTGGCGAACAGGTCCCATGCGAGCCCGATCGCGCTGCTCACCTGTAGCCGTCCTGGATGATGCGCGCCACCCGGTTCATCTCAGCGAGGATCGCCGGGGTGATCGCGGGCGACAGTTGACGCAGCGTGTCGGTCCACCAGCCGGCGGCGCCGGGGATCTGCTGCGACGCCAGGGTGGGGCGCCACGTCCCGAACACCGGATGCCGGACGTAACCCTTGTCGGTCTGCATCGAACCGCGGGTGCGGGTGCGGATGCGGACACCGGCCGACCGGGAGCCGGTCAGCACGGACACGCGGATCGCCTGCGACGCCTGCTGCTCATTCAGCCCACCCGCCTTCGGCAGTCTCTCCCGCGCCGCCGCCCGCACCGACGCGATCAGCGGGCGCGTCGAGGCACGGAACGCCGCGTTCATCTCCCGCTGCAAACCCCGCTGCCCCTCCGTGCGGAGCCGCAACGCGATCGCATGCAGACGTTCAGAGGCGGACGTGGGCACGGCAGCCTCCCTGCATCAGTCGCGCGCCTCGCGCGCCAGGAACTCGTCCCACTGGATGAATTCGCGGACAGTCATGCGCTCACGGATATCGGCCGCGAGCATCCCGAGGCGCGCGGCTAGTCGGTAGACGAGCTCGACGTCGGCGCGCTGTCGGATTCCCCCCGCACCGCCTCCTCAGCCGCCTCGGTCAGCCCGGACAGCTCGAGGATCTTGTCGACCAGCTTGTTCACGTCGCCGACGCCCAGTTCGGCGATCTGCGCCGCGTCCTGGGCGCGGAACACAGGGCGTCCCTCGTCGTCGACTACGGCGCGGGCGATCAGCGACGCGTTCGCCAGGCCGTCGGGCTCGTCGGTCTTCGCCGCGCGGACCTGGTGCAACTCCCACTCGCGGAGCGTGATGCTCCGCAGCCGGACGTCACCGCCCCAACGCGAGACGTGTACCTCGCCGAACTCCGGTGAGCCGGCGTGCTGCAGGATCTGATCGCGCGAAAGCGCCATGACCCACTTCTCCCTTTACTGGACGACGAAGAGGCGGTCGGGATCGCGACGTACCGCGACGGCGCCCGGTAGATGCTGAACGACACGACGGCATCCGCGATCGCCTCGAGGTTCTGCGTCACCGACACCGCGCCGACACGCACCGGCCAGATGTCACACGCGGCGCCGGTCACCAGGCCCTCGTTGCAGGTCACGATGAACCCGACGAGGTTCTGGGTCAGCACCGACCGCACGTCCACCGACGGGCCGGCCGTGGACAGCGCGAACGTCATGCTCGACTGGTTCGGCGTCTCCCGGCCAGGCAGCGACCCCTCGAACGAGGTCCCCGCCTTCGGGAGCTGGATCTCGCTGACCTGCGTGTCGAAGCCGCTGATCGCGGTCAACTCGGTCGTCAGGTTCTTGCCGGCGTTGAACTCGGCCAGCGTCGGGGACGCCTGCGTCGCGATCGTCGGCACCCACAGGAACACCCGCGTCGAGAAGACGGTGTAGGGGACGGTCTGGGTCAGCGCGGACGGGGTAGGCAGGGCCATGACTTACTCTCCTTCGGGAAGTTCGAGCGAGGTCTCGCCCTGCTCGGTTGGCTCCGGCGCGACTGCCGGAGGCTCGGGGGTCGCCGGGGCTTCGGCGAAGTGCGGCGCCGGGGTCTCCTGCTGCTCGCGTGGCTCCGGCCGCTCCTGCTTCGCACGCTCCGGCGGGGTGTCGGCGTCGATCTGCCAGCCGGCGTCGGCCATGTTGGGCAGGACCGACCCGTCCGGGAGGAGGGTGCCGATGATCGGCTGGTTCGGGAGGTCCGGGTGGCGTAGCACGATCTCGGTCACGGTGTTCTCCAAGCGTCGACGTGGACGGTGAACCGGAGGGAGCCGATCGGCCCCTTGTTGGTCTGCGCCGGGGTGAACGCGGCGGACGACACTTCGGCCTGCCTCGCCGCGCCGCCGAGAGTGTGATCGGCGAGCAGTGCGGCCTGCACGGCGTTGAATAGCTCGAAGCAGCGTTCGAGCACTACCTGCGCGTCCTCCGCGCCGCCCCGCCATGACACGGCGTGGCAGGCGATGTCGAAGGACTCCTCGCGGCCAGCCCGGCGCTGCACGGCGTTCGCCCCGATGTACGGGTCGAGGATGATCGCCGGGTTCTGCTCGTCCCAGCCGACCGCGACGAAGTCGGGCTCCGCGTTGTTCAACGGCTGCCCGTTGATGACCTGCACCCCCGGCAAGGCGTTGCCGATCGCCGTCACCAGCGCCGCAGCGACGCCCGGGACTGTCGAGGCGATCATCCGATCCCCGGGGTTCGCTTCGACGTGTCGGACAGGATGGCCGCGACCCGCGGGAACATCCCGACGGGGTTCAGCGGCGCGTTACCGGTCGCCTGCCCGTTGTCGTAGTACGGGTTCGACCCGAGCTGCGACGGCTGGTACAGGCCCGCGATGTCCTGCAGCACGGCCATGCGGATGTCCGCCGCCACCGTGTCCTGACCGGCGACGTAGGTGACCTTGATGTTGTGGTCACCGGAGATGAACGGCCCGGCGAAACCACCCTGCCAGCGGCGGCGGATGATCCCCGACCGCGGGTCGTCCACGCTGAAGGAGTAGGTGCCGGACGGTTGCCCGAGTTCAGCCTCGGTGAGCGTGTATCCGACCGGGCCGACGTACTCCACGATCTCCGTGACGGAGACGATCGGCGGGTGGTACACGCAGATCGTCGGGCCGCCGCCGGAATGAACCTCGGTGAAGGTCTGCTGGATGATCGGCCCGGTGAGGCCCTGGATGTAGGCCGTCGCCGCGTCGATGAACCCTTGCAGTTCGATGTCCTGCGACGTGTCGTTCACGTCGAGGTTCAGGTGGTCCTTGACGTCGGAGAGGGTGACGAGCGAGGTCGGTCCGGTCATGGCTGGTCACCCTCTCCGATCGTCAGGCTCAGGCCGTCTCGTTCGCCTGGTTGCTGCTCGTGTTCTCCAACGGAGCGGCCGGCGCCGGGACGTAGCCGTCCTCACCCTCTTCGAGGGCACGGTTCTCGGTCGGGTGGACGCCGACGGCACGCCAGTAGGCGGCCGACGCCTCCGCCCGCTCGAGGCCGTACTTCTCCTCGTGCGCGGGGCCGGTCATGGTGCCGTCGCGCTCCGGCTCCGGGTCGGCGGTGGCGAGGTGATGCAGCCGCCTCGCCTGCTCGAGCGCATCCGGGCCGTCCGGGACGAGCCGGGCAGCGGACTCTTCGGTCTCGTAACCCTTGTCTGCCATCACGGTTTCCTTTCGGGGGGTTCGCCTGACCCGGGGCGAACCCCGGGTCAGGCTTGCGGTCAGGAGGCGAAGGTCGGGGTGACCAGGCCGGTGCCGGTGATGACGCCCAGCGACTCGGTGTGGCGGGTCAGGATGGTGCCGACGTAGGCGTACATGCGGAACAGCACGCCCAGGCTGTCGGCGTAGGTCTCCCGGAACGCCTCGGCGCGGGGCGCCGACTCGAACAGGACGAGATCGTCGGTGCGCAGCAGGTAGACGATGTCCTGGTTGGTGCCGGCGCCGAGGTTCGACGGCACCAGCGGGTCGATGTAGACCGGCAGGCCGTGGAACGTGCCCACCAGCCCGGCAGCCGCGGCAGCCGAGGTCTGGTTCGCCATCTGGTTGAACGCCGGACCCGACGGGACCACCAGCGGGCGGCCCTGGTTGTCGGTGGCGGACGCCAGCCAGTACCAGCGGCGCGGGGACATGACCCAGCAGTTCGGCGGCAGGAGCCGCTTGCCGAGGAACGCGGCGAGCAGCGCGCCGGCCTGGCCGTAGAACCCGGCCGGTGTCGGGGACGCCTGCGTCCACGTCTGCGTGGAGCCGATGGTGGCGTTCTGCAGGCCGTTGACGACCGCGCCGGTCCCGGTGCCGGTGCCGGTCCCCAGGAAGATCTGGGTGCCGACGCGCAGCGCGTAGTCCGACGCGAGGTCCCCCAGGATGACGTTGTCGAAGTTGATCGCCGTCTGGTCGAGCAGCTGCTGCGACGCGATCTCCTTGCCGCCGATGGTGGCGAACCCGGCCTGCACGTAGCTCGTGGTCAGGTCGGTCTGCGACAGCGCCGTGTTCTGCGTCGACTGCACCGCCGTCGTGGTGCCGGTCAGGATCTTCGGGTAGTTGACGCTCGACACGCCCATCGGCACGTCCTGCTTCGGGAACAGGTCGGCGGTCACACGGCCGGCGCGGATCAGGTTGACCCAGTCCTCGACGACCCACGCGGGCGGGGCGAACTCGCCGCCGGAACCGCCCGCGCCGCCGGTGTTGCCGATGGCACGCTTCTGCATCTCGTACTGCGAGTGACGCTGCAGCCGGTCCATCGCGGGCATCGACTGGTACATCGCGACGTGCCCGAGGTCCCGGAAGAACGAGTTACCGTTCCCGCCGCCACGGACGTACATGTCGGGCTCGTTGACCTGCGCGACCTCGCCGCTGCCGTACCTGGCGCGGGACTCGGCGGCGCGGGCGTCGCGCTGCTCCTCGTCGAGGAGTTCGGCGAGACGCTGCTCGCCCGCGGTGATCTCGTCGTCGAGCGCCTTCTTCGCGGCGCGCTTCTCGTCGTAGGAGGTCTGCTCCTCGGCGGTCAGCGCCTTGTTGTCGCGCTTCTCGGCGCCGTCGATGATGCTCTGCTGCTCGTCGTGCAGGGCGGCGCGCTTCTCGGTCAGCTCGCCGATCCGCGCACGCATCTGGTCGGACAGCTTCATGTCCGTGGTCCTTTCGATGCTGGGACAGGTGGGCGTGCTTCACCGACAGGTGGTGGCTCCGGGTGGTGGCCCTATCGAGCTTGTTCGGGCTCCGGCGCGGCGCTCCGGCGTGACGGGCAGCACAAATCACCCCGGGGATCGGGGTGAAGATCAGGGTCGGGCTTCGAGCTCCAACTGGCGGCGAAGCAGGTCGAGCTGCGCGGCGGCACGCGCCGCGCTGTTCGCGCTGTCGTCGTCGGCGTCCGGGTTCGGGACGCCCATCAGGTCGGCGAGCAGCGGCTGCGCCTGGTCGACCGCGTCGTCGGCGGACGCGATCAGGTCGAGCACCTGCGAAAGCGTCTGCATGGTCGCCGCGGACAGCGCCTTGCCGGCACGCAACTCCACCGCCATGCGATGCAGGTCCGCCGCCTTGCGGGAGCGGAACGCCCGCGCCAGACCGACGTTCGTCGCAGGCGAGGCACCGAAGTTCACCGCCGACACGTCGCCGCGGTTGATGTCCACCTCGTTCAGGTCCCGCTGCTCCCAGTCCGGCGACCACGTCTGCCGGGTCACCCGGAACGCGAACGACATCTGGTCGACGTCGCCGTCCTCGATCGCGGTGACGAGGTCCCGCACGTCCTGCCGTGCCGTGTTGACCTGCGCGACCGTCAGCAGCCCCGTGGAGTCCTGCTCGAGCGTCAGTGACCCCGACGCGGTGCGGGCCATCGTCAGCCCCTCGTGGTTCGCCAGGTAGGCGACGTCGGGCCGCTCGGACAGCGTCTTGCTGAACGCGCCGGAGCGCACGATCTCCGTGTACGGGCCGAAGATGTCGAACATGTCGTACGGGTTCTCGAACACCGACGCGTAGCCCCGCAACTCCATCTTCTGCGGGGCGCCCGGGACGGAGCGAACCTCGAACTGCGCGGCATAGGACCGCAGTTGCGGCCCGGCCGGGATGCTCCCGCGGTCGGTCACGTTCATCTCAGCCCTCCGGGGGTTCGGGTTCGACGGTCTGGCCCGGGTCGACGTTCGGCGCCGAACCCTTCAACTGCGCCCGCGGCATCCCCGTCGCCGTGACGGACAGCGGCACAAGCTCGAGTTCTTCCTTCTCGGCGTCGGTCAGCGGCGGCTCGTTCATCTCGCGCAGCACCCGCGACGGCGGCAGCACCTTGCCGGCGATGTACTGCACCCGAACCTTCGCCTGGGTCTCGGCGTCGGTGCGGAGCAGGTTCGACTCGTCGAACTCGACGTACTGCGGCCGGGGCAGCATCGGGAAGAACGCATCCTCGAGCCGCTTCAACCACGGCGCGACCGTCAACGTCAGGAAGTCGATCGCCCGCTGCTCACGGTTCGCGTACGTCATCGACTGGCCCGACGACCCGCCGACCATCTCCGGCGGCATGAAGAAGAACCGCGCCACCGTCGCCACCGTGTTCTGCAGCGTCGCGACGAACTGCGACTCGTCCGGCTTCACCGAGATCGGGACGTACTTGACACCCGACCCGAGCGCGATCGGCTCACGGTTCCGCGTCGCCGCGCGCAGCCGCTCCTTGAGGGTCGTCGCCTGCTCGTTGTCGATCTGCATGTCCGACTCGAGGACGGCCTTCGGGATGCCGCCGCCGGCGAAGAAGTCGCGGGCGAACTTCGCCGCCTCCAACTCCACACCCATCGCCAGCGCCCCGTAGGCGATCGGCGACATGCCTACCTTCGCGCCCGGCATCGTCATCCCGCGGATGTGCCAGACCTCCTGCGTCGGGATCTGGTTGCCGCGCGACCAGTATTCGATCGCGCCGTTGTTCATCCGCGGCTGCACCGAATCCGGGTCGAGCAGCTCGCACTGCTTGGCGCGCATCATCCGGTCGAACTCGTTGATGTGCGCGTAGGAGTTCCCCCGCAGCAGCAGCGACACCATGATCTGATGCAGGAAGTCCGCCTGCGTCATCCCCGGCGCCGGGGACGCCACGATCGGCGGGTCCGTGATGCGCTGCGGCGCGTCGCCCATGCCGTTGTACGTCTTGAGCGCCATCAGCGACACGCTGTTCGCGATCGTCCCGACACACGAGTAGACCGTCGAGTTGCCGAGCGCCTGCTCCTTCGTCGTCACCGCGGTCGCGGTCGGCGTCCAGCCCGGATACGGCGGGATGACAGGCTCCGGCGCCCACTGGCGGCGCTCCTGACCGAACAACAAACCCATAGCAGGCCGTGTCCTCTCAGGAGCGGTCAGTGGCAAGGTCGAGCAGCAGCAGCGCCGCGGCGACCAGGAAGCCGGCAGGCCGGAAGATCAGCCACGCGCCGTAAGCGGACAGGCCCACCACGGCAAGCCCCTGGACCGGCCGCCGCGCCGCGGTCAGCGCGCGAATGACCGCTACCAGACCGCTTGCAAGATGTCCCCGGAGCCGTGACGTGTCGTCCACCCCCATAGAGCGTTCGTCGCGGACACCAGCGGCGTGATGTCGACATCCGGCGTCTTGCGGTTCCACAGTTTCGCGTCGCCCACATCGCGGGCCGACGCGCCCTTGAGCGCCGAGTTCAGCGACGGCTGGTTCAGATGCCGAAGATCCCGCGTCTCGACGCACCGGTCGTAGAACTGCCCGTACGCCTGCTTCGCGTCCGGGGTGTTCATCTCGATCACCTCGACCCGGGCGAGCCGCAGATCCTCCACCAGCGACGCCGCCGCGGACTGCATGTCCACCACGACGCCGTAGTTCGGGTGCTGCCGTGTCAGCTCCACCAGCCGCGGCACCGCCCACGTCGCGCCGGCGCGGTCCTCGACGACCTGCACCTGAGGGCGGCCGTCCGGCCGCACCCCGGCGACACTGATCGACGTCACCTTGCGGTCCGGCGTCGTGTCCACCGAGAACGCCACCTTGCCGACCGGCCGCGGCGGCTCCGCCGGCTCCGCCAGCGTCAGCCACAGATCCCGCGGGATCACCCAGTCGTCATCCGGGTCCGCGGGCCACTGCCCGACCCCGAGCCGCTCCCGCGCATACTCCACCCGGTCCATCGACCGCTGCTCCCGCAGCGCGTGGTCGAGGCTCATGCGGATACCCAGCGTCGGGTTCGCGACCGCGATCTGCTCCGGGTCCACCGCGACCGCATCCGGGTCAGCGCTGTAGACGTCCTCGTCGACGCTGTGCTCCATGTAGCACAGCGACGGGTCGCTGCGGGCCAGCGCGCGACGCCGGATACGCGCCAGGACGAACGACTCCGGGTTACCCGCCGACGCCGTGTACCAGATCTGCGGGTTGCCGTGCACCGACTTCGCCGCCATCGTCGGCATCAACGCACCGACCGCCGTGTCGTCGAGGATCATCGCCTCGTCCAGCGCCACGAAGTCACCCGACAAGCCACGGCCACCGGACTTCGTGCGCGTCTTGAACCGGAGCCGCTGCCCCGACTTCAACTCGATGCCCTCGTCGCCGTGCGACCGCGACACCCGCTTGACCCGCGAGTCGAACTCCGGTGTCCCCTCGATCAGCTCGAGGATGCGGCGGAAGTGCTCCATTGCCGTGTCGAACAGGTGCGCCGAGTGGATCAGCAGCCGCTCACCGAGCAGGAACAGGCCCGCAAGTTCCCGTGCCTCGAGGATCGACCCCTTGCCATTCTGCCGCGACACCACGAGACCGACCTCGAACGCCGCCCACTTCCCGCGAGCATCCTCAGCCATCGCCTGCCGCAGATCGAACCGCTGCCACTCGTCCAGATGCAGCCCGGCCAACGCCGCAAGGTCGATCGCCTCATCACCGGCCGCACACGTCACCGCCGACGGCGGCGCGTAGAGGATGCGCGGGCACGGAACGCCCCTAACCAGCGTGGCGGGCGGCCCGTCGAGCAGCGAGGTCACCGATACCATCCCTCTCGGCCTGCGCCTTCGCCTCCGGCAGCTTCAACGCCGCGATCAACCGCTCGAACGTCGCCGCCAGCTGCCGCGCCTCAGCCGCCGCCTCATCGATGTGGATCTCGTAGTCCTCGGTCCGCGTCCGATGCGTCAACCGCATCCACGCATCAACCTCACCCGACAGCACCGCGTCGAACCTGTCGAGCCGATCCGCCATCCGGCAGACCTCCTCGAGCAGCACTACCTCCGCCGCGTTGAACGGCCTCGCCTCACGCAGCGCATCCCACAACTGCCGACCGCGAGCGCCCAGGTTCTCGGGCATCAGCGACTCGATCCTGACGAAATCAACGGGGAGGGAAAACGCGACAGCGGGGTCCCTTGTGTCCGGTTCGCCCAAAAAAGCAGCCTCGTTGCGGTCACCATGCCGGCAGCCTCGGTCGGCGTTGCCGGTTGCCGTGTGTCGCGCCTTCGCTTCGGTTGCACCGGGCGTGTGCCGGTCCGCGGTAGCCGCCGTGTTCGCGGTCGTGTGCGAGGTCCCAGGCTGTGCCGGGTTGGATCGCTCGGCTGCGCATCAGGCAGCGCGGTTCGGCGCAGACTGCGTGTCCCGCGTCGACGATGGGTGCCCATCGGGCGCGTGCGGTGCGGTGCGTGTGGTCGTACTGCCCGCGTGCGCGGGTCGGCATGGTCAGCCGGCGATGGCGGCGACGGTGACCGACGCTGCCGAACTGTAGGCGACGGCCGCGTTGCCGTTCGTGCCGACCGCCTGGCCGGGGATGGTGATCTCGGTGTCACCGACCGGGCAGGTGACGACCACGTTGTGCGTTCCGCCCTGGCTGCACTGGACGACGCCGGTGAACGTCACGGTGATGCTCGCGGCGCTGGCGTTGCGGACCATGAACTTGACGTTGCTGTAACCGCCGGTCGCTACGGTGTCGCCGCCTCCGGATGCGGCGACGTAGGTGACTCCGGCGCCTGCGGTGCTGGCCTGGACGGGCGTGATGGTTGCCATTTACTCGTCTCCGTCTGTTCGGCGATTGGGATGTGAAGGTCGAGTGACGCAGCGCGCCAGTTCCGAGCCGCGATCCCAGCCGCTACTGCTGCCGAGATGACGCCGGCCCAGATGCCGTATGCGACGTTCACGGCGATCCACGCGGCTGAGGTGGCGACGGCGAGCGCCCAACCGGTGCGGTGATGCTGGTTGCCGATAGTCCACGCCGACGCCCAGCCGGCGAGTGTCGCGACCCAGGCGATTGTCTGGGCCACTCAGATGACGTGCAGCAGGGCGAGGATCACGACGATAACCAGCACGAACACCGCCAGGGCGAGGGCGTCTCTCATCGCAGCCTCCACTCGATCCGGGAAACGGAACACCAGCGGCACATGGGTGGGTCGGCGTTCAGCAGCCAGTCATGGCCGCCGCCCGGGCGCAGCCACTCGATCAGCGTGCAGAGCCGGCGGCGCCAGCCCCACGCGAGGACGTCGGCGACCAGGCGGAGCAGGTCACGGGTCATGTCAGCCCACGACGGCGAGGCCGTGCGCCTCAGCTTCATGCTGCTCGACCGTTGCCTCGAACTGCTCCAGCGCCGAGGATGCGACACCGAACCGGAACAGCACCTCAGCGATCTCGGCCAGATCCACGCCGAGCAGATCCAGAACCGGCCACTGTTCGAAGATCGCGCCGCCCGGCAGTGCGATGCTCCAGCCATCGACAGGACACGTCCAGTAGATGACGTACTGAGGCTTCTCGTGCGCGGCCATCAGCCCTCGTCGGTGCTGCAAGTGATCGTGCCGGGCGGCCATGACGTGCCGGGATAGATCGTCGGCGAGACGGGCGTGACGCCGAGCTGGCGCGCCATACCTAGCGCGACACCAGCGGCCACGGCATCCGCGACGCGGCGCGTCACCTCGGCCAAAGCCTCATCGCTGACGACGGGCTTGATCTCGACGTGCGCGGTTCCGATCTTCGCCATTTCAACCTCCACAGGCCGCGAGAGCGGCGCAGGGTCACCGCCCTACAGATGGGGCGGACGTTCTCTGTACTCGCGTATGCGGATCGCATACGCCCTCGCGGCCGTAGCTACAGTTCGGTCACCGTGCCGACCACCGCAGGACGGACCTCGAACTCGGTCAACGTGTACGGCTGGCCGCGACGGACCCGCTGCCACAAGCCCAACAGCCTGTCGCCCTCGCCGTCATGGAACTTCACCAAGGCGGTGTCGCCGCACCATGTGGCCTGTAACCGCCATATCCGGTGCTTGCTGATCGCGGCCTCGACGCGGGCCAGCCGGGTAGCAGTGTCGTCGGCCATGACAGCCCCCGAACATGCGAAACGCCCGCAGCCAGGCGGCTCGGGCGCGGTTTCGGGCATGGTGA
>Ga0206351_10267476_pt1 | contig 15418 bp, 29 predicted proteins | sample DielMetaTC5pm1_FD_146431 | JGI IMG/M metagenome (GOLD analysis project Ga0206351, IMG submission 146431) | Corn rhizosphere microbial communities from Kellogg Biological Station, Michigan, USA - Diel MetaT C5pm-1 (Metagenome Metatranscriptome)... | ecosystem: Host-associated > Plants > Roots >...
GCCGTTTTTGGTATCTGTTAAACGAATAATTAATTATTCGCCTTTTTCAGCGTTTTCTTCGTTTTCAGAAGGTGCAGGTGCTTCAGCAGCCGGCTCTTCTTTAACGTCTTCAACTACTACAGCTTCTTCTGCGGCTACAGGAGCAGCAGTTTTAGCTTTTGCACCAGAACCACCACGACGACGGGTTGATTTCTTAGCAGGAGCAGCAGCGTCAGCACCGTAAACAGTATTGTAATCAACAAGCTCGATGATTGCCATTTCAGCGTTATCACCTAAACGGTTTTCTAACTTGATGATACGGGTGTAACCACCAGGGCGGTTAGCAATTTTTTCAGCGATTTCTCGGAAAACGATTGATGTTGCGTCTTTATCCTGCAGGTAGCTGAATACTGTACGACGTGAGTGCGTAGTATCGTTTTTTGATTTTGTTAAAAGTGGCTCAACATAACCGCGTAAAACTTTTGCTTTTGCTAATGTTGTAGTGATACGCTTGTGTAAAATAAGCGAAGATGCCATGTTAGCCAGCATCGCTTTGCGGTGGCTGGTAGTACGGCCTAAGTGATTGTTTTTGTTTCCGTGTCTCATTGTTTTATATATTTCACGTGCATACCGTTGGGCGATAGGCTCAAGCCCTCGGAATTATGCTTTCGCTTAATGTTTGCAACAAGAATCAAGAGTCAAGAAATCAACATGCAAGATCTAAAATCTATCTTGCCTCTTGCTTCTCACAGTCTTGCTCCTCTATTATTCTTCGTCTAACTTAAATTTAGACAGGTTCATGCCAAAAGATAAACCTTTTGATTTAACCAGGTCCTGGATCTCAGTTAATGATTTTTTACCAAAGTTCCTGAATTTTAACATGTCAGCAACATCGTACGATACCAGATCAGCCAGGCTGCGGATATCAGCAGCTTTAAGGCAGTTAAGGGCACGTACAGAAAGGTCAAGATCAACCAGTTCGGTTTTAAGGATCTTGCGCATGTGCAGGATCTCTTCATCAACTTCTTTGGTTTCTTCTTTAGCCTGTGCTTCAAGCATCATGTTTTCATCACTGAACAGCATGAAGTGCTGGATCAGGATCTTAGCTGCTTCTTTCAAAGCATCTTCAGGATGGATTGAACCATCGGTAGCAATATCCAATACTAATTTTTCATAGTCGGTTTTTTGCTCAACACGATAGTTTTCGATGGTATATTTTACGTTTTTGATTGGCGTATAGATCGAATCTATAGCTATAACACCAACATTAGCGTCAGGATTTTTATTTTCCTCGCTTGGTACGTAACCACGGCCCTTGCCTACAGTAAGCTCAACTTCAAGCGTTACAGCAGGGTCCATGTTGCAAAGTACCAAATCAGGATTTAATACAGTAAAGTTATTAGAGAATTTGGTAATATCTCCTGCTCTAAATGCATCCTGGCCATTTACAATAACAAATATTTTCTCGCTGTCGCCAGATTCACCTGTTTTCTTAAAACGAACTTGTTTAAGGTTCAGGATGATCTCGGTTACGTCTTCAACAACACCTTTGATGGTCGAAAATTCATGAGTTACCCCCGAAAAACGTACGGAAGTAATTGCATAACCCTCAAGTGATGAAAGTAAGATACGACGCAGAGCATTACCAATGGTTACACCAAAGCCTGGTTCTAAGGGACGAAATTCAAACGTACCATCAAAATCATTTGCTTTTTGCATGATAACCTTGTCTGGTTTTTGAAATGCTAAAATTGCCATTTATATCCTTTATTTATTGTTTACTTGATAATTGATTTGAGATATGGGATTTGAGATGTGAGATTTCCTCTGCTGTTCAAACGCTTATTCAAATCTTTTGTTTGTGATTTGCATATATACGAAAACCAGAAATGAGATTTGAAAAAACTCTCAAATCTCACATCTGATATCTCATATCTTATTTAGAGTACAACTCGACGATCAGGTTTTCCTTGATATTTTCAGGGATCTCATCGCGGTTAGGATAGTTGAGGAATTTACCTGTAAGGTTGTTCGCATCCCACTCTAACCAGCTGTATTTGTTGATTCTTCTTCCGGCTACTGAAGTAGTGATAGCTTCTAATGATTTAGATTTTTCACGTACTGCAACCACGTCACCAGCTTTCAATGCATAGGAAGCGATGTTTACAACAGCACCGTTAACAGTGATGTGCTTGTGGTTAACCAATTGACGTGCTGCTGAACGTGTAGGAGCAATGCCTAAACGGAAAACAGCATTATCTAAACGTGCTTCTAAGAATTTCAACAGGTTTTCGCCTGTGATACCTTCTTTAGCAGAAGCGCGGTGAAATAAGTTTTCGAACTGACGTTCCAATACACCATAGGTATATTTAACTTTTTGTTTCTCTTGCAACTGAGTTGAATACTCTGATTGCTTTCCACGGCGTTTTGAAGCGCCATGCTGGCCCGGTGGATAGTTTTTACGATCTAACGCTTTATCCGGACCGAAGATCGGCTCACGGAAACGACGGGCAATTTTGGATTTTGGTCCTGTATATCTGGCCATTTTTGTGTGTTCTTAAAGTATCATGCAGCCTGCAGCTGCCGAATCTTAGCTTTAAAAAATATGTTAATTAAACTCTTCTTCTTTTTGAAGGACGGCAACCGTTGTGTGGAAGCGGTGTAATATCTTTAATCGTAGTTACTTCGATACCTGCAGTTTGCAAAGTACGGATAGCCGACTCACGACCGGCACCAGGGCCTTTTACAAATACTTCAACTTTACGTAAACCTAAATCATAAGCAACTTTACCGCAATCGGCAGCAGCTTGTGAGGCAGCATAAGGGGTATTCTTCTTTGAACCTTTGAAACCCATTTTACCAGCTGATGACCATGAAACTGCCTGGCCTGTTTTGTTGGTAAGGGTGATGATGATGTTGTTGAAAGTAGCATTGATATGCGCTTCGCCAACAGGCTCAACAATCACAATGCGTTTTTTGGTTACTTTTTTAGCTTTAGCCATTTTTTAAATTTTTGAATTAATGAATTACTGAATTAACGAATAATCCGGACCCATTAATTATACTGTCAAAATGAGGTATTCCTGATGATCTTAAAAGCGACACCTACTCACCGCTTTCAGCTCACCAATCACTTACTACTTAGTAGCTTTTTTCTTGTTAGCAACTGTTTTACGTTTACCTTTACGGGTACGTGAGTTGTTTTTAGTACGCTGGCCACGTAATGGTAAACCTTTACGGTGACGTGTACCACGGTAACAACCAATATCCATCAAACGTTTAATGTTAAGCTGCACTTCTGAACGTAATGCACCTTCAACCTTAATTTGGTCGTTAATAATTCCGCGTATAGAAGATAACTGCTCATCGGTCCAGTCTTGTACTTTGATATTAAAATCAATACCAGCCTCAGTCAAAATTCTTTGAGCTGTTGAGCGGCCAATACCGAAAATGTAAGTAAGTCCGATTTCTCCTCTTTTATTCTTTGGTAAATCAATACCTGATATCCTTGCCATATTTCTTGTAATTTATTGAGTTATCGAATTATTGAACTATCGAATCGCTATCATCAGTAATTCAATCATTCTCCAATTCAGTAATTTTTTCTTAGCCCTGGCGTTGTTTAAACTTCGGGTTCTTTTTGTTAATAACGTAAAGTTTCCCGTTACGGCGGATGATCTTGCAATCAGCGCTGCGCTTTTTGATGGATGCTCTAACTTTCATCTTTTTATTTATATCTATAGGTTATTCTACCCTTTGTTAAATCATATGGACTCATTTCCAGTTTCACCCTGTCGCCAGGAAGAATTTTGATGTAGTGCATACGCATTTTGCCCGATATGTGCGCTATAATCTCATGACCATTTTCAAGTTCAACTCTGAACATTGCATTTGACAATGCCTCTCTAATTGTACCGTCTTGCTCAATCGAAGATTGTTTAGCCATATTTTGTTGATTATTACTTAATTATCCGCCCTAAAACCGGGATGCAAAATTAATAAAAAATTATTTAATTATTATTTTTTTCTTTTAAAACATTTTCTACGTAATCAAACGTCGATAAAATGTCTGGAGTACCTTTTCGTACCGCTACTGTATGCTCGTAATGTGCCGAAGGTTTCTTGTCAGATGTTGAAACTGTCCAGCCATCATCCCAAAACTTAACACCGGCACGGCCGGCATTGATCATGGGCTCAATGGCTATCACCATGCCTTCTTCCAATTTGATACCGGCACCGCGTTTGCCATAGTTAGGTACTTCGGGTTTTTCGTGCAGTTTTAAACCCACACCATGGCCAACAAGTTCCTTTACTACACCAAAGCCGTTCTTTTCGGCATGCTCCTGTACCGCGTATCCTATATCACCTATACGCATCCCTACAACCGCTTTTTCAACACCCAGTTTTAAGCATTCCTGCGTAACACGCATCAGCTTTTTAACCTGGTCGTTAACCTCACCAATGGCAAAGGTATAAGCCGAGTCGCCGTAGTATTTATTTAAAACAACGCCGCAATCAACTGATACCAGGTCGCCCTCAGTTAAAACATGCGATCCGGGGAAGCCGTGTACAACCTGGTCATTCAGGGAGATACACAGTGAATAAGGAAATCCGTGATAGTTTAAAAAGGCAGGAACACCGCCGTTATCCCGTATAAAGGTTTCGGCAAGCTTATCCAGTTCAATTGTTTTAACACCCGGAGCAATAACCTTAGCTATTTCTCCGAGTGTTTTTGAAACAAGTAAAGAACTTTCTCTTATGAGTTCTATCTCTTCGACAGACTTATAATTGATTTTTGACATTGCTAATTAAATCGCTGTCGGACTGGTACCGGCAGCGGCAGGCATGGCTGTACGTCCCTTAATCCGTCCGGTTTTCATTAAACCATCATAATGGCGCATCAACAGGTGACTTTCTATCTGCTGTAATGTATCCAAAACAACACCTACCAGGATGATCAGCGATGTACCGCCGAAGAACCTTGCGAATATTGGAGATACACCAACCAAACTGGCCAATGCCGGGATGATTGCTATAATAGCCAGGAATACTGATCCTGGTAAAGTGATCTTTGAAATTACGCCATCAATAAACTCAGCAGTAGTGCGGCCTGGTTTGATGCCCGGTATAAAGCCACCGTTCTTCTTCATATCATCGGCCATTTGGTTAGGATTAACCGTAATGGCGGTGTAGAAGTATGTGAACAGGATGATCAGGATCCCAAACAACAGGTTATGCTCCCATGAGTTATAGTTAGCTAAAGCTATCAATATACCGCTTGATGATACATTAGGAAAAAACTGCGATACGGTTTGCGGGATAAACATTAATGCCTGAGCAAATATGATTGGCATTACACCGGCAGCATTTACCTTTAAAGGTATGTACTGGCGTACGCCGCCATATTGTTTGTTACCCACTATACGTTTAGCGTATTGTACCGAAATTTTTCGTGTTCCCTGTACTATCAGTATAGTAAACATTACCACACCAATAAGACCTACGATTTCCACAATGAAAGCAATTAAACCACCGGCACCGCCATTACGCGAAATGAACTCGGTTGTAAAAGCGCCTGGTAACTGGGCAATGATACCCACCATAATAATAAGTGAGATACCGTTACCGATACCTTTATCCGTGATCTTTTCCCCTAACCACATTACAAATAATGTACCTGCCGTTAATACAAAAGTATTAAGGAAGATGAAGGTGAAAGGATCGGCAATAGTCCTTGCATCGGCAGCAACCTGCGATTTAAGGTAACCTATAGCCTGTAAAAAGGTAATCCCTATTGTTAGATAACGGGTCCATTGATTAAGCTTGTTGCGACCGCTTTCACCTTCTTTTTGCAATTTGGTAAAATACGGAACGGCAATACCCAGCAGTTGCACCACAATTGAAGCCGAAATGTAAGGCATAACACCTAATGCGAAAATAGAGGAACGTGAAAACGATCCTCCTGCAAACATATTCAGCAATCCTACTAATCCTTCTGCTTTTTGGGTTGACGCTACCGCGGCGTTAACGCCTGGTAAAACCACGAATGAGCCTACACGATATATTAAAAGAAATAAGAGCGTGTTAATAATACGCACTCTCAGATCTTCGATTTTCCAGATATTGGATAATGTGGTGAAAAATTTCTTCATCGAAATTATAACTTAACTATGGTACCACCTGCAGCTTCAATAGCTTTTTGAGCTGTAGCAGTAAATGCATGTGCTTTAACTTCTAATTTGGCAGTAAGCTCACCACGGCCCAGGATTTTAACCAGGTCGTTACGTGATACCAAACCGTGCTCTTTCAAAGTATCAAAATCAACAGCAGTAAGTGAAAATTTCGTTACTAATTCCTGAAGTACGTCAAGGTTTACTCCTGTGTACTCAACACGGTTAGGGTTTTTAAAGCCCACCTTAGGCACACGGCGCTGTAAAGGCATCTGACCGCCTTCAAAGCCTACCTTGGTGCTGGTACCTGAACGTGAACCGGCGCCTTTGTGGCCACGGGTTGACGTACCGCCACGGCCAGAACCTGTACCACGGCCAATTCTTTTTCTATTTTTGGTTGAACCTTCTGCAGGTTTTAAATTACTTAAATTCATGATATTAAATATTTTCAACCGCTACCAGGTGGTTCACTTTCCTAACCATCCCAACTATAGCAGGTGTAGCCTCAACTTCCACACTGTGGTTAATTTTACGCAAGCCTAAAGCCTCGATTGTTTTTTTCTGGCGTTCCGTTCTGTCGATCACGCTCTTAATCTGTGTTATTTTGATCTTAGCCATGACTGATTATCCGTTAAATACTTTACCTAAACTAATTCCGCGCTGTTGTGCTACTGTATTTGCATCACGTAACTGGGCTAATGCCGATACGGTTGCTTTTACCACGTTGTGCGGGTTTGACGAACCTTTTGATTTTGCCAATACGTTGTGTACGCCAGCCGACTCTAATACGGCACGCATAGCACCACCTGCAATTACACCGGTACCGTTAGCTGCTGGTTTAATGAAAACAAAACCGCCGCTAAATTTACCAATTTGCTCATGAGGTACAGTTCCGTTAATGATTGGAACTTTTACCAGGTTCTTTTTAGCATCATCAATGCCTTTAGCAATAGCTTCAGTTACCTCTTTAGCTTTACCTAAACCGTAACCTACAACACCGTTTTCATCACCTACTACTACGATAGCAGAGAAGCTGAAAGTACGGCCGCCTTTGGTTACTTTGGCAACACGCTGTATGCTTACCAAGCGGTCTTTTAATTCGATCTCGCTTGTTTTTACTCTTTTTATGTTGATTGTTGACATTTCTCTGTTCGATTAAAAGTTTAAACCACCTTCACGTGCACCTTCGGCCAATGACTTAACACGGCCATGGTACAGGTAACCGTTCCTGTCGAAAACCACATCTTTAATCCCTGCAGCGATAGCTTTTGAAGCTACCAGTTTGCCTACAGCTACTGATTGATCTGATTTTGTACCTTCAGCGGCAAAATCTTTTGATAAAGACGATGCTGAAACTAAAGTTTTTCCGGTTACATCGTCAATGATCTGCGCATAAATACCTTTATTACTTCTAAATACTGACAGGCGGGGACGCTCTGTTGACCCTGAAAGGCGTTTCCTGATGCCTTTTTTAATCCTGTCTCTTCTTGATAGTTTAGCTCCCATGACGATTATTTTTTAGATGCTGATTTACCTGCTTTTCTTCTCAAAATCTCGCCCTGGAACTTGATACCTTTACCTTTGTACGGTTCTGGTGCACGTAATGAACGGATCTTAGCTGCTACCTGGCCAATTAACTGTTTGTCAATTGATTCAAGGATGATGGTTGGGTTTTTACCCTTATCAGCAGTGGTTGTAACTTTAATTTCTTGAGGTAATTCAAATACATAGTGGTGAGAGAAACCCAACACTAAATCTAATGTATTACCTGTATTGGTGGCACGGTAACCTACACCCACTAATTCCTGGGTTACTTTGTAACCTTCAGTTACACCTATTACCATGTTATTTAAAAGCGCGCGGTATAAACCGTGTAATGCTTTGTGACGCTTTTGTTCAGACGGACGTTGAACCAATAATTGACCGTCTTCCTGTGCAATGGTGATATCGCTATCAACCGCTTGCTGCAACTGGCCTTTAGGACCTTTAACAGTAACAACATTCTCTGCTGATACCGTAACGGTTACTCCTTGTGGCAGTGCTATCGGTGCTTTTCCTACTCTTGACATTGCTTTAAATTTCTTCGATTAATAAACGTAGCATAAAACCTCACCACCAACATTTTGCTGACGTGCTTCTTTATCAGACATAACGCCTTTAGAAGTAGACAGGATGGCGATACCTAAACCATTTAGTACACGTGGCATGTTTTCCATACCTGCGTACTTCCTTAAACCTGGTTTGCTGATGCGCGAAATGCTGCGGATAGCAGAAATTTTAGTTATCGGGTGGTATTTCAAAGCAACTTTGATAGTGCCCTGAGGACCATTATCCTCAAACTTGTAATTTGCAATGTAACCTTTGTCGAAAAGCACCTTAGTGATTTCCTTCTTCAGATTTGATGCAGGAATTTCAACAACCCGGTGGTTGGCTTTAATAGCATTCCTTACTCTTGTAAGATAATCTGCGATTGGATCTGTATTCATTTTATTGTGTTATGACGGTGGTTTCCTTCCCGTAACATCCGGGACGACCTTCCATCGGTTAATTCATTCATTTTAAGCTCAATGCATAAAGCAAAAAGCCTAAAGCTTTTATGCCTTACGCTTTTCGCATTTTGCTTTCAGCTTTTGCTTACCAGCTTGCTTTTTTCACTCCCGGGATCTTGCCTTCAAGAGCCATTTCACGGAATGTAACACGTGAGATGCCAAACTGACGCATATAACCACGAGGGCGGCCGGTTAATTTGCAACGGTTGTGCAGTTTTACCGGTGATGATGCTTTTGGTAATTTATCTAAAGCAGCGTAATCGCCGGCTTCTTTTAAAGCAGCTCTTTTTTCAGCGTATTTAGCTACTAATTTTGCGCGCTTTACTTCACGTGCTTTTACACCTTCTTTAGCCATTGCTATTTTGATTTTTAAATGGTAAACCAAATTGTTTCAACAACTCCAATGCTTCAACATCGTTTGTTGCGGAGGTTACAAAGGTAATATCCATACCTTGAATTTTATTGATTTTGTCAATATTTATCTCAGGGAAGATAATTTGCTCAGTAATACCTAATGTATAGTTGCCGCGGCCATCAAAACCTTTATCGTTGATGCCTTTGAAGTCACGGATACGTGGCAGGGCTACAGCGATTAAACGATCCAAAAACTCGTACATTGTGTTGTCACGCAGGGTAACACGTACGCCAACCGGCATATTTTTACGCAATTTAAAGTTTGAGATATCTTTTTTAGATTTTGAAGATACTGCTTGCTGACCAGTGATGGTAGTTAACTCGGTGATGGTGTTTTCGATCAATTTCTTGTCGGTAGTTGCACCACCTACACCCTGGTTAATGGCAATTTTCTCCAATTTAGGAACCTGCATTACGCTTTTGTACTGAAATTTATCTTTCAGCGCGGTGCGGATCTCTTCCTTGTATTTTGATTTTAATCTTGGTACGTAAGTCATTACTTAATTTCCTCCCCTGATTTTTTTGCTACCCTTACTAATTTGCCGGCGTCATTTTTTTGACGGCCAACACGGGTTGTATTACCTGTTTTAGGATCAACCAGCATTAGGTTTGAAATATGTATAGCAGCTTCTTGTTTAACAATTCCGCCGTTAGGGTTAGCAGCATTAGGTTTAGTATGTTTTGATACCATATTGGCACCTTCAACAATAGCCCTGTTCTTATCTACCAAAACCTCAACGATTTTGCCTTGTGATCCTTTTGAATCGCCGGCGATAACTTTAACCAGGTCGCCTTTACGGATCTTTAATTTTACTTTCTTTTCCATGTTACAATACCTCCGGTGCTAATGATACAATTTTCATAAATTGTTTCTCGCGCAGTTCCCTTGCAACAGGGCCAAAGATACGTGTACCTCTTGGCTCGTCCTGGTTGTTTAACAACACAGCTGCGTTATCGTCGAAACGGATATATGAACCGTCTTTTCTGCGGATCTCTTTTTTAGTGCGTACAACTACGGCTTTTGATACGGTACCTTTTTTCACGTTACCTGATGGTAAAGCGCTTTTTACGGTAACCACAATTTTATCGCCGATTGATGCATACCTTTTACCGGTACCACCCAATACACGGATCACTAAAACTTCTTTAGCGCCGCTATTGTCGGCTACTGTTAATCTTGATTCCTGTTGTACCATCTTATTTAGCCCTTTCTAAAATTTCAACTAATCGCCAGTTTTTGGTTTTGCTCAGCGGGCGGGTTTCCATGATCAATACTGTATCGCCTACGCCACAAGTATTGGTTTCATCATGAGCCATAAATTTGGTAGTCTTTTTTACGAACTTACCGTAAATAGGGTGTTTCACCTTACGTTCAACGGCCACAACGATAGATTTCTCCATTTTGTTGCTAACTACGAGGCCGGTACGTGTTTTTCTTAAATTTCTTTCCAATTCCATTGTCTGAATGTTTAAAAAATTAATTCTTTTCAGAAGCGGCCGCCGCTTTACGTTTTGTTAATTCAGTATTTAACTGAGCAATTCCTTTGCGTACTTTGGTTATACGGGACGGGTTCTCAATAGCTGAAACTGCATGAGCAAATTTCAATTTGGTTAGGGTAGCCCTTTCCTCGCTGATCTTAGCAACAATCTCTTCAGTTGATAGGCCCAAAATTTCTGAGTTCTTCATTTTTCTTTGTTATTTGTTGTCTGTTGGTAAGTTTAAACGTTGTATTGTTTTTATTTGAATGGTGAAATTCGGCATCTAACTTCACAACATTAAAACTTTACAACTCTTCAACTAACTCCTCAATTTATGCTTCTACGTAATCCCTACGTACAATAAATTTAGTTTGCACCGGTAATTTCTGTGCTGCAAGGCGTAAAGCCTCTTTAGCAACTTCCAAAGGCACACCTTCGGCTTCAAAAATGATCCTTCCGGGGCGTACTACCGCAACCCAGTATTCAGGAGCACCTTTACCTTTACCCATACGTACCTCTGCAGGTTTCTTGGTTACAGGTTTGTCAGGGAATATCCTGATCCAAACCTGTCCTTCACGTTTCATAAAACGTGTTACAGCGATACGTGCAGCCTCGATCTGACGGCTGGTGATCCATGCCGCTTCGAGTGATTTAACACCAAAAGATCCGAATGAAAGTTCAGCACCACGGGTGGCTAAACCTTTCATCCTGCCTTTTTGCATCTTTCTGAACTTCGTTCTTTTTGGCTGTAGCATTTTCTTAAGCTTTTATATCGTTATTCGATATTTGTCTTGTACTTTAATTATTATCTCTTACCTGGGCCACCCGGACGGTTTCCACCTTGTCCACCCGGACGGTTTCCACCTTGTCCGCCTGGACGGTTACCACCGCCACGACGATCGCCACCTGGTTTCCTGTCGCCACGACGCTCACCGCCGCGCTCGCCGCCTCTTTCGTTACCACGGCCACCAAAGCCTGGTGCACCGCCCTCTGGCCTGCCACCTTTGCCGCTTGCGCTGCTGGTACCGCCAATGTTTGGAGAAAGATCGCGTTTGCCATAAACCTCGCCTTTGCAGATCCAAACTTTAACACCTATTTTACCATAGGTAGTTAATGCTTCTGCTAATGCGTAGTCGATGTCAGCACGGAAAGTGTGCAAAGGAATCCTGCCTTCTTTATATTGCTCGCTACGTGCCATCTCAGCGCCGCCTAAACGGCCTGAAGTCATTACCTTGATACCTTCGGCACCCATACGCATGGTTGCAGCGATTGTGGTTTTCATGGCACGACGGAAAGAGATACGTGCTTCTAATTGTTTTGCAATGCCTTCTGCTACTAATTGCGCATCAAGCTCAGGGCGTTTGATCTCGAAAATGTTGATCTGAACTTCTTTCTTGGTAAGTTTTTTCAACTCTTCTTTGATCTTATCAACTTCCTGACCGCCTTTACCGATCACAATACCCGGACGGGCAGTGTGGATAGTTACGGTAATGCGTTTTAAAGTACGCTCGATAACTACTTTAGATACACCACCTTTAGCAATACGAGCTGAAAGGTATTTGCGGATTTTTTCGTCTTCAACTAATTTATCGGAGTAGTTGTTGCCACCGAACCAGTTAGAATCCCAACCTCTGATGATTCCTAACCTGTTACCTATTGGATGTGCTTTCTGTCCCATTTCAAATTAATTGTTATCGTTTTTACTATCCACAACAAGTGTTACGTGGTTTGAGCGTTTGCGGATACGGTATCCCCTTCCTTGCGGAGCAGGGCGTAACCTTTTTAACTGACGGCCACCGCCTACAGATACTTCCTTAACAAAAAGGTTGCTGTCTTCAACACGTTTGCCTTCGTTTTTTGCTTCCCAGTTTTTGATAGCTGATAACAAAAGTTTCTCTACACGAATAGCAGCTTCTTTGTTAGTAAATTTCAATATGTATAACGCTTTCTCAACGTTTTCACCGCGGATCAAGTCAACCACCAAACGCATTTTGCGTGGTGAAGTTGGGCAGTCCTGTAACTTAGCAACAGAAGCGCCGCCTACAAGAGCTTTCGCAGCTTCTTTTTGTTGCCTGATCAGTACAGACTTTTTAATTTTTGTTGTTGCTTCCATTGCCTGTTATTTTTTCTTTTCTGCGTGTCCGCGGAATGTACGGGTTGGGGCAAACTCTCCCAGCTTGTGTCCAACCATGTTTTCTGTTACGTACACAGGGATAAACTTGTTACCGTTGTGTACTGCGAATGTATGACCAACGAAATCAGGAGAGATCATGGAACGACGTGACCATGTTTTTACAACTGATTTTTTATTTGCATCATTCAGTACCATAACTTTCTTATCTAAGTTATGATCGATGTAAGGTCCTTTTTTTATTGAACGAGCCATTATTTCTTCCTTCTTTCAATGATGTAACGATCCGATGTTTTCTTCTTGTCACGGGTTTTGTAGCCTTTAGCCAATAAACCTTTACGTGAACGTGGGTGACCACCTGAGGCACGGCCTTCACCACCACCCATAGGGTGATCTACCGGGTTCATAGCTACACCACGTACCCTTGGCCTGCGGCCTAACCAGCGTTTGCGGCCGGCTTTACCTAACACAGCGTTTGCTCTTTCGCCATTTGAAACGGTACCGATAGTTGCCAAACAAGTTGACAGGATCATGCGGGTTTCGCCTGAAGGCAATTTGATGATAGCATATTTGCCATCACGTGCTGATAATTGAGCGTAAGTACCGGCGCTGCGGGCAATTACACCACCCTGGCCAGGGTTTAACTCAATGTTGTGAATGATCGAACCAAGAGGGATATTCTTTAATGGTAAGGTATTACCTACTTCGGGAGCTGCTGTTTCGCCTGCTGTTACTATTGTACCAACTGTTAAGCCTTCCGGAGCAATCATGTACCTTTTCTCGCCATCAGCAAAGTGTAGCAGGGCTATACGTGCCGAACGGTTAGGATCGTACTCGATAGTTGCAACTTTTGCCGGGATATCAAACTTATTACGTTTAAAATCAATTAACCTGTATGCTTGTTTATGACCACCACCTAAGTAGCGCATAGTCATTTTACCGCTGTTGTTACGACCGCCCGATCTTTTGTTTGATGCTACAACCAACGATTTTTCAGGAACGTTTGTTGTGATATCTGAATTAGATACATCAACTCTGAAGCGGGTACCCGGGGTAACCGGTTTAAATCTCTTTACTGCCATTTCTATAATTATATATTGCTGTAAAAATCAATTACTTCTCCGTCCTTCAACGTAATGATCGCTTTTTTGTAAGTAGCTGAACGGCCCTGAACGGCGCCTGCCTTAGTATTGCGAGTTTTAAGTTTGCCGACGTATTTCATGGTGTTTACCGCCGTAACGTTTACACCGTACATTGCCTCAATGGCACTCTTGATCTGAATTTTGTTAGCCCTGTGATCAACTTTGAAAGCATAACGGTTAAGCTTGTCAGTTAACTGAGTAACTTTTTCAGTAAGTAGGGGTTGTTTTAAAATTTCCATAATTACTTAGCTAATGCTTCCTCCAAAGTTTTAACAGCACCTGTAGTTAACAACAGCTTGCCTGCATTTAACACATCATAAGTGTTAAGCTGCTCAACTGAAATTACTTTGCTTTTCTTCAGGTTCCTGCTTGATAAATACACATTGTTATTTTCGGCAGATGCTACTACTAATAATGTTTTTTCATTAGTAACATTCAGATCGGCCTCCAATTTAATGTAGTTTTTAGTTTTGATGCTATCAAAGCTAAAATCCTCTAACACTAAAATATTGTTATCTTTTGCTTTGTATGATAAAGCTGATTTACGGGCCAGTGATTTAAGCTTTTTGTTTAATTTGAAGCTATAATCGCGTGGTTGCGGACCGAATACACGGCCACCACCGTTAAATAATGGTGATTTAATACCACCGGCACGGGCACCGCCTGTACCTTTTTGTTTGTATAATTTGCGGGTTGAACCTGCAATTTCATTACGCTGTTTTGATTTGTGTGTACCCTGACGCTGGTTAGCAAGAAATTGCTTAACATCAAGATAGATAGCGTGATCATTTGGCTCAATACCGAAAACCGACTCAGGAAGCTGCACCTTGGCACCTGTTTCTTTACCTGATACGTTTAATACGTTAACTTCCATCTTATTTATCCACTATTACGAATGAACCCTTAGCTCCGGGGATGGAACCTTTAACTACTAACAGATTCTGCTCCGCGAAAACCTTAACTACTTCAAGGTTTTGTATTTTAACACGGGCGTTTCCGGTTTGACCCGCCATGCGCATACCTTTAAATACACGTGATGGCCATGATGACGCACCCAAAGAACCTGGCGCACGTAAACGGTTATGCTGACCGTGAGTTTGCATACCCACGCCGCCAAAACCATGACGTTTTACCACACCCTGAAAACCCTTACCTTTTGAGGTACCTACCACGTCAACAAAATCTCCCGCAGCAAAAATGTCGACAGTAACGGTGTCGCCTAATGCTTTTTGATCTTCGAAAGTTTTGAATTCAACCAGTTTACGCTTTGGAGCGCTACCGGCTTTCTGGAAGTGTCCTTTTAGAGGGGCAGAAGTGTTTTTTTCCTTTTTGTCGCCATACGCTAACTGAACAGCAGCGTATCCGTCTGTATCCACAGACTTAACTTGTGTTACCACGCAAGGGCCAGCTTCGATTACTGTGCAGGGAATGTTTTTCCCTGTTTCGTCGAAAATGCTGGTCATTCCTACTTTTTTACCAATAATTCCTGACATTTTTTTAATTGTTTTTGTGCCCATCGAAGCAGTAGGGCTTCGTTCAAGGCATATTTCTCCC
>Ga0206351_10768678_pt1 | contig 15367 bp, 26 predicted proteins | sample DielMetaTC5pm1_FD_146431 | JGI IMG/M metagenome (GOLD analysis project Ga0206351, IMG submission 146431) | Corn rhizosphere microbial communities from Kellogg Biological Station, Michigan, USA - Diel MetaT C5pm-1 (Metagenome Metatranscriptome)... | ecosystem: Host-associated > Plants > Roots >...
CCGACTACTCAACCCCGCCCACGCCCGCTCACGCCGTGCCGACATGCCGTCTCGTCACAGTCCGCGCCCGGCCGACTACCCAGATCCGCCCTGGTCCGACATGCCAAGTCCGCCCACCTCGGCCCATGATCGCCCCGACACTCCATGCCGCCACTCGCCTGGCCAAGCCAAGCCGACGACCCATCCCAATCCAAGACTCCCCAAGCCTCACACCGACAAGCCAGCCCGGCTCTCCCCTACTCCGGCCGACTACCCAACTCGCGTCACGTCCAGCCGACACGTCAGGCCGGTCCCAACCCAACCTGACCCGCCGACGTACCATCCCAATTCGTCCCACCACCGTGCTGACTTCCCGTATGCTGTCTTGCATCCCCACATACCTTGAGGTATACAGAAGGTCGCAGGGAGAAGATACCGACAATCAGGGAGGGCACCCGTGCCTGGACCATTCGAGAAGTACGAAGCCGACGCCTGGCCGTTCTGGTACAACGGCGAACTGTCCGCCAAGCAGATCTGCGGCGGCACCCCGGCCGACGAGAAGACCGCCGAAGGCTGGATCAAGACCAACCTGAGGAATTCCGGCTCGGAACTGAACGTCCGCGAGACCGTGGAAAAGGTCAAGCGGGAGATCCGCGAGACCCACGCCGCCGCGCGCCGCGCCAGGGCCGAGGGCAACGACGAAGAGGCCGCCGACCTGCTGACCCTGGAGAGCCTGTCCGGGCTGGAAGCCGACGTGATGGCCGACCTGTCCGACGAGACCGTCATGGCCATGGCCGTGGAGAAGACCGCCAAAGACCTGGCCGGGCTCAACATCTTCAAGCGGACCAAGGAAGGCGTGCTGTACATCGAGGGCCGCCAGCTCAAGGCCGCGCTCAAGGAAGCGGTCTCGGTCGCGGCCAACGCGGGCAAGATCACCACCAAGGGCTGGGGCAACCCGGACAACGCGAGCTACAAGAAGGGAATCAAGCAGTGGTTCCCCGAGCACGTCTTCGTCGTTGACGATGTCCTGCCGCTGTTCCGCGAGGACGGCACGCCGGTCACCGATCCCGACGAGACCTTGCAGAAGTTCGTGCACACCCACCGGGGCGACGCGATCTCCTACGAGGAAGCCGTCAACGACGCCCACATCAAGTTCACGGTCAAGTCCGACGTGGAACTGACCGAGAAGCAGTGGGCGATGATCTGGCTGTCCGGCCAGGACCAGGGCCTGGGCGCTTCCCGCAGCCAGGGCTTCGGCGTCTACGAGGTCGTGTCCTGGGACAAGCAGGACAAGCCCGGTCGCCGCCACCGTCACTGACGTGGCCTCGTTCGTGCGGATCATCTCTACGAACCAGCGCAGGCTGGTCATCCCCTTTGATGACGACGGAGCGCACAGGGCCGCATCCATGATCGTCGTGCAGGCCATGGACGGCCTGCCGCCTGGCTTCGCGCACGTCGCCACGCACATCGTCCCCGGCGAGGTGGTCTCCGATGATCTCGATCAGCAACACTGAGATAGCGACGTTCGATCGCTGCCGCCGCAAGTGGTACCTGAAATACTTCCTCGGCATGACGCCCGCCGACGAGTCCCCGGTCGGAGTCGCGCCGCATGGCATCCGCGTGCACGCCGCGCTGGAGGGATACTACGGCTACGGTCTGCCGCCCACCGACGTGATCGACGCCCTGTACGCCCTGGCGATCGAGGCCGATCCCGACTACCGCACGGAGCTGCTGGCCGAGCGCGAGACCGCGATCATCATGATCACGGGCTACCTGGACTGGGTGGCCGACACCGGCCGCGACGCGCACATCCAGGTGGTGGCCACCGAGATGGACGTGGAAGTGCCGTTCCCGGCCGTGCCAGGGGTCAGCCTGAAGGCCCGGCTGGACCAGGTGATCATCAACAACGAGACCAACCTGCTGTCGTTCCTGGATCACAAGACCGCCGCCAATTTCGACACCCACGAAATCTTGGCTCTCAACACGCAGTTCAAGCACTACAGCGTGGTGCAGCGGCTGATCGCCAACCAGATGGCGGCCGAAGACGGCAAGGCGCACGCGATCGTGGCGGGCGGCATGGTCAACACGCTGCGCCGCGTCAAGCGCACCGCCAGGTCCGAGCCGCCCTACTATCAGCGCGACGGTTTCCGCTACTCGCCCACCGAACTGGACGCGGCCGAGGCGCGCATCGCCAAGATCTGCGCGGACATCGTGCACGTGCGCGAGATGCTAGACGCCACCTACCGCGAGGGCGGCGGGGACCTGGACATGGTCAACCCGCTCCAGCGCTACCTGCTGTACCCGTCCCCGCAGCCGCGCGACTGCAAGTGGAGCTGCCCGTTCCTGGGCGTGTGCCCGATGATGGACGACGACAGCGACTGGCCGGGGGTGCTGATGCGCAGCGGCAAGTACCGCCAGGGGGACCCCTACAGTTACTACCGCGAGGATCCGCTGCGGGCCGCCCGCCAGCGGCTCGGAATGTCAGACGCACCTGGCATAGTGGGCTAGTCTGGGACCCGAGCTAGGGAGAAGATGCAATGACGGTTCAGGCCGCTGCGCCCCCGCAACAGCAGCATCAGCGCCACCAGCGCAAGCAGCAGGGGCTGTCGTTCCTCGTGCACGCTCCGGCCAAGTCTGGCAAGTCCACGTTCGCGGACAGCGGTCCCGTGCCGCGCCTGATCATGGACATCGAGGGCACCGCCTATTGGACGCCTAGCCGCAAGGTCTACTGGGACCCGATGCGCGAACCGGTGCCCTACTACGACGGTTCGTGGGATTCGTGCCTGGCGCTGTGCAAGGACGTGCGGACGATGGAACGGTGCTACCAGATCCTCAACTCCGGCCAGCACCCGTTCAACTCCCTGTCGGTGGACAGCGTGACCGAGATGCAGCAGCGGATCATTGACGAGCGGGTCGGCGTCAAGAAAGTGGAACGCGACGAGTGGGGGCACCTGCTGCGGGTGGTCAGCACCAGCGTGCGGCAGTACCGCGACTTGATCACCCACCCGACGCATCCGCTGTGGTCGGTGTCGTTCGTCGCGGGCACCGCGCCGCGCGAGGGCAAGTGGCGTCCGCTCGTGCAGGGCCAGGTCGGCAACTTCCTGCCCTATTACGTGGACATCCTCGGTTACGTCAACGCCAACCCCGACGAGACCCGCGACCTGTTCATCGGGCCGCAGCTCAACTACGAAACCGGCGAGCGCGTCGGCGGGCGGCTGCCCCCGGTGCTCCGCCTCGGATACCCCGGCAGGGTGCAGGGGTGGACCATCGAGGACATGCTAAGGCAAGTTCTCAGCACACCAGGAGGTAGGCAGCAATGACTACGCCGAACATGGCGCAGGGCTACAACTTCGGAGAGCTGTACGGGATGGCGGACCACTCCACCATCCAGCCGCTGGAGCCGGGCAGCTACGACGCCGTGGTGGAAGAGGCCGAGTTTGGTCGGACCAAGGACGGCACCAAGGGCGCGTGGACGATCAAGTTCCGCGTCACCACGGGCGAGCGGGCCAACTACCCGCTGACCATGACCATGTCCATCAACCCGGTCAAGACCGACGGCACGCCCAACGACAAGGGGCTGGGCATCATGTTCCGCCAGCTCGGCGCGATGGGCATCCCGGTGCCGCCTAACCAGCCGTTTTGGGCGCTGGGCTGGACCGAGCACAACGTGGCCCAGGCCATGGTCGGCAAGCCGGTGCTGCTCAAGGTGATCAGCGACAGCGAGTACGACGGTTCGCCGCGCGCCAAGGTCCGCGACATCAAGGAAGCCCGGCCAGGTGCTCCCACCCAGGTCCAGCAGCAGCAGGCACCGCAACAGCCTGCCGCGCTGCCCGGACAGTGGCAGGGCGGCGGAGGCGGCTACGGCGGCCAGCCTGGCGCAACCGGAGGTCCCGGTTACGGTCAGGCACCAGTTCAGCCGGGCTACGTCCATCAGCCCGGCTACGGTGCCCCTGGCGGCTACGCTGGGGGGCAGCCGCAGACGGCCCCTGGGGCGTGGCAGAACGCGCAGCCGCCTGCCGGGCAGCCTCAGCAGGGCTGGGAACCGCCGCAGGGTGGCCAGGGCGGGTACGCGCCCCAGGGGCAGCCTCAGCAGGGGTACGGCCAGCCGCCGCAGCAGCCGCAGCAGCAGTGGGGCCAGCAGCCGCAGATGCCGCCGGGTTACGGCCAGCCGCAGGCACCGCAGCAGCCGCAGGGCTACCAGAACGCGGTGCCGCCCACCCAGTTCCAGGCCCCGAACGGGCAGCCGCAGCAGCCGCAGCAGCCGCCGAACCAGCAGCCGCAGGGCGCTCCCGAGCTGCCCCCGTGGGCTAGCTGACTTCCGGGGAATAGGGTCCCAGTCCAGAGTGTTGATAGAAGTGATCGGCCCGGTACGGGCAGCCGAAAGTGGAGGATCCGAGGAACCGGGTTGCTTACCCCCTCCGCCGGGCCGGTCATCAGCCCCCTTGACGGGAATGAAATCCAGGCATAGGGTGTTGATAGAAGTGAAGGGCACAACAGCACAGGGAAGGGCAGGACGGTCAGCCACGACCGGCCACCTCGCAAGGGGTCTGGGGAATCCAGGTGGAGAGTCGCTCAAACTCCCGTCCACTAACCTGTAGGACAACCTTCCCTGGCTGTTGTGGGCCTTTCACGGAATGTCAGACCCAAGGGAGAAGATCCAGGACATGAGTGTTCAACTGCAAGCGCGCAACGCCACCCCCGACCGGCTCGTGGAGATCTTGAACGAGCAGAAGGCCCACAAGCTGGACGTGGTGGTGCCCGCGACGCACATGAAGTCAGCCGGTGGCCTGCTGGTCGTCAAGGACAGCGAGGCCGTCCTGTCCGAGGACGGAGTGACCACGGTCAACGGCACCTACCGGCCGACGGACGTGTTTGACGAGGGCATCAGCGAGAAGCTGGGCATCCCCCGCGCCTACGTCCGCAGGCTGCGCGACGAGCGCCCCGACCTGCTCGACACCAACGTCAACGGCTGGCTGCACGGCCGGTCGCGGCGGACGGCGACGGGTACCGAGGTCATCGCTGAGCCCGACTCCCGCGCGTTCCTGCTCCGGCTGTTCCGGGGCGACGACGGCGGCGAGGGCGTGGCCAGGGCCATGCTGAGCGACAAGTACGCATTGTCCATGGACAACCTGGACATGCTGGTGGCGGTCATGACCGGCATCCGCGAGAGCGGGCACCAGCCCCTGGTCCGGGTCAGCGACCTGTCCGAACGCAAGATGCGGGTGTCGTTTGAGTTTCCGTCGGTCACCGCGCTGGCCCCCGGCCTGCTGGACGGGTACAAGAGCCCGTTCGACGGCGGGACCGTGACGCGGGCGGGCGGGTTCGACCAGCTCCGCCAGCAGTACGGCGCGCACCACATCTTCAGCGAGAAGGACGCCCCGGTGGTCTACATGCGGGTGGACTTCTCCAACTCCGAGACCGGCGACGGACGCTACCTGCTGGTGCCGGTCATCGGCATCGCCCGGTGCACCAACGGCTGGGTGGAGCACAAGGAAGGCATCGCCCGGAGGCGCTTCGGGTCCAAGCTGGAGCAGGGCGTCATCAAGATGAAGCCCGACACCGTGCGTGCGGCCGGTGAGCTGGTCGTCAAGGAAACCCGCGACACCATCACCACTTGGCTGAGCAGCGGCTACCTGGAGGGCCTGGTCGCCCGGCGCACCGAGCAGGCGGGCGTCCCGGTCGCCAAGGCGAGCGAGACGGTGCCCGCGATCGTGCAGAGCCTCGGCTTCACCGAGGACGAGCGCAAGGGCGTGCTGGACATGTTCATAGCCAGCGGCCAGATCACGGCGGGCGGCGTCGCCAACGCGGTCACCGCCTACGCTCAGACCGTGGAAGACCCCGACCGCGCCGTCGCCCTGGAAGGCAAGGCGATCGACGCGCTGGAGGCCGCCGCCAGGCTGTAGCGAAGATAGTGAAGGCCCGGCCCTGCCACCCCCGGTGGCCGGGCCTTCACTACATGTAATCGTAGGAAAGTGAGGTGGAAAATGACAGAGCAGATGAAAAACTACCCGGCGATAGGCGGCGAAGCTGGCTACGCTGTGATGGCCAGGCTGGTCACGGCGTTCTACGCCATAAGCCCGCCGATCGACAGCCGCCAGGTGCACCAGTGGTTCCGGCGCGGCACCAAGAACAAGGACGGCGTACCGTTCCCGCGTCCGACGCGCGAGGAAGCCCACCCCCGGCGCGGGCAGACGCGGTACTTTTTCAACGTCCCCGAGGTACTGAACTGGTACGCCGCCGGAGTGCCGGACAAGTACGGCGTCGGCTGGAAGGAACCGGCCGGGAATGAATCAGCACCGTGAGGTGTTGATAGAAGTGAAGGGCTCACCCGAGCCCCGACAGGGAGATGATCATGATGTTCGACCCGACCTACATGGGGGCCGACTGGGCGACGTTCGAGGCCGACGGCGGTTTCGAGGACGTGGCCCTGGTCAAGACGTACGACCCGGCTGAGCGCACCGTGCGCGGCGGCCGGTGCACCTCGTGCGAGCGGGAGGCAGACCAGTTGCTGCCCGCCGGGCTCGGCCAGCGCATCTGCGGGACCTGCTGGGACGCGCAGATGGACCTGCTGGTCACGGCGGTCAACGAGGGTTACGAGGGCACGGTGTTCGGGACCGTGGAAAGCGCGGTGGCGGCATGAAGACCGACGAAGCGGCACGGCTGATCAACCAAGCCACCTGGCGGCCGGGCATGGAAGTCCGCGCCACCGCCGAGTATCCGTTTGACCTGATCGGGGCGATCTTGGTGGAGATCGTGCTCGACACGTTCGACTCCAGCTACCCCGACGCCGACGGCCGGTACCGCGTGCGGCGCAAGATCGCCCCGCAGGGCATGCTGTCGGTGCTGATGCTGGACGAAGAGGGCGTGCTGCACGCGGTCCTCAAGATGGTCGGTCAGGCGCAGGAGCACGAAGACCGCGAGTTTCTGCGGGTCAAGCGGAACGGCCAGTGGGTGGCCCCGTTCCATCCGCACAACGACGACACCGAGGCCGCGTGGGCGGCCCTGGAAGGCAAGAGCAGGGAGAAGATCCGGTGACTTTGATCGTCAGCGGGGACGAGGCCGTGGAATTCCTGGAAGACCACGGCCTGTCCGAAAAAGAAGCGACCGACACCGTGCGTAAGTTGTCGGGCGGCGGGCTGTTCGCGGCCCGGTTCACCGTCCGGGGCTGGGCGCACATCAAGCGGGCGGCCGACGGCCAGAACACCATCCCCGGCAAGTTCGAGATCGACAGCGGTGAGCCGACGGCGGAGATGCTGTACGCCCACACGCTGGACAACCTGTTCACTGGCGAGCACAGCGGCCAGGAGGACGCGCCCACGGGCTGGTTCGCCAAGGTCAAGTGGCCTTGGGACGGCCAGGGCTGGTACCTGGTGACGCACGACGAGCGTGGCACCAGCGCGATCGTGGCCCAGGGCGAGGACCCGGTGAACGCCGTGTACAAGTTCCTGGAGGAAGAGTACGAGAAGTGGGGCGGCGATGACGTGGAGTGACGCCAGGGCCACCTGGCAGCTACTGGGCGAGCACGAGCGGAAGGCCCTGGCGTACCTGGCCACGTACCGAGGACACGTGGTCACTCCGAGTGAGCTGAGTCGCCACCTGGGAACCAGTTGGCAGAAGGCGGCTGTCACGGCCGGTGAGCTGCGCAAACTGGGGCTGGTCACCGTCACGTCGATGCCCAAGCAAACCAACTACCAGATCACCGGCCAGGGCGACGCAGCCGTGGCGGCCGGGAAAGAGGAAGTCATGAGCAAGCCACTGGAGGGCTACATCGTCCCCGACAAGGACGACGAGCCGAACGCGGTCACCTGCGAGAACGGCTGCCCCGACGGGGCGACCGGCGAGCACAAGATCTCCTGCCGCTGGGCGGGCGGCCCGCTGTTCGTGGACGCCGAGCAGGTCAAGGTACTCGGTGAGTGCCAGGCCCGCGACGAAGTGTGCATCCAGTTCACCGCGACCGGCGAGCACCGGCACGTGACCGAGGGCGACGTGAACTGGACCCGCTACCCGGACGTGGAGGTGCAACTTACCGGCCACGACAACAACATCGGCGCGGTTATGGGCACCGTCACCGCCGCCCTGCGGCGGGCAGGGCACAGCGATGCCCAGGCCGGGTTCCGAGCCGACATCTTCGCGGCCGAGAGCTACGACGACGCGCTCCAGCGGGTCATGCAGTGGGTCGATGTCTCATAGCCGGAATGGAACGGGCTCTCCGGGTGTTGATAGAATCAGACGCTCGGAGAGCCCGGCGTCGTGAGGGAGATGGTGATGACCGAACTACCCAAGGAACTACTGGACCTGCTCAAGAGCTATGTGGACGGCCCGAGGATCTGGGACGCCTCGTCTATCTTGCCCAAGGTCTACGTGCTGGAGAACAAGGGCCTGATCGAGCGCGACGGCAACCGGGGCGCGTACCGGCTCACCGACCTGGGGCGCATGGAGCTGGACATCGAGACAGGGACCATAAGCTGGCGCGAGGCCCGCGCCCTGCTGACCGGCGAAGAGGGCGACGGGCTGTACGGGGTCAACGCGGCGCAGCAGATCCTGGAAAGCCTGGCGGCTTTCCCCGAGACCAAGGCGTACTACCGGCTGGAGCACGACGCCGGGTACCTGTACTACGCCGGGCGCGACGCCGACAGCCAGCCACGGTACAAGAGGGAGCCGCCGCTATGAGGCTCGGCTGGTCGATCCCCCTGCCGGGACCGTTCTACCTGGCAGGGACGATCTGGCGGTCGCGGCGGCGACGCCGCAGGACCGTCTACCACGGGACGCTGCCGGGCTGGCAGTGCCCGCACAACCACACCCGGCCGGACACGGCCAACGACTGCGCCGCGAGGGAGGCGAGACGACGTGGAACTGCACGAGGTCGTTAGCTACGGGGTGCCGTGCAATGACGGCACGGCGGACCTGGTGCTGTGGTGCAGCACCTGCGAGAAAGAGCTGGCGACGTTCAGCAACTCCGATGACAACCCGCCGTTCGAGACGCTGGCGCGGATCGTGGCCGAGCACCAGAAGATGACCACCCGCGAGCTGTTCGCGCACAAGGCGGCGGCGTGGGTCCGCAAGAACTACCCCGGCCACGAGCCGGTGCACGGCACGGTGACGTTCGCTACCAACGTGAGCAGCTACGGCGGCGAGCTAGACGCCGACATCGACGTGAGCTGGTCCGAAATGGTCCACCAGAACTACAACGGCGGGTTCGACGACGTGCGGCCCGTGGTCCGCACGCTGGAGACCAAGGCTTACGACTATGACCTGAACGAGTTGATCATCCAGGTCTGGGCCACGGAGGTGCCCGATGCGAACTGAGATCGAGAACATCCCCGAGGGACTGCCGCCGGGCATCTACGACGTGGAATTCGCGCAGTTCACCCAAGACGAGGACGGCGAGCCGGTGGTCCGGCTGCGGTTCAAGCCGCAATCGCCGCCGGAGCCGGAGAAGGCGTACCTACTGGTGGAGGTGGATAAGTCCTACAACCAAGAGAGGTTGCAGCGGTACATTCTCGAAGCCAGCGACGGCGTGCTGGCGATCTACGACCACGGCAAGGGCTGCTGCTGCAAGAACTGCCCGTGGGACGGGAACCACGGGGAATAAACCGTCCCCGGTAGGTGTTGATAGAAGTAGAGGGCACGGGAGGGACCCGGACCCCAGGGAGATGATCATTGATGACCGAGAACAAGGCACCCCGGCCGCTGCACAAGATCGCGGACGAGATCATGCGCAAGTGGCGCAACCCGGCCAACGCGGCGATCCCCTTCATCAACGCCATGACGTACCTGGCGACGATGGACGACCGCCTCGGGCACGAGGACGCGGAGGACATCGTGCTCCGGTTCCTGGACAACGCCAGCGGCTGGCGCGGCGAAGACGCCCGGCGGATCAAGGCCGAGCTGCGGGCGATGCTGCCGAAGAGGACCCGATGACCCGCGAGTCCAACGACGCCAAGGACCGCGAGGCGATCCGCCGGAACCAGGCCCAGCTCCGCCGACAGGAGGCGGAGCGGGCCAGGGCCGAGCGGCAGCGGCAACGGGACGCGCAGCGGCAGCGCGAGGCCGAGGAAAAGCGCCGCGCCGAGGAAGCCAAGCGCATCAAGGCGGACACGAGCAAGGGGAACGTGAGGTGGAAGCGATGATCACCGCCGACACGATCGCCGTCTTGACCGAGATCCGCAACGAAGTGATCCAGGCCGCCGCCAACGGCGACCTGGACATGGCCCGCTACCGCGAGGTGGTGGCGGCCTTGAACACCGCGAAAACCCAGCTAGCGGAGGTAGTAGCAGCATGAGCCACGTGAACGAGGACGGACGCCTGGTCAACGACCGGGGCATGGCCACCGACGAGTCTCTGGACACCCGGCCGGTCACCCGGACGCTGAAGCAGGAGCCGGACGTGAGCGAGATTCGCGCCAGGCTGATCGCGGAAGGCGTACCAGAGTCGATCCTGGATGACGTGATCGCCCACGACGGCAAGGTGTGGGACACCGCCCAGATGCAGGAGGACTTCACGGCGGTGGGGTTCGCCGCCCCGTTCGTGGTGGTCACCCGCAAGTCCGACGGGGTGACCGGGACGCTGATGTTCACCAACAACCCCCGTCGCTACTACGCCTTCCAGGAGGACAAGTGAGCCAAGCCGACAAGATCGCCTACCAGCAACCCCTCGGGCCGAACCTCCAGATAGAGGTGGACGACACCGGCAACATCCGGGTGGCGGTGCGGGTCACCAGCTCGGACGGTGCCCGCACTGACACCGACGGGTGGACGCGCTCGGACGTGAGCAGCGTTCAGTCGGCGGACGAGGCCCTGGGCGACGCGCAGCGCTTCGCCGCCGCCGTCTTCCCGCCCCACAAGCGCCCGGCGCTGATGCCGGTCTACACCTGGCAGGAGCGCCGCGACGCCTACCTGGCGCTCAGGACCGCCGGGAAGCTGGGCTTCCAGAAGGACGGGCTGGCCAGGGACGTGGACCTGTTCCTGGACGAATACAAGAACGCGGAGAAGCTGGCCGACGAGGGCCACCGCGAGCACATGAGCATGGACAAGTACGTACAAGAATACGAAAGATGGTGGTAACCGTGAGGGTACGGTACCTGGTGTCATACGGCGCGGCGTCGGCGGCTTACGTCGCGCTGGGTTTTGTCTTCCGGCCCGGCTGGGCGATGTTCGTCTGCGCGGGCGTGTTCGCCGCCATCGGGCTGGCCCGCGCCAGGCGCGACGTGCCCGCCAAAGGCAAGCACGCCAAGTGCGAACACGGCGGCGAGCCTACGGACCCTCAGCCGGGTCAGGACGCGGCGGCGGAGCGGTAACCGGCAGGCAGCCGGTCAGCGGGTCAGCGCCAGGAGGCAGCTCCTGGGGCTGGCCCGTTTCTTGCTGTTGCTCGATGTTCCGTCGCGTCACCGGGTCCAGCGACCACAGCCCGCGCGGGTCCAGCAGATCGAGCACGTGGGAGACCGACACCATCGCACCGTGGCCCGCCTGGGCGTAGTAGCCCTGGAGCATGGCGCGAACGCGGATTATCGTTTCGTGGTCCTGCTCGGCCTGGTCGGCGGTCTTGTCGCGTACGAATTTCATGGCGTGTCGAATCCCACCCAGCTTGTCCAGGTGCCGCCCGACACCCGCCAGCGGTAGCGGGTCGCGGGCTTCAACGTCATCGAGTACGCCTGGCCGGTGACGCTGTTCGTGTCCACGGTCAGCACCCAGCCGAAGCCCGGCTTCCACCATTCGAGCTGGAAACTGAACTTAGTGACGCCGGGCACCGGACCCCAGGTGAACGACACCACCGACCCGGCCGACTTCAGATCCTGCCGCAGTTCGGAGGGCGGCGGGGCGGGAGCCGTCGGCGTCGGGACCGGGGCGGCGGTGTCCTTAACGAACGCCAGGGAGGCCAGCTCGTCCGCCGTGCCGTGGAAGACCGAGCAGTCGGCGTTGCCGACGCCGGGCACCGTGAAATTGCCGGTGAACTGCCACAGGGTGTGCGGGCTGGTCGGCTCGGTTTGCTGGTAGGCGGCCAGCCATTCGACCGGGAGCGCGCCGTTGTCCGCCCCGAAGTTGAGGCCCGAGTACGTCCACAGGTAGCGGGCCGGGTACCAGTTGATCATGCGGTTGTACCAGGCGGTCAGCATCGCGTGCTGGCCTTCCTCAAAGTCCGCGATCAGCACCTCGTGCGGCTGGAACGGGCCGACCAGGTCGTGCAGGGCGTCCGCCTGGGCGGTGCCGTCCTGCCCGGCCACCAGGTACTGGTAGATGCCCAGGAACTTAGCTCCGCCGTCGTGCAGCGCCTTGCGTCGTGCGCCGCCGTACCAGGCGTGGTCGTCGTGGGCGTCGCCATAGGCGGCGCGGATCACGATCGCGGGCGACCATTTCAGGTACACCGCGTCGGAGATGTCCGGCTGGAATTCACTGATATCGGCCAGCAAGGTGTAGGTGCCGGTGAAGACGGGCGCGGTCAGCAGCTCTGCCAGTGCCGCGCGCATCCCTGGTCCGCTGGCCGCGCTGGTGCCCGCGCGGAAGGGCGTGACGGTCATGTGCTCCCCATTCAGTACACGGGCAGGACCCCGACGAACAACACGGGCGATTCCGGGGACCCGGTTATCTTGGACCATACGTCGTAATTCCCTGCTATGAGGGTAACTGTCCCCCCTGGCCCGATCAGGCACTGCGCGATGTACTTGCCACGGGCGAAGCTGCCCGGTACCCACGACCCGGTGAACCAGGTGACCGGCTGGGCGGGCGCGGCCAGGTCCCCGCTGGAGACCGGGAAGGCGAACTGGACATCCTCGCCGGTCGGGTCGGCAACCGTCTCCCATGGTGTTCGCTGACCCCACAGCACGTTGACGTACTCCAGCGACAGTGCCGAGACCGGGTTAAACGTAGCCATGAGCGCTCCAAGACGGGAGGGCCGGGACCGCTGCCCAGCCGGAGGGACCAGGGACCGCGAGCAAGGCAGAAGGCACCGGCAGCACGGACCATACACTGCCGACCGCTCCCACCGGGGCCGCGCTCAGGTGTCCGCTGCCGGTCAGCCCCGCGCTGGCGAACACGGTCGCGGCGGTGCTGGCCGCCAGCGTGCCCGCTCCGGCGAAGACGGCGGCACCGGGAACGGTCACCGCGCTTGCCGCGCTCAGCGTACCGAGTCCGGTCAGGGCAACGGCTCCGGGCACGATCGGCGTACCCGCCGCACCCAGCGTGCCGAGCCCGGCCAAGGCGGAGAAGCCGGTCATCAGCGGCTGGGTGGACGCGCCGAACGCGCCCGTTCCCGCCAGGACGGCGGCACCGGGCACGAGCACGGTGGTCACCGCGCCGAAGACGCCGAGCCCGGCCAGGGCAACGACACCGGGTACGGTCACGGCACCGGCCGGAGCGAGCGCGCCAGCCCCGGCCAGGGCGGCGGCCCCGTGCGCCAGGGACTGCGCGGATCCGCCGAGGATGCCGGACCCGGCGAGCGCCGCGCCGTAGCTGCCGATCGCCGTTCCCGCCGCCGCCAGCATGCCCTGCCCGGACCAGCCGCTCGCCCCGGCCAGTGCGCCGGAGGCCGCCAGCAGCCCCTGGCCGTCCATCGCCGCCGCGCCGGGGACGGTGACCGACCCCGATCCGCTGAACGACCCCGCGCCGGACATCGACGACGACCCGGCCACGGCGGCGGACACTTCCTGGGCCAGCACCATGACTCCGGCCTGCTCGCCGCTGTCGCCCCAGACCGGGGTGTAGGCGGCCGACACGCTCAGGCAGTAGCCGGTGGCGTTGCCGTGGGCGTCGGTCTCGTAGACGAAACCGGGGGTGTGCGTGCCGGGCACCACCGCCGACCCGCTGTCCTCGCAGTAACCGAAGTACAGTTCACCAGTTCCGGTCGGGGTGAGCGTGGCCCAGCTAGAGTTGCTGGCGCTGGTGTCCACGTGGCCCTGGGCGTCCAAGGCGATGTTCCCGACCGACGAGTTGAATTCGTTGGCGTTCATCCGCACGTGGTTGGCGTTGGCGGCCAGCGTGACCGTCACGGTGGCGGTGCCGGGGGTGACCACCGTGCCCACCCAGATGTTGCCGAAGCCGCCCGCGCCGCCGAACAAGGTGGACAAGGTGAACGTGCTGCTGAGCTGGGTCCAGGTGCAGCCGCCGCCGGAGACGTTGGTCGCCGCCGGAGGGTCGCTCACGACCGACAGGAACACGAAGTTCTTGCCGGACCCCGCCGCGTGGGTGGTCAGCGACAAGGTGGTGGTCGCGGTGCCGGGTGTCGTCTCCGATTGCGTGAGAGAACCGACGGCGGTGAATGTCACCGGCTACCCTCTCCTCCCTGGGCACGCCCGCCGGGCGCGGCGCTTACCAGGCCGAGGGATTGGCGGAGATCGAGCCCGCCGCGAACTGCACCGTGTCGCCGTTGACCACGCCCGTGATGTTGCTGGTCGTGGTGCCCTGAAGGTAGCGGTTGGGCGTGTTGTCCCAGATCTCGATGCCGACCACGGTGGTCCAGGTGGACCCGGCCGACCAGCTCACCGAGTTGGAGTTGGTGACCGCCGACGGGGAAGCCGAACTGAACGTGCCGAAGGTCGGGGACGACGCGCCGAGCGACGAGCCGGTCGCCGTGTAGCCGGTGGCTCCGGTCAGCTCGGTGCCGTTGGAGCCCGCGACGTTGCCGTTGCCCGCGCCCATCGCCGTCATCAGCCGCAGCTTGAACGGGTAGCCAGGGGCGCTCGGTGCCGAGCCGCCCGCGAACCAGAAGTTGAACACCGCCGCGATGCGCCCGGTGTCGGTCATGTACGTCATCAGTTCATCCCTGGCACTTGACCGGCGATGCCGGGAACGAGCTGCACGCCCGCCACGCCGAAGTGGATGATGGGGCGGCAGACCCCGCAGTTGTCCGGGCGCACCGGCTGGGTGGGCGGGTTCCAGCACGGCTGGCCGGGGTGGTTGTCCGGCGAGCACGTGCGCGCCGTCTCGGCGTGGTGGTGGTCGGTGGCGCAGCAGGTGCACCAGGTCACTGAGTGCGGGTCTGTCCCTGGCGGCAGATCAGCCACCGACAGGCACTGCTTGCACATGTACTGCATAGGTGACTGCCTCCGTTTCCTTTCTCATTATGCCTATGAACTGGCTGCCTGGATGGGTGTCATTATGGTGTTTTGCAGCGAGAGCAGACCAGTCAGGCTTTGGTTGACACTCTGGTAGGGAGTTGCGGTGAACGTCTGGGCGAAATCGTCCCATTCGTAGGCACCCGTGATGAAGGTGATCGGGAACTGCGGGATGACCTCGCCGCCATAGCCGTAGTCAGTCAGGATCAGGCGCATCATTGTGCCTGCCTGGTCGGTGCCTGGGTCGATGGGTGCGCCGCCAGCGTTCAGAAGCTGTCCGTAGCTGCCGGTGAACGGCCCGGCGAAAGACGCCCGCTGGTAGATCTGGAGCACGTAGTTGCC
>Ga0206351_10512829_pt1 | contig 15076 bp, 28 predicted proteins | sample DielMetaTC5pm1_FD_146431 | JGI IMG/M metagenome (GOLD analysis project Ga0206351, IMG submission 146431) | Corn rhizosphere microbial communities from Kellogg Biological Station, Michigan, USA - Diel MetaT C5pm-1 (Metagenome Metatranscriptome)... | ecosystem: Host-associated > Plants > Roots >...
CTTTTAAAGAACTTTATGCAATTACCCTGCAGCTGTTTCTTCAGTTGAAGCAGCATCAGCAGCCGGAGTTTCAGTAGCAGGTGCCTCTGCAGCAGGAGCTGTTTCAGCTTTTTTCCCTTTACCAGAACCACTACGACGACGAGTTGCTTTTTTCTCAGTAGCAGCAGGAGCTTCTTTAGTATAAGTAGTATTATAGTCAACAAGCTCAATTAATGCCATCTCTGCATTATCACCCGCACGATTAGGTAATTTGATAATACGAGTATAACCACCGGGACGATTAGCTACTTTCTCAGCAATGTCGCGAAATAATTCAGCAACAACTTCTTTATTCTGAAGATAGCTGAATACTGTACGACGAGAGTGAGTTGTATCGTTCTTAGCTTTAGTGATTAAAGGCTCAACATAAGTACGCAAAGCTTTAGCTTTAGCTAATGTTGTAGTAATACGCTTGTGTTCGATAAGCGAAGAGGCCATATTTGCCAACATTGCCTTTCTGTGGCTGTCAGTACGACCTAAGTGATTAACTTTTTTTCCGTGTCTCATTTTGTTTTATTTTACATGCTCATACCGTCTCTTTCGAGGGAATTACGAACATGTCGCTTATAATTATCTCTTCTCAGAGAGCTTATGCATCTTCTTACCTTTAAGTAAGGGATTTAATGCTTATTATTCTTCGTCTAATTTATATTTAGACAGGTTCATACCAAAAGATAAACCTTTTGATTTAACCAGGTCCTGGATCTCTGTCAATGACTTCTTACCGAAGTTTCTGAATTTTAACATGTCAGCAACATCGTAAGAAACCAAATCAGCTAAAGTACGAATATCAGCAGCCTTTAAGCAGTTTAACGCACGTACAGAAAGATCTAAATCAACTAGTTCAGTTTTAAGGATCTTACGCATATGTAAAATTTCCTCATCAACTTCTTTAGTTTCTTCCTTAGCCTGAGCCTCTAACATAATATTCTCATCAGAGAATAATAAGAAGTGGTGGATAAGTATTTTAGCTGCTTCTTTTAAAGCATCTTCAGGATGAATTGAACCATCTGTTGAAATATCAAGAACTAACTTTTCATAATCAGTTTTTTGTTCAACACGATAGTTTTCAATTGTATACTTAACGTTCTTAATAGGTGTGTAGATTGAATCAATAGCAATCACACCTACCGGAGCATCAGCATTCTTATTTTCTTCAGCAGCAATGTAACCACGGCCTTTATTAACTGTTAACTCTACTTCTAAAGTAACAGAAGACTCCATGTTACATAGCACAAGATCAGGATTCAATACAGTAAAGTTATTAGAGAATTTTGTAATATCTCCTGCTTTAAACTGCTCCTGACCGTTAATTATTACGAATATTTTTTCTGTATCACCAGATTCGCCTGTTTTTTTGAAACGAACTTGTTTCAAATTCAAAATGATCTCAGTTACATCTTCAGCTACCCCTTTGATAGTAGAAAACTCATGAGAAACACCTGAAATACGAACCGAAGTAATTGCAAAGCCTTCTAATGAAGACAATAAAATACGACGTAAAGCATTACCGATCGTAACACCGAAACCTGGTTCTAACGGACGGAATTCAAACGTACCGTCGAAATCCGTAGATTTCTGCATGATAACTTTATCAGGCTTTTGGAATGCTAATATTGCCATTTATTTTCAGTTAATGTTTTTAAACTGTAATAGCTGCCCCGACAGGGGCAGCTTAACTATGTTATTTAGAGTACAACTCGACGATAAGGTTTTCCTTGATATTTTCAGGAATCTCATCGCGGTTAGGATAGCTTAGGAATTTACCAGTTAAACTGTTAGAGTCCCATTCTAACCAAGTATGTTTGTTTACTCTTCTTCCGGCAACAGAATTAGTAACAGTTTCAAGAGTTTTAGAACGCTCTCTAACCGCAACTACATCACCTGCACGAAGAGAGTAAGATGGAATATTTACAACCTCACCATTTACAGTAATGTGTTTATGACCTACTAATTGGCGAGCAGCAGAACGAGTAGGAGCAATTCCTAAACGATACACTGTATTATCTAAACGAGCTTCTAATAATTTTAAAAGGTTCTCACCAGTGATACCTTCCTTAGAAGAAGCAGTATGGAATAAGTTTTCGAACTGACGCTCTAAAACTCCATAAGTATATTTAACTTTTTGTTTTTCCTGAAGCTGGATAGCGTACTCAGATTGTTTTCCACGACGCTTTGAAGCACCGTGCATGCCCGGAGGGTAGTTTTTTCTTTCTAAAGCCTTATCAGGACCGAAAATTGGTTCTCTGAACTTACGGGCGATTTTGCTTTTTGGGCCAGTATATCTTGCCATTTTTTGTTCGTTTAAAGTATCAGGTAGCCTGTAGCTACCGAATCTTATCTTTAATTACTTAATTTCTTTTTGTCGACCTGCAACATTTAGCTGTAAGTCAAAAGCTATGAGCTATAAGCGAATAGCTATTATACTCTCCTTCTTTTTGGAGGGCGGCAACCGTTATGCGGAAGCGGAGTGATATCCTTAATAGTTGTTACTTCGATACCAGCAGTTTGAAGGGTACGGATTGCCGACTCACGTCCTGCACCAGGACCTTTAACAAATACTTCTACTTTACGTAGTCCTAAATCATAAGCAACTTTACCACAGTCAGAAGCTGCTTGTGAAGCTGCATAAGGAGTATTTTTCTTAGATCCTTTGAAACCCATTTTACCCGCAGAAGACCAGCTGATTGCTTGTCCCTGACTGTTAGTAAGAGTAACAATGATATTATTAAAAGTAGCGTTAATATGTGCCTGACCAACCGGCTCAACAATAACTATACGCTTCTTGGTTACTTTTTTAGTCTTAGCCATTACTTATTCTTATTTAGTAGCCTTTTTCTTGTTAGCAACTGTTTTACGTTTTCCTTTACGTGTACGTGAATTGTTTTTAGTTCTTTGTCCACGCACTGGCAAACCTTTACGGTGACGTAATCCACGGTAACATCCGATATCCATTAAACGCTTGATGTTTAACTGAATTTCTGAACGTAAAGAACCTTCAACCTTGATCTCATCATTGATGATACCACGGATTGATGCTAACTGATCATCGGTCCATTCTTGTACTTTTACATTACGGTCAATACCAGCCTGATCTAAGATCCTTTGAGCTGTTGCTCTGCCAATACCGAAGATGTAAGTAAGTCCGATCTCTCCTCTTTTGTTTCTTGGTAAATCAATACCTGCTATCCTAGCCATATTTTATTTAAATGATTGAATGACTGAATTCATGAATGTTCCGATCTGGTGATATCTTTCCAAACAATCCTTCAATAATTAATTTTTATCCCTGGCGTTGTTTGTACTTAGGGTTCTTTTTGTTGATAACATAAAGCTTTCCCTTACGACGGATAATTTTGCAATCCGCACTACGCTTTTTAATTGATGCTCTAACTTTCATCTTATTTATATCTATAAGTTATTCTGCCTTTTGTTAAATCGTAGGGAGACATTTCTAATTTAACCTTATCTCCAGGTAAAATTTTAATATAGTGCATACGCATCTTACCTGAAATATGTGCAATAATTTCGTGTCCGTTTTCTAACTCAACACGAAACATCGCATTAGATAATGCTTCCTTAATGATTCCGTCTTGCTCAATAGAGGCTTGTTTAGCCATATTTTATTGATTTCTATTTAATTACACCCGTTAAATCGGGGACGCAAAATTAAACAAAAAAAATTTAAAAAATAATTTTTTTTATCTTAAAACTTCTTCTATATACTCAAAGGTTGATAATATGTCTGCCTGCCCTTTACGAATAGCTACAGTATGTTCAAAATGTGCAGAAGGCTTTGCATCTTTTGTGCTAACGGTCCAGCCGTCTTTCCAAAATTTAATAGCGGCCTTCCCTCCATTTATCATAGGCTCAATAGCCAATACCATACCCTCTTCCAGCTTCATACCAGATCCACGTTTACCATAGTTAGGAACCTCAGGCTTTTCATGAAGCTTAAATCCAACTCCATGCCCAACAAGCTCCTTCACTACACCATAACCATGTTTCTCGGCATGCTCCTGAACGGCAAAACTTATATCGCCAACTCTTAAACCAGAAATAGCTTTCTCAATGCCTTTTGTAAGACATTCTTTTGTAACTTCTAATAATCTCCTTGTTTCTTCAGCAATCTCACCAACTGCGAAGGTATAAGCAGAATCACCAAAAAATTTATTGAGTATTACACCGCAATCAACAGATACGATATCTCCCTCCTTTAAAACATATTCTCCGGGAAAGCCATGAACGACCTGATCATTAGGAGAAATACAAAGAGAATAAGGGAAGCCGTTATAGTTTAAGAAGGCGGGAACTCCGCCATTATCACGAATATAAGTTTCAGCTAACTTATTAAGCTCCATAGTTTTGATCCCTGGCTTAATCACTTTAGCTACTTCTGCCAAAGTTTTAGAAACTAATAAGGAACTGGCCCTTATTAGTTCTATTTCTTCTGAAGTCTTATATAAAACCTTAGGCATATTAAATGGTAGACCCAGTCGCTCCAGTACCGGAAGTAATTGGAGTACGTCCTTTAAGTCTTCCCGTTTTCATTAAACCATCATAGTGACGCATTAACAAGTGACTCTCAATTTGCTGAAGAGTATCAAGTACAACACCCACTAAAATCAACAATGAAGTTCCGCCATAAAAATGTGCAAACTGACTATTGATTCCTAAAATGTTAGCGATTGATGGTAAAATAGCAATTATAGCAAGGAAAACAGCACCAGGCAACGTGATCTTTGAAATTACTGCATCAATATAATCACCAGTTGTAGCACCAGGCTTAACACCCGGGATAAAACCGCCGTTCTTCTTCATATCATCTGACATCTGAACCGGATTAACCGTGATAGCAGTGTAAAAGAACGTAAAAGCGATAATTAGTACAGCAAATGTAACGTTATACGCTACTGAAGTATAATTGCTTAAAGAAGTTAAAAAAGAGCCTTGCGCTTTAGGAAAAAACTGACCAATAGTAGCAGGGATGAACATGATTGCCTGAGCAAAAATGATAGGCATAACACCTGCAGCATTAACCTTTAAAGGAATGTACTGGCGCACTCCACCGTACTGCTTATTTCCTACGATCTTTTTAGCATACTGCACCGGGATCTTCCTGACGCCCTGAACAATAAGGATAGTAAATATCACAATAAAAAATAAAGCAATAAGCTCTACAATGAATGCAATAATACCACCATTACCAATTCTAGCCTGGAACTCAGAGATGATACCTGCTGGTAACTGGGCAATAATACCAACCATAATTACCAGTGAAACCCCGTTACCAATTCCTTTATCAGTAATTTTTTCACCAAGCCACATTACAAATAATGTACCTGCTGTAAGAATCACCATAGTTGAAATGGTAAGCCATGGCTCTGCTAATATCTTTGCTTCAGCTGGTATCTGCGTACGTGCATAAGCCGCTGCCTGAACAAATGTGATAATAACCGTAAGGTATCTGGTAATCTGATTTAATTTTTTCCTTCCGCTCTCACCTTCTTTCTGCATCTTCTGGAAATACGGAATAGCAATACCCAATAACTGCACTACGATAGACGCAGATATATAAGGCATTACTCCTAATGCAAATATAGATGCACGGGAGAACGATCCCCCAGCAAACATGTTTAATAATCCCAGGATACCTGCTTTTTGCTGATTTTGCAAAGCAACAGGGTTAACACCAGGTAAAACAATAAATGATCCTATACGGTAAATTAAAAGAAATAAGAGTGTGTTCAAAATACGCACTCTTAAATCCTCTATCTTCCAGATATTTGAAAGAGTAGTGAAAAGCTTCTTCATTAATTAATTACAATTTAACGATTGCACCACCAGCTGATTCAATTGCTTTTTGAGCAGTTGCTGTAAAAGCATGAGCGGTAACATCTAATTTAGCTTTTAACTCGCCTCTTCCAAGAATTTTAACTAAATCGTTTTTAGAGATTAGTCCGTGTTCTTTAAGAGTATCAAAGTTAATTGCAGATAAATTGAATTTTTCAGCTAAACCTTGTAGTACGTCAAGATTAATACCTACGTATTCAACGCGGTTAATATTCTTGAAACCAACTTTTGGTAAGCGACGTTGTAAAGGCATTTGTCCACCTTCGAAACCAACTTTAGTTGAAGTTCCTGAACGAGAACCAGCTCCTTTGTGTCCACGCGTTGAAGTACCGCCACGACCAGAACCAGTACCACGACCAATGCGCTTTCTATTTTTAGTTGAACCTGTTGCAGGTTTTAAATTACTTAAGTTCATGATTAAATACTTTCTACTGCTACTAAATGATTTACTGCTCTTACCATCCCGATAATAGCCGGGGTAGCCTCAACTTCAACAGACTTGTTGATTTTACCTAAACCTAAAGCCTGGATAGTTCTCTTCTGGCGTTCGCTTCTGTCGATAACGCTTTTGATTTGAGTTACTTTGATCTTCGCCATGGTATTATCCGTTAAAAACTTTATTAAGATCAACACCGCGATGCTGAGCTACAGTGAAAGCATCACGCATTTGTGAAAGCGCAGAAACTGTTGCTTTAACAACGTTGTGAGGGTTAGATGAACCTTTTGATTTAGCCAATACGTTATGTACACCGGCACTCTCCAATACAGCACGCATCGCACCACCTGCGATAACTCCTGTACCATTTGCAGCTGGTTTGATAAACACAAAACCGCCTGAAAATTTACCGTATTGTTCGTGAGGAACTGTTCCGTTAATTACAGGAACCTTAACAAGGTTCTTTTTGGCATCATCGATACCTTTTGCGATAGCTTCAGTTACCTCTTTTGCTTTTCCAAGACCGTAACCTACTACTCCGTTCTCATCGCCTACAACAACGATAGCAGAGAAAGAGAAAGTACGACCTCCTTTAGTAACTTTAGCTACACGCTGGATGCTAACTAAGCGATCTTTTAATTCAATCTCGCTTGATTTTACTCTTTTAATATTTATTGTTGACATCTTCTTTTTGTTGGGATATACTCCGATTACTCATCGGTGTAATCTGTGTTTTAGAAATTAAGACCGCCTTCGCGAGCTCCTTCAGCTAATGATTTAATACGTCCATGGTATAAGTAACCATTTCTGTCAAATACAACGCTATTGATTCCTGCTGCAACTGCTTTTTCAGCTACTAATTTTCCTACAGCTTTAGACTGGTCAGATTTAGTTCCTGATGCACTGAAATCTTTGCTTAATGAAGAAGCAGCAACTAGGGTTTTACCGGTAGTATCATCAATGATTTGAGCGTAAATTCCTTTATTACTTCTGTAAACAGATAAACGTGGACGCTCTGCAGAACCGGTTAATCTTTTTCTGATTCCTTTTTTAATTCGCTCTCTGCGAGATAATTTTATTCCTGCCATGATGATTATTTTTTAGATGCCGATTTACCAGCTTTTCTTCTTAACACTTCACCAACAAACTTGATACCTTTACCTTTATATGGCTCTGGTGCACGTAAAGAACGGATCTTTGCAGCAACCTGACCTAATAATTGTTTGTCGATACTTTCTAAAATGATAGTTGGGTTTTTACCTTTCTCTGCAGTTGTAGCTACCTTAATTTCTTTTGGTAACTCAAATACATAGTGGTGAGAATAACCTAATACAAGGTCTAAAGTATTACCAGTGTTTGTTGCACGGTAACCTACACCTACTAATTCCTGCTCTACTTTGTACCCTTCAGTTACGCCTTTAACCATGTTAAAGATTAAAGCACGGTATAAACCATGTAATGCCTTATGACGCTTTTGTTCTGACGGACGTTGAACTAAAACATTTCCATCTTCCTGAGCGATTGTAATATCTGAATCAACTAACTGAGTTAATTCTCCTTTTGGACCTTTAACAGTAACCAGGTTCTGTTCAGAAACCGTAACTGTAACTCCAGCCGGGATTGCAATTGGTGCTTTTCCTATTCTTGACATCGTTTAATCCTCCGATTAATAAACGTAACATAAAACTTCGCCACCGATGTTCAAGTTTCTAGCTTCTTTGTCAGTCATTACACCTTTAGAAGTAGAAAGGATAGCGATACCTAAACCATTTAAAACACGTGGCATTTTATCAACACCTGCATACTTTCTCAAACCAGGCTTACTCACACGTGTAATGGTGCGAATAGCAGGAACTTTTGTTATCGGATGATATTTCAAAGCAATTTTAATTGTTCCCTGAACATTTGAATCTTCAAACTTGTAGTTCGCGATGTAACCTTTGTCAAAAAGAACTTTTGTGATTTCCTTTTTGAGGTTTGATGCAGGAATTTCGACAACCCTATGGTTGGCCTTGATGGCATTCCTTACTCTTGTAAGATAATCTGCTATTGGATCTGTATTCATTATACTAGTTTTTGATGACGGTTTCCTTCCCTGTCGCAGGGACGACCTTTCATCTGTTAAAATTTTAAAATGGAATGCAAAGGTACAAAAAAAATCAAAAGTCAAAATTCAAAAGTAAAAACCTCTACAGCTCTACTTTTGAATTACAATTTTGACTTTTGACCTAATCTTTTACCAGCTTGCTTTCTTAACTCCCGGGATTTTTCCAGCAAGAGCCATTTCACGGAAAGTTACACGTGAAATACCAAACTGACGCATATATCCGCGAGGACGACCAGTAAGTTTGCAACGATTATGCAAACGTACAGGAGAAGCATTTTTAGGTAATTTATCTAAAGCTTCAAAGTCACCAGCTTCTTTAAGAGCAGCTCTTTTCTCAGCGTACTTGGCAACTAATTTCGCACGTTTGATTTCACGTGCTTTTACACCTTCTTTAGCCATTATTTACTGTTTGATTTTTAAATGGTAATCCGAATTGCTTCAATAACTCAAGTGCTTCAACATCATTCGTTGCAGAAGTTACAAAGGTGATATCCATACCCTGAATCTTGTTGATCTTGTCGATATTGATCTCAGGGAAAATGATCTGCTCAGAGATACCTAATGTATAGTTTCCGTTTCCGTCAAAACCTTTATCATTGATACCTTTGAAGTCACGGATACGAGGTAAAGCAACTGCAATTAAACGATCAAGGAACTCATACATTTTATTGTCACGTAAAGTTACACGAACACCGATTGGCATTCCTTTACGTAATTTAAAGTTAGAGATATCCTTTTTTGATTTTGAAGATACTGCCTGCTGACCAGTAATTGTCGTCAGTTCATTGATAGCACTTTCAATTTGTTTTTTATCAGAAGTTGCAGAACCAACACCCTGGTTGATAGCAATCTTTTCCAATTTTGGAACCTGCATAACACTCTTATACTGGAATTTATCCTTAAGAGCAGTGCGGATCTCTTCTTTATATTTCGATTTTAATCTTGGTACGTAAGCCATTACTTAATTTCCTCCCCAGATTTTTTTGCTACGCGAACTAATTTACCTTCGCTGTTTAATTTTCTTCCAACGCGAGTTGGTTTTCCTGTTTTAGGATCAACAACTGCTAAATTAGAAATATGGATAGGCGCCTCTTTCTTAATGATACCACCGTTAGGATTAGCAGCATTAGGCTTAGTATGACGAGATACAAGATTTGCACCTTCTACAACAGCCCTGTTAGCACTAACAAGAACTTCTATAACCTTACCTTGTTTTCCTTTAGAATCACCTGCAATTACTTGCACAAGGTCACCTTTACGGATTTTAAGTTTGGTTTGTGTATTTTTAATATTTCCCATTTTACAATACCTCCGGTGCTAATGATACAATTTTCATGAATTGTTTTTCACGCAACTCACGAGCTACCGGGCCAAAGATACGGGTTCCACGTGGCTCGTCCTGGTTATTTAACAATACGGCTGCGTTGTCGTCAAAGCGGATATAAGATCCGTCTTTACGTCTTACTTCTTTCTTAGTTCTAACAACTACTGCTTTAGAAACAGTGCCTTTTTTAACGTTACCAGAAGGGATTGCACTTTTTACAGTAACAACAACTTTGTCACCTAAAGAAGCATATCTTTTTGCAGTACCGCCAAGGACACGGATCACTAAAACTTCTTTAGCTCCGCTGTTGTCAGCAACATTCAGTCTTGATTCCTGTTGTACCATGTTACTTAGCCCTTTCTAAAATTTCAACTAATCTCCAGTTCTTAGTTTTACTCAGCGGACGAGTTTCCATAATTAACACTGTATCACCGATACCACAAGTGTTAGCTTCGTCATGAGCCATAAATTTGGTAGTTTTCTTTACGAACTTACCGTAGATTGGGTGTTTTACTTTCCTTTCTACTGCAACCACGATAGATTTTTCCATCTTGTTGCTTACTACCAGCCCGATACGGGTTTTTCTTAATCGTCTTTCCATGTCGACTTTACTATTATTCAGTTTCAGAAGCGGACTGTAACTCAGCAGCAGAAGCCACTTTGCGCTTAGTCAATTCTGTGTTTAAACGAGCAATATCTTTTCTGATGTTCGCGATGCGGGAAGGATTTTCGATTGCAGAAACTGCATGAGCAAATTTTAATTTAGTTAAACTTGCTTTTTCTTCGTTAATCCTTGCAACGATCTCTTCTGTTGATAGCTCTAAAATTTCTGACTGTTTCATCTTTAATTCTTGTTCTATGTTGCAGGTTGTACGTTGTAAGTAAGGGATACTTAAACTTACAACTCACAACTCAAAACCTTTATTATGCTTCTACGTAATCTCTACGTACTATGAATTTTGTTTGAACCGGTAATTTCTGAGCGGCTAAACGTAATGCTTCTTTAGCTACTTCTAAAGGCACACCTTCTGCTTCAAAAATCATTCTTCCCGGGCGTACAACTGCCACCCAATATTCAGGAGCTCCCTTACCTTTACCCATACGTACCTCTGCAGGCTTTTTAGTAACAGGTTTGTCAGGGAATATACGAATCCACACTTGACCTTCACGTTTCATGTAACGTGTAACAGCGATACGTGCAGCTTCAATCTGGCGACTTGTAATCCACGCTGGTTCAAGAGATTTAATACCGAAAGATCCAAAAGAAAGCTCTGCACCACGAGTGGCAAGACCTTTCATCTTTCCTTTCTGCATCTTTCTGAACTTCGTTCTTTTTGGCTGTAACATTTTAGTATCTTTTTATATCGTAAAACGACTTTAAAAATTCAATTATTTCTTTCCTCTGAAACCACCGCCAGCGTTTCCGCCACGATTCTGGCCTCCACGGTTCTGACCACCTTGTCCGCCACGGTTACCACCACGGTTTCCTCCACGATCATTACCACCTCTTCTGTCTCCACCTCTTCTGTCGTTACCACCTCTTTCGTTACCTCCGAAAGATGCAGCACCTTCGCCTCTGCCTCTTGTATTAGAAGTTTGGCCTATGTTTGGAGAAAGATCACGTTTTCCGTAAACCTCGCCTTTGCAGATCCACACTTTAACTCCGATTTTACCGTAAGTTGTTAATGCTTCACCTAATGCATAGTCGATATCTGCACGGAATGTATGAAGAGGAATTCTTCCTTCTTTGTATTGTTCAGTACGTGCCATCTCAGCTCCGCCTAAACGACCTGAGCACATTACTTTGATCCCTTCAGCACCCATACGGATAGTTGAAGCGATTGCAGTTTTCATAGCACGACGGAAAGAAATACGAGCTTCTAATTGTTTTGCAACACTTTCAGCTACTAACTGTGCATCTAATTCAGGACGTTTGATCTCGAAGATGTTAATTTGAACATCCTTTTTAGTAAGTTTCTTTAACTCTTCTTTGATCTTATCTACTTCCTGACCGCCTTTACCGATAACAATACCCGGACGTGCAGTGTGAATAGTTACAGTGATACGTTTAAGAGTACGCTCGATAACTAATTTAGCGATACCGCCTTTAGAGATACGTACTGATAAATATTTACGGATTTTTTCGTCCTCAACTAATTTATCGGAGTAGTTGTTGCCACCGAACCAGTTAGAATCCCAACCTTTGATGATTCCTAAACGGTTTCCTATTGGATGTGCTTTTTGTCCCATTTCCTATAAATTAGTTTTGTGCGATTTTACTGTCAACTACCAATGTTACGTGGTTAGAACGTTTACGAATTCTGTAACCACGGCCCTGAGGAGCTGGTCTTAGTCTTTTCAACTGACGACCTCCGTCAACCATAACTGTTTTCACAAACAGTTCGCTTTCTTCAGGACGTTGACCTTCGTTTTTCGCTTCCCAGTTTTTTATTGCTGACAAAAGAAGTTTCTCAACTCTTTGTGCAGCTTCTTTATTTGTATACTTTAAGATGTAAAGTGCCTTTTCTACACGCTCACCACGGATCAGGTCAACAACCAGTCTCATTTTACGAGGTGAGGTAGGGCAATTATTTAATTTTGCTACTGCTTCCATGGCTTATTTTTTCTTTTCAGCGTGACCTCTAAAAGTTCTGGTCGGAGCAAATTCTCCCAATTTGTGACCAACCATATTCTCGGTTACATAAACCGGAATAAATTTATTTCCGTTGTGAACAGCGAATGTATGACCCACGAAATCAGGAGAAATCATAGAACGGCGAGACCATGTTTTGATTACTGATTTCTTACTGCTTTCATTAAGCACATCAACTTTTTTCAATAAGTTGTGGTCGATATAAGGGCCTTTTTTAATTGAACGTGCCATTATTTTTTCCTCCCTTCGATAATGTAACGATTAGAAGTTTTCTTCTTATCGCGGGTTTTGTAACCTTTAGCCAATAAACCTTTTCTTGAACGTGGGTGACCTCCAGAGGCTCTACCTTCACCACCACCCATAGGGTGATCTACCGGGTTCATTGCAACACCACGAACTCTTGGACGAACACCTAACCAGCGTTTACGACCTGCTTTACCTAATACTTCGTTTGATTTCTCTGCGTTTGATACAGATCCGATAGTAGCAAGGCAAGTTGCAAGGATCATACGGGTTTCGCCGGAAGGCATTTTAATAATTGCATACTTTCCGTCACGAGCTGAAAGCTGTGCGTAAGTACCAGCACTACGTGCAATTGATGCACCCTGACCAGGATTCAATTCAATGTTATGAATAATAGAACCTAGCGGGATACTTTTTAACGGAAGTGCATTTCCTACTTCAGGAGCTACTGCTTCACCAGAAACTACAGTTTGTCCAACTTTTAGTCCTTCAGGAGCAATAATGTAACGCTTCTCACCATCAGCATAATGTAGCAATGCTATACGGGCTGTACGGTTTGGATCGTACTCGATTGTGGCAACTGTTGCGGGGATGTTTTGTTTATCGCGTTTAAAATCAATCAATCGGTATGACTTTTTATGTCCCCCACCGAGATAACGCATAGTCATTTTACCAGTGTTATTTCTACCACCTGACTTCTTAATTGATACTACTAACGATTTTTCAGGAACGTTTGTAGTTACATCAGAATAGTCGCCTCCAATGCGGAAACGAGTTCCAGGGGTAACTGGTTTAAATCTTCTAACTGCCATGTCTAATTATATAGTGCCGTAAAAGTCTATAGTTTCACCATCTTTAAGCGTTACAATTGCTTTTTTGTATTTAGCTGTTTTACCAGATACGTTTCCTGCTTTTGTGTAACGGCTTTTTGCTTTTCCAGATACCACGATAGTGTTTACAGCTGCGATGTTAACACCATACATTTGCTCAATCGCTGATTTGATCTGCAATTTGTTGGCTCTGTGATCTACTTTAAATGCATAACGATTCAGCTTCTCAGTTAGAATCGATGCTTTTTCTGTTAAAATAGGTTTCTTTAAAATTTCCATATTACTTGGCCAGTGCCTCCTCCAATTTTTTAACAGAACCTGCAGTTAACAAAAGTTTGCCAGCATTTAACACATCATAAGTGTTTAATTGGTCAGCAGTGATAACTTTTGCTTTTTTGATGTTTCTGCTTGATAAGTACACATTGTTATTTGCAGCCGGTAATACCAACAAAGTTTTCTCGTTAGCAACATTTAAGTCTGCAACCAGCTTAGCGTAGTTTTTAGTTTTGATTGCATCAAAAGAGAAATCTTCTAAAACTACAATGTTGTTATCTTGTGCTTTGTAAGAAAGGGCTGATTTACGAGCTAATTGCTTTAACTTTTTGTTTAGTTTAAAGCTATAGTCACGTGGCTGAGGACCGAAAACACGACCACCACCATTGAATAAAGGTGATTTAATGTTACCGGCACGTGCACCACCAGTACCTTTTTGTTTGTATAGTTTGCGGGTTGATCCTGCAATTTCGTTACGTTGCTTAGATTTGTGAGTTCCCTGGCGTTGGTTAGCAAGGTATTGTTTCACATCTAAGTAAATTGCGTGATCGTTTGGCTCTACACCGAAAATCGCTTCAGGAAGTTGCACCTTGGCACCTGTTTCTTTACCTGAAATGTTTACTACATTAACTTCCATCTTATTTATCAACGATTACGTAAGAACCTTTAGCTCCCGGAATGGAACCGCTAACAACTAATAAATTTTGCTCAGCATAAACTTTCAGAATCTGAAGGTTCTGAACTTTAACACGAGCACCTCCTGTACGACCAGCCATGCGCATTCCTTTGAATACTCTTGAAGGCCATGAAGAAGCACCTAATGAACCTGGGGCACGCATTCTGTTATGCTGACCGTGAGTTTGGCCACCCACCCCACCAAAGCCATGGCGTTTAACAACACCCTGGAAACCTTTACCTTTTGAAGTACCAACTACGTCAACGAAGTCGCCTTCAGCAAAAATTTCTACAGTAACAGTGTCGCCTAAACTTTTTTCGTCTTCGAAGGTTTTGAACTCAACTAGCTTACGCTTAGGAGTTGTTCCTGCTTTTGCGAAATGGCCTTTTAAAGGTTCAGTTGTGTTTTTTTCTTTCTTTTCGTCGAAAGCTAACTGAACAGCTTCATACCCGTCCTTCTCGGCGGTACGAATTTGCGTTACAACGCAAGGGCCAGCCTCGATTACCGTACAAGGAATATTTTTCCCTTCGGCATCGAAAATGCTGGTCATTCCTACTTTTTTACCAATAATTCCTGACATTTTCTTTTTGTTCTTGTTTCGCCCATCGAAGCAGTAGGGCTTCGCTCAAGGCATAGTACCCC
>Ga0206351_11017393_pt1 | contig 14569 bp, 10 predicted proteins | sample DielMetaTC5pm1_FD_146431 | JGI IMG/M metagenome (GOLD analysis project Ga0206351, IMG submission 146431) | Corn rhizosphere microbial communities from Kellogg Biological Station, Michigan, USA - Diel MetaT C5pm-1 (Metagenome Metatranscriptome)... | ecosystem: Host-associated > Plants > Roots >...
CAAATTATCGTGAGTTGAGCCCTAAGGAGGAATGGGAACTTCTTGAAAACGGTTTTAATCGCGTTACAGATACTTGTATTCCCGAGGAGGAGGCTTTTCGTCGTATTCAAAAACATATACATAAGATCTGGAAAGATGCAGAAGATAAAGGTGAACGTTATTTCCCGCATGAGTACATGTATAAGCTTTTGCTTAGCGAAGTAATGAAAGAGAATTATGAGATCCCGGTTGAACATAGCTGGATGATTGCTGCTGCCGAACGTAATCTGCCAATTATTGTTCCCGGATGGGAAGACAGTACAATGGGAAATATTTTCGCTTCTTATGTGATTAAAGGAGAGCTTAAAGCAAGCACAATGAAAAGCGGTATTGAATATATGGCATGGCTTGCAGATTGGTACCGTGAAAATTGCAGTGGAAAAGGAATTGGTTTCTTTCAGATCGGTGGAGGTATAGCAGGAGATTTTCCAATTTGCGTTGTTCCTATGCTTTACCAGGATCTTGAAATGCATGAAATTCCTTTCTGGAGCTATTTCTGCCAAATTTCTGACTCTACCACTTCATACGGTTCTTATTCTGGAGCTGTACCTAATGAGAAGATTACATGGGGTAAATTAGATATTCACACACCTAAGTTTATCGTAGAATCTGATGCAACAATAGTGGCCCCTCTTATTTTTGCATGGGTATTAAAACAATAATAAATTACAATTAAAATAGCAAAACACAATTTTGAAATAAAAATTGAAAGCCCAATAAAAAATGCTTTAACGACAAAGTTAAGGCATTTTTTGCTTTATTTAGAATGATTATAAATTGACAATACAGGTCATATCAGTGTCATCGATCCCTGAATAAATTATACTTTTGTCATCCGAAAATGTGACGTAAAACACTTTTTCGGTTTACACTCAATTTTTTTATCGTAAAATATAAATATGAGAAGCATCTCATTGGTTTTAAGAAGAATTGCACAATCTTTACTTTTAGTTTCAACCCTAAGTTTTGGTTTCCAGCAAGCTAATGCACAAGCTCCGACTGGCGGTGCTGCTCCGGCGGCTTCGGCAGGTGGTGGTGACGCGGCAGCGGGTGCGGCATTGTTTAAACAAAAATGTACCTCATGTCACGCACTTGACCGTCAGGTTGTAGGTCCTGCATTAAAAGGCGTTACTGGAAGACACAGCAAAGAGTGGTTACATAAGTGGATTAAAAACTCCCAAGCACTTGTTGCTTCAGGTGATGCAGAAGCTGTTAAAGTATTCAACGAGTACAATAAAACAGTAATGACTCCATTTCCGGAGTTAGCGGACGCAGACGTTGATAACATTTTAGCTTACGTTGAAACTGGCGAAACAGCGAAAGGTGGAGGTGCAGCTGGTGCTGCAGCAGGTACAGGAGCTGAAGGTGAAGCTAAAAAAGAAGGTGTCAGCAACCTAATGCTGGGAGGACTTATCCTCGTAATCGTTATTGCGTTATTGGTAATTCTAGTATTAAACAGAGTTATCAAAACCTTAGATAGAATTATCCTTCAAAAACAAGGATTACTTCCTGAAGGTGAAGTTCTTGAAGAAACTACTGCGGTTCGTTTCAGAAGATTAGCTAAGAATAAGAAATTCGTATTCTTTGTTATCATCTTATTAGTTGCACTTTTCGGTTCTCTAGGATGGAAAGCAATGTGGAATACAGGTGTGCACCAGGGCTATCAGCCAACACAACCTATTAAGTATTCTCACCAGTTACACGCCGGAACATTAAAGATTGATTGCCAGTACTGTCACTTCAGTGCATACAAATCTAAAAATGCAGCTATCCCTTCATTGAACGTTTGTATGAACTGCCACAACTACGTTACTGCTAGTGAAAAGTACAATGGCGAGATTTCTCCTGAGATTTCTAAAATCTACAAAGCTTTAGATTACAATCCTCAAACAAAGAAATACGGAAATAATCCAAAACCAATTCAATGGGTTCGTATTCATAACCTTCCTGATTTTGCATATTTTAATCACTCACAACACGTAACTGTTGCAGGTGTACGTTGCCAGGAATGCCATGGTCCTATCCAGACTATGCCTGAGGTTTATCAGTACTCTCCTCTTACTATGAAATGGTGTATCAATTGCCACCGTACAAGAGAGGTGAATTCAAAAGGCAACGCTTATTATGACAGAGTGTTAAAGATCCACGATCAGTTGAAAAAAGGCGAAAAAGTTACACCAGCGGTATTAGGTGGGCTTGAGTGCGGTAAATGTCATTATTAATAATTATTTAAGAACTTACGTATACAGTTTATATAGCTTAAATGGAAAGCAATAAAAAATACTGGAAAGGTTTAGAAGAACTGCAACAAACTCCTGAATTTGTAGAAAATAGCAAAAACGAATTCGCAGAGTCATTGCCAATTGAAGAAGTACTGAGTGAAGCGGGCCTAAAAACTGCTACTCCTCGTCGTGACTTCCTTAAGGCATTAGGATTCGGTGTTGGTGCAGTAACTCTAGCGGCTTGTCAAAAAGCTCCGGTACATAAGTCAATTCCTTATCTTATTAAACCAGAGGAAGTTATTCCTGGTGTTGCGAATTATTATGCTTCAAGTTACAACGGCTACGGAATTTTAGTTAAAACCCGTGAAGGTCGTCCAATCAAAATTGAAGGTAATCCGTCTTGTATTTTAGGTGAAGGTCGTTTAGATGCAGTTGGTCAGGCCTCTATTCTTGATCTTTATGATGTATCAAAACTTAAAGGCCCAAGGGTTAAAGGAAATGATACTTCATGGGACGAGTTAGATAAATTTGTTCGTGCCGGATTAAGCCAGGCTGCAGGCAAACAAATCCGTATCGTTTCTTCAACAATAAATAGCCCTTCTGCTAAAGGAGTTATTGCAGATTTCATTGCAAAATATCCTAACGCAAAACTTGTTCAGACTGATGCAGTATCTTATTCAGGTATCATTCAGGCTAACCAGAACAGTTTTGGTAAAGCAGTAGTTCCTCGTTACTTTTTTGACAGAGCTGATGTTATTGTAAGTTTCGGAGCTGATTTCCTTGGAACATGGATTTCTCCACTTGAATTTAACCGTCAGTGGGTTAAGAAAAGAAATATTTCCTCTCTAGAAGAGAAGAAGATGTCTCGTCACATTCAAATCGAGTCAGGATTAACACTGACAGGTATGAATGCCGATGCTCGCATCGCGGTAAAACCTTCTGACGAGAATCTTGCTTTATTAAGCCTTTATAGTGCTTTAGGTGGTGCAGTTTCTGCTCCTAAATTATCTAATGCAAAAGCTGAAAAGGCAATTGCTTTAGCAGCTAAAGAATTATCAGCAGCAAAAGGAAGAGCTTTAGTAGTAAGCGGATCAAATGATGTAGCTGCTCAAACCATTGTTAATGGTATCAATAGCCTTCTAGGTAGCTACGGAACAACAATTGATATTGCAAATCCTTCTTTCCAGTATGCTGGTAACGATGCAGATTTAGTAACTTTTGTTAAAGAAGCTAATGCCGGACAAATTGGAGCAGTATTCTTTTTGAATTCAAACCCTGCTTACAGTTTCCCGAATGCAAAAGACTTTACTGATGCATTAAGTAAAGTATCGGTGAAGGTATCCTTCGCAGATCGTGTTGACGAAACAGCTTCTCTTTGTGATGCAATCGCACCGGCTCCTAATTACCTTGAGACATGGAATGATGCAAATCCGGTTGCTGGATATTATACTATCGTTCAGCCAACTATCAATCCGGTTTACAACACTCGTCAACCAGAGCAAAGCTTATTAATTTGGTCTGATAATCCAGTTAAAAACTACTACCAGTATGTTAAAGCAAACTGGGAGAAAAATATACTACCTCAGGCAGGAATAACCTGGAGACAATTACTTCAGAAAGGAGTGGTTTCTTTACCTGCAGCAGCAGGTGCAGGAGCAGCTTTCGCAGGAAATGTTTCTGGTGCTGCTTCAGCTATTGTTTCTGCAAGTGCAGCTCTTGCTAAAGGTGGAGAAAAAGCACTTCAGCTTAGTTTATACGAATCTGTAGCATTACGCGATGGTAAATATGCTAATAATGCATGGTTACAAGAGCTTCCTGATCCTGTATCTAAAGTAACCTGGGATAACTTCGTTGCCATCAATCCTAAGCATGGAGAAGAACTAGGATTTAACGAATTCGAAAATGTTGTAGTTAAAGCTGGCGATCGTTCAATTGAACTTCCTTTGTTATTCCAACCTGGACAAGCAAAAGGAACAGTATCTATCGCTTTAGGATATGGGCGTGGTCAAGCTGGTAAAGTTGGAAACGAAGTTGGTAAAAATGCTTATCCATTTGTAACTTTTGTTAATGGCACACTTCAGAGAACTGTTGCAGTTGAGATTGAAAAGGGAAGTGGCAGAACTGAATTAGCACAAACTCAAACTCACCATACATTTGAAGGACGTAACGTAGTTCAGGAGACAACCTTCAAAGAATACGTGAACAATCCTCACGCAGGAAGCAGAAAAGAAGAAGGCGAGCATAAAGATTACGATCTATGGCCAGAGCATAAGCAAATTGGACATAGCTGGGTAATGGCTATCGACTTAAATGCTTGTACCGGTTGCGGTGCTTGTGTGGTTGCTTGTAACGTTGAGAATAACGTACCTGTAGTAGGTCGTGATGAGGTTCGTCGTCGTCGTGAAATGCACTGGTTACGTATCGATCGTTACTACAGCGTTCAGCACGAGGGTAAATCAATTTCTGAAGAAAAAGAGCTTGGTGAACTAGAGGACGATTTTGAGAACATTACAGTTATCAATCAGCCAATGCTTTGCCAGCACTGTGATCACGCTCCTTGTGAAACAGTTTGTCCGGTTATTGCAACCATGCACTCTTCAGACGGATTGAACCACATGGCTTATAACCGTTGCGTTGGTACTCGTTACTGTGCAAACAACTGTCCTTACAAAGTTCGTCGCTTTAACTGGTTCAATTACTGGAATGACTCTCGTTTCGATAACTACATGAATAATGAGTTTACACAGTTGGTACTAAACCCTGATGTTACTACGCGTTTCCGTGGAGTAATGGAGAAATGTACAATGTGTTTACAACGTATACAAGCAGGAAGATTACAAGCTAAAATTGAAAAACGTCCATTACGCGATTTAGAGATTCAAACTGCTTGTCAGCAAACTTGCCCTACTAATGCAATCATTTTCGGTGATGCAAATGATCCTAATTCTGCTGTTCGCAAAGCTTTAGGTAATGAGCGTACTTACTATGTATTAGAGGAAATTAATACGAAGCCAGGTGTTGGTTATCAAACAAAAGTTAGAAATACAATAGAAGCTTAATTGAATCATAGTTAAGATTTATAAAAGATTATGGCAGGTCATAACGAATCAATATTAAGGGAACCATTAATCACGGGTGAGAATATAACCTATTCTCAGATCACGGAAGATATTCTGGCTCCTGTTGAAAATAAACCAAATAAAGCCTGGTGGATCGGTTTTGGTATAGCAGTGTTCTTTGCTTTAACCTGGGTTTTTGCAATCAGCTATACTTTCTGGGTAGGACTAGGTGCCTGGGGATTAAATAAAACAGTAGGATGGGCCTGGGATATCACCGGCTTCGTATGGTGGGTAGGTATTGGTCACGCTGGAACACTAATTTCAGCAGTATTATTACTTTTCCGTCAGAACTGGCGTAACTCCATCAACCGTTCTGCAGAGGCGATGACAATCTTCGCCGTTATTTGTGCGGCAACGTACATTTTCGCTCACATGGGACGTCCGTGGTTAGCATACTGGGTTTTCCCTTTACCTAACCAATTTGGTTCTCTTTGGGTAAACTTTAACTCTCCACTTGTTTGGGACGTATTTGCGATCTCTACATACTTCTCTGTATCATTAGTATTCTGGTATACAGGTTTATTACCTGATATCGCTACTATTCGTGACAGAGCAACAGGTGTTCGTCGTCGTGTATATTCAATCCTTTCTTTTGGATGGGCTGGATCAGTTAAAAACTGGCAGAGATTTGAAGCGGTGTCTTTGATCCTTGCAGGTGTTTCAACTCCACTTGTACTTTCTGTACACACTATCGTATCCTTCGACTTTGCTACATCATTGGAACCAGGATGGCATACAACAATTTTCCCTCCTTACTTCGTAGCTGGTGCGATCTTCTCAGGATTTGCTATGGTGCAAACACTGTTATTGATTGCCCGTAAGGTAATGAAGTGGGAGAATTATATCACAATGTTCCACATAGAATCAATGAACAAGATTATTACTGTTACAGGTTCTATCGTAGGTGTGGCTTACTTAACAGAGTTATTTATCGCATGGTATTCAGGTGTTGAGTATGAGCAATACGCTTTCTTAAACCGTATCAGCGGTCCTTACTGGTGGGCTTACTGGAGCATGATGACTTGTAACGTAATTTCTCCTCAACTTTTCTGGTTCAAGAAAATCCGTACAAGTATCTGGGCTTCATGGTTACTATCAATTGTAGTAAACATCGGTATGTGGTTTGAGCGTTTTGTAATTATCGTTACTTCACTACACCGTGACTATATTCCATCAAGCTGGGTGATGTTCTACCCTTCTGTAATTGATGTTTTATTATTCGTAGGTTCAATAGGAGTATTCTTTACATTATTCCTTCTATTCTTACGTGTACTTCCAGGTATTGCGATGGCAGAGGTTAAGCTGATCCTTAAATCTGCAAGTGATCAGGTTAAACAAAAACAGATTCGTGATGGAAAAGTAGCGCCGGAGCAGGCTGAAGAATATCTTCAGTCATTAGAAAAATATGATAGTGTAGAATACCTAAAAGTTTAAGTTAATAATGAGCAACACAAAATATATTTTAGGTCATTTTGAAGATCCTGATGACATGATGCACGGGATCGAGAAGTTACAGGAGAATAATATCAAAATTTACGATTGCTATACTCCAATGCCTATCCACGGTATCGAAGATAAGCTTGGATACAAACGTTCTCGTTTGCCAATCGCAGCATTTTGCTTCGGTATCACTGGTACTCTTACTGCTTTTTCGATGATTTATTACATGCTGGTTTATGACTGGCCAATGAATATAGGTGGTAAACCTCCCTTTGCAATGCCTGACTTTGTTCCGGTTTGTTTCGAGCTTACCATTCTTTTTGCTTCGTACGGAATGATGTTTACATTTTTCTATGCAAATCATTTCTTCCCGGGAAGAGCTCCAAGAGTTATGGATCTGAGAGCAACAAACGATCGTTTTGTAATTGCTATTGACGCCAAAGAGAATCCATATCCAGATAAGATAAACAGTTTGTTAAACGAAGCAGGTGCAGTTGAAATACTGCATAACGAAAGGAAGTATGTTAGTTATGAATAAGCTCAGGATATTAGGTATTACCTTTTTAACAGTTGCAGCCGCTACTGTTATTTCATCCTGCGGGGATAGTAAAAGCGGCGGGCTTGAGTTTGCCAGAAATATGTATGACCCTATTGCTCCTAATTACGATTCTCCAAACAAGAATTTTGCAAATGGTCAGACAGCTCAACTACCTCCGGCTGGAACAGCTCCGGTTGGATATGACAAAGTAATGGATGATTATCCGAATACTATCGAAGGATACTTAGCTGCAAGTGCAAATCTTAAGAATCCTATAGCAAGAACTACAGAGAATTTAGAACAAGGAAAAACTTTGTTCTTACATATGTGCTCTCATTGCCATGGTAAGCAAGGTAAGGGTGACGGAACAATTATTCAATTGGAAAAATTCCCGCCTCCACCATCTTATTCAACTGGTAATTCATCTAGAGGAGGAGCTATGAAAGATTTGACCGATGGAAAAATCTTCCATACAATTACTTACGGATTGAACCTTATGGGCCCTCACCGTACGCAGCTTTCTCCAACAGAAAGATGGAAAATTGTAATGTACGTTCATGAATTGCAAAAAGTGCAATAGTAAATTGTAATAGCCAAATGGGAACTCATAATCATACACATAATTTTAGTCAGCAGTTTGAATTCGCAGGGAAAGCAAAATCCTGGAGTTTAATTGCCATTGTCATAGGCGTTATTGCAATTGCCTATGGTTTTTTCCTCGATCCGGACCAGGCACATAGAACAGAGCGCACTTTCGCTAACCTGCTATTAATGGGATATTATTTTACCTGTGTTTGCGCTGCCGGTGCATTCTTTTTAGCACTTCAGTTCGTAGCTCAGGCAGGATGGTCTGCAGGTTTATTAAGAGTGCCTCAAGCATTTGCTAAGGTATTACCGATTGCGGCGTTGGTTTTAATAGTAATAGTAGCGGCAGGTTTATTAACTCATAATTTGTATGAACAATGGCATCCTGCTCACGAAGGGGCAGAAGCTCATGAGGGAATAACCGGATCAAAAGCAACTTATCTAAGCGTGCCTTTCTTCTTAACTCGTCAGGTCGTATTTCTTAGTATCTATAGTATTTTCGCTTTGCTACTTGCAGGTTATTCTAACAAGGAAGATTCTGTAGGTGGATTAGAGAACTATAACAAGAGCTTTAAATATTCCGCTATATTCCTTGTAATATTTGGTTTTACAACTCCAATATGGTCTTTTGATACCATCATGTCTCTTGAGGCACATTGGTTTTCAACTATGTTTGGTTGGTATAACTTTGCTGCAATGTGGGTGAGTGGGCTTTGTGCGATCACCTTAACTGTTATCTTGTTAAAGAAAGCAGGTTATTTATCATGGGTTAATCAAAATCACCTCCATGATCTTGGTAAATTCATCTTTGCTTTCTCTATTTTCTGGACATACGTTTGGTTCGCACAGTTCTTGTTGATCTGGTACGCAAACATGCCGGAAGAAACCGTTTATTTCTACAAAAGATGGGAACCTGATTACAAACCATGGTTTTGGTTAAACATCTTGATGAATTTCTTATCACCGGTATTAATCCTGATGACACGTGATGCTAAACGTCAGACTGCTGTTTTAACATTCGTTTGTATTTTCCTTCTTTGCGGTCACTGGTTAGATTACTATATGATGGTAATGCCAGGTACAATGGGAGAACATCATACATTTGGTATAACAGAAATTGGTATAGCTTTGGGTTTTGCAGGGCTGTTTTCTTTCTTGATGTTATCTAAACTAGCTGAGAAGCCTTTAGTAGCAAAGAATCACCCTTTCCTTGAAGAAAGCTTACATCACCACATTTAGTGGATAATAACAGAATTTACTAATTACGTATTTGTAGATAAAAAAATGGGGTTTAATAAATTTTTAAAGATCAGGACGTTACTTACCTTGCTATTACTATTTGTATTAGCTGTAGGTTCACCTGTATCTGCGCAGGACTCTACTAAGGCTGGTACTACAAAATCAGACATGGTTGCTGCCGATACTTCAACGCAGATCAATTCTGCTATTGGTTCTATTGGGGATACACCAAGTGCAACTATATCAACAGATGTTTCTGATGATGATGAGTTAACTAAGCTGGAAGCAACTCAAACAAGAGATGATTCTGAAGTATATAAATCAGGATATTACTATGTTTTATTATTCGTGCTATTCAGCATCTTTATTGGAATAATAGGAAAAGTTCTTAAAGTATACGAACTAAGCCGTGAGGTTCAGGGAAAGAAATCAGCAATTAACTGGAATTTATTTCAAGGTGTTTTGTTCCTGGTATTCTTGGTTGCGGGCCTATATGGAACTTATTGGAGCTATGATTACTGGGGTAATGTTGCTACTGCTGAATCAGCTTCAGTGCATGGTGAACGTCTTGATAGTATGATGTATGTTACCGTTGCAATTACAACTTTTGTGTTTGTTATTACACAAATACTTCTTTTTGTATTTGCATTTAAATATACAGGATCAGACGATAGAAAAGCATATTACTATCCTCATAACAATGCAATCGAGCGTTTATGGACTATAATACCTGCTCTGGTTTTAACAGCATTGGTAGTTTTCGGATTTTTCACATGGAGAAGCATTACTAATCCACCGGAAGAAGAAAGAAGGAATGCTATCAGTTTAGAAGTTACCGGAGAGCAATTTAAGTGGAATGTAAGATACGCTGGAAAGGATAATCAGTTAGGAAAACGTAATTACAAATTAACTACACCTACTAACGGCTTAGGTATCGACTTTAAAGATCCTAAAAGCTGGGATGATAGGTTAGGAAGTGAAATCGTTCTCCCTGTAAATAAATCAGTAAGGGTAACTATCAATTCAAAGGACATCCTTCACAGTTTCTACATGCCTGACTTTAGAGTACAGATGAATGCTGTACCGGGTATGCCTACATATTTCCAGTTTACGCCTAAGTATACTACTCAGCAAATGCGGGATAAAACAAATAATCAGGCATTTAACTATATTCTTCTTTGTGCTAAAATTTGTGGTGCAGGGCACTATAACATGCAATATAAAGTTAGAGTAGTAGAGCAAAAAGAGTATGAAGAATGGCTTGCAAAGCAATCGTTGTTCTTCAATGATGATGTGAAAAAGGAATTACAGTCTGCTCAAAATACTTCAGCTGAAACTGTAAACAATAAATTAGCTATTAACAATTAGAATTAGAGATAAAGCAAGATATGTCAAGCACAGCAATTCATCATACTTTAGAGCATTCTGGGCATGGACATGATGATCATGGACATCATCATGAAACATTCTTGACTAAATATATTTTTAGTCAGGATCATAAAATGATTGCTAAACAATTCCTTATCACCGGTATTATTATGGGTGTTATCGGAATGTTTCTTTCAATCTTATTCCGTATCCAATTAGGTTGGCCAGATCAAAGCTTTCCGCTGTTAGAAACTTTTCTTGGTAAGTGGGCTGAGGGTGGAAGAATTAAACCGGATTTTTACCTGGCTTTAGTTACTATCCACGGTACTATCATGGTATTCTTCGTATTAACTGCTGGTTTAAGTGGTACTTTCAGTAACCTTCTTATTCCATTGCAGCTAGGAGCAAGGGATATGGCTTCTCCATTCCTTAACATGCTTTCTTACTGGTTCTTTTTCCTTGCAAGTGTTTTAATGATGTCTTCTTTCTTTGTTGAAAGTGGGCCAGCAAGTGCAGGTTGGACTATTTATCCTCCATTGTCAGCTGTACCTCAGGCAATTTCAGGTTCTGGTACTGGTATGACTTTGTGGTTAATTAGTATGGTTTTCTTCATTGCTTCATCATTAATGGGGGCTTTGAATTACATCAGTACCATTTTAAATATGCGTACTAAAGGTATGGACCTTTGGAAAATGCCATTAACTATATGGGCGTTATTCCTTACAGCTATCCTGGGTGTACTTTCATTCCCTGTATTAGTAGCAGGTGTTGTATTGTTAATTTTCGACCGTAGCTTTGGTACAAGTTTCTATCTTTCTGATCTTGTAGTCCAAGGACAAATATTACCAAATCAAGGTGGTAGCCCTATTTTATTCCAGCATTTATTCTGGTTCTTAGGTCACCCTGAGGTATATATCGTAATTATGCCTGCTTTAGGTATAACTTCTGAGGTAATTGCGACAAACTCTCGTAAGCCAATCTTCGGTTACCATGCGATGGTTTACTCTTTGATCGGTATCACTATCCTTTCATTCATCGTTTGGGGTCACCACATGTTTGTAACTGGTATGAACCCTTTCCTTGGAGGAGTATTTATGATCACAACTTTGATCATTGCGGTTCCTTCAGCAGTAAAAACATTCAACTATCTGGCTACTTTATGGCGTGGTAATATTCGTTTTACTCCGGCGATGATGTTTGCAATTGGTCTTGTATCATTCTTCATCTCTGGTGGTTTAACTGGTATTTTCTTAGGAAATGCTGCATTAGATATTAATCTTCACGATACATATTTCGTTGTTGCTCACTTCCACCTGGTAATGGGATCTGCAGCAATCTTCGGAATGCTTTGCGGTGTTTACCATTGGTTCCCTAAGATGTTCGGTAGAATGATGGATGAGAAATTAGGATACTTACACTTCTGGTTAACATTCATTGGCGCTTACCTTGTATTCTTCCCGATGCACTTTATGGGATTAGATGGTGTTCCTCGTCGTTACTATGCTTTCACTGAGTTTGAATTCATGAAAGAATGGTTAACTGTAAACACCTTTATTTCATGGGCCGCTATCGTTGCTGCTTTAGGTCAGATTGCTTTCTTATGGAATTTCTTCAATTCTATATTCAATGGAAAGAAAGCAACTCAAAACCCATGGCAATCAAATACTTTAGAGTGGACTACTCCAGTAGAGCATCTTCATGGAAACTGGCCTGGAGAAATTCCAACAGTTTACCGTTGGCCATATGATTACAGTAAACCAGGTCATGATGAAGATTTCATTAGCCAGATAACTCCATTCTCTGAAACAATGAGCTCAAACCTTCCTCATGATTTTGAAGGAAATCCTGAAGCTGAGCGTATTCAGTTAGAGTGGGAGAAACAGCATCAGGCAGAAAAAGTTTAAATTACTAAATAGAATTAGTTGGGGTATCTGCCGTAAGTAAATCTTACAGATACCCCAATTTTTTATCAGGAATATGTATAGAAGCGGAGAGAGGAGATTTATAATAATTAATCACATAACGATTATTGCTCTTTTCGTTTTAATATTAGCAGGAGGGGTAGTTCGGAGTTCCGGTTCAGGAATGGGCTGTCCTGACTGGCCTAAGTGCTTTGGGAAAGTAATTCCTCCCACTGATATTTCAGAGTTACCTGCAAATTACAAGGAAAAGTATTTAGCAAAGCGAATTCAGAAGAATGACAGGTTTGCTAAAACACTCGACTTATTTGGTTTCTCTGAACTCGCTGACAGGTTAAGGACTGATAAAAGTATACTTAGACCAGAGAGTTTTAATGCTGCTAAAACCTGGACGGAATATGTAAACCGTTTAATTGGTGCAATTACTGGTTTATTGTTGTTAGCTTGTGCATTACTGTCTGTAGTATACTTAAAGGTTAGAAAGCGTATTTTTTTTCTCAGCTTTTTTAATCTTTTCCTGGTCGTATTTCAAGCTTGGCTGGGTTCTATAGTAGTTTCAACAAACCTTGTTGCGTGGATTGTAACGGTACATATGCTTTTGGCTCTTGCAATAGTTGCAATCAGCATTTATACGTATTACTACGCCAGGGTTTTGAGAGATAGACAACTATTGGCAAATAAAGCACCGGGTATTATAAGAAACTTATCGGTAGTTGCATTAATTCTTACTTTGATACAAATTACTTTAGGTACAGAAGTAAGAGAAAGTGTTGACGAAGTTGCAGGTTCTATGAATTATTTAAATCGTTCGGAGTGGGTTTCTACTCATGATTGGACATATATCTTTCATAGTAATATTGCTATACTGATTTTTGTACTTAACGTGGTAATGCTCATTTTAATGAGGCGTAAGTATTTGGGTAATAGCTACCAATTTAAGTTCATTGTTTATGTGTTCTTCTTAATTATGGCACAGCTAATTACCGGAATAACTTTGGCTTACCTTGCATTACCACCAGTAGCACAGGCAGTACATATTTTGTTAGCTAGTCTAACTTTCGGAGGGCAGTTTTATATGCTCCTTCTTTTGAAACAGAACAGAATGTATAAAAAATCATTTTTGTAGTAGGGTGAGTGAGGGTAGTTTTATTTCGGATTTTAAAAAGCTTATAAAGCTACGATTAACTTTTTTAGTAGTTTTTTCGGCTTCTGTTTCTTTTCTGATAGGTAATAAAGAGCAGCATTTATCTATCAACTGGATAAATTGGCTGATACTAACGGTAGGAGGGTTTTTAGTTACCGGGGCTGCAAATGGATTTAATGAGATCATTGAAAAAGATCTTGATAAATTAATGAAAAGAACCAGCGATAGACCAATTCCAGCAGGAAGAATGACTACCGGGCAAGCTTTGGTGTTAAGTTTATTTATGGGGATTGCAGGAACTCTTATTCTGGTAAGACTAAACTTCCTTACCGGAGTTTTATCTGTTTTCTCGATATTACTATATGCTTTTTTGTATACACCATCTAAAAGGAAATCGCCGATTGCAGTTTTTATAGGTGCTTTTCCAGGTGCTTTGCCTCCTTTGATTGGTTATTTTGCAGCATTTGACAGACCTCAAATCTCCTGGATTCCCATTATACTGTTTCTGATCCAGTTTGTATGGCAGTTCCCTCATTTTTGGGCAATAGCATGGGTTTTGGATGATGATTATAAAAAAGCTGGTTTTCGTTTATTGCCAACTACAAAGCGGGATAGAGTTAGTGCGTTAATGACTTGGTTGTCAACAATAGTGTTAATACCCGTTAGTTTATTGCCAACTTTTATGGGCTTTGGAGGTTGGGTAATTGGTGTAGTTTCTTTGATTTTAGGACTGATTTTTTGCTGGTTTGGGTTTAACCTTTATAGAAAGTTGGATATTAAGGCTGCTCAAAAAGTAATGTTTGGGTCTTTTTTTTATCTGCCAGTGGTACAGTTAGTGTTGTTGTTTGATTTTATAGGATAAATATGACGGCTATTACAATGAAAAATTCTTTTGAACAGGACAAAGTTAATTTAAGGCCTAAGAAGTTTTTGATGTGGTTATTTATTATTACATC
>Ga0206351_10019032_pt1 | contig 13317 bp, 19 predicted proteins | sample DielMetaTC5pm1_FD_146431 | JGI IMG/M metagenome (GOLD analysis project Ga0206351, IMG submission 146431) | Corn rhizosphere microbial communities from Kellogg Biological Station, Michigan, USA - Diel MetaT C5pm-1 (Metagenome Metatranscriptome)... | ecosystem: Host-associated > Plants > Roots >...
GAAGTGTCTCCGCTGTTAGACGGTCCGAGCGCATCAGCGCCGGGCCGTTTCGCTTTCCCCTCGGGAGGCGTCATGCACCCGATCCCCCACCAGCGCACCACTACCGACCTCGAACGGGCCATCGACCTCCTGCGTGAGGACATCGTGGCCTGCGAGGATCGTGGTGGTGACTCCCGCCCGCTCCGCGGCCACCTCGACCTGCTCAGGGACGAGCTGCAGGCAGCGAGAACCGCATGATCCCCCGCCAAGCCCTCGGCCAACTGCGGGACCTGCGCAAAGCGAAACACGCCCACGAGGCGAAGGCCGACGCCGCGCTGGCTGAGGCTCAGGACCATGTGCTGGCCGCGATCCAATGCGAGAAAGCCATCGACCAGGTGCTGGATGAGATCAGGCAGCAGGCGTGACCTGCCCTATCTGCGGCCACCACTCGGCCACCCGCACCATCCACGCTGATCACGTGTGGGCGCACCTGTGCGCCAGATGCCCGAGACGACGATGATGAGGAGGTGATGCCGAATGACTGCTGGACGCGAAGCAACACCGAAGGACGTCGCGAGCACGGAGCGCCTCAAGCGCTATTGGGCTGAAGGCGCCGGAGCTGCCAAGATCCAGTGGGGTTGAACGGCGTACCCGGCGACTTCGACAGGTGCATCCTCAACATTCAGGAAGCCGTCTCTCATCACGGGCCACCGTTGCCCGACCATGTGATCAAAGGCCTGTGCGCAGAGCTGCACGTCCGCGCCACCGGCGCCCGGCCAGGGCACGCGCCGACCGAACAGGTCTGATGGGCTGGGCACGCGGCAGCACCCGAAGCTGGCGCCACCTACGCAGCACGATCCTCGAACGCGACCCGACCTGCCGACTGCGCTACCCCGGCTGCACTATCCACAGCACCCAGGTAGACCACGTCATCAACGTCGCAGTAGGCGGCACCGACCATCCGGCCAACCTGCAAGGCGTCTGCCACCACTGCCACCGGATCAAGTCGCAGCGCGAAGCCACCGCCGGCCGACCCACACGCCGACGCCCTACCGAACCGCACCCAGGCCTGACCGGGGGGGCACCCCCCACCCCCATGCAGCCCGGCCACCGGAACGTATAGCGCGTGGCGTCCTGCGTGCGCCGAGATCTTGTTTTTTGACCCCCAGGTGGGGTGCGAGTCGAGGCCCCAGGAGGGCGGATCATGGTTAAGAAGTCGGCCCCGGCAGGTCTCGGAGCGGGCGGCAAGCGAGTGTGGCAGTCGGTCGCGGATATCTACGAGTTGCGGCCGGATGAGTTGACGACGCTCGAGGACGTCTGCCGGATCACCGACATGATCGACGCGTTGACCGGGGTGTGGACGGAGGCCGGGGCACCGTCGATCACGTGCGGTTCGATGGGCCAGGAGGTCATTCATCCACTGATCGGCGAGATCCGGTCGCAACGGATGGCGCGTAATGCTCTGTGGCGGCAGTTGAAGCTGCCGGATGCGGGCGACTCGGCGGTGAACCAGCACCGGTCGGCGGCGCAGTCGCGTTGGGCGTCGGCGCATGGCTCGGGCGCTTAGCTCTGCCGCGTTCGTCCCGTCGCGTGATGCTGACCTGGCCGAGATCGAGCGCTGGTATCGGGATCTGCTGGACAGCACCCCACCGCCGGCTGATCTGGAGTGGGAGCCGGTCAAGATCGGCCCTACGTGGCAGTGGGACGGCGGGTGGCTGCTGCCAGAGGCGTCGCTGGGCTGGGGGTTCCTGGCGTGGTGCGGGCTGTGGCTGACGGGCAAGGGTCGGAAGCCGTGGCGGTTCACTCCGGAGCAGGCACGGTTCCTGCTGTGGTACTACGCGGTCGAGTCCTCGGGTGATTTCCTGTACCACTCGGCAATGTTCCAGCGGCTGAAGGGACACGGGAAGGACCCGCTTGCGGCGTGTGTGAGCGCGGGGTCTTTGCATGCGCCGGTCGTGTTCGACCACTGGGACGGTGATCGTCCGGTCGGTCGGGACGAGCCGGATGCGTGGACCCAGATCTGCGCCGTATCGCAGGATCAGACGAAGAACACGATGAAGCTGTTTCCGTCGCTGATCTCGCTTGAGGCGCAGCGGTACTACGGCATCCAGATCGGCAAGCTGAACGTGTGGTCGGACTCGGACCGCCGGCAGATCGAGGCGGTCACGTCGTCGTCGGCGGCAATCGAGGGTGGCCGGCCAAAGCAGATCATCCGCAGCGAGATTCAGAACTGGGATGCGTCCAACGGCGGCCATGACATGGCGGGCGCGATCGAGGGCAACGCAGCGAAGGCCGAGGTCGAACAACCAGCCCGGATCTTGGACATTTTCAATGCCTACCGGCCGGGGCGGGACTCCGTGGCCGAGCGTGCGCGGATCGGCTGGGAGGAGGCGCAGGGCGATGACGCGGTGCGCTTGGAGTTCGGCGTGCTGCTGGACTCCCTCGAGGCCCCCCCTGATGCGCCACTGACGGTGGAGGCAGCACCAAGTGTGGTGCGGTCGATCGCCGGAGACTCGACGTGGCTGGACACGCGCCCGAACGGCCGGATCATCAAGTCCATCCTCAACCCGGCGAACTCTGCGAGCGAGTCACGCCGCAAGTGGTACAACCAGATCGTCGGCGCGGAGGACGCGTGGGCTGATCCGCGATGGGTGGACCAGTGCGCCCGGCCTGATCTTGTACTCGCCGACGATGAGCAGATCGCACTGTTCGGGGACGGCTCAAAGTCGGGTGACGACACGGGGCTCGTGGCCTGCCGCATATCCGATGGTGCGCTATTCACGATGCATCATCAGCATCCGTCCAAGGACGAACTCGTCTCCCGTGCCGCGGTCGACGCGGCGGTAGTGGAGACGTTCGACCGGTTCAAGGTTCTGGCGTTCTTCTTCGACCCGTCACACGCTAAGGCCGATGATGCGCTTGACGACGACCGGTTCTGGTGGCCGCTGGTAGACCAGTGGCACGCCGCCTACGGGAAACGGCTGAAGTTGTGGGCTGTCGCTTCCGGGGCCAAACGACATGCGGTGGCATTCGACATGCTCAAGCCGTCGGCCCAGCAACTGTTCCAACCTGCGGTCGGGCAACTCGCCGATGACTTGAAGTCCGGGTCGGTCTGTCACCACGGCGGGGCAGCGTTGAAGCGGCACATGAAGAACGCGCGGCGCCGTGAGGGCAAGTACGGCACGACGATCGGCAAGGAGAACCGTTCCAGCGCCCGCAAGGTCGACCTGGCGGTGTGCGCGATTGGCGCCCGGATGGTGCGCCGGCAGTTGTTGATGACGAAGAAGGCTGGCACGCCGGGCGGCGGCCGTGTGATCGCGCTCTCATGAGGAGGTGGCAGTGACCGCACCGACCGTGTCACTGTTCCCTCCGCTGACGGGGGCGACGTTCCCCGGCCCGTCGATCCCCGGCCTGTCCGATGACGAGCAGCGGCTGGTCTTGGGCTTGTCGACGAAGCTGACGGTGCAGAGCGTGCGGATGCTCGTGCACAACGCCTACTACGAAGGCACCCAACGTCTGAACGACCTGGGGGTGTCGATCCCGCCGCAACTGGCCGGGGTGCGGACGGTAGTCGACTGGCCGCGGATCTGCGTGGACCCGCTGGTCGAGCGGTGCGTGGTCGACGGGTTCCGGCTGCCGTCGGCGACGGACGTGGACTCGGAGCTCGCCGAGCATTGGTCGGCGAACGACATGGACGCGGAAGCGCCGCTCGGGTTCCTCGACTCGCTGGTCTACGGCCGCGGCTACATGATCGTCGGGTCGGCTGACATACCGGGGGATTCGCCGATTGTCACGGTCGAGTCGCCGCTGAACTGCACGATGACGTGGGATCCGCGGACCCGACGGACGACCGCCGCCTATCAGGCGTATGAGGTTGAGGGTGTCTACCGGGCGGTGCTGTACCTGCCGGATCAGACGATCCTCATGTCCCGGCAGCTCACGTCCGGCCCGTGGCAGGTGGACGACCGGGACCAGCACGGGTTCGGCGAGGTCACGGTTGTCCGGTTGGCGAACCGGCAACGCGCCGCCGCCCGTGAGGGCCGGTCCGAGATCAGCCCGGCGATCATGAACACGACGGATTCGGCATGCCGGTCACTGCTGGGCATGGAGATCGCCCGCGAGTTCTACTCGGTGCCGCACCGGTACGTGCTGGGGGCGACCGAGTCCGACTTCCAGGACGCGGACGGCAACCCGAAGTCCGCGATCCAGATGGTCATGAGCAAGATGCTGGCGTTCGAACGGGACGAGGAAGGCAACGCGCCCACGGTCGGCCAGTTCACCGCGTTCGACCCGTCGGTGTTCACCCGGATCGTCGACTCGCACGCGCAGCTCATGTCTTCCTACACCGGCTACCCGCCGTCGTACTTCGGCCTGACGGCGACGGCGAACCCGGCGAGCGCCGATTCGATCAGGGTGACGGAGAACCGGATCGACCGGCGCGGTGAGCAGGTGCAGCGCCAGTTCGCTCCGGCGCTGCGGACGGTGGCCGGGCTGATCTGGCGGTTCGCGAACAACGGCGCGGTGCTGCCCGCAGAGTTGCGCCGGCTTCAGGTCGACTGGGCGGACGCGTCCACACCGACCCCGGCGGCGACGTCGGATGCGATGTTCAAGCAGGTGCAGATGGGTGCGGTCCCGGCGACGTCGGATGTGACGTTGAAGCGGCTCGGCTACTCCGGGGTGGAACGTGCCCGGCTCGAGGCGGACCGGAAGCTGGACGCGGGTGCGTCGGTGCTCGCCGAGCTCGCGACGAGTTTGCAGGCGAAGGAAGCCCGCGCGGATGTGACGGTGGCCCGGGACATCAACCCGGCGGCCGTGAAGAACCCACCGCCGACCCCACCGGCCGATGGCAACAGCGACGGATAGTCAGACGGCGCAGGCCGGTCTTGTCACGGCTCTCGGCTTGCAGTTGAGGACGGTTTGGCAGCAGATCGACCTGACCGACGTGAACGGATCAATGCCCAGGTTCATGATGCTTGTCGCAGGGCTGATCCACCGGTACGGGCTCGCGTCGGCGACCTTGGCCGACCGTTCCTACCTGGCGTCCCGGCGGGCTGCGGGACTCACGACACCGTTTCGGACGATCCCTGCGCCCCTGCCACCGCTGGAAGAGATCGGCGCGAACGTTGGCTGGGCGACCGCGCCACTGAGGACGGCAGAGCCGGACCTGCCAGCCGCCGAGCAGCGGCTAGTCGGCGCGGCTGACCGCCTGGTGCTCAACGTGGGCCGGGAAACGCTGATCGGAAACGTGCAGCGCGACCGTGCGGCGAAAGGCTGGGCGCGTATCCCCGAGCCGGGGGCGTGCTCGTTCTGCGCCCTACTCGCCACCCGCGGTGCCGTGTACAAGCAGGACACCGTCGGTTTCGAGGCTCACAACCATTGCCGGTGCCACGTGGAGCCGGTGTTCACCGCTTACGAGCCGTCCGCGCAGGTCCGCGAATGGCAGGCGATCTACCGCGAGTCCGCTCGCGGCAAGTCCGGCGCGGAGGCGCGTAACGCGTTCCGCCGGGCGCTCGAATCCCGCTAGACCCTGCCAGGAGCGGGGTCGTAACCAGCCCCAGGAGGGCCAGCATGTCCCAGCCCGACCCCGCCCAGCCGGCAGCGCCGGAAACTCCGCCCGAGACCCCGCCGTGGGGTGAGGATTTCGACGCGGAGAAGGCGTGGAACCTCGTCCAGAATCTGCGTGCCGACAAGGAGAAGTTGGCGAAGCGGCCGGCGCTCACCGCCGAACAGCAGCAGAAGCTCGCCGAGTACGAACGGCTCGAGGAAGCTTCCAAGACCGAGCTGGAACGTAAGACGGAGGAGCTGACCCGCTGGCAGTCCGAAGCGGAGAAGTGGCGTTCAGCTTCCGTCGCGTCCACGGTCCGCGCCCTGGCCGCCGTCGATTTCGCCGATCCGGACGACGCGGTGCGCAACCTCGACCCGGCGAAGTACCTGGACGCCGGCGGGACGGTCGACGAGCAAGCCATCAAGACTGACCTGGCCGCGCTCCTCGACGCGAAGCCGCACTACAAGCGGGGCGAGTCCGGCCCGCGGGTGCCGGCCCCGAACCCGGCGCAGGGGTCCAGCAGTACGAGCACGCCCACTGATCCGGCGCAGGAGTTCGCCGCGCTGCTTCAGGGCCGGCTCACCTGAGCATCTGACTTTCCGCATCATCCCGGCAGGTCCGGGCTTCTCGGCGTGAACGGCAGGCCCGTCGCACGCGACGACACCCATCCGTTTCGCACAAGGAGAAGCCGTCATGGCTAACCAACTCAGCAATGTTGCCCCGCTTCTGCTCCCGCCGACGATCACCGGCCCGATCTTCCGTAAGGCCACCGAGTCGTCGGCTGTACAGCAGCTCGCCCGCCGCGTTCCCCTGTCGGTGAACGCGCAGACCGCTATTCCCGTCCCGATGGACGCGCCCGAGGCCGACTGGGTCGCTGAGGGCGGTTCGAAGCCGGTCGGTGGCGCCGCGATCGGCGTGAAGACGATGACCGGTAAGAAGGTCGCGCTGCTCCTCCCGGTCAGCCAGGAGGTCGCGATGACCAACCCGGCCGGCCTGTACGACCAGCTGCAGCAGGACCTGCCGACGGCGCTCGCCCGTGCCTTCGACTTCGCCGCGATCCACGGCAAGAGCCGCAAGACCGGTGGTGCCGGTCCGTTCGCCGACTACCTGCTGAAGACCCCGAACTCGGTGGAGCTCGGCACGGCGGCGCAGAACGCGGGCGGCATGTACACCGACCTCGTGTCCGGTGAGGAGCTCGTGGTCGACAAGAACTACGACTTCTCCGGATTCGCTGCGGACCCCCGGCTGCGGCCGACGCTGAAGAAGCAGACCGACACGCAGGGCAGGCCGCTGTGGGTGGACAACGACCCGACATCCGGGTTCAACGGCGGCACGCTAATCGGCTACCCCGCCGCCTACAACCGGGGCGTGTCCGGCTCGTACCGGTACTCCGGCGACAAGGTGCAGACCATCACCGTCAACGGCAGCCCGACGGGTGGCACGTTCACCCTGAGCATGGGCGGTTACACGACCGCGCCGATCGCGTACAACGCTGACGCGGCGACGATCCAGGCCGCGCTGCGGGCCATCGGTGCGGGTAGTCCGTTCGGTGGCTCACCGGCTGCGGGGGTGACGGTGACCGGGAGTGGCCCGTTCACCGCGACGTTCGCCACCACGGGCGCGGCCGGTCCGCTGACCGCGGACGGTTCCGCGCTGACCGGCGGCACCAGTCCGTCGGTGACCACAGCGCAGGCGTCGACCTCACCGAACCTGGACACGAAGGTCCGGGCGGTCGGCGGGGACTTCACCCAGTGCGCCTACGGCGTGGGCATGGACATCTCGATCCGCGTGTCCAACGAGGCGTCCTACGTGGACGACGGCGGCACCACGCACAGCGCGTTCCAGGAGAACCTGGTTCTCCTGCTCTGCGAGGCGTACTACGGCTTCGTCGTCGGCGACGAGAACGCGTTCGTCGTCTACACCGACAACAGCTGATGCCTCACCTGATCACGCTGACTGAGGACGGCCCGCTCGGTAAGGCCGGTGACCGCGTGTGGGTCAACGACCCGAAGGACACCGAGCCGAAGAAGGCCGCACCGAAGAAGCACGACAACAAGTGACACGGACGAGGTAGGTGCCAAGTGACGATCACACCGACGGACCTTGGCACCTACCTCGACACGACCGTGGACGAGGCACGCGTCCAGCAGATGATCGACTGGGCGACGATGCTCTGCCAGTCGGTGGTCAACCCGCTGCCCGACGGTGCGGACACGGTGATTTTGGATGTGGTGGTCCGCGCCTACACGAACCCGACGAGCGCCCAGCAGGAGTCGGTCGGCCCGTACACGGTCGGCCACGGGCCGATGTCGGGTGGGCTGCGGTTGACGCGGGAGAACAAGCGGACCTTGCGCCGGCTCGCCGGTGGGGGTGGCGCGTTCACCATCGACACGACCCCGCCGAACGCCGGGCAGAACCTGCCCTGGTGGGACACCAACAGCTACTCGGGTGTGGAGTACGGGGCTGACGGTCCCGGCTGGTATCCGTGACCTTCCCCTTCGGCCAGGACGTGACCCTGGTCCGCCGGACGGTCAGCGGCCGGGACGCCTACGGCAACGATGTCTTCACGGAGACGCAGACGGCGATTCCCGGCTGCCCCGTGTGGCCGAGGTCGTCGACGGAGAACGTGCAGGCCCAGGACCTGACGATCACCGGGGTCGCGGCGCTGCTCCCGGCCGGGACGGATGTGTCCGCGGTGGATGCGGTGCTGATCGCCGGGTTGAAGTACGAGGTTGATGGTGAGCCGGCGGTGTTCGTCAGCCCGTTCACGAACCTCGCTCCGGGTGTGCAGTTGAACTTGAAGCGGGTGACCGGGTGAGTGGACCGAGAATGGCAAAAGACGTCGTTCTGCGGTGCACCCCTGAGGGTGGCTTCAGTCTCACTGTTGACGGCGTGGACTTCCCGTGGCACGTGGCTGCCGACCCGGCTCCGAGTGTTGGCCCGGTTGGCTCCGACGGTGTTCCGGCTGTGACGGTCACGATCCTTGCCGAACGCGTCCAGGTAGATCACCAGATATGAGCTTCAACGCGGATTACCAGCGATAAACTAAGTGGACCGGAGCTGCGGCGAAACAGCCCCGGTCCTATCGGCTACCTGGTGAAAGCAGGCAGGCGACATGCCTAAGCGTAAGCGCATCCCCGTCGAACAGCGCTACTGGTCGAAGATCGACACATCTGGCGGTCCTGACGCCTGCTGGCCGTGGACGGCCAGTCGCGACCGCGACGGTTACGGTGGCCTCTTCTTCGACGGGACGTATCTCCCGAACGGTCGAGGGCACTACGTGAGGGCAATGCGGTGGGGCTACGAACATCTTGTTGCCCCTATTCCTGAAGGTCATGGAGTGCTTCACCACTGTGACAACCTTCCGTGTATGAACCCGCGCCACTGGTTCACAGGAACGAACGCGGACAACATGGCGGATCGGGACGCCAAGGGTCGCCACGGTGGATGGAAGACGGCTGGAGACAACAATGGCGCTCGGCGATACCCGGAACGATTGCCGCGCGGTGAGGCGCACAAGCGAGCGAAGCTGACAGCAGAGCAAGTGTTGGAGATTCGCGCTAGGTACGTGCCATACAAGGTCTACCAACGTGATCTGGCCGAGGAGTACGGCGTGGAGCAGACGCTCATCAGCGCCATAGTTCGTCGGGTCATTTGGCGACACATCTAAAGACAGGGAGGTGCCATCCCGACTATGGGCACCTTCAGGGCTTCGTTCGAGGGCATCGGAACGATGCTCTGCTCCCCGGAGATGCAGGCGGAGATGCGCCGGCGTGCGGAGAAGGTGAAGGCCGCTGCGGAGGCGATGGCACCGTTCGATCCGGGCAGCAAGGACGGCACGCACTACAAGGATTCGTTCACCGTGGAGTCCGGGGTGCGTGAGGGGAAGACGCGCCGCGCCTACGGCCGGGTCACGAACGACGACCCGGCGGCCTTCTACATCGAATGGGGCACGAAGGACACGCCTCGGTTCCGGGTATTGGGCCGGGCCCTTGACCATGCACGTGACTAAACGCCCACCGGGCAAGCACCGGCGCAGGCACGAACATGAACCGCTGGTGAAGGGCGACTGGTTCGTTCGGGTCGCGCCGTTGTGGGCGCCCTGGCGCTCCTACCTCGTCTGCAACTGCGGGAAGCGGCTGGATCGCATTGCGCCTTGAGAAGGGATTGACCATGCCACGAGTGCGGCTTACCTACCACCGGGACATCGCCCGTGAAGGCACCGACGTCATCGACACGACGGAGCAGCGCGCGGCTGTGCTGGTCAACCAGCGGCGGGGTGTCATTCTTGAGACGGCCGATGAGCTGGCTGGGATGGCGAAGGCCGACCTGCAGGATCGGGCTGTCAGGCTCGGTATCGAGTTCTCGTCGTCGGACACGAAGGCCGATCTCGTCGCGGCGATTCGGGCTGCCGAGTCCGAGTGAACGTCGACGTCGAGGCGCTACTGAGTCCGTGGCTCGAATCTGCGTTGACGGCCCGAGGTGTGACTGACCTGCCGTCGAACCTGGCCGACATGCTGCCGGTCGTGCAGGTCACGCGGATCGGCGGGGCTGACGACGACAACGTGCCGTCGTTCGACGTGGCGACTGTCGACCTCGACTTCTTCGCCGCTGACCGGGTCGCAGCAAGCGATCTGGCGCGGCGCGGGCATTACGCGATGAGGGTCACCCTGCCAGGGCGGACGGTGGCCGGCGCGACCGTGACGATGGTCCAGACGATCACAGGCCCGTCCTGGCGTCCCTATGACGATACGGCGCTACGCCGTTTCGGTTCCACCTACCGCCTCCACGTGAAGAGCTGAGCCCCTTCCGTCCCGAAAGGACACCTGTCATGGCTGTTGACACCGACTTCGCCCTCGCGGGGCAGAACGGCATCGCGTCCGTCGCGCCTACCGGCACGACCGCACCCGTGGACACTTCCGCACTGTCGACCCCGTGGGTTGACCTTGGTGCGCTTTCCACGGACGGGCTCACCGAGCACGGCGCGGAAACCCGCACCTCGTTCAAGCGGTGGGGGTCGATTGTCCCCTTCAAGACGATCATCACCGATCAGGAGTTCACGTTCGACGTGACGTTCCTCGAGTCGAACAACGCGGTCCTCGGCCTGTACTACCGGGTGACCGACCCGACTCCGGACGCGACGACGCACCTCGTCACGGTCACCGCTGACACGACTGGTAAGCAGGACCGGCGGGCGTTCGTCTTCGACGTGGTGGAGGGCACGAACATCGCCCGCTGGTACGTGCCGGAGGGTGAGGTGACCGACCGTAAGGACGTCGTCTACCGGCCGGACGGCATCGCCGAGCGCGGCGTGACGATCACCGCTTATGTGGACGCGAACGGGGTCGCCAAGCAGCTGATCGGCCTGTTCGACGCGAACGCCGCATGACGAGCCTGGAGTCGGTGCAGGCGGACGCGACCGCCCCTCCTGACGGGGTGGTCGTGCCGCTGGTCACCGACGAGGCGAAGGTTGAGGTCACCGTCCCTCCGCCGGGGCGGTGGAAGACCCGCGCGAACCGCGCCCTGCGGGAAGGCGACTTCGACGCGTGGGCTGAACTCGTCCTCTCCCCAGACGATTACGACGCGTGGGTGGACGCGGACCCGACGAACGACGACGTGGAAGCGTTCTTCGCGGCGTGGCAGGACGCGACCGGTGAGAGCCGGGGAAAATCGTCGCGCTCTCGGAATGGGTCGAAGGGCACTGCGAGGCAGTAGAAGCCGATCTGCAGCGCTACTACCAGGTTGACCTGCGGGACCTGTTCGCGGGCCGACTGTCCTACAGGCGGCTGTGGGTGCTGATCAACCGGCTGCCGCAGGAGTCGTGGACGCAGACCGAACTGCGGGACGAGACGCCGGATGCCGAGCTTGTCGCCCCGATGCGGGAGCAGAAGTTCGGCCCGTGGGCGCTGGTCAACTACCAGCTCGCCGACCTGCGGGACTCGCTGCGCCGGCTTGAGTATGTGACGGCGGTCGCCGGCCAGTTGGAGCCGAAACCGAAACCGCCTGAGCCGACACCACGGCCCGGGGTTCGCCTGCGGCTGATCAGCCCGTCTGTCGCTACCCGCCTGAACGAGATGAGAGCGAAGGGGGCGTGAAGGCATGCCTATCAGCGTCGGTTCGGTCAGCGTCGACGTCGTTCCCTCCACGAAGAACTTCGCTCCGACGCTGCGGGCGCAGCTGTCGCCGGTCGGTGATCAGATCGGCCGGGAACTCGGCCAGCGGATCAGCGGGCAGATCAGCGACGCCATCGGCAGGGGCATTACCGACGGCGCGGCCAAGTCTGGTGCGGCGCGGGCAGGTGACTCCACGGGTGGAAAGTTCGCCGATGCGTTCAAGACCCGGGTCGAGGCCGCGCTGCGGAGCCTTCCCGATGTCACGATCGACGCTGACTCGTCGCCGACGGATCGGAAGATCGCGGAGATCCGCGCCCAACTGCAGGAACTGTCGGGCAAGCGGATCGGTGTGGACCTCGACGCCGCCGATGCGATGGCTCAGTTGCGTGAGGTCAAGGCGTCGCTGGACGAACTGAACGTCAAGCGGGCCAATCCTGAGGTCCGGGTCGATGCTGCAGCCGCGTCTGCTGAGCTTGCGGCGATCCAGGCGCAGGTAGACAGTCTTGATGGGCGCCGGGCCAAGGTCAACGTCGACGTCGGGGAGACCTTCTCCGGCATGTCCGGGTTGGTCGCGGGTGGGCTTGCTCTCGGCCCGGCTCTAGTCCCGCTAGGTGCTGCGGCAACGGCTGGCCTGTCAGGAATTGCAACAAGCGTCCTTGCCGGTGGTGCTGGGTTGGGGACTCTTGCGCTGGGCTTCTCCGGTGTGTCGAATGCGGTGAAGCTGCTGACGCAGGAGCAGTCGGCGGAGGCTACGCAGGCGGCCCGTACCGCTGGTGCATCGTCTTCCTCGGCGGCGACGCAGGCAGCGGCGGCGAACGCGATCGCGTCGGCGCAGCGCGGCCTGGCGAACGCCCGGGCGAACGCTGCGGATGCTGCGGTGCAGGCAGCGGAGCGGGTGCAGAACGCGGAGGCTGCCCTGGCGGCTGCGGATCGGACGTCGGCTGCGGCGCAGAAGGCGTTGAACGACGCCCGTGAGCAGGCGATCCGTGACCTTGAGGATTCGGCTAATCGGCAGGCCGACGCCCAGTTGTCGGCGAAGCAAGCCGCGTTGGACGTGCTGCAGGCCGAGCAGGCGTTGCGCACTCTGGGTGCGGGTGGTGCTCCGGTCACGGAGTTGCAGCGGCAGCAGGCGATTCTCGCGGTGGCGGAGGCGCAGCAGCGGCAGAAGGAAGCCCAGCTCGAGTCGACCCGGGCTACTGCGGACAACGCGCAGGCGCAGAAGGCCGGTATCGCCGGCGATCGGAATGTGGTGTCGGCGCAGCAGCAGGTCGCGAATGCGTTGGACGCGCAGACGAAGGCGCAGCAGGCGTTGGCGGATGCGCAGCGGGCGCAGGCGACGCAGGCCCGGCAGTCGGCGTTCGCGATCGAGCAGGCGCAGCAGGCGGTGGCGAACGCGATGCTGTCCGCCCAGAAAGCTGCGCAGTCTGGTGGTGCGGCGACGTCGACGGCTCTGCAGAAGGTGCAGGACCAGCTGGCGAAGGTGAACCCTGCGACGCTGGCCCTTGCGAAGCTGTGGGAAGGAACTTTGCTGCCGGCGTTCCACCGGCTGCAAGACGCGGCGGCCGGCGGGCTGTTGCCCGGGATCGTCGCCGGTGTGACGGCCTTGACTCCGCTGTTCAAGCCGTTCACCGATTTCATCGGTGGGCTGGCGAAAACGATGGGTGACCTGTTCGTCCAGGC
>Ga0206351_10745406_pt1 | contig 13156 bp, 4 predicted proteins | sample DielMetaTC5pm1_FD_146431 | JGI IMG/M metagenome (GOLD analysis project Ga0206351, IMG submission 146431) | Corn rhizosphere microbial communities from Kellogg Biological Station, Michigan, USA - Diel MetaT C5pm-1 (Metagenome Metatranscriptome)... | ecosystem: Host-associated > Plants > Roots >...
AAAAGAAAAGAAGAAAAATTAAACATATCAGGTAGTCTAAAAATTCATTAATCAGTCAACTTCGTGCGGTTAGCAACCTATCCGTTGAAATCATAAATTATTAATAAACGCCTCAAGATGGTCTCCTCGGGATATCTAGAGCTAATGAGACTCCTCACCCTATCTAACCATAATATGAAAAGATTTCACAAATCTAATCGTCTTAAGGAAATAATTATAAAATAATAAAACAGTTATCTTTGAATTGGAACCCAGCTTATCCATTCTGTCACCGAGATATATTGGTGATCGACTATGTTACGCATCTGTTGGAGCCTACTATCAAAGACCTGTGCTTTAAAGAAAGTAATAATTAGAAGAGAATTCATTAAAATCCTCCCGCACACCAATATTATAAATTTCTGTTTCATGCAATGCATGAATCAGAAAATAAAATATCGATGTGTGCGAATGGATTTCTATCCTTCTAAATCGTAGTGTCGCAACACATTACTTTCAATCGCCAATCAAATTTTTAAAAATACGATCAGCGTTAATTTAATAGACCACATCCTCAAAAGATTGGTTATCCTTTTGGTAAACGCAGTATATTAACCCAACACTGAAAGGAGAATATTAAATATAGAAAGTATTAAATAAAATTTCCAATAAAAGACTGCAAGCAGTCAACATCTAAATTAACTCAAGTATCTCGAAGTCTTTTAAAGATGTTATGGGATAATTAATAAGTTATAACAATAAATATATAAAATATGAGATATCAAAATAAGTTAATCTAAAAAGTAAAATACAGAAATGAGGGAAACAATTCAATCGGCTCAAATTTTTAAAAATAAGGTATCTCCGCGATCATCCAATTCATTATTAACACGTTCCATTGAGACTAGGACGGCAGGGTTTTACTTAGTTTTACCCCTAACTTTATCATATAAGCCTATTACATTCATGTAACTAGTGTTCTCTTTGGCATGGTTAATAAAGATCTTCTATCTCGTGGACAACTTACATATTTCGTTAAAAACGGATTTTAAATTGTTTATAAAGGAAAAGAAAAAGAAAGCAATATCAATAATTAAATCGGCTCAAAATTTTTAGTATTAGGTATCTCCGTGATCATCCAAATCATTAATAATACGTTCCATTGAGACCAGTACGGCAGGGTTTTCTTAGTTTTACCCCTAACTTTATCATCTAGGCCTATTGTATTCTTACAACTGGTTTTCTCTTTGGCTTGATTATTAAAGTTCTTCTAACTCATGGACAACTTATAAATACCGTAAAAATCGGATTTAAAATTATTAGTAAACACACTATACGAACAAATGTATGATCAATATTCTAGTCACCTAAATTCCTCACATACGACGTTCCTACTCTTGTTTTCACTAAATCTCATCTTCCATAGCTTTTAAACAAGTTCGGCTGGTTCCGATTCCGTGTATTCACAATAGGGATCGTTGATATACATGTTAATGCATGACAACTTTTAGAATTTGACCATATGCTAATTAGAGCGAACAAAAATTTGTTGATTTGAAACTATCAACTAGGTGTGATCTGATAATTCACCGCAGGGACTAATATACAAAAAGAAAGACCCGTCTTGGTGAATAATAAACAATAAAAATATACAATTACAAATAAAACCACTCATATATAAGTTTTATTTGTGAATATTGGCGCAGCAACTAATATACAAAAAGAAAGAAGCATCTTGCACAATATTTTAATATAAAAGAATAAAAATAAAAATAAATAATAAAAAAGGCAGAGGGGGAGACAATCCTACCCTCACGTTCTATAACCAGACTTTTACTGGCACCATTAATTGTCTATGTGGTGGTGTTTTTACTTTAACGAACTGCACTAAATTATTTACAAAACAAAATCTTCTATGTTCGGCTTAAATTGTTTGTTAGGATTATATATAGGTAAAGTATGAAAATCCCATGGTTTTGTGTTATCAATTTGGTCATAATATGCGTAGTCTATAGCACCAGCTCTAAAACATAATCCAGCTACCAAACGTATTCCCTCATGAGTTTGGACATAAAATGGATTATCAGCAATAATATCCATTAATTGATCTGTTGGTGTCATCGTTTCATCCCTATACTTAATAATGTACTGAGTGTCAGAATTAGTAATATTCTTATATACAAGATCATATATTCTAATAGCATCTTTTTTACCGAACTCTGCAAATATTCTCTGGTAAAGTGTGAGCGATTTGACGTGATTTTGATATTTAACATTATATTTGATATAGCCTAATATACTATTGCCTATCTGTGGAGTAATCTTTAACGGTATTTTAAAATGTTCAATAACCTTTGATTCAGCTTCTAAGTACCGCATAATGTCAGGGTAATTTACAATCTTAAAATTATGTTGAACCTCACGGAGGATCACATAAGCACCATCACAATAACGTCCAGTTCTTCCGGCACGTTGTATACTGGTGTTTACATCAATTTCAGTTTTGTAAATACCGCCTCTGTGTGATATAACCCTATAGCCAGTATCTATCACACAAGTTATACCGTCGATATTAATTCCAGCATCTACAACCTGGGTTGCAACTATGTGTCCCTTTTCAGGTATATATCGGTCTCCTGCATAAACTAATTTGCTTGGTATGTTGTTGTTTTTGAGATTATTAACAATCATCTTAGCTCTTAATATAGAAGGCTCAATAATCAAAACTCTTTTCCGTTGATATTCTGGCAATTCAGTTATAACTTTATGAAATGCTTCTTCTGGACTTATACCAAACCATTGATAATGTTGAACGGTAAAAGTTGGTTCAAATGATGTTTTATACATAGGCAACTTATCATTAATCAGGTCGAATTTGGGAGTGGCACTTGTGAACAAAATAGGAGCTGTACCATTTAATTTGAGATAAGGGCGTAACATAGTACTATCTGCTTCATGAAATTCATCAAAGAGGTAGATAGTATTAGGATATATTAATTCCATCATGTGTTCTTGAAAATAACCGTAGGTCATCACATGAATTTGTTTACTCAAATCATAATTTGAATGTTCATTTACTCTATTCACATTCTTAATGCCCAACTGCTCAACTAGAATATTCCGGGGCTCTAATATCACTACATGTTTTATTGTGAATGAAGGGTTTCTTTTTGAATTAAAATAACGATTGATTAAAGCCTGTGGGAGCCAAAAGGTCTTCCCAGAACCCGTGACACTAGAAATAACCAACCTGTCTTTGTCATCCCATAATCTTTCCTGAAATATATGGTCTACTTCATAATTCCACTTGTTATTGATGTCATTGTAAGATCCATTTTTAGCCGCAGCATCATTAGAAAAACTTGCATTAAAAAACAGGGTAACGGCAGTAGCTAGTCTAGCTGTATATTTAGTGATATTATCTGTTACCATAAGTTTTTCTAACCCCTTCGGGATTAAACTGAGCATATAAGCAGCTGCCCGTTTATGATTAGCATAAAGATCTTTTGGTATATATTGTGAGATTAGAGCTGATGATTCACCATTTTCCAACCAATATAAAAAGTTTGTAAATGAATACAAACGAGGTAAATCAAAGGTCTTCAATTGTAAAATATACACTGGTAAAGCAACAATTGGTATACTTCTGAATAAATTGATGAAACGGTTTGTTTGATAATAAACACAGGACAACAAATGCATCCTACGTCTATAATAAACAAGTTCTAAGTCAAGATCAGTGCCATGTAATAAATTCAAAGAAGTAGCTCTATGATTATAAAAATATTCTGGATCTGTGGCTGTTTTGAATGGAGAAGTATTACATAAAGATTTAAATTCAGACAAAGTTGGTATCAAACCATCATTTTTATGGACATAGGATAAATATATAAACGACTCTATGTCAAATGTGGAAGTCCTGTATGGTGTATGTGTGTTATTTGCTTCTAACTCAGCGTCTCCAAAGAGCTGTATAGGTAACTTGTCCAAAACTTTCTCAAAGGATACAAGAGCTGATTCTATGCTATGATCAAAATAATATAATCCGCCATAATGCATTTGTAAAAACGACAAATCTTTATCAACAGATCGTTTTGGAGGCTTATAAAAATCTTCTAGCACCTTCTTATATGTTGGCTTTTTATATTTAGCATCAAAATATGGTGTCTTTTTAATACGTTTAGGTAAACGTTTAAAATAATGATCATACTCCAATGATAACTCTTCATACATTTCTGGATGATGTGCGCATAATGCCATTGAGCCTTGTATTTTTTCAAGCATATACAAAGAAGTTGTTGCATAGGTTCTAAAACGATATGCTTTTTCACTTTTTAAACCGAAATGTCTCATTTTCAAGAGGTCTAAATTATGTTTAACACCCACCTTAGGAATCTCTATGTCATATTTAGTTAATTCATCTTTAATCTCATCCACCGGCACAAATATTTTAGATAAAAACTGTTGTTGAAAGATAGACCCAGCTTCTTCTACTTTTAAAGTTAACCCATATGTTTGGCTCATATATTTGACCAACTTGTCTATGTCTACATCTGCCAATAAGTCAGTAGCCAATATGTTATCATCTCCAAAATTAATAAGGTCATGATGTCTATGAAATTCTTTAACGGGTTTTTTAGTGATTGTGGACAGAGCTTCGATAACAGCAATTTGTAGTGAATTACTATTGAGGGTTGAAGTATCACTACCACCCGTGCTGGCACCTCTCATTTTTTGTTTGACATTTGAATCTCCTTGACCCATTAAATTAATTGTATAACCGTGTTCAAGAGATTTGTAGGCTGTTAAAATATGTTTTTTTATTAAATCATGTTGAGGATGATCACCATAACCCTTAGCTATTAACCTACCAGCAGCTTGTAGAATTTTTGAAGGTATATTAGCGTCAAATGCTTTCATATCTAAAGAAAAGAACTGTTTTCTATTTTTGATCTTCTCATATATAATCTGATATGCCCCACCTGTTAAAGGCATACCAATTTTAATAGGATTTAAATCCCAGCGTTGTCGCTTATTAAGATCATAGGTGAAGACCATATTTTGGGTATAGGACAATACATTCTGTGCCATTATAGTTCTAAGTTTTTCAGGTGTTGTGTCCATTTTTTCTTTTGATATTACTTGACTTTTTGGGAATACAGAGTACAATTGGTCAGGATATTCACCTTTTTCAATCCAATCTATAACGGTTTTTGAGATCGCTTTGAACCACGTATGCTTAAGCTCTCTCATCTTTCTATATTCAGGTATGAAAGGCACATTTGCTGAAAACTTAGGATTTTTCTTTCTTAGAATATGCATTGGGTGTGTCAACTTTAAATGAGCATATGTTTCAGGATTCATTTCATATATATAATCAACTACATGATCCAATCTTTCATCTGTAACAGCAGCAGCATATGAGTGTTCGTAATATCTGGCTGTAGCAGCATCTACTAATTCAGCTGTCGCATACGTTATACCATCTATACCATCAGTAAATTGAGCTCTATCCATTATAATCCTCTTACGTTTCATAAGATAAGTGTCTACGTAAGGGTTTGTGTTAACTGCCCGCCTATATTGTGTCATAGTTAATGGTTTTATATTCATCTCTCGAGCAAAATTTAACGATTTAATATAATGATTAAGAGTATCATGATAGTTCCTTGATACATACTTAGGGTCATCATTTAATTTGAAAGAGATCTCTGTATGGTGCACCCAAGGTTCATAACTTGAAAAATTTGGCGCCCATACTGGCTTTAATGTTGTTCTAAAATCAGTGTTAAATATTTTTAATATATCTATGGCTGCGTCTAAAAACATAACCACCTTAGTATCAGCGTTATTAACTACAACAGTCTCTAAGTATCTCACTAAATGAGTTAAGCGGTTTATAAATTCTTTAGTATCTTGGATATACAGATCTTTTAAACTCTTTAATGTAACACGATCTAGATGAATAACCGAACCTAGTTTTATTAACTTTAATATTTTTGAATATACACGACTATTAAATAAAGGACTACGTTTCAACCTATAACACTCTTTTCTAATATCAAAAGACAAATCTCTGAATGAAAAACTATGTAGTTTCCTAGGTGTATATAGCACTTCTATCGCTTCACATGTTCCAAATTCTCTATAAGGGGTTAAAACCTGTATATGTCTTGGACGGATTCTTGTGAGTTCCTCTAACTGAAATATGTCTAACACCAGAATTATTTCATCGTAGTATTCTGTGGGAAGTCCAAATAAAAAATCTGTCATCCTTACTGAATAAGGTATAACAAATTTTTTATAATAAGGCGGTTCTTTGTTTAAATTACAACTCTCAGTGATAACGTTACTAGATTCTAGATCAGAGCTCTTTAATGAATACGTATTATTGTCAATAAACAAAGGACTATAGTATTCAAAACAATAATTGGTGAAATAACTAACAGCATTTAACCCCTTATCACAAATTAATCTTTCACAAACCCGACTTTCCTCTATTTGAAGCATAAGAGCAATACTCCTTTGAGCTGCCTTATTCGTTTCTATCATAGATTCTAAAGTTAAAATACACTGTTCTAGCTCCATTGCCTCTCTAATATCCAATCCATCAGTACCAGGTCCATAAAAGGAAAAATATATATACAACTTAAATTTCAATTTTTGACCAATCTTTATTAGCATTAACAACAACAACGCAAATAGGAATACTAATATAATCCTCTTCAAAAGAAATTTAAGAAAATGTTGAACTAACGTGATCACTAACACCGAAATCACCGTTGCTTGTATAAGTATGATCCCAACCAACAAAAGATTAAGTCTCATGAAAAATAACTTCCAGTCCAATTGATATAGAAACACAAAAGGTCTTTTATATTTATTGAGATTGGCTTTGATATTTACATAAAATAAAAGCGTGAGCATTAAAAATATAAATGGCTTTGCCACAAAAGGTACACTAGCTATACTGAGACCATTCATGAATATCATAATTATGAGCCAATGATAAAAGATAGCTTCAAGATAGTCTGGCAAAATTAACATATGTGAAACGAAAGACCTGAACGTGCCCAAATCTAATGTAATCAAAATATCAAACACGCTAACTAAATATGTTATATATAATATAATTAATGGAACAGTGATGAGAGGATTGCTTGTTTTGATCAATGCAAACAATTGTATATAAGCGGAACCCGGTATAAGTTGCATTATAGCCCAATAAAGAACTGTGAACATCTTACGAAATCCATACATCTTCCACATAAAGACCATAAATTCTAACGTGTTAGCTTGATTTGGCACCAATCTAGCTTTACCATTTAAGATCACGCTTTTCTTTGGCTGATAATTGTATAAATGTCTCAATGCCATTCTTATATGCAGAATTAACTTGATAAACTTCATACATGTATAATAAGATCCGTATAAGATCCACCCGAGCACAATAAATAATACACCACCCGTGTATATACCAACAAAAGAACCAGTTAGTGTCAGAAAATAAATCGGTGTGATTATAAACGAGATGAGGAATGAATAAAACAAAACCCTTAATTTTCTCAGGAAAATAGACCTTTTATTTATATTTACAACGATTTCCTGCTCGATATCATTCAATTGATCATCATTAAGAGAAATATCCTCAAAAACTCTATTCCATCCAGCTATATCTTGCGCTCTTAAAGCCATTTCTTCCATGTCCCATGCCTTTACCCTTTTTGTGCCCTGGATGTTTCTAATGTTCGTGTCACCACCCAACCAACCCGAGGATCCTCCAATATATTTTCTAGTGATTTCGATCTCATTTGAGTAAGCCTTTTCATCAACGTTTGCTCTAATTTGAATAGAATTTGTGTTAGGGTCTTTAGTAGTACTAATATAAATACTTTTTGGGAAACCAAAGTAAAAATATTTAATCTCTACTATCCATTGTACAATCCCATTCTTGAGTGTTCTAATGTAGTCTGGTCGTCTTTCTAATGTTGACAACAAATCTGTGGGTATTCCAATGATCTTCGTGTTTATAAATATTAAGTATTCATCAATCTCCTTAATAATATCAGAATGGCTTTTGTATTTCCATTGATTACATATCGATACTAACTTCACATGAAATGTTGAAGGGCTTAAGAAGAACAATGCTTTCTTAAAGTCAGGATTTGTAGTGTAAGCTCTAGTTGATATAGTCAAATGCCTAACAGTGCGATTATTATAATAGTCAACTAATAACTTTTTATCCATTAGGTACTTTTGTCTATAAGCAATTGGGTTGATTTCTTTTCTTTGTGAACATACCCGCTTTGCGCTTTCCAGGTTCTGAGCTCCAACAAGTTCCAAAGCCTCATATTTGCCCAAAATTACATCAGGATCTTGCAGCAAGTGTTCTGATTTTAAAGCTTTAATCACTACTAGTTCTTCATCACTGATCAAAAATTTGTAGTCAAGCCTTAATAAATAATACAAAGTCATACCAGTAATCCGGTATGCATTGTGAGTCATCTCCTTGGCTGATCTATTTTTGGTGGTTACAGAGAAAGGCTCTGTATCAATGTGCCCTGGTAAAGCATAAAAAATATGTTCACTCTTGCTTTTCATTAAGAATTCTAAATCATTGTAGCATTTACCCTGGTAGGCACCCTGTGATTTAATATAGCTCTCAACTTCAGCGGTACTAATATTAACACGATCCCTATAGTGACTATTAATAACCATTTTAATATCACGATCCATTCTGTCAATAAACAAATGGTAATTATGATTCATTAGGTCATGTCGTTTAGTGAACAAACACTTGTTAAATCCGCTTGCAACAAGGCACGATTTATTTGAACTATTAACATATGGTGGCATTTTTCTTCCCACTCTATGATATAACTCCACGGATGACAAACGGCTATAGAACTCCCTGGCAACATAATATTTGTCAGCTGTGGTATTGATTACGTGAGCTATGCCATTCACGATTTCAAAGCCAACTGTTTTATTAAATTGGCTTTTGGATGCACGTACTAAAGATAGAGTTGCTAAGTCTGGATCTCTACCCAAGTTGATCAACATTAACAGTTGAGACCATGACAATTTATTTAGTTTAAATAATCTAAAATAACACAGACCATCTTGATAACTTGCTTTAACCATGAAACGAACACATTCACCCTTGTCATTATTAAAAGTTGCCTTCAAATTTTTGCTTGCATGATCATACCTTTTATTCTTGGAGTATCTCATTAAAATGCCCAATTTAAAATCCCTGATTTCTTCAATACTCCTTTTATGTTTCCTCACAAGTGTTTTTTCTTGAAGTAACTGGACGTGAGGGGAAAATCTAACTTTCTTTTCTTTAAGGTGTTTTTCAACCACAGCAAACACAGGCTCTTGTTGTCTTGATATCGAAGAATATTCCACATTGAACTCCGGGAATCTACCACTACAAGCAGTTTCATAAGAGGAATAACAATCAAGTAACTCTCGATTGTATGGTATGATGAAGGCTGGCTTCATCATATTTTGAGATAAACCCGGTGCTTGATTTTCAAACAAAGGAGCCTCGATTTCTACATCTTCCATTTCCCGTGAATATTCTACTGCCCCATTGAATTCCTTTCTCATGGTTTCCTCTACTTGTGTTATATGAACTGTTTCAACCTCCCACGCATCATCTAGATCCTCTGGTGTTACAGTCCAACTAGCGCTATGTACAGTAGTATCAACTGTATAGCTCTCAGAAAAAACAAAATCTTCCATTACCAGATGGTAGTATTGTTTTAAGTAAGACGGTTCAGATGGGTCTACTATAGTTTCTATTAAATCACTATTGCTATTATAAATAGCATATTCTGGTTTCAGGAATTGCGCTGAATCTTTAATAGATTTAACTATAGTATAAGTGTTATTATGAAACTCAAACACTTTTGATCTTGTAGTTTGGATAATAACTCTCTGTCTTGCAGAGATGTACATGAAACCTGCCCAATTGAGAAAACCCCAAATAATCAAATTAGCAACTTCCAGATCAGTCATATGATAGTCTTCAATCTCATATCCGTTAACGTCGTACCGTTTTACCTCCAGAAGACCATCTTTTATGCTTATATGATCACGTAAACCAAGTAACTTTCTATCAAACTTGGTATCTTGAAATCTACTGATATTACTAATCTTAAAGTGACTTTGAAGTTTAGTAATCATTTTTCTAGCAAAGAGAACCACGAATTTACTTGAATAATTAAAAGAGCAATTAGTATTGCTCGAATTCGCACTAAAGTATTTTTTAAAATTTTTTGAAGCCATGATGTTCGGTCTGTTACAAGGCCACGACAAGGGCACAATTAAAAATTGAAAGAAAGTCCTAAGTAAAATATAAAATTTATGTTAGGCTCAACAGATTCTAAAAATATAATTAATTTCCATCCAACCATGTTAATTTCTCTTCTTTCATGTCAGTACCTACTTGTTTGTCCGATTTGAAATTAACACCTATACCTTATTAGACTAAGTGAGCAATCTGGCGCTCGAATGTAATTCCCGAAGGCATTTCACAACTTAGAATGAAGCTTGTGTATAGTTTGGTTTTCAGTTATAAGGTAGCTATTCTTACCAGTAAGAAGGTTTTGCATTTGGCATGTATCATTCCCAATAGCAAAAGTCCCAAATCAAAGGTTTTCACGGTTAACATTGTGAGATCCGTATTCACATATAATTAAACAAAAGGACAACCCAGTAACTTCTAATCCTTAAGAATTGAGGTAAGCCTATTGTATAAAGTTAGGTTTCAGGTATCTTATGAACCATCTAATATTTCATAATAAGATATGAAACACAAAAACCCACACACTTTTTAGGAGTTGCAATCTCCGAGAGTTCTTAATTAATTCCAGACGTTAAAAAAGAGCTCACAACCCAAAATGATGTATAACAAACACATTGTTTACGTCTTGTTTAGCCTTCTAACAATTAATGTTATGCAATATTGTGACAATTGTTATACGTACCAACTAGGAATGGCCCGGTTGTGTTGCCTCCGGTATCTTTCTAATTACAGAGAAAGACGCAGGCGCGCGAAAAACATGTTGAGCGTTAACTATTTATAATGGTAAGTGCTTCCTGTACTCACCCTCTAATGAAATCATTTCCAACTAAAAATAATGCCATTGGTAACGGTAAATAAGTAAAGGATGGCATAATATAATTACGTATATAATAACGAGCAACTTGCCAATCGAATGTTGCCTGATCTAGATACAACCAAAAAATATAAGCATTAGCCAGCCATAGGAAAACAGTAGTGCTATAAGCCATTATATGCAAAGGGTCTATACGAATCCAGTGTATTACACCCATAAATGGATGTCTCAGTATATTGATGTTCGGGTTCCATAATCGAGCCAGCCACCTTTGATTCATCATTAAATAATAAGTACCATAACATGCAAGCATGTGAGCTGTAAAACTGTCCAAATATGAAGTAATCTCCATACGCCAGAAAAACAACCAGGCACCATATGCTAAGTAACTGTTAACGAACATCATAAAATAAGCAAAACTACCAATAACCCCCACCATTCTGATGTAAGTGAAAAAGAACCAGAATAGTGTTACTGGAAAATAAACTAAACCATATCTTTCATAAGGACTACTAAAAGAAGGTGCTAAAAGTGAACTAGGATCTACCGATTTAGGTATTACAACTGGTATTCTCGTCTTTGCTATTGTCTTGAAACCAATTGTTTGCATAGCTTCACCTTGAAAAGATTCAGGGACGAGTGTGTATATAAGGTCTTTAGTGATTGTATGTTGTATTATATCTTGAGTTTTTGTGGCTAAATGACTAAAGCCATCAGTTACTAATACACCAGTTATATAACCACTTAATGCTTGTTTTAAATATTTAATGATATCTTGAAGGTATTTAAAGTCGCTTTCATCGTTAAATTCATTAGAATGTTTAATAATTAAATTATAAGTTAAATTAGTAATAATAAACAAAAACAAAACAAAGAGTGCATTCAATACACCCAGGTCAATACGAAGTCCAGTAACCCGGTCAACATTGACAGTAATTAAATTAGGATTAATATAAACCAAATAATATAATAATAATAAATTAAAATACGTAAAAAGATAAATGAGCCAAAAATCTAAACCATAACCATCATAGCTGGGCCAATTAATATTCCTCAATTTGCTGTGGCTGATTACTCCCCGATAAGTCCGCATACAACCCTTCAGTCATAGGATTGTTTTTAGTAGCTCTTTTCTTAGCCTGAGCATATCTACGTGTTTCCTCTCGATTCATTTCAACATCGTCAAGGAAATCCGCTCCAAGATGGGCATATTCATCTCTAAGTCCATGCTTTCTACCCCATCTAGTGCTCATACCAAACATGTTTTCTTTACGATAAACATACCATTCCCCTCCATGAGTTCGGCACCAACGTCTTGTATCTTTACCTAATATGCTGGTGAAGTATCCAAACGTGATGGTTTTTCCCTTTATGGTAATCTTTGCACGACCAGGAGCACGGCTTGAAGCGCCGTTGTCAGCGTATTTATTGAGTATACTAATGAGAATGATACTCTTTTGAAGGTCTGTGAGTGCTGTTGGATCCAATTCGAGAAGTTTAGCAATAGCTGCATAGATACTGTTATCATATGCGAGGGCAGTGCTGGCATCCAATTTACTATCATCACCAAAATCAATAAGCATATTAGGCGCTGGACTCGTGAAGTCAAAGCCCAGTTTCGTATCAATGTCCGGACCATTAAGATCAGGAATAGTGTTAGACTGAACCATAGTGCCACCAGCCACGATAGATTCAAATCCATCGGCATAATTAGGTAATAATACCTCATCTTTCTTGATGATTTTTCCAAATTCATCTCGAGTTTCAGTTATTTGATAATAACTGGTAGAAAACCAACCGTTTTTAGGTTGTATATAAGTCGTTTTTCTTGTGATCTGGCCTTGAGTCTCACTCGGTTGCTCAGTATCACCAATGGTTTTCGATTTATCACTCATCGTTGTTAAGTTAGACGAAAATTATTTTATCTTAAAATAATTTAAATTAATTTAGTTCAGGTTGCTAATAAGCGTAAACAAAAATAAACACCTGAAACACTGGTTATAATTTTTACTTAAAACTTACCGAAGGTTTTAAAACTACTATTATAG
>Ga0206351_10106046_pt1 | contig 13123 bp, 8 predicted proteins | sample DielMetaTC5pm1_FD_146431 | JGI IMG/M metagenome (GOLD analysis project Ga0206351, IMG submission 146431) | Corn rhizosphere microbial communities from Kellogg Biological Station, Michigan, USA - Diel MetaT C5pm-1 (Metagenome Metatranscriptome)... | ecosystem: Host-associated > Plants > Roots >...
CTAATTCAATCATTCACTAATTGATATAAGCGGAAGTAGCTCAGTTGGTAGAGCGATAGCCTTCCAAGCTATAGGTCGCGAGTTCGAACCTCGTCTTCCGCTCGATTGGTTCATTAGTCGGTTAGTTCACTTGTTCATTAGTGGCAGCTGCAAAGACCAATGAACTAATAAACGAGTGAACCAATGAACAAAAAATAAGCCGACGTAGCTCAGGGGTAGAGCACTTCCTTGGTAAGGAAGAGGTCATGGGTTCAAATCCCATTGTTGGCTCAGTGTTATAAAACATACATTAAAGTTAAAATTAACCTACAAAAATAATTTATAGATCATGGCAAAAGAAAAGTTTGACCGCAGTAAGCCGCACTTAAACATCGGTACAATCGGTCACGTTGACCACGGTAAAACAACCCTTACCGCAGCTATCACTAAAGTTTTGGCTGATGCAGGTTTATCAGAAGCTCGTTCATTTGATTCAATTGACTCGGCTCCTGAAGAAAAAGAACGTGGTATCACCATCAATACAGCCCACGTTGAATATTCAACAGCTAACCGTCACTATGCACACGTTGACTGTCCAGGTCACGCGGATTATGTGAAAAACATGGTTACAGGTGCTGCTCAAATGGACGGTGCAATCATCGTTGTTGCTGCAACTGACGGTCCGATGCCACAAACACGTGAGCACATCCTGTTAGCTCGTCAGGTAGGTGTACCTGCACTTGTTGTTTTCATGAACAAAGTTGACATGGTTGATGATCCGGAATTATTAGAGTTAGTAGAAATGGAAGTTCGTGAATTATTATCATTCTACGAATTCCCAGGTGATGATATTCCAGTTATCCAGGGTTCTGCATTAGGTGGCCTTAACGGCGATCCTACCTGGGTTGGTAAAATCATGGAGTTGATGGATGCTGTAGATAGCTACATCCCAATCCCTCCACGTTTGACAGATCTTCCTTTCCTGATGCCTGTTGAAGACGTGTTCTCAATCACTGGTCGTGGTACTGTTGCTACCGGTCGTATTGAGCGTGGTGTAATCAACTCTGGTGAGCCTGTTGATATCCTGGGTATGGGTGCTGAGAACTTGAAATCAACCGTAACTGGTGTTGAGATGTTCCGCAAAATCCTTGACCGTGGTGAAGCTGGTGACAACGTAGGTTTATTGTTACGTGGTATTGAGAAAACTGATATTCGTCGTGGTATGGTTATCTGCAAACCAGGTTCAGTAACTCCTCACACCGATTTCAAAGCAGAAGTTTACGTATTATCAAAAGCAGAAGGTGGCCGTCACACTCCATTCTTCAACAAATACCGCCCGCAATTCTATTTCCGTACCACTGACGTTACTGGTGAAATTTCATTGGAACCAGGTGTAGAAATGGTTATGCCAGGTGATAACGTTACAATCACTGTAAAGTTGATCAACGCTATCGCGATGGAAAAAGGCTTACGTTTCGCTATCCGTGAAGGTGGCAGAACAGTAGGTGCTGGTCAGGTAACTGAAATCTTGAAATAATAATATTTCAATAAAAAGGTTAATTTGAAAACATAAGTTTAGCCTTCAACGGCAAACTTATGTTTTCTTATTATAAATAACACACGGGAATAGTTCAACGGTAGAATAGAGGTCTCCAAAACCTTTGATCAGGGTTCGAATCCTTGTTCCCGTGCTTAAGCACAATATAAAAATGGCAGGCGTAGCTGAATATATTAAAGAGTCATACATCGAGTTAACCGAAAAGGTTACCTGGCCTACATGGCGCGAGCTTCAAAGCAGCGCTGTTTTGGTATTGGTTGCCGCTATAATTATTGCGCTGGTTATCTTAGGTATGGACCAGATCATTAATTATTTGCTTAAACTGTTTTACACATCACTAACATAATATCAGGGGAGACGGAGATGAGTGATCAATTGAAATGGTATGTAGTTAGGGCTATTAGTGGTAAGGAAAAGAAAGTTAAACAATACATAGATGCCGAAATTAGCCGTTTGGGCATTAGTCATTTGGTACCACAGGTATTAATACCTACGGAGAAGTATTACCAGATGCGTGATGGAAAGAAGATCGCGAAAGAGCGTAACTACTTTCCCGGCTATGTGCTTATGGAAGCTGTTTTAGATGGCGAAACCGAACACATTATTAAAAATATAAACAGCGTTATAGGTTTTCTGGGCGATAAAGCCGGAAACGCTATACCGCTTCGCCAGTCGGAAGTTAACCGTATTTTAGGTAAGGTTGACGAGATGAGCACACAGGGCGAAACCATGAATGTACCTTATTATGTTGGTGAGGCCGTTAAGGTTATGGACGGGCCTTTCAACGGTTTCAGCGGGGTTATTGAAGAGGTTAACGAAGAGAAAAAGAAACTGAAGGTAATGGTAAAGATATTCGGGCGCCGTACGCCGCTTGAATTGAATTACATGCAGGTAGAGAAAGAATAAGTTTGGTGAATAGTGAGCAGTTGATTAGTGAATAGTTAATTGCATACAACAAGCCAACAACAAAATAAACAGAGCGTTTGCAAAGTGTAAGTGAGAAAACTACTCACTACTCACAAAATCAACCACTCACAAAAATCTTAAATGTTACTTAGCTTCCACTTACTAACATTGAGTTTATAATTAAAGTAAATTAAAATGGCAAAAGAGATCGGTGCAATGGTTAAGCTGCAAGTTAAAGGCGGCGCCGCAAACCCATCACCACCAATTGGCCCTGCATTGGGTGCAAAAGGTGTGAACATCATGGAGTTTTGCAAACAATTTAATGCACGCACCCAGGACAAAGCTGGAAAAGTATTGCCTGTTTTGATTACTGTTTATGTTGACAAATCATTTGAATTTATCATCAAAACCCCTCCCGTTGCTATCCAGTTATTGGAAGCTACCGGTTTAAAGAGTGGTTCTGCTGAGCCTAACCGTAAAAAAGTTGCCAGTGTTAACTGGGAGCAGGTTGAGACTATAGCAAAAGATAAAATGGTTGACTTGAATGCATTCACAGTTGAATCGGCCATGAAAATGGTGGCAGGTACTGCCCGCAGCATGGGAATTACCGTATCAGGTACAGCTCCCTGGAATTAATTAATTTATACAAATCAGTTTAAAGACAGTGGCAAGATTAACAAAAAATCAAAAAGTGGCACTCTCCAAAATTGAGGCAAACAAATCGTACACATTACAGGATGCATCTGCATTGGTAAAGGAATTAACCCTTACTAAATTTGATTCATCAGTTGATATAGACGTTCGTTTAGGTGTTGATCCGCGTAAAGCCAATCAAATGGTACGTGGTATCGCAACATTACCTCATGGAACCGGTAAAACTGTACGTGTATTAGTTCTTTGTACTCCTGATAAGGAACAAGAAGCTAAAGACGCAGGTGCAGATTACGTAGGTTTGGATGATTATATTGCCAAGATTGAAGGCGGATGGACTGATGTTGATATTATCATTACTATGCCAAGTGTTATGGCGAAGGTAGGTCGTTTAGGTCGTATTTTAGGCCCGCGTAACCTTATGCCAAACCCTAAATCAGGTACAGTTACCCCAGAAGTTGGTAAAGCTGTAACTGAGGTAAAAGGTGGTAAAATCGATTTCAAGGTTGACAAAACCGGTATCATCCACACTTCAATAGGAAAAGCATCTTTCTCTGCAGATAAGATTTATGAGAATGCATTAGAAGTATTGCAAACAATCTCTAAATTGAAACCTTCTGCAGCAAAAGGAACATATTTCAAGAGTATTCATATCTCTTCAACTATGTCGCCTGGAATTACAGTTGAAACTAAATCAGTAGCGGGGATCTAATCATGAATAAAGAAGAAAAATACGACCTTGTTGTAGCCCTAACTGAGCAAATCAAAGAGTATGGTAATTTTTATATCACTGATACCTCTGATTTAACTGTAGCCAAGATCAACAACATCCGCCGTAAATGTTTCGAAAACGACATTACGATGCAGGTAACAAAAAATAGCTTGATTAAAAAAGCTATGGAAGCTGCAGGCGGTGATTTCAGCCCGATATATGATGTATTAAAAGGTTCATCATCAATTCTTTTCTCAAAATCAGCAACTGCTCCGGCAAAGTTGATCAAACAATTAAGGAAAACAGGTGAAAAACCAATTTTAAAAGCAGCTTATATTGATTCAGCGGTATTTATCGGTGATAACCAGTTAGATACTTTAACCAAACTGAAATCAAAAGAACAACTGATCGGCGAGATAGTTGGCTTACTACAATCACCTGCCAAAAACGTACTTTCTGCACTACAATCAGGCGGAACTACAATTCCAGGCCTAGTAAAAACATTACAGGAAAGAGGTTAACGAACGCCTCACAAAAGTTCGACAATAACAAACAAAAAGCATTAAAAGTAAAAATTTAAATAAAATGGCGGATTTAAAAGCGTTTGCTGAACAGTTGGTAAACTTAACAGTAAAAGAAGTAAACGAATTAGCTCAAATATTAAAAGATGAGTATGGTATTGAGCCTGCTGCTGCTGCTGTAGCAGTTGCTGCTCCTGCTGCTGACGGTGGCGATGCTGCTCCAGCTGCTGCTGAGCAAACTGCATTTGACGTTATCCTGAAAGAAGCTGGTGGCGCTAAATTAGCAGTTGTTAAATTAGTAAAAGACTTAACTGGCCTTGGTTTGAAAGAAGCTAAAGATCTTGTTGACGGTGCACCAAAAGAACTTAAAACTGGTGTAACTAAAGAAGAAGCTGAATCTTTGAAAAAACAATTAGAAGAAGCCGGAGCAGTAGTTGAGGTTAAGTAATTTAACCTACTGAAATATAGCATCAAGACTCCGACCATAAACGGTCGGGGTCTATTGCTGTTTATAAAGGTTTTGAATTAGATGTGAGATATTAGATATGAGATTTGAGATTTTTCGAATCGCTATTTCATATCTCAGATCTCATGTCTCAAGTCTCACATCTACAAAAATTAATAACTAAAATTTAAATACCTTGGCAAACAATAATAATCAAAGAGTAAACTTTGCAACCAGCAGAAAGGTACTTGATTACCCTGATTTTCTGGATGTTCAGTTACAATCTTTCCAGGAATTTTTTCAATTGGAAACCACTTCCGACAACCGTTACAAAGAAGGGCTGTTTAAAGTGTTTGCCGAAAACTTTCCTATTTCAGATTCAAGAAACATCTTTGTCCTGGAGTTTCTTGACTACTTTATTGATCCGCCCCGTTATGATATACAAGAGTGTATCGAACGCGGATTAACTTACAGCGTACCATTAAAAGCCAAGCTTCGCCTGTCATGTAATGATGAGGAGCACGAAGATTTTGAAACAATTGTACAGGACGTGTACCTGGGTACTATCCCATACATGACGCCAAAAGGTACATTTGTTATTAATGGTGCCGAGCGTGTAATTGTATCACAGTTACACCGTTCGCCAGGTGTGTTCTTTGGTCAGAGCCGCCACACCAACGGTACAAAATTATACTCGGCCCGTGTTATTCCTTTCAAAGGTTCGTGGATTGAGTTTGCTACAGACGTTAACAACGTGATGTATGCTTACATTGACCGTAAAAAGAAATTCCCGGTTACCACGTTACTTCGTGCCATTGGTTATGACTCTGATAAAGATATATTAGAGCTGTTTGAACTGGCCGACGAGGTTAAAGTAAGCAAATCAGGCCTTAAAAAATATATTGGCCGTAAGCTTGCTGCAAGGGTACTTAAAACCTGGATCGAAGACTTTGTGGATGAAGATACCGGTGAGGTAGTTTCTATCCCCCGTAATGAGATCATCCTTGAGCGTGAAACCTTACTGGAAGACGACCATATTGATATGATCATCGACTCTGGTGTTAAAACCATCATCCTTAACAAGGAAGATGCTTCAACCAGCGGTGATTATACTATTATATACAATACCTTACAGAAAGATACTTCCAACTCTGAGAAGGAAGCGGTTGAGCACATCTACCTCCAGTTACGTAACGCTGAACCACCTGATGAAGAAACAGCTCGTGGTATCATCGATCGTTTATTCTTTTCAGATAAAAGATATGACCTGGGTGATGTGGGCCGGTACCGCATCAACCGTAAATTGAAACTGAGCACTTCGGAAGAAACTAAAGTTTTAACCAAGCAGGATATCATCGCGATTGTTAAATATCTGATCAAATTAATCAACTCAAAAGCTGAGGTGGATGATATCGATCACTTGTCAAACCGTCGTGTGCGTACCGTTGGTGAGCAGCTTTATGCTCAGTTTGGCGTAGGTTTGGCACGTATGGCCCGTACCATTCGTGAGCGTATGAACATTCGTGACAACGAGGTGTTCACACCAACCGACCTGATCAACGCACGTACATTGTCATCTGTGATCAACTCGTTCTTCGGAACAAACCAGTTATCACAGTTCATGGACCAAACTAATCCACTGGCAGAGATCACGCACAAGCGTCGTCTGTCAGCCTTAGGCCCCGGCGGTCTGTCACGTGAGCGTGCAGGCTTCGAGGTTCGTGACGTTCACTATACCCACTACGGTAGGTTGTGTACTATCGAAACTCCCGAAGGTCCGAACATTGGTTTGATTTCATCACTTTGCGTACACGCTAAGATCAACAACTTAGGCTTTATCGAAACTCCGTACAAACGTGTAGTTGACGGTAAAGTTATGGTTGATGAGCCGGTTATCTACTTATCTGCTGAGGATGAAGACGGTAAAACCATCGGCCAGGCAAACGCTGTGTATGATGACAAAGGTGAGTTTGAATTGCCACGTGTAAAAGCACGTTTCGAGGGTGACTTCCCGGTTATCGAGCCAGAGCGTCTGGATTTGATGGACATTGCTCCAAACCAGATCACTTCAATCGCGGCTTCGCTTATCCCGTTCTTAGAGCATGATGACGCTAACCGTGCATTGATGGGTTCAAATATGCAACGCCAGGCCGTACCATTGTTACGCCCGGAAGCGCCAATTGTTGGTACCGGTTTGGAAGGCCGTGTGGCAAAAGACTCCCGTACCCTGATCAACGCCGAAGGCGATGGTGTGGTTGAGTACGTTGACGCTAACGAAATCCGTATTAAATATGACCGTAACGAACTTGATCGTTTGATCTCGTTTGAAGGAGATAGCAAAAGCTACCGCTTAACCAAGTTTAAGAAAACCAACCAAAGCACCACCATGAACTTGAAGCCTATTGTTAAAAAAGGCCAGAGGGTTGAAAAAGGTGAAGTACTTTGCGAAGGTTACGCTACCCAAAATGGCGAGCTTGCATTAGGCCGTAACCTTAAAGTAGCGTTCATGCCTTGGCAGGGATATAACTTTGAGGATGCGATCGTGATCTCTGAGCGTGTTGTATCACAGGATATCTTTACTTCAATCCACGTTGAAGAGTTTGAGCTTGAAGTTCGTGATACCAAACGCGGTGAGGAAGAGTTAACACCAGATATCCCTAACGTATCAGAAGAAGCTACTAAAGACCTTGACGAAGACGGTATCATCCGTGTAGGTGCCGAGGTTAAAGAAGGCGACATCCTGATCGGTAAGATCACCCCTAAAGGTGAATCAGACCCATCACCGGAAGAAAAACTGTTACGCGCTATCTTCGGTGATAAAGCCGGCGACGTTAAAGATGCTTCATTGAAAACCCCGCCGTCAATTGCCGGTGTTGTTATTGATACCAAATTGTTCTCTCGTGCTAAGAAAACTTCAAAAGCTGAAGAAAAAGCACAATTAGAGAAATTGGATAACAAGCATGATAAAGCTGTAAAAGATCTGAAAAATACTTTGATCGAAAAGTTATTTGAGATCGTTAACGGTAAAACTTCGCAAGGCGTTTATAACGTTTACAAAGAGTTACAGGTTCCTAAAGGTGTTAAATTCACCCAGAAAATATTAGTTGAGCTTAATTACGATAACATTAACCCAACTAAGTGGACTACTGATGACGATAAAAACGATCAGATCAAGATCCTTCTTCATAACTTCAACATTAAGTACAATGAAGAGCTGGGTGCTTACCGTCGTGATAAATTCGCTATCAGCGTGGGTGATGAGCTTCCATCAGGTATCGTGCAAATGGCTAAAGTTTACATCGCTAAAAAGCGTAAGCTTAAAGTGGGTGATAAAATGGCAGGCCGTCACGGTAACAAAGGTATTGTTGCACGTATTGTACGTGACGAGGACATGCCTTTCCTTGAAGATGGAACACCGGTTGATATTGTGTTGAACCCGTTGGGTGTACCTTCACGTATGAACCTGGGCCAGATCTACGAAACCGTATTAGGCTGGGCCGGTAAAGAGCTTGGTGTTAAATTCGCTACTCCTATCTTCGACGGTGCAAGCCACGAAGAAGTGGAAGAGTGGATCAAGAAAGCCAACTTACCTGAATCAGGCCGTACTTACCTATACAATGGTTTAACAGGTGACCGTTTTGATCAGCAAACTACTGTAGGTATTATCTACATGCTGAAATTAGGTCACATGGTTGATGATAAGATGCACGCCCGTTCAATCGGACCGTACTCATTGATCACTCAACAACCATTAGGTGGTAAAGCACAATTCGGTGGTCAGCGTTTTGGTGAGATGGAGGTTTGGGCACTGGAAGCATTTGGTGCATCAAACATTCTGCAGGAGATATTGACCGTTAAGTCGGATGATGTTATTGGCCGTGCCAAAACATATGAGGCTATTGTTAAAGGTGAAAACCTGCCAACGCCATCAGTTCCTGAATCATTCAACGTATTGGTTCACGAGTTACGCGGCTTAGGTTTGGATATCACATTAGAATAAGGTTAAAGCTTAAAGGCTAAAGGTGAAAGGTTAGGAGGAAACTTCCAAAGCTTTTTACCTTTCACCTTTTTCCTTTCACCTAAAAATTACCTTTAAAAAATCAAAGTAGACTATGTCTTACAAAAAGGATAATAAAATCAAAAGTAACTTTACCACCATTACCATCAGTTTAGCCTCTCCCGAGTCTATCCTTGAGCGTTCAAGCGGTGAAGTTTTAAAGCCGGAAACCATTAACTATCGTACTTACAAACCTGAGCGTGATGGTTTGTTTTGCGAGCGTATTTTTGGCCCGGTTAAGGATTATGAGTGCCATTGCGGTAAATACAAACGTATACGTTACAAAGGGATCGTGTGTGACCGTTGCGGTGTTGAAGTAACCGAAAAGAAAGTACGTCGTGAGCGTATGGGCCACATCAACCTGGTGGTGCCTGTTGCGCACATCTGGTACTTCCGCTCATTACCAAACAAAATTGGCTATTTATTAGGTTTGCCTACAAAAAGGCTCGACCTTATTATATACTACGAGCGTTACGTAGTGATACAGCCAGGTATTAAAGAGGCAGATGGAATCAATAAAATGGATTTCCTTACTGAAGAAGAATACCTTGACGTATTGGATACCCTTCCGAAAGAAAACCAGTACCTTGACGACAAAGATCCTCAGAAATTTGTTGCCAAAATGGGTGCTGAAGCTCTGGAAGAGTTATTAAAACGCCTTGACCTTGATGAATTATCATTCAGCCTGCGTCACCAGGCCGCTAATGAAACCTCACAACAACGTAAAAACGAAGCATTGAAACGCTTACAGGTTGTTGAAGCTTTCCGTGATGCAAAAACCAGGATCGAGAATAACCCTGAGTGGATGATCGTTAAGATTGTTCCGGTTATCCCGCCTGAGTTGCGTCCGTTAGTACCGCTGGAAGGTGGCCGTTTCGCTACTTCAGATTTGAACGACCTTTACCGTCGTGTTATTATCCGTAACAACCGTTTAAAACGTTTGATCGAGATTAAAGCACCAGAGGTAATTTTACGGAACGAAAAACGTATGTTACAGGAAGCTGTGGATTCGTTATTTGATAACTCACGTAAAGTTAACGCGGTAAAAACTGAAGGTAACCGTGCTTTGAAATCACTTTCAGATATCCTGAAAGGTAAACAAGGCCGTTTCCGTCAAAACTTATTGGGTAAACGTGTGGATTACTCTGCCCGTTCGGTAATTGTTGTAGGTCCTAACCTTAAATTACACGAATGCGGTTTACCAAAAGATATGGCTGCCGAGCTGTTTAAACCATTTATCATCCGTAAAATGATTGAGCGTGGTGTGGTTAAAACAGTAAAATCTGCTAAAAAAATTGTTGACCGTAAAGACCCATTAGTTTGGGACATTTTGGAAAACGTATTGAAGGGACACCCTGTATTACTAAACCGTGCGCCTACACTGCACAGGTTGGGTATCCAGTCGTTCCAGCCAAAACTGGTTGAAGGTAAAGCGATCCAATTGCACCCATTAACCTGTACGGCATTCAACGCGGATTTTGACGGTGACCAGATGGCCGTTCACGTACCACTTGGTAACGCGGCAATTTTGGAAGCCCAAATCCTGATGCTTGCTTCGCATAACATCCTTAACCCTGCTAACGGTACGCCTATCACTGTACCATCTCAGGACATGGTACTTGGTTTGTACTACATAACCAAAGGCCGTAAAACTGATGAAACCCGCGTGGTTAAAGGCCAGGGCTTAACTTTTTACTCTGCAGAAGAAGTAATTATCGCTTATAACGAGAAAAAACTTGACCTGCATGCGTTCATTAAAGTTAAAGCTTTAGTTAAAGAGCGCGATGGCAAAATCGTAAACAAAATTATCGATACTACTGTAGGCCGCGTGTTGTTTAACCAGCATGTTCCTGTAGAAGTGGGATATATTAATGAGCTGCTTACCAAAAAATCACTTCGTGATATCATTGGTGAAGTAGTAAAAATCACCGGTATGGCGCGTGCCGCCCAGTTCCTTGACGATATTAAGGAATTAGGATTTAAAATGGCGTTCCAGGGTGGCTTATCATTTAACCTGAAGGATATCAATATCCCTGCAGAAAAAGTCACTTTGATTGAAACAGCTTCTAAGCAGGTTGATGAGGTAATGAACAACTACAACATGGGTTTCATTACCAATAATGAGCGTTACAACCAGATCATCGATATCTGGACTCGTATCAACAACCGCTTAACTGCTAACGTAATGGATATCCTGAGCAACGATAACCAGGGCTTCAACTCTGTTTATATGATGCTTGACTCAGGTGCCCGTGGTTCAAAGGAGCAGATCCGTCAGCTTGCAGGTATGCGTGGTTTGATGGCCAAGCCTCAAAAATCAGGTTCAGGTGGTGAGATCATCGAAAACCCGATCCTTTCAAACTTTAAAGAAGGTTTGTCGGTATTGGAGTACTTCATCTCAACTCACGGTGCCCGTAAAGGTTTGGCGGATACGGCGTTGAAAACAGCGGATGCTGGTTACCTGACACGTAGGTTGCATGACGTTGCCCAGGATATGATTGTTGGTGAGGTTGATTGCGGTACTTTAAGGGGTATCTACACAACTGCACTGAAAGATAACGAGGACATTGTTGAGCCATTATATGACCGTATTTTAGGTCGTACAACACTGCATGATGTTCATGACCCTATCACTAACGAACTGTTAGCGGTAGCCGGACAGGACATTACGGAAGAGGTAGCTAAAAAGATCGAAAACTCTCCGCTGGAAGGTATCGAGATCCGTTCGGTATTAACCTGCGAAAGTAAACGTGGCGTATGTGCATTGTGCTACGGCCGTAACCTTGCAAGCGGTAAACGCGTGCAAAAAGGTGAAGCTGTTGGTGTAATTGCAGCACAGTCAATCGGTGAGCCGGGTACACAGTTAACACTTCGTACATTCCACGTGGGTGGTACCGCGTCAAACATCGCTGCTGAATCTCAGATCAACGCTAAGTTTGACGGTATCATTGAATTTGAGAACGTACGTACCGTTACTTACGAAACTGCCGAAGATGGAGCTGTTGATGTGGTATTGGGCCGTTCGGGCGAGTTCCGCATCATCGAAGCCGGAAGCAATAAAGTAATTGTTACCAACAACATTCCATACGGTTCATACCTGTATGTGAAAGACGGTAGCAAGATCACCAAAGGCGACCGTATCTGTTCATGGGATCCGTACAACGCTGTAATTATATCTGAATTTGCAGGTATTGCCCAGTTTGATGCCGTGTTGGAAGGTATCACTTTCCGTGAAGAAAGTGACGAGCAAACCGGTCACCGTGAAAAAGTGATCATCGATACCAGGGATAAAACTAAAAACCCTGCTATCCAGATCGCTGATACAAAAGGTAACATCATTAAAGGGTATAACATCCCGGTAGGTGCACACATCGCTGTTGATGAAGGCGACAAACTGCAAACAGGTCAGGTTATTGCAAAAATTCCTCGTTCAACCGGTAAAACCCGGGATATTACAGGTGGTTTACCACGTGTAACCGAATTATTTGAAGCACGTAACCCTTCAAACCCTGCTGTGGTAACTGAAATTGATGGTGTGGTAACTTTAGGTGGTGTTAAACGTGGTAACCGCGAAATTACTATCGAGTCGAAAGATGGGCAAGTTAAAAAATACCTTGTACCGCTTTCAAAACACATCCTTGTACAGGATAATGACTTTATTAAAGCTGGTATGCCATTATCAGATGGTTCGATATCTCCAGCAGATATCCTTGCTATCAAAGGCCCTGCCGCCGTACAGGAATATCTTGTTAACGGTATCCAGGAAGTTTACCGCTTACAGGGTGTGAAGATCAACGATAAGCACTTTGAGGTTATTGTTCACCAGATGATGCAGAAAGTATCTATCGAAGACGCGGGTGATACCCGTTTCTTAGAGCGCGAAGCTGTTGACGGATGGGATTTCATGACCGAGAACGATGAAATTTATGACAAGAAAGTGGTTACGGATCCGGGTGATTCAACTACACTGAAATCTGGTCAGATAGTTTCATTACGTCGCTTACGCGATGAAAACTCAGTATTGAAACGCCGCGACCTTAAACTGGTTGAAGTGCGTGACGCTATTCCTGCAACATCGAGCCCGATACTGCAAGGTATCACCAGGGCATCGTTGGGCACTAAGTCGTTTATCTCAGCGGCATCGTTCCAGGAAACTACCAAAGTACTGAATGAAGCAGCTATCGCAGGTAAAAAAGACAATATGCTCGGCCTGAAAGAAAACGTTATCGTAGGTCACTTAATACCTTCAGGTACCGGTTTGCGCGAATACGAAAATATCCGTGTAGGTTCACAG
>Ga0206351_10412499_pt1 | contig 12939 bp, 17 predicted proteins | sample DielMetaTC5pm1_FD_146431 | JGI IMG/M metagenome (GOLD analysis project Ga0206351, IMG submission 146431) | Corn rhizosphere microbial communities from Kellogg Biological Station, Michigan, USA - Diel MetaT C5pm-1 (Metagenome Metatranscriptome)... | ecosystem: Host-associated > Plants > Roots >...
CCTGAGCAATGAAATCCTTTACGCCGTTAACGCCACCCATACGCGCGGCCTGGTTAGCGGCATCGATGTATTCCTTGCCCATTGCCCTAGTCCATTCGGGCCTCATGATCGCTTCGCCGCCGCCCACAGCAATTAGGGAATCGTCGCGGCCAGGATTGTAACCCGGCATGATTCCACCTGTGGCAAAAGCACGCTGATAACGATTACCAGGACCACGAACCGCGCCGCCGCTAGAGAATCCTGGGATATGAGGAATGGTTAGGCCGAATAGCTTTGTCAAACCATTGAGCTTGTCAATGATGTTATTGTTAATCCACGAACTGACGGCAGAGATTCCAGCCTTTGCCGAATTCACAATCATCGAACCAAGAGACTTGAACGCATCGGCAATACGACCAGGGACCTTACCAAGCCAGCCGACCAGCGTATTGAATCCGCTCTTGATTTCCTTAGTGAACCATGATAGCGCACCCTTAGCCACGTTAACAATCAAGCGGCCCAGAGCACCCAGCGCATCGGCAAACATCTTAGGTCCAAGAGAGAACGTATTGCGGATGATGTTTAAACCACCCACGACGGCACCCTTGAATAGACCGAATGCGAAAGCCGCGCCCTTCATCATCAGACGTGGCAATCCGACGAATAGCCAAATCTGAATAGCACCTAGGAGAGCCTGGATTGCGCCGCCGAAAATCTTCTTAACGCCTTCCCATACCTTACGCCAATTGCCCGTGAAGATACCAGTGAATACGTCGAGAATACCGGAGATTACGCGGAACACACCTTCAATAACATTCACAGCACCCTTTAGGACGCCGACCAGCACAGAACCAATCTGAGTGATAAGGAACTTCACAATTGGAGTTACAGCCGGAATGAATGCCTGTAGGGAAGGCAATACCTGTTCACGGATGATCTTGCCGATGGACTGAATTGCTGGCCCGACCACGCCCATAACATTGTGAGCCAGTTCAAGCAATGTGGGTAGAATTGCCTTAATGAAAGTAGAAATAGCAGAGCCAACGCCCTTGAATGCGTTACCCCACGCGCTAATCTGACCCTGCCCAGAGCGAAAGGTATTGACCAAGCCGCCAATGAATCCGCCAGCCTTACTAATTGCATTCGTCAGGACAGGTCCCACGAAGTTAGCAAGCTTTTCGAATCCCGGCAAGATTGTGGTAGTAACGAAAGACATTACCTTAGTCATTACCGGCAGCAAAGCCTGACCAAGCTTAGCCTTTGTGTCTTCAAACTGAGCCGCCGCAATACGCTGCTGATTAGCTAGACCACCAGAAGTACGGGCAAAGTCACCAGCCGCGCGAGCACCGTCCTTTGTTACAATTGCGTTAACGGCCATAGCCTTATCCGCCGCAGTCAATTCCTTAGCGGACTTCTTATGGCTTAGACCAAGCGCAACCTGTTCTACTCGCGCCGCGTTAATGTTCGGAATCAAAAGCTGTAGCGAATCGAATTCACCACGGTAAGCGGCCTGGATTCGCTGCAATACGTCGGAAGGATCAACGTTAGAGAAAGAGCCCAGGTCAGAAGCAAGCTGAATTGTACTCTTGGAAGTCTTTACAGCCTGATCGCGCGTGAATCCAAGCTGTAGGAACATATCACCAAAAGAAGCCGCCGCATCTAGAGCCTGCTGCTTTGATAGGCCGAAAGATGTAGCGGCAGTAGAAGCCCACGTATTAATTTCCTTCGCAGACTTTCCAAAGATTACGTTAGCCTTGCTCTGTGTTTCATTCAAATCGGACGCGGCACGAACCGAATCCTTTAGGAAATCGACAACGCCAGCGGCAGCAAAGGCAGCACCAGCGACAAGGGCAGCCTTCTTCATTGCGCCGCCGATACCGCTAGTAATCGACTTTTCTACACCTGTCATATCGGGGCGAATGCGGATACGTGCGTCACCCAATAGGGTTGTCATTAATCGCCTCCAAATGCCGCCATTGCCTGCATGATTTCATCCTGACGTGAAACGCCACGGATTAGGGCTGTGTCATAAATGTCATTCATATGGCGGTCATTGTCCTCACTAGTTTCGCGGACAAGAAACTCCACGTAGGACAATACCTGATTAGCGGGAAAGTCCAAGAGCGAATGGCCCAGACTAATTACGCCATCCTTGATTGCCCTACCTTCTAGGATAATGTAATTAGTCTGAGTCCATCCGATTAACTCTTGAACTACTCGGTAGGGCGGCCCATCGTCTTTTCGACAATCACCCCGATCAATCCCAAAACGTCTTCGTCAGCAAATTCGCCGCCAAAGACAATCTTGCGGAATCGTGGGTACTGCTCGCCCAATGATGCTTCAAAGAAATCAGCCAGAACTCCCAATGTGGCAGGATCATCGCTAGTTTCTGTGCGGGCAAATTCAGCCAGCATCAGCATAGAAGGCTTCTTAACGATAGTCCATTCTTCACCTGCGAATTCAAATGTAGGCTTAACGCCCTTTGCTTCCTTTACCGCAACTTCAACTGCTTCTGTCACAATGTCTCCTCGTTATGGCTGAACAACCTGTCCGCCAGCCTTACTGTCAGTAGCAAACCAAACCTTGAATGGTCGAGTGCTTCCTGTGGCTGGAATTTCTAGAGAGAATGTCACGGGCACAGTAGCCTTATCCGCGCCACGACGACGACCGACAGTAACGCTACCAGTCTGGAATACCTGGCGGAAAATCCAGCGCTCTAGGCTATCGTCGGACTGCCACAAAAGAGCCACGCGAACTTCTGTACCGGGCACAGGTGGTTCATATGTCCACATTGCTGTTGCGCCCGTTCCGCTGTTCGTAACCGTTCCACCATTCAGCGCGAGTACCAGATTCTTCGCTGTGATTTCGGCCATTTCAAATGAAATAGTACCGGAACGGCCTGTAGTCTTGTGGCTAATTGGGTCGAATGCTTCGGCCACGTTAACATCTTCGGAAGTCAATTCGTAAGAGAATTCGCTTCCATTCTCGGTGTAACCAATCTGCTTCCATGCAACAGGCAATGTGTCGGAAATGATAGAGCCTGTTACTGCTGTTGTGGGATCGACTGTTCCCGCTGGTGCCCAATACAGAAGACCGGGACCTAGCGAGATTGTCTTGCTATCCATTGGCATAATTAAATTACCTTCCTCGCCGCAGCGGGCCTAAGGTGTGGACTAGGCGGAAATTCAGACGTTCCTACCTCATGCCACCACAATACGAATCCTGGGTTAGTCTTGTCATATCCCACGTCAACGAAAGGGCCTTCCCTATCGTGGTCGATATCCGTGGAAACAATGGCGTCAGTATCGCGCGAAATAGACCTTGCGTTTGCGCGCGCATTATCCCTGACGATTTGCCCAGCTTCTTCTAGTAAATCGTCGGACATATCCTCGACAAGATCACGCCAGTTGCGCTTTAAACGCAGGTCATACTCACGCGCCACTTGCTTCCTTTGCAGCCTTTGCAGACGGCGACGCTACCAATTCTGTCCAACCATTGTGCTCAACATTCTCCTTCGGCACCGGCTGGCCCTTTAGGTGAGCTAGAGCCAGGGAGCCAGGAAGGTACAAATCCTGTAGAGCGACTACGTATTCTTCCTTTTCAGCCATTAGAATCCTCCTGCGTGAATTTCTAGTGCGGCCTGCACCATTGTACGATATAGTTGTGTATCCGGATCACGGAGCGGCAATGGCCCATCAGTGTGAAGCCAAGCACCTGCGATATTCGCCGCACCAATATTCCCGCGAAATTCGGGCCAAACATTTGCTACAGCAGTTCCGAGAGAATCCGCCGCTGCCATTGTGCTTCCCCATGCGTCAATCTGGAAAACAGGCTTCCTTTCCCAACGATTAGCGGGGAGATAGAATCCTACCGTGACGCGAAGACATGGAAGAGTCTGTGACATTTCGTCGGATACGCGGCCACCATGAAGCGGGGCCAAATCAGTTTGATTCTTTAGCCATGTGATTGCGGCGGGCAGAACCTTAGGGATTACAAATTCAGGTCGCATCGATTGTCCCCACGTATCGCAAATCAGTTTCCACCCTATCTAGGAATGGAAAGCCTTGGATGGACAGATTATCAGGAGCATTGATTACCGAGAACCGCTTTCCCTGATATTCGATTTCATCCCCAGCGTCGATTTGCGAATTCGCGGGAAGTGCAATGCGCCATACGTCGGTAGTGAATGCCTCACCTTCCTGAGAGGATCGCTGTTCAATCCGGGCGCGCGAGTTTAAACGTTCTGCCTCATCGCGGGAAGGTCGCCCATATTCGTCGGTAGCTCCATCACTCAATCGGACGATTACCACGTTGTCATTCATCAGAGCAGTAATCAAATCAATTCCTCCCCGTATGTTAGAATCGGCACGGATACGATAGAACACAACATTGGCGGCACCCAAACCCATAGAGCGAGCGCCGAGAGGATTTGATAGGACACGCAACGCGACGGCTACCGAAACGCTTACAATTACCTGCCTAGCGTCGCCGGTAGCTGCCTCAGGATCGGCCCCGTATGCTTCACGGACCAATCCTAAAACAGTACGGTAAACCGCACCGTAACGCTCATCTGATACTTCCATTCCGGCGAGAGTCGCTAGATCATCTACAGTAAATAGCGTCACGGTGCGTTACCTCACTTCTTTACGTCGGTTCCGCCAGCCTTGCTAGCAGGTGCCTTTACCTTCTCAGGTTCGGATACACCCTCGACGGGGCTTCCATCCTCATTAAACGGATCGGCAGGAGCCACATAGAATTCCTTTAGATCGGTACGTGGCTCAGTCTCATTACCCGGCCCTGGTGCTGGATTAGCCTGAGGTGCTGGCTCTCCACGATCCTGCGGTGCCGCGAGATTCATCGGCATCACGTAATTAGGATCACGAAGATTCTCTAGAGTTACTTCGTCAGCCATAGTATTCCCTTCAATCAGAGTGCTACAGTGTTAAGACCAGTGATCTTACCGTGCTTTAGTTCGTTACCGTACTTTAGGCCAATCTCGCCGTAAATCTGGTAGTTTTCAGCAGAACCAGTCTTAGCTAGAGGCTCAACGAACAGGAATCCCTTACCAGGAATGTTAAGGAATACAGGAGAGCACTCTTCCAGCGAAACGAAAGCAATTGTGTCGGCTGGCATGTAGCGGTCAACCATAACGTTGAACGATCCGAAATCGGTGTAAATCTGCTGTAGGTCTACACCACCGACGTTACGGGTTGGCTCAGCGAATCCCTTGTTAGTTACGAACAGAGTAGTAAGGTTACGCTTCTGAACGGAAGGCACAATGAGAGTACGTGTCTCACCTTCCATTAGACCACCATTGTCGTAAATTGTCTGTGCCATGTCATTAATCAGCTTAGCTGTTAGCGTTGTGGCAGTCAGAGCATTTACGTTAGTAGTGATAGCGGAAAGCAAACCGCGTGTCTTACGTGGCGCAGTGTTATCCGTTGGGTGCGCGAATGTACCGACAAGGAACTGCTTCTCTAGGTCGCGCGCAATCTGCTTTAGGTGTGCATTCACCTGGAAATCAAGTTCGTTAATGCGGTTAACCTCATCTAGTGAACTTGTGTTAGTTGCGGCAGGTGCGCCAGTTCCCGCGTACTGTCCAGAGGCAGCAAGCTTAGTGTAGGAAATGGCTACGGCTTCCTGGTGAACTTCTAGCACCTGATATGCTGGCGCGCGAGTACGACCTTCTGCGGCAGGAGCGTTAGCACCTTCTAGACGCTGACGTGTATTATCAGCGGTGCGAAGGTCCGTTGTCTCCCATGTGAAGATTACGGAGTTAACGGATTCTCCTCCTGTGAGTCCTCCGATTGCGCTAAGAAATGGAGTGTCAGTAGGAGAAACGTTGAATAGTTCACCGACGTAATTCGGTGCATTGAATGTGGTTACTGTTCCGGCAATACCGGCCATTTAAATCTCCTTATGTTTGATTAGCCAGACGATACGCCTTCTGAGACTTTAGCGTCCTGGCAAGTGGCCAATTTCCAGCCCTTTCCGCTTCTACAATTTGCGTATCAAGGTCTGGTGCTTCGATCTTCTGTCGTGGTCCCTGATCGTGAATTCCCTTACGTTCGGGACCAATTAGGGCTAGCAAAGAATCAGCATCGGCGGCCAATTCTTCTGCTGTTGTCCCTACCAGCCGAGGAACCAAATCGGCGGGCAAACCCTTTTCGAGTGCAACCCTAAGACGCGCATTCTCGGATTCTAGAGATTCGACGCGGCCAGAAACTTCCTTACTTCCTCCGCGTGCCTCTTCAAGTTCAGCCAATGCCGCATCCCTTTCCTGCTCTGCCTGACGTAGACTAGAGCGATATCCTGCACTCTCACGTCGCAATTCCTTAACGTAATTCTCGTCAAAGGTCTTGCCCTGCTTCACACTTTCAGTCTTAGTCTCTTCCTGAGATTCCGTAACTTCCTGTGTGTCGACTTCCTCAGCCATTTATTTCCTCCTGGGAGATTTAAGCGACCTGCGCTTCTGTTGTGAAATGTTCGCCGGAAACCTGTAGAATCGGCCCTAGCTCACCATGAATTCTAGTGACAGGCTTTTCCGTAGGTGTCGGCAGTGATCCCAAATCCTCAGCGTTTAAACGTGAGGCAGGATCGTTAGCTCCCACAATCGGCATAACCGCACAACGGCAATGCGTGTGAATGGGGAGAAGATCAGACTTATGATACTTATTCTCACTCGCCAAATGACACAGCGGGCAAGTTCCACCCTTACTCATTTCGGGCCGCACTACCCGACGATATCCCTTTACCCTTGGTTGCTTTTCGAAAGCTAGAGTAGAAGCCTTTCGATACGCCAGGGATAGATCATCGTCGGCAAGCTCAGCCACGCGGTTTAAACCAGCCTGATATGCGTCTTCGAAAAGAGCGCCATTCTTTAGGCTTGTCCACATTTCCACGAAAGGTCGGCGGTACACTTCGTCAAGCGGAACGCCGCGCAAATTCTTCAAATCAGGTGTACGCAATCCCACGGTATTAACCGTTTCTCCTGTCATTTCTGTCAGAATTTGGGAGATATAAACGTCAACCATCCTCGCTGTCATCGCTTGCCCACCAGTCACAATGGGAATCACGCGCCGCATGAAACCTTCTACGTCGGCGGAATCCCACGAACCTAGTGAGGACCATTCGTGTTCTAGTAGCTTCAAAATCCGCGTGGCTAGAGCTTCCCGCTGTGCTGTGTGCGCCGCTAGGATGCTCTCTACGCTCACGGGTTACCAACCTGGCTTCCTGGCTGGCCTGGGTTATTCTGTGCCGTCACTGCGCCTCCTGTGGGCTGTGTGGGTGCCATAAGCGATGCAGTCAGAGCGTCCTGCACTCGCTCACTTTCCATACGGTCGATAGCGTCAGGAGTGTAACCCAAATCCTGCATTACCTGACGCCACGTTACGCCAGCAGTCTTCTTCTTTAGCGCGGCATCGGCAAGCTCACCCAATGTACGCGATTCAGGATCGGCCCAAAGGGTTTCGGCATTTGTGAAATCGGTTGGGTCATTCGCAAGCATAGCTGCCTTTGCCATTGTGCTTTCCCAGCCGCCGCTAGCTTCCGGAATGTGCTCCCTCTTCACCTTCATGATTAGGCCAGTTTCGGCAGCCTTCAAGGCATCACCTGTGACGTTAACCATTCCTGTCAAAAGATAGTGAGGAGGAGTACGCGAGATAGAAGCAAGATCACGAACGTCGGCGGCAGAGGCAGAAATGATATCCGCCGTGCTAGTCTGGCTGAATTCGAATAGGGTTGGCCTATTACCATCTTCGCCAGGTTCAAAAATCCAAGCCGTACCGGGATCATTGCGCAACTCAGGAGGAATAGGATCACCATTCACGTCGCGCTCTAGCACGTAATCAAGAATCGCCTTCTGACGGAATGAACCAAACTGTTCCGCCACAAGCCTGTGAAAGATTGTATTGTTAATACGTAGCTGGATATCCACCACGTCTTCAAATTCTCCACGCGGCCCGGTCAGCGGATCATACCTATTCTCGAAAGGAGTAACAGGCACTTCATCTAGACCAGTCGGCATAGAGTCGATAAGTTCCCATTCCTGAAAAGCCGCGAATAGAACGTCGAGAGTAGAGGATGCCAGCAAAACCTCCTGCGAGGAATTGCGCGCGCCACGGTAACGGAATACCATGCCCCTGTTTAAACCGGCTTCACCCTTCGGAAGATAGACATTGGCGCGAAGATATCCGCCCACGTCATCGACCCAAAGCTTTAGCGCCGCCCGAACTTCTCGCCTATCCTCGGGATACGATTCATGGATTACCTGTGTAGGATGCTCTGGTGAAATGACCACTACACCATCGCGTCGCGGGTGCATTCCTACCATTGTATATCCGCGTCGCATTGCCAGCATCATTCGGTGAACCGCTACCTGATCGGCGTCTAGGTGTGCGGCCTGCCACCTTTGCCACGTCGCATCATCGGCATTGTCAGATTCGCCTACGCGGAATCCCACGACATTCATTCGCTCTAGTGGTGCTTCCACGACAAGTGCAAGATAGTTAGTGCGGGAAAGACGCTGGAATCCACGGAACAATTCGCGGAACTTTTCGGGAACAGTAGGGAGAGGATGATCGCCACGGTAAAGCTGATCGAGATATTCGATACCGTTTCGCTGGCCGTTTAGCTTAGCAGTAAGCCGCTTTAGCCACCATTCAGGAGAAAACGGAGTCTCCAAATTATAAAGCGCCATGCGGCTCCTTAAACGCTAATGATTCGACCACCTGTGCGCCTATTCTTTACGCCACCTGCTACAGCATCGGCGCGTGCTTCAAAAGCTAGAACGGCAGCAACTACGGCGTCAATCTTTCGGGACGATTGTGGGTGCTCCTTTTGAATTCGGAATCCCTGTGGAGTCGGAACCTTCTTTGCATTCAGAGCGTGCTGTGTAAGATGCTGGTTTCCATTATGCTTCAACTCACGATCATGAACTGCATTCTCGAAACGTTCTAGGGCACGCGAAACTAGAATAGATCGCCCGGCAGTCATCCACCATTCAATCGGATTCTTTGGCGTAGACTTTACCTTTAGCTTCGGCCCATATCGAGCTTCCCACTGTGCGATTGAGGATTCCCACTTGGCAGGGTCGGCATAAAAGCCAACTACCTTATACGTGTCGAAAGCCTCTGCTACCTCATTCTCAACTTCCTCGACACTAACGCGCCAATCCTCGCCCGCAGGTCCGTCAGGCTGTTCCCAAATCCTAATAGGAAATAGGGCACCATCGTTTAAACGGCACGCCACTAGAGCAGTTGCGTCAGCCTTTCCCCTTCCGCGCTTCTGGCTACCATCGAATCCCAATGTAATTACGTCGCCGGGAAGGAGAATCAAATCGGTATCCGCGCAACCTTCCCACTCAGGATATGTGAGCCAGGAATCACTAGCGGCGGTAGGCTGATTCAAGAAATAACGCCTGCTGTCTGCCACGGGATTTCGCGGATCATAGATAGACTGAATCATTCCATCTAGGTCCATCCAATCGGCAGCCGGACCATAAGCCTCAATCAATCCCTGACGCAAAGAATCAGGATCGCCAAGCTTTGTCTGATTGCTGGCCTGCCTATGATCGAATAGCAGATTGTCCATCTTTAGCTTACCAGCAAGAATATCCTGTGCTGTCTTGTGGCTTTGCTCGGCAATGGAATCTTCACCCGGCGCATACATGGTTGACGTTTCAAGCCCCCATGAATCCGCTTCCTTTCGCTTCTGTAGATTACGGTTTACCGTGCGCCACATTCGCTGCAATTCTGGAAGGACATATAGGTGCGTTTCATCGAAAACGGCGAATGACTCCTTACCACCATCCTTCGCGGCGGAAGAGGCAGTAGAAGGCACGATTTCGCCACCATCAGGAAGTTGAATCTTTGTTAGCCCGACGTTATTGCGATTCATTCCGTATGTTTCGATTAGTCGGCGGCTTCCTTCTCCATACCCACCCAAGTTGTAATACACATTGTCATACGTGTTTCCGGCCTGGGATTCCTCCGTGGCAAGGCAGCGAATGAATGGGTAGGTTACTGCCCTTCCCATCGGCTCGCCCGCTGAATATGTGTATGAGAAAGCGCCGCTTCGAAAAGTCTCTCCACCTGTTGCGTATCCCGCAAATCGTGAAGGTCCGAACGCTTCAAAAAGGACAAGGAAGCCAGCCAATTCAGACTTAGCCCTTCCCTTGCTTCGTGATAGAAAAGCAGTTCGGTATAGGCGGCGACCATTTCCCGATAGAGCATAGGCGTCATAAATGAACCCCGCAAATTCGTCATCTAGGAGAATAGGCTGACCCTGAACGTCACCGGGACCGTGAACGCAAAAGAATTCAATCCACGCCACGGCCAATCCGCCCAGGGAATTTCGCCTACTGTGGTTAGGGGAACGGACTAGAAGCTTAGTGTCCATTCCCCATCACCCTACTTTCCTCCGTTATTGTGACCACCATTAGCACTTCCGCCCTTTGCGCCCTTTACATTAGGCTTAGGTCGGCCCGGTCCCTTAATCTTCCAATCTGCCTTCTTAATTCGCTTTGGCATTCATTCCTCCAATAGTCGCCTACGTCGGTGCTCTACATCTTCCTTGAATACTTCATGGATTTCTTCATCGCTTACATGCGGCCTAATATAGCGGATGCGAAGCTTGCGACGTGCTTCCATAGTGGTGCCCATAAGGTCTTCTCGACGGCGCATTTCCATCGTAATCGCAGCGGTGAAATCGCCGTCATAGAACCTTTCCTTTAGACGCGCTGTGTCGAATGCGAAAATCCAATCGGCTTCCGACCACAATACCGTGTGAGGAAGCGTGGCGACTGCGGCCCACCATTGGATTGTGTTTGGCGACCATTCTTCTTCTGGAAGATCAGGATGATTGAGATTCGCTTCATCGATAACCTCCACCCATTCAGCATTAGGAGTGCGGCCAATCTTGCTTTCCTTTGGTTCAGGACCATTGAACATTATAGATTCACCCGCAATCCCCATCCGGCGAAATTGGTTACCGTGGAAGGAACACCATACGCGACCAAATGATATCCTGTGTGGAAAGATGACTGAGAGAATGTAGCCGCGCCCGGTGTGATCGTTCCTGTGATGGAAAGGTCATAACACAATTCCGCGTGAACCTGCTGCAATGCCGCTGTAGTTCCGGCGTTAGTAGAAGCATCACTTTGAGAAGGTGTAGTTCCCTCAATCCATCCGGTAGGTTCGGTAGTTGTAACGGCAGTAGCACCAGTAGCACTCTTACGTCCTGCGAATGCCAATACCGAAACGTTTCCGCCAGTCTTTGCAGTAGAAGAGGCAGGGGCGGCGAGAGTAGTTCCCGCTGTAGTCTGTCCCGTTCCGACGGCTGTATTCTCGACTACCATTGTCCCTGAATCACTACGGAATGCCATAGTACAGTATGCCCACTTACCTGTAGAAGAGGTTACCGTCGGCATTGTCGAACTAGCTCCCCAAATCTGATAAAGGATAAGGGGAGCATATGCACCCGTTGTATTCACCGTGCTACTTAATGTAGTCCACCCGGTTCCCGTGAATGTTACCGCTGTAGTCTGATTCTGTGTCACTACAACTACGACGAAATCACCATTCTGCAATGTTCCCGGCGTTGCTAGCGGCCCGAATGAACCGGCTGTGTTAGAGCTAATTCCGGTAGAGCCAACAAGGGAAATGGTAGGAGTAGTTCCGCCTCCACCACTAGAAGTTAGCGGGAATGCGATAAGCAAAGACTGACGGTCATTCATCGTTCCGCCAGTCCAGCTTACAGTTGTGTTAACCGTAGCCGCCGACGTATTCTGGAAATCCGCCACAAAGGTAGCACAGTTAATAGTTGTATTGGCTGTACCGGCATAGACAATCTGCTGATTTGTGAAACTATTTGTCCATGTAGGAGCAGTACCAGCAGAACCAGAGTGCCCACCGAATACACAAATCCACAAGTCGCCCGTGGAAGAAGTAGCAGTAGCAGAAACGTTTACCGACGTGGAAGAACCCGAGGAAGTTCCGGCTGTATTCTGAACGTCACGAGGAACGGTAGCTCCGGAATACTCTAGAACTCCTACAGTCGTATTGAATGCAGAATGCGTAAACGTGATGCTGGTTTCGGTTCCATTTGAAATCTTATACCAAACGTAAGCCGCATTACCGTCAACGATAGAAGGGCCAGCAGTCCATCCACTAGGTCCGGTTACTGAAATGTCGCTATTCGCCCACGCGACCAGAAGATTACCAGAAGTAGGAGTCGCCCAACTCTGTCCAGAACCAATTGTAGTATTAGCAGCAGTAGCACTATTTGAATTCTGTGCCTTCTGGACTAGCGTTGCGGCCATTTAAACTCCTTACACAACTTCCGGCGACAATGTAGAGATATCGGAAAGCGTCGTATAGCCCTGAGTCGCCAATTGCGCTGCGGTATACACATCACCATTCACGGAGACATTCAGGATAGTTCCCGAGACATTAAGCTTCTGTGCCTTTCCGGTCTGATTGTCGATAATAACTGCGCCGGTTCGGTTTCCCCTTGACGTAGAAGTAGTTCCGTCGCGTAGTGTTCCGTCGGCAGGATTCCAGAATTCAGTTACCACGAACACAGGAAATCCAGCGGTATCCGTTAGTGTCATTACCAATTGTCCAGAAAATACCGGCATTAATCTCCTTATGTCGCTGCACAAAGAACAAGCTGAGCATTTGCGCCCGCTGTAGTGCTTCCTACTCCCGAAATGTCAACGGTCAAATAATCGCCCACTGCAACAGTTAGCTTTGTCGTACTGTTAGCGGCGTTAACTGTTGTGGCAGCCGTCAGAGTAATGCTAGCAGCCGCACCATTCTTCCTGATTCCGAATACAGCAGAAGCACCTACAGGAGCCGTGGCAATATAAACGTCAGAGCGATAAATGATCCACGCGCTAGAGGAGTTGTTATAGATTCGGAAGATTCCTGTTGTGACTGCTAGCGTTCCCTGAAATGTAAA
>Ga0206351_10934689_pt1 | contig 12360 bp, 13 predicted proteins | sample DielMetaTC5pm1_FD_146431 | JGI IMG/M metagenome (GOLD analysis project Ga0206351, IMG submission 146431) | Corn rhizosphere microbial communities from Kellogg Biological Station, Michigan, USA - Diel MetaT C5pm-1 (Metagenome Metatranscriptome)... | ecosystem: Host-associated > Plants > Roots >...
AGCCGTTCGACGATGTGCCGTTGAGCACGGCGTACCGATCGACGCCTGCAGGGTCGAGCGTCATGGCGATACCCGTGCCGGGGTGCGACAACGCGGGGAGACCAGTGACGCCCTCGACGGGACCGCGCCGACGACAGAGGCCGGGGTAGTCGACGAGGGCGTCCTGAATGTACTGCGCTTCGGTGTCTGCGATCTCGTTCGCCGGAAGCGCCTTGTTGATTCCGCCCGGTGCGGGCGGGAACTCCTGCGTCAGTAGCGAAGACGGAACAGGACGCGGAGCCGCGGGAAAGAACCCCACAGCAGCACCTCCCTTCGGTCTAGGCGTTAAGCAGCATGGGGCCCGCCCAGAAGACGTCGCCGTAGTCCCACGAGTCCGGGTCGATGACCCTCACACGCGACCGGCGGTCGTACTGCTGGCGGAAGAGCGCTTCGGTAGCGAGATCCATCGCAGCGCTCTGGTAGGACTGGAAGACAGGTGCGAGCTCGGTGTCGTCCTCCATGGCGAAGAGCCGCTGGAGCGCACCGTTGACGATCAGCCCGCGATGGAAGAACTTGGGGATCAAGATCCCGGACTCGGTCGTGGAGGCGTCGATCGCATCCGACCAGCGCGTTCCCGTTAGGCGCATCGTCGTGCCCGAGGCGGGGATCGGCCAGACGCTCAACTCGTTCGCGTCACCGAAGTAGTAGAGTTCGGCGTTACCGGCCTGGGTGTAGTTGAGGCCGACGTGGTCGTCGAACTCCTCCTCCAGCACCGGCATGATGCGTCGACCCGTCGTCAGATCCTTCAGCCGAATCGACGCGCGGAACGAGGGAGACAGCGATGCCCAGTTCGACGGAACACCGCTGGTGCCATCGAAGGTGAGCGTCCACGACGAGCGAAGGAACGGCCAAGGCTTGATACCCTCGACCTGCCAGATCGTGTCCTGGAGCACCGCGACCTTCCGAGTCTCGCTCGTATCCGCGAACCCGTGATCGTCGAGCTCGCTGATCATCGCGGCGACGTCCACCTACATCAACCCCCGAATGAACGACCCGAGTGACCCGGCCGGGATACCCATCATCTGCCCCGAGTTCGGGTCGAAGAAGCGGCCCCCGCCGAGGGGAACGAGTGCAGCGTTGCCGCTGGCATCGGGCGTCACAACGCCCGTGCCTACGCCCGTGGTGTACTCCAGACCCGCGTCGCCCTTCACCCCAGGGTTCAGGTTGACGGACTGCACGGGATGCAGGGCGCCCTGACTGGGGCCTGCCGCGCCCGCTGGGGGCGCGGGCGCAGGCGGGTTGATCGTGTTCCCTGCCGGAATCGGCGTCCCCGGCTGAGGAGCCAGATGTCCGCTGAACGCGCCAGGGGAAGCGACGGCAGCTCCAGCCAGAAACGGCATCGCGGAGCGAGCCGCACCGCCAGGCCCGAGACGTCCGGCGATACCTGCAGGGACTCCGGCGCCGCCGAGGATCGACGTGCCCATCGTGTCGCGACCGGCTCCTGCGGCCCGCGTCGGCGTAGTGCCCGCGGCGACCTGACCAGGGCGCCTACGCTCCTGGTCGATCATCGGGTTGGCGTTCTTGAACGGAGTGAGCCCGAGCGAGCCCGCGCCAGTCGTCTGGGACTGGGCGAAGCGCTGCGCGAGCTGCTGTGCGAGTGCGTCGATGAGACTCTTGCGGCGATCGTTCCCGACATTCGGGTTGTCCGCCCCTACCTGAAACAAGGGAGCTACTCCTTACTGGACGGTGAGTCGGGGACGAAGGCGCGAAGCTTCGGCAAAGCGCCGAGCTTGCGCAGTCCATGCTCGATGTACTCGGCGGTCTCTTCAGCCGCCTCATGTCCGGCGTCGTCGAGTCGTTTCGCTGCCGCGTCGTTGCGGCGCTGAACCTGCTCGACAATCTTGTGACCGTGACGCCGAACGTCGGACTCGTAGAGCATCTTCTGGATGCGGTCGTACGAGGGGAGCTCACGGCCGAGCTCGAAGACAGGGAACGGCATGCCGTTGGGCCCGTTCTTGACGAACACCGTCCAGACCCCGGTCTGCTCGATGCGACCCAGGATAAGGTCGGGGTCGTAGTCGCTCACGGCGTTCGCCGCAGTGACCGAGTGGATCGGTACGACTCCCTTGCCGGGGAGCCAGACATTGGTCTCGATGGTGTCCTCCTTACGGACGAGAAAGGGGCCCGGCCAGCCCGAAGGCCAGCCGGGCCGAGAGTGCTACGCGGAGCTCGACTTAGAAGCCGGTGTCCGTCAGCCCCGACATGACGACCGACGTGTTGCGCCGATCGATACCGAGGTTGATGTAGCGGAAGAGGAACGCCTGGAACGCGTCCTGGTTGGAGACCTGGCGGATCGTCAGACCGTCGCGCGAGATGTAGTCCCAGTCACCGGGGCTGTACACCTGGATTGCGTCGGTGTCGACGAACTGCACACGGCCCCAAGGGGCGTGGCGGTCGGTCACCATCGTCATCACGTCGCCGCCCGAAGCGAACGACATGGACGTGAAGCCGCCCTTCAGCGCCTGCGTGTCGACGAACCTGACGTTCGACTTGAAGTCCGACGTCGCGAACAGACGCCGAGCAAGGCCGGGGGTCGTGAGGACCTTGAGCTTCGAGGCGTCCGCCCCGTTGTTCGTGGCCTTGTTGTAGTTGATCATCAGGTTGTCGAGCGAGATCGCCCCGCCCGACGTGTCGAACACCGGCTGCCACCACTTGAGGCCAGCCGCCGTCGAGTCGATGCCGCCGACCGTGTTCGCGGCGGTCGGGAGCAGCTTCTGCAGACCCGAGTCGATCTCGGCCGTGCCGTTGCTGTCCGCCGAGCCCGCGCGGAAGATGTAGTCGTTGGCAACGACGCTGGTGGCGTCATCGAGCGTGATCGTCCCGGCGTTGACATCCACGTCAGTCACCGTGGCGCCCGACTTGTGGAAGGACGACGGGGTGAGCGAGTTGGCGATGTCGACGACTGCGTTGAGCGCGAGGAAGCCCTTGCTCAGCGACTCGGCCGACGTCAGCGTCAGCACGTTGCTCGCGACAGACGAGACCTTCGCGATCGCGCCGGTTCCGTCGCCGTAGAACTGCCGAGCCATGTCGAGCTTGAGGTCGTTGCGCAGACCGTCGAGCTCCGACGTGATGACCCGAACGAACGAGCCCATGTCGGTCTTCGTCTTCTGGATGGCCGGGCCAGAGAACTGGGCCGTGCCGTACTCATAGGCGAGATCGAACTGAGCCGTCTTGTACTTCTGGCTACCAGCCGACGGCAGGTTGGCGTTCTCACGCCGCGCGCCCGTGCCGGAGTTGCGCCCGTAGTGGAGCGGCACAACGGCCTTGAGGCCGTCGAGGTCGATGTTCTTGTCGTTCAGATTCAGGATCTGAGTGACGAGAACATCGTTGTTGAGCTGCTCCCGAACGGGCCCGAGGTAGCGGTACTTCAGCACATCCGAGATGGCTGAAATCGTTGCCCCGTTGGACATTGTTCGGTACTCCCGTGGGGTAGTCGTTTACAGAACGACCACTCCTCGGCGGATGAGAGTGGTTACTGCCCCTCGTAGTAGGCGACGCGGTTCTTGAAGAACTCCATCGCCTCGGCCTCCGCGTCCTTGATGGTCTCAGGGTGCTCGACGCGCTGGGACGGAGTCCCGGCGCCGCGCGGAGGAACCTGCGTGCCGAGGTTCGTCGCCACGGACTCCTTGTTCGAGAGGTACAGCGCGCGCTCGGCGGCAAGGATGCCTTCGAGACGCTCAGCAGCCTGAGTCAGGTTGCCATTGAAGAACGACGACATCTGGTAGACCGTGAGGATCTTTTCGTCATCCCAGTCGGGATGCGCACCACGAATCGCGTTCTCCTGCCGCTGCAGCTCGCCAAGGAATGCCTGGCGCTCGTACTCGGCCTGCGCAGTCTGACGCTCCTCTTCACGCTCGTTCTTGAGCGCTTCGATCTGGGCCTGCTGGTCCCGGAGCATCTGTGCGAGAGGGGCAAGTTCCGGGTCGTCGATCTCGTCCAGGTTGAGTGCCTGCGCCGCGGGCGACTCCACAGGCTGCGCACCCATAGCCTCAGCCGCAGCCGCCGAAGCGTCTGCCGGTGAGAGGCCGTACTGCTGCATCGCTGTGGTCAGCTCCGCGTGGAGCTGCACCCAGTTGGCGGGATCGTTGATCCGGTTCGCAAAGTCGACAGCCTCCTGAATGACCTCCAGGTCACCCAGAGCCTCGATCTGCTTGGAGCGCTCCGCAAGAGCCTGAGTCTTCTGCGTGAACGCAGCCTGAAGCTGCTTCGCGAGAGGCTTCAGCTCCTCGGGGAGCTCATCGGGGTTGACCGGCGTACCTTCGAACAGATCGGCGGTGTTCTGCTGGGCCGGAGCTACCGGCTCGGCAGGCTGCACCTCGTTGTTCAGGTTCTGCTGCGTCTCACCCACGGGGGCAGACTCAGGGGCCTGCTCCGGCTGCGCGTCAGCCTCGACGCCACGCTGGAGTGCATCCATCATCTGCTCGTCCGACCACTGCTGGTCGGAAACCATTTCGGACAGGTGTCCTTCTCCTTTGTCGACTGGCTACTGAGTCCCTCGCGGCAATTGCGCGACGGGCTGCTCAGTGAACTCAGCGTCAGTGATTTCCTCTTCCCGCTCCTGGTGAGCGGCGAGGGCCCCGGAAACGAGCGCGCCGAGTGTGGCGCGGATCTCGTCCGGTGAGGGGAGCTCGTGCTTGTGGTGAATCGTGCTCTCCGACCCGATGCCGCGTGCGCGGTCGATCTTGTCGGTCAGCACACCGAACACCGTCGCGATCTGGGGAAGCGTGCCCTGGTCGTTCTGCAGACGCTCGTGCATCCGCTGAAGCGCAAGGTCGCGCGTTCGCTCCATCTCGTCGACGTAGTTGGTCACCGCTTCGACGATCTCTTCCTCGATCTTGGGTGGACCGTTCTCCTCCCAAACCTTCTTCCAGCGACGGACGGTCGACTCAGGCATTCCCGTGTCGCGCGCGGTGCGCTTCACGTTGCCCTCGTTCGTGGTAAGGACGACGTACAACCGAGCCAGATCCTGGTCGCTGTACGTCGTCTTACCCGCCACTTGTCGAACCTGCCGTAGCTGCAGCCTGCTGCCGTGCGGCCTCAAGCTGCTGCGCCGCGCGCTGTCGCGCGAGCGCTAGGGCCTGCCGATGGACTTCATCCTTCCGGCGCTGATCCTGGTGATGTGCGTGCAGCCTCGTCGCCATGTCGACGTGCGACTGCACAACCTTCGCCTGGGACAGCGCGGCCTCGTGCTCTGCCTTGGACTGGTCCAGCGCATGCTGGTCCTGAGCGTGGGCGATCTGCTGCATCTGCGTCGCAGCCTCCAGCGGATGGTTACCCGAGCCCTCGCCCGTCCCCTTGTTACCGGCACCGAGCATGTCGCGGACGTCGGTGTCCAGCGGCAGCTCCTGCATGGTCTGCGGGGTGGCCTGGAAGATCCCGGCATTGCGCAGGATCTCAGAGCCGACGGTCGGGCCAACGGTGCCGCGGAGCGACAGCGTGGTCTTGACCGGGTTCTGAACCTGCGGCATCGAGATCACCGTCTGCCAGAGCGCGTTGTAGTGCTGAAGGAATCGAGCCTGCGTGTCCTGGTCGTAGTTCTCGAACTCCGGCGTCAGCATGTGGGTCCGAATGACCTCCATTGACTTCTGCCAGTTCTCGAACTGGACCGGCTGCAGGGCCGCGTCCATCAGGTACTTCTGAACCTCCTGCGGCGACTGGAACGCGAACCCGGTCTGGGGGTTCACACCCTGCTGCACATCCGCCATCGCCTCTTCGAGCGCGGGGACGTTCAGTGGTTCGCCTGCGATGAGCTTGTCTATCTTGCGGTAGGCGAAGTCCTCGTCTGCGGCGAGCCTCGACTGAATGCTCTTCAGTCCGGCCAGCGGCAGATACGGCAGCGCGTCCTGGACGCTGAGTGCTCCCATCTCGACGAGCTCCTTGATCTGCTGGATCTGGCCCGCGCGCGTGCGCGGAAGACCCGACCCCGCCTCGGCCTCGAACCCGAAGCCACCAGCGAGATCCGTGTTGAGGAACTTCTCCACCTGGACCGACCCACCGGGCCCGCGGATCTTGAGCAACCGCGGCTCGATGTAGTACTTCTGTGCCAGCGCCGCCATGATCTTCCCGGCGCGCGCGAGCGCGATCTCCATGCGCTGGATCTCGGGACTGATCTGGTCAGCCACCGCTTCCTGCATGAGGTCGAGAAGCTGCCCCGAGTCCGTGCGAGCGGGGAGCTGCGATCGCTCGCTAGGCATGAGGTTGAAGAGTCGATCGAGTCGAGCCTGGATGTCCGCCACGTACTCGAAGGCGTACGCCGGAATCGACGGAATCTGGCGCCACTGCGGCACCTGGTTCTGGATCGGCGCGTACTCGACTACGAGGCCGGGTTCATCCGTGAGCTGATCGACCAATGACCCGATCGGTGCAATCATCTGCGGGCGCATGGTGAGGTTCATGTGCTCCGCGACCTTGCTGATCTTGTTGTTGAGCTCCTTCTGGAGCGGACGCGCAAGCGTCGTGCGCGACGTGTCGTAGACCGTGTTGAGGCCCTGGATGCCTGGGAACTTGACGACCGGCAGCTCGTTGAGCGGCAGGTTCCAGTCACTCTCCTCCAGGATCTTGTCGGGATCCTCGATCCACCAGACCACGCGGCCCTTCGGCAGCGCAGGCGTCGGGCGGAAGTAGCCACAGAACACCTCGCGCGCCGTACGTGACCGTGAGTCGCGCGTGCGCGTGAACACGAGCTGCGGGCGCGGCTCGACGACAGTCGTATCCGGCGCCACATCCACACCCCAGCGGGCCTTGATGTCGTCGACATCCATCGGGTAGCGACAGATGACGTACGCCGCCTCCTCGAAGCTGGTCGCAACGGGGTCGACCCAGACCTGCTCACCCGAGAGCGGGCGAACGCTGATGTCCCCCAGGTACATGACCTTCTCGACTTGAGCGAGAACGTCTTGCGGGTTCAGTCCTGCCTGAGCGGCCTCCGCGCTGATCTGCTTGCGGAAGACGTCCTCAAGGTTGTCGTCGGTGATCGGCTCCCCGGTCTGGGGGTTGACGATCACGCGGAACTCCTTGCCCGCGTACGGATCCCAGAGGATGAGCCAGTAGCCCTGGCTGATCTGGGCGTGCGTCAGCGCTTCCTGCAGCTTCGCCTTGAGGTGAAACTCGTCCCACCAGTACTCGTACAGGCGCTCCGCGAGCTCTGCAGCCTTCACGTCGCGGTCGTTCGAGGAGTCCGGTACGGCGTGGATCGTCGGCCGCGTCTTCGTCATCTGAGCGACGAGCTGCGTGACGCCCGGCGTGATCTGGTTCGCCGTGAGGCGCACCTTGTACCGAGGCTTCTCGCCGTCGTCGACTCCGAGGGACTCAACGCGTCCGGCGGCGCCGTTCCAGTAGACCCACTGGTGGTTGTTGTAGAAGGCACGGTTCTGCGCCCACTCGCGGTTGTAGTCCATCCGCAAGCGGTCGAGCTCCTTGCGCTTCGATGCGAGCTTGCTCGCATCACGGACGATCTCGCGCAGCGCAAACCGCTGACCGTTGCCGTTCGTCTCAGTGTCCGCCACGCGTCACCTCCCTAGGACTCGATCTGGATGGGCCCGCGAACCGCTGCCCGAAGTTGGGCGAGCGCGAGGTCGGCCTCGCCATGACTCAGATGTCCTGCGTCGCGAAGCGCGAGCACGTCCTCTTCCTCTTCAGTGAGGAAGTGCGGGTTGTGCGCGGGCATGAAGTCGAACTCCGGCATCGCGTGGATCTCGCGCTGAACCGGAGGAGTCGCGCGTGTACCGAAGTGCTGTGAGCGCAAGAACTCGACCTCTTCAGCGAGGGCCGTGATCGTGCGCATCAACTCCTTCGATCGCTGTTCGCTGGCCTCCTTGAGATCAGCGATGCGCGCCTCGTAGTTGCGGCGCTGCTCGACGAGCTGAGCTACTGCTGCGTCAGCAAGCTGCGCCTGAAGCTGTGCTTCGAGGCGGGCGCGCGCGACTTCAGCGTCGCGACGCCCACCCCGGATGAACTTGAAGATGTAGACCTCCTAGGCCATGGCCCCGAGCTCGGGGTCGTACGGACGGCGACGGCCCGCCTTCATCTGGCGGATCCGTTCACGGGCCTCCTCATGTACGTTGGACGGGCCCTGAGCTGTCGCCTCGAACGGCTTCCGTGGAAGCAGTACGCCAGCGACGCCGAGCGCGATCTCAACTGCATCGAGCAGGTCGTCTTCCTGGTTCTTCTTGGCCGCGTCGAAGTTGACCCACTGGTCGATGAACTCCGACTGCGTGCGCCGGATGCGAATCCGGCCGATCTTGAACAGCGGCGACATCGCGAGCAGTCGCTCGTTCTTCTTACCCGAGGCGAAGACGCCGACGATCGGCGGCATGCCCTCGATCCGATACGCCATCTGCGCGAGTGCGCGCTGATACGCGTTCGACTCGATGCCCATCATCTCGGGACGCCACGTCTGGTGGAGCTCGCGGATCTTGTCGAGCTGATCCGGGAACTCCAGCCGCCCGACGTAGTAGTCGAGCAGGAACGCCTGCGTGTTGTCCTCGGTGAGTCCGATGACCGCAGCCGCGAAGTGGTCGGCGGTGTCGGCCTGGCTGATCGCCGGGTCGATGCCGATGAAGACGCGGAGCTTGTACTGCCCCGTCGACTCGTCGAGCCAGTTGCGGATCGAGATGTCCCCGGTCTTGATGTCGGGGTTCCCGTCAACGAAGTAGTGCAGCCAGTCGCCGTGAAGCGAGATGCCGGTGAACGCCTCGAAGCTCGCCAGGAACTCCTGGCGGAACATGATCGGGTGGTACCGGCGGCGGTAGTACTCCCACCGCGCGCGCGGGAAGAACGGGCAGTCGATCGAGGTGTACTCGACGCGGAACTGCATCGGATCATCGAGCGCCGTCCCCGCGAAGAACTCGTTGAAGAACCAGTTCTTGCCATGGGGCGTCGTCGTCGTGATGACGATGCCTTCCTTGTCTGCGAGTGCCGGAGCGGTGACGAGCCACGCGTCTTCGCTCTCGACGAACGCTGCCTCGTCGATCCAGAGGATGTCGAGGCCAGCACCGCGGAGCGACTGCGGGTCGTCGGCCGTCTTGAACTGGACGAGCGTCCCGTTCTCGAACTCGATCTTCCGCTCGGTCTTGTTGTACTGGTAGTCCCGGCCCTTGACGAGCCCGGACTGAGTCATCACGTCGAGTAGCGTCGTGAGCGATGCGAACCCGGTCGGGTAGTCCTTCGCGAGGATCCAGATCCAGAGCGGGCGGTCACTCGTCGTGTGATGCGCATCGCGGTGGAACTCGCTCGGATGCAGCGCGTAGAAGAGAACCTCCCACGCTGCTGAGAGCGTCTTCCCACCACGGCGACCAGCGACGAGATGCCGGAACGGGATGAGCATCCCGTCCTCTTGAGCTGCACCATGGAAGACGGCTTGCCAGATGTGCGGCCGGTAGCCGTGCTTCGCGAACCACCAGAACTTGGTGGGGAAGCGATCGACTGCCTGCGGGTACTCAGTGCGAGTGAGCTCTGCCGCCTGGTGCTGCCCTCCGGCGAGCACCGAGCGGTAGTCCACTCGATCTAGCTCTTCTCGCTCGCCTCGTCGCGACCGCCATCGCGGCGGTCTTCAGCGTCTGTGCCAGCGCAGCCGATCTTGTACCGCGCGCAGACAGCTCGACGAACTTCGCCCTCTTCGGGCTTGCCACGCGAGAGCATCAGTGCGGCTTCCGCGTGGTCGACGTTCTCGATCGGGTAGCTGCCGGGACCGGGCGCCTTCTCAGGGAAGACGAAGTCCTCCGGCTTGAGAGAGCGGCGCTCAGCCATGCTGAGGGTAGCCATCTAGGCCTCCTTCGGCCGCGGGTTCCCGCACACAGGGCACGGGTTCCAGAAGTAGCGGTTGCGAGCTCCGCACTCACACGTCCAGTCAGCGCGAACCTGCATGTAGACCTTGCGCCACCCAGCATGGGTGCCGCCATTAACGTTGGCGTACATTCTCGATTTGATCTCGGCTCTTACTGACGGTCTTTGTTCATCGTCGGGGCGACCGAGTACGTCACGACGACGGACTCGTTGGGGCCGAGCGACACCGAGCAGTTCGATGCGGAGAACAGCGTGATGCTGTTCTTGACCACGCTGGAAACGGCGCCGCCTGAGATGTAGACCGTCTCCGGGGTCGGCCCCGCCGTGTAGGTGTACGGCGACGCGCCGACCGTGATCGCCGCCGGGCCTTGCGGGTTGTAGCCCTGGTTGCCGGTGACGTAGCAGGTCGTCAGCGTCGAGCCGACATTCAGCGCGAACGAGACGCCGCGCGCCGTGTTGTTCTGGATCTTCACCGAGGTCAGCGTCCGTCCGGAGATGAGGGCGATGCCGGAGGTCTGCGGGCCTGCGGGGCAGTCGTTGTTCGAGAGCGAGCCGCCCGACATGTCGGTGTCGATGCGGATGCCGGTCTTGTACGACGAGCCGGAGTTCTGGCCGTTCTCGGTGCAGACGTTGTTGTCGAACACGCAGTCAACGAGCTTCGATGTTCCGGTCGTCTGCGCGAAGATCCCGGCGTCCTGGTTGTGGTAGCAGATGTTGTTCGTGATCCTCAGATACGTGAGGTTCCCGGACGACGCCAGCGAGATTTTGATGCCGGAGAGCGTGTTGTTGACGCAGGTGTTGCCGGAGATGTCGTAGACCGGCGCGGCCATCGCGGTCGCGGTGTTGTCGAGCAGGATCCCGTACGACTGGTTGCCGTACGAGGTGTTGCCGACCATCTTCCCGTCGTAGCCAGGCGGGATCGACCCGTAGGTGCCGGGGCCGATGACGAAGCCGGGGCCGGTGTTGTTGTAGGCGTAGTTGTTCGCGAACAGCGCCCCACCCGCGCCCGCGTCGAGGAAGCCGCCGGAGCCGCACCCTGTCGCGTAGCAGCCGATGATCTTCGCGCCGCGCGCGTTGATCGACCCCTGCCGCTCCAGCATGATTCCGAACCGCTTGATGTTCCTCGCGGTGCAGCCGACGACGAGGAATGACTCCTCCGCGTCGGTGAAGCCACCCGTCCCGATGCCGATGCCGTTGCCGCCCGCCTGGGTGCCGTCGTTCCCGCGCCCGCAGTTGTCCGTCACGACGTCCGCGACGTAGCACTGCCGCAGGAAGTCGATGCCGAGGCCGGTCGCGTACGTGTTCTGGATCAGCAGCTCACGGAACGAGCAGCGGTACAGGTACTCGCAGTGGAAGCCCTTGATGTTCGCGTTGTAGGTGCCCGACTGATTCGTGCCGTCGATGCACAGGTCGCTCATGTGGAAGTTCGTGAGCGGCGACCCTTCGGTCGGCGTGGTGTTGATGAACGCGGCGTTCGCCCCGTAGGGCAGGAGCGTGGTAGCGGCGATGCCGCCGCCGATGATCGACACGTTGCTCTTGGGCGTCAGGGACGACGCGAGCTTGTAGGTGCCGCGCGGGATGTAGACCGTGGCGCCGTTTGTGAGCGCGTTCGCCGCGTCGATGGCGGCCTGGATCGCGGCCGTGTCGTCAGTGACGCCGTCCCCGACCGCCCCGTACGCCGTCTGGACGTTCAAGATGAGCGACATCGAACCGCCACTTGATATCTGCGTTTGCAGATCAAGAACCGCGTCCTGTAGCGACTCAATCGAGGGGTTGCTGCCGTGAGCAACGCTATGCGTAATGTCGCTCAAACGGAGCTACCTCGACGCGATGCGGAACGCGTCCGCGTGGTACGTGATGTTGGTGTTTGCGCTCGTCACGAGGCGGTACTTGCGGTAGCGCCGCGCGACGGGATTCGCCGTGAAGATGATCTGGGAGCCGACGGCCGTAGTAGTCTTCGCGGTCACGGCAGCGGTGTCGTTCGAGTCCGTGACGTAGCTCACGTCGTACCAGGACGAGTTAGCGTCGCTGACGCTCGACTCGTCTGGACTGCCCTGCACTTTCCAAGTCACGGTCGGCGTAGCGCCAGTCGTCTCGACAACGAACTGGAACGCCACCGTTTCTGCACCGCCACCGAGCGGAGTACCGGTATGGGTGTTGTTACCCGTCGACCCCGCGGCAGCAAGGGTGATTCTGTCGTACATGAAGCCTCCTTAACTGTCCGCCGAGCGGCGGCTGAAAGGTGTGAAAGCGCATTAGCGATTGATGGGTCCGTCCCACAGGCCGTTACGCATGTGGATCTCCTCTCTGACCCCACAGACAGGAATGAGCCTCCCTCGCTCGCGCGAGGCGCGGAAAGTCAAGGGAGGCTGAAGGTTCGCGGGTCGGAGCCTGACCACCGGTTCCCGGCCCAGGACGCCCGCTGGAGTCCCGCCGAACGGGTGCTCCACGCTTAGAAGATGGTGTCGCCATCGAGCTCGGAGCGACGCATGTTGGACCCGTGCGTTCAGGGCAAGCGCAGCCGATGCTGGTGCATCA
>Ga0206351_10727541_pt1 | contig 12216 bp, 26 predicted proteins | sample DielMetaTC5pm1_FD_146431 | JGI IMG/M metagenome (GOLD analysis project Ga0206351, IMG submission 146431) | Corn rhizosphere microbial communities from Kellogg Biological Station, Michigan, USA - Diel MetaT C5pm-1 (Metagenome Metatranscriptome)... | ecosystem: Host-associated > Plants > Roots >...
GCCGTCTTTAGATAGGAGAGAACATCAGTAGAGTAATAGGGGGTGATCCGTCTGCGAGCCTGACTGCGACATAGGCGCTTTTGCTGTGATCTATTGTTGAGCGATCGAACCACGTGCGGGCGTACTCGATGCACTTAGTAGCTTTGTCTGCAGTTCCGGAGTAGATAATTTGTTCTGTCCCGTCGGTGGATACTAGTACGGCGTTCATCTGTGGCGATAACTCTCTTACTGTGTTCATTAGATCCCTGCCTCCGTTGGTCAGGCTAATAGGTTATAGGGTCACCTAGCGGATATCGGCGCGGGTCTGCTCGCGCTTCTCCTGCTCGTAGTACTGCGCGGAAAGCTTGTCGGCGCGGGTCCGGATCCGGTCGAATAGCTGGATTTCGTCGGCGTGTGGGGTTCGGCCGTCTGCGAGGTCGGTGGCGATGCTCCACGCGATGATCTTCTCGTTGACGGTGCGCCAGGCGCACGTGCGAGCGAGCGGGTCGGTCCGGCGGTTCGGTCGCGTGTCCCGCATCGCGCTCGCGTACGCGTCGCGCACAATGTGCAGTGTGATCCAGCTATTGGCCATTTCGTGTTCCTTCCGGGTTGGTCGGGCTGATAAGCCCATCCTATACCGTGCCGCCAAACGAGCGCAATAGATACAGCGGAAAATAAATCGGCCGGTAACTCTCACCCCCGACGGGAGAGTTACCGGCCGACCGTAACCGCGCCGTGCCTTACGCGGTACGTTTTCCGTACGTGGCGGACAGTTGCATCTTGGTCTTCCGTGCCCGGTCCGACGACACGAGACGGCAACCGCGACCGTCGCACCGTTCGCCTGCTTGACAGCCAGCGGCCTTGTGAGCGTCCCCCACGGTGAAGTAACGCTTGCCCTTGACCAGAATACCGTGCCGCATGACGGTTACTTGGCCTTCGGCTTGCGTCCGGGCTTCGCCTTGCCCTCAGCGGCACGCTGTGCGGCCTTCGCTTCCTGCTCTGCCTTCGCGGCTTCCTTCGCCTCAGGAGTGACGCGATCCCGCAGGTAGTAGGAAACGGACGTGTCGCCCCGGGTGCCACGGACGGCCCGGTATTCTACGTCGTTCGCTGTCGCCCAAGCTCGCGCCTGCTTTTCGAAAAGTGCCAATTCGGCGGGCTCATCGAACGTTGCCGTGCCGCGCATGTGCGGGTTTTCCTTGAGGAATCGGTATTGCTCTACGAGTTCGGCTCGTAGGTCATCCGGGATTTCGACGGACGCTGTCGAGACGGTGGACGCGGGGACTGCCGAGAGCAACCTTGCCATGATCGTTTCCTTTCGTCTGCCGCGAGACTGTCCCGCGTGCTACCCCATACAGTAGCACGCGGGACACTTCCCCCGGTAGCGAATCCGGAAACCTATTCGCCCGGAGGGGTCGGGGGTTGCGGCTTGTTCACAGTCACATAGACACCGAGAGTCGACAGGACAACATCGGCCGTGACGATGCAAGCCTGAACAACGGTCAGGGTCGCGCCGTGCAATAGCCCGGACGTGACGATGAACCCGGCGCCGGACAGGATACCTGTCACTGCCGCCACGATAGCCTTTGTCGGTGCCGTGTTCATGACTCACTCCCGCTGAAAACTTCGCCCCACCACAGCGACTTAGGGCCTGGCGCTGGCGGCTCCGGAGGCTTGTTCGGGGGCGGCTTCGGGGGGTCGTTCGGCTTCGGCTTCCCCGCGTCTTCATCCTTCGCCATGCGTCCGCGAACGAACCGCTCGAATCTGTCTTCACGGACGATAGCGATACTGTCCTGTATCATCTTCCGCGCTTCCTCACTCATCGCCATGTTCGTCCCCTTCCTCATCGGTCCATTCCGACTCTATCTCGTGAAGTAGCCGGACCTGTGCCTCGGCCTTTTCCTTGGCATCGGGCGGTTCGTGTCGCGCTTTGACTTCCTCCGTTTCGGAGTTGATTACTAGGTAATCCTCTCCGTCCGGCTTGATTTCGTAGGGCATTAGTTCCTCATCCTTTCGTGCCATTCCTCATGGTGCTCTACTGTGGATGCGAGAACGGCTAGGTTCTCACGTAATTGTGGCACTGCCCGCTGTAGCCCGTCAATGTCCCGCCGCATGGTCGTGATGTTTTCCCGGTTGATTGCGAACCTGTCGGACAGGCTCCGTAACTGTTCCTGTACTTGCCGTGCCGCTGCCCTTGCTTCCCTGCGATTCTGTAGGGACTGCTTTATCAGGTAGCCTAATCCGGCCAGTAGGAATGCGGAAACTACGGGTAACTCTATTTCCGCAAGGGTAAAGGCGGCACTGGACATTTACAGGATTCCCCTAGATGCTGTTCGTGACTTTCTTTACCCAATCCGGAATGCCATGCACAGCGGCTTGCATTAGCGTGTAGGCACTGAATTGGTGACGGACCTTCGGATTTTTTCCGTCCGGCAGACTATAAATGTCGTGGACGTACTGCTTCAAGTCTGCGATATCCTGGCGGATAGCGTCACCTTCGGTAGACATATCCAAATCCTTTCCCTGTACTGGTGCCGGTGCCGGATCTAATCCCGGGACGTAATCGGCGATAACGGAAACGTCGTAACCCGGCGGGGTCGTCCCCTGATATTGGTGTGCAATAGCCCCGGTCGGAATGGATGGACCGCTAGTGTAATCCGCGACCCAATAGAGCGGCTCCGGAACATTCTGCCGTTTGAACTCCGCTCTCACGGCAGGCCAAGTCGCGGTATTCATGTACACGATCGGATGCGCATAACCGCGCTTACGCTGCCGTGCAACCCAACCGGGTGCCTCTTGCGGGGAAGCATCATACCGCTCCACGTCGAGCGCCATGGCATCATCTTTAGCGAATACAGCGATGGACAGATGCCGCGCGTAGGGAAAACGGTTCACCGCGTCCGTGTAGTTCGGCCATTTGCCGTCAACATAGGATGCGACCACTACCGCGTTAGCGGGAATGTTCTTAGGGTAGATTGCATCGTACATGAGACGCATTAGAGAACCCTCCTAATCGTCAAGAATGAACGAGTACCTGTGTTAGTAATATTTACAGAGCTACCCTCATGTTGATAGATCAGAAATTGCACAGTATCACCTGTCGACAGAAAAACTTCTGTACTAACTTGACCTACGGGGCTCGGTGGAGAATTATCTAATACGCCCATTACTATGTTATTTACTGTAAGGCGCATAAGGAACCGACTTCCCGCTACCCAAGCACTAAGCGCCACCATATAATTGATCTTATAAATACCGTCGATTGGACAGGTGAAGACGCCCGTACTGGCCACAAACTTAGCGCCATAATCGCTAAGTAGCTTGGTCAGGGACACCTTGGTTTTTATGGTGGTAACAGTATTGTCCGGTACAGCTAGATCACTGTTCGGGCTAATGTCCCATTCCTCATAATGATATCCGCCTGGTAACCCGCTGCCAATTCGGATAGGGATTCCCATTATCACTTGAGGATTTGCGCTAGGTGTCGGGGGCGCTATCTGAATGGTGTCAGCGAAAAGATCAAGCTCCGAATGACCGCTTGGCGCAGTCTGCCAACTTAGGGATGCTTCGGCGGGTTTCTGTCCATCCGGGGACGGGCCTATAATTTCAAAGTAGCCTAAGCCATTAGGTACACCGCTAGCATCTAGGTTCTTGATTATGGCTTGATTTACGCCGTAATTTGGATTATAGAACTGTATAGCGCTATGGTAGGGGTCTGCTGCCGAAATGGCGGCTATGGTCAATCCTTTAGCGTATACATTTCCGAATGAATCCGTCCCCGCCGCGCCACTTACCGCAAGGATGAGGTTACCTGCCGCTGGGGGGCCGGAGTAGACGAGAATCTCACCTGACGCGCCGATGAGCACGATGTTCGATGCTTCAATCGTGCCACGAAATACCCCGTCGTTGAATTCAACGGTTCCGTCTTGGTTCACAGTCCATCCTGACGTTTCCGGTACGTAATCGGGGGATTGAATCCACTTGCGGACTAGTTTACCTATCCCGCCGACGACGGCGTTAGAGAATCCGCTCATAAGCGGGCCTTGTTATAGATGTTCGCGGCAGTACTTGCGGCTGTCTGCCAGAAATCGGCTTGCGCCTGACAGAATACCCGCGCGTAGTGCGCGAGACGCATCGTTACGGCTTGCCTCAATTCTGGACGTTGCATAACCATCACTACCACGATGGGAACGGCAGTGATAATCACAGCTTCGGTCAACTGGCGAGAGAACGATTTAGACATCACGTGTCCCCGTAACTGTCAGGGTAGCCGTAGCGAGAGCGTCCCCACCGACCCATTGTGCCCACACATAGGCCCCGGTTCGGATCGTGTCAGCATTCACCCTGTCCGACGAATCGCCACTAGAGCCAGTGAACGTAGCGTCACGGAAACAGCGTTGCTGTGCCGCATCCCCCGCGAAGATCGTACACACTGCTTCATTGTTCGCTGTAGTGACGGACACGTGAACGTTAGCAGGGTGCCACACTTCCCGGGCTGTCAACGGGCCGACCTTGGCGGTGCCGTTCCCGGAAGCGTCCAGAGGAATGCTGACCGTTTCGTTCAGCGGAACGGTGGTCATTCGTCATACTCCGCAAACACGCCGACTTGAACCGTATCCGCCGAGACTGCCCATAGCTCACTAGAGCCGGTAAGAATGAGAACTTGGCCGTCCCTTGCGATTGCACCATTACTTTCCTGTGCGTCCGCGTATGACGTGCAAATGAACACGGTATCGGTTGCCGCTGTGCCGACAATAGTAAGTACCGTGTTCCGACGTTTCGGCGCGTTCGGGAGAATGTTCACAGGGTCACTTGTGACCGCGAAGGTTCGGGGGTTTGTTCGGCGTCCTGGCTTGGCTTCCGGCTGTGCCTGTATCGCTAGCGGATGGTCCGCCCCGACGATGTGAACCTTGATAGCTTCGACGATGCTTTCGGTCATGTGAGTTTTCCTATCGGGGTAGCTTTCACGATTCGGGCACCACTAGTGGACATTTTCGCCACGCCGATACCAAGCAGGATCACACCTACTAGAACTTCGGCTACGCGTAGCCATGTGTTCGGATCCGCAAGCAGTTTCAGAAAATCTGTCACACTGCTTATGCCAGGGATGCTGGGCAGATTGTATGTATGGGTTACGTCGTTCTGGTACCCCGGAGGAACCATAACGGCACCGCGTGCAAACGAATTATAGACGCTGACCGTGGTAGCGTCATATTGGCCGGAGCGGTAATTCTTTAGCGCGGACGCTAACAGGGTCGAACCTACCGGCTTTTCTTGAAACTGTGTCCAATCCAACCCGGACACGAGCGCCATGGCGAAAGCATCTTTATTGGTATCACCATTGTTAGCGAACTTGTCCAGATAGGTCAGAATGACTTCCCGTTGTACACCTGACAATGGTGCACTAATAGGCGGAGCGTAAGGGGGTTTCACGGTGGATATCTTGCTTGGTAGGGTCGGAGTAGTCATTAGTACCACTTACTCCCGTCCGCATGATGGTATTGTGCCCAAGCCGCGCTAGGTGTACCGTACCGCGATTTTATGTAATTGACCATCCACAGGGCTTGTGCGGCAGCATCTCCCGAATTGGCGGCTTGTGCTTGCGCGTCCGTCAGCCCGTATCCGCCGTACTCATTACCGAGCGTCCCTGCCGTACGCGAATTACCATGACCTAAGGCTTGTGCCAAACCCAACGCGCCACTGGACGGATTCTTCACTGTAGGTTGATACCCGGCTTCGTTCATTTCGATATTGTTCAGAGCCTGCCATTCCGCGCCGGTATTCCAACCATACCGTGCTGCCGCATTCATGAGCACTGCTTGCACATTGCCGCCCGTAGGCAGGTTGGAAGCGCTAGTGATACCGCCAGATGTGGACGTGTCCACACCACTGCCGCTAGCCGGTACCGCAATGGATGCACCGATGCCCTGCGACGCGAGCGCGGCCTTGGGGGACTGCCCTTGAATGATGCCGACAATGACAGTAAGGGGGGACTTACCCTTTACCCCGCCGTAGACGAATATTCCGCCTACGGCAGCGGCTGTCAGAGCGGCACCATTCCAAGGCATTGTCAGTATCCGACCGCTACCGAATCGGCTTGGTAATCCATAGGAATAACGTTTTCGGCGGGCTGATACTGCGACGCTGCCGGGGGCTGAATCCTGCCCGTTTCCGGACTAGACATGATCGCCTGACGGTAGTGCAGTTCCATGGCGATGATGGAACCGAACCCGATCACCCCGACATTACCATCCTTGGTAATCAAGGTGAGAGCACCGACAAGAGCAAACGCGGTATAGCCAGCCTTTTTCTTTGCCGCTTCAAGAGAGGGGTGGTTAGCTTCGGTCGCGTGCGCGTTGGCGACGCTTCCGACGTCCAACTGGTAGACGCTGTAAACGACGGCAGCAGTCGCAAGCGCTGCCATGATGGATTCGCTTGGCTTGAGAATGGACCGCAGAATTGCCATGATCGGTTTACCTCACTTTTTCGGGAACAGGTGATGAACGGGTGTGTACTTCGGGGAACCTAGCGCAATCCACTGCGCCATGTTGATATAACGCGGCTTCCCGTCTGTTGGCCAGATCTCGTAAAGCAGATTATGGTTATCCGCATCCGAAACATAGCGCGTGCCCTTCGGCGGATGCAAAAGGTCATACTTCGGCGTGTTCGTCGTGGTAGTCGCAGTGGACGGCGTCGCAGTCCGGTAGGAAGGCGGGTACCCATTAGGCCCCGACTGCGGCGGGTACCCCTGGGACGCTATCGCCTGTTGCACTAAATCCACTTCGCCAGGTGTCAACGGGACACCTGCCAGATAATGACCCAACGCGCTTGCCACGGCGGTAACATTAGAGCCTAGCGATTCGGCGTATGCCTCCGCTGCTTGCGTCCATTGTGCATTCGAGACGAAACCGCCCGCCGTAGGTTGAGTGACCGATCCGGTAGACGTATCAGTCCCCCCGCCGTATCCGTACTGTGCGGGCTGAATGTAACCGGCTTGCGTGTTCAACGCTGCCGCATCCTCTGCCGAACCGTAAGCGAACCCGGTAGCGGGGTCGATGGATGCTGTGTCGATACCGGCCCCGCTAGGTGCTGCGCTGGCCGTAGCCTTGCGCGATCTATAGATGCCGATACCGATTACCACTACTACCAGACCACCGACGACGTATACGGTAGTTTTCTTTTGTGACCCGAATCCCGGGATACTGACCGTTTCCGACATTGTCAGTACCAACTAACGTCTGCGGGCGATTGGCTACCGGAATAGTCGGACGCAAGCGATGGGTCGGGCGGCGCTTCGTACTGTGTCGGCAACGTTTGCAACACGGAACCCTGAATGTCGAATGTTTGCATAGGATCCTGTCCCGCAAACGGGGAATCGGTTCCGACAGGAACGTTGGCCGTGCCCGGAATCGACTTGACCATTGGCCTGCCGCCCGGTTCCATCCACATTCTGTTACCGGGAATGCCGCCCGTCGCGTAACGTCTGTGCGAGTGTGCCGCATCGAATCCATATTCGTTCTGGTTCGCCATGGACTGTGTACGGTCCGTTGACCCGAACCCTCCGACTCCTGTTTGAATCTGCTTAGGAATCGGCACCTGTTCCGTGCTGCCCGGCTCCACTTCGTAAAACGCTTCCCACGTATCGTTATGCGGCAGCATTGACGGAGAGTACAGAACCCGCCGTGACTGTCCCATATTCGATGCGTGAATGTCGGCGGATTCCTGCCGCTTCGGCGCTACTTCGTCAGGAAGAACGGATTGCGCGATACCGCGCGGCCATGGTGCCGCATTCGTGAGCGGTTGTTCATCGCCTGTCGGGTCCTGTGCCAAATATCCGGCGGGTGTCTCGTATGAGACGATATCCATTCCGAGTAGTTGGTTTTCGATGCCGTACGGACCGTGTGGCTCGTCCGGGAATGCTTGCCAGGGGTACTGCGGCGAAGCATCGTATGCGAGAGGCTTACCGTGCCGCGTATCGGCAGGACCGCCTAGCCGTTCCTCCGGAGTCGCTTCCGGGGTGGGGTTTACCCACCCCTGCAGTCCGGTTAGCGGCTGTACTCCACCGATAGGCATAGTCAGCCGCGCTTTCCGCCAGTGATGATCTGAGTTTCGGTTCCGCCGACAAGATTCTTGATACCGGAAGTTGCCTTGTAGAACCCTTCCGGATTCGTGACTACGAGATACAGGGCACCGAGTCCGCCCATAATCACAAGCCACTTGTTCAGTGTGCCCATTATGCTACTCCAATGGTTTTAGCAATGTTATCGATGGGGGAAGGGGCCTTACCTACCGGGATAATCAATACCGCGAGCAATGTCAAACCTGCCAGCCCAACCGCGAACGGTTCAGACAGTTTCTCCAAACCGCCTAACGTGAGCGCGAGTATGGCCGTGGCGGGAATCAATCGCCAATTTATGTCTACACCACTCTTGAGTAATAGCATCCCGGTAGTGGACGAATTCGCAGATTGGGCACTGGCAAGCGGAGCGAAAATCGCCTCATTAGCGATAGCGATTCCGCCCGCTGCCAGTACCAAACCTGTGGACCGCATGACTTTGTCAGACGGTCGGTAGTGACTTGACGACAGGAAGTGCCCGCAGCTTATCCGCCAGGACAAGCGTAACAACCACGGTCACGCCGACGACGATAAGTGTTTTCTTGTTCACGTTCACGGTTAGTTACCTCCTGCTATCAGTGCGTAACGGTTACGCGATGGGGTGGCGATCCAATTTGTGAGAGCGAAGAACGTGGTAGCGGCACCGAACGATCCGGAGAACCGCAGCAACGTGTTGACCTGTGTGTCAAGGTACTTGAATCGGAGTTCCGCGCCCGGCCGCAAACCGAAGTCTCGCGTGAAGTACAGCGGGAAGACGCCGTTCTCTCGACCCATCGCGCTATCCGGCGTGACACTGGTAAGCCCGTAATCCTTACCGAGCCGGGAAAGCCACAAGCCCTTGCTTCGCGTGAACAGGTTCACGTTACCGAGCATGATCGTGGATGGGTCCGGGAAATTGGTGTCACCCGTAGCGCGGGTACCGTTCGCCGCATCCCGAACATAGTAGAAAATGTTCCGGATCGGAAAGCCGATACCGTTCGTGAGGTCATATCTCGCGTTGCCAGCGGGAAGACCGTTGTTCTCAGACTTCCAATACTGGACGCTTCCGGGAAGCGGCGGGGTCTGGGAAAACGGGCGACCGTTCGGCGCGGCAGAGTTCGGCTCCGTGTAACTCTCCGTGTACCCCCGGACGCGAAGGGACGCGGTACCTGTTCCCGTCGGTGCCGTCGAATACACAGCCGCTGCCGTGTCGGTGTAAATCTCGACGGTCCAACCGGGCTTTGATTCGTTCTGCACAGTACCGAGCGAATCGCGTGCCACAGCCTCGAAAGGAAGCGCAAGAGTGAAGTTCAGCGAACCCGCGCTTGCTCCGGAACCGGACGGGACACTGAACATGATATCGGCGCGAGGATCTCCGATCTCGTAGTAACCGCCAAACTTGTTCAGCACCATCCATTCGTAACCGGTAACTTGAATGATTGCCTCGCCGCCGAGATCGTAGACGGTGGCTTTCTGAATCAGTGACCAAGGTCCGTCTGCGGCAAGCGCTGGGGTTGCCGAGTTACCGGCAATCGTCAGAACGAAGTTGAGCCACATCGTGCGTAGCCAGCCGGTAGGACTGATATTCCACTTCGGCAACTGGACGCTTACCCAAGCGGCAATTGTCGCGCCGAGTGCAACGGTATTGTCGTAGTCCTGGGTTGTGGATTCGTAGACACCTACCGGGAACGGGTACGGACGTGGCGGGGGAACGTTGCTCCGTGCGGGGGCTTTCGTGGGGGCTGTCACTGGTTACCTTCCTGGGGGCTTGCCGGGGCGGCATACGATGCTGCTTCGGCGTCCGGCTTGACGTCCGGAACGGGTACGGGTTCCGGAACCGGTTCCGGTTCGGCTTCCGGAATGGGGGCGGAACCAATCCATTCCGTTTGACCGTTCGGCAGGAATGCGGTACCGGAAAAAGTTCCGGCTTCCTCATCCACTGCCACAACGATTACGGGAACTTCGGTTCCCTTGCTGACGCTGCCGTGCATGATGCTGTGCGCATCTTCCGGCAGTGCGTAGTCGATAACATCGGTACGCTTCACTCTGTGTTACCTCCGAAAGGAAATGTTGGACGGGGTTACGTCCCCTACGATCATCGACCTGTGCTGCCGCGCTTCGTCGTGTTCAGTTAGCCGCTTGATTACCGATTTCCCACCCCCTGTCGCGTCAGGGTCGACCAAGCGAATCCCTGCCGAATACATTTCACGATGTTTCTTGAGAAAGGTTTGCGCATCCATCGGGGACATTTGCCACGGACCGATTTGCACGTAGGCATACCATTGTTCATTGTGATGCTGATGCCGGATGCATTCGGCGCGGCTGTCGTAGAGTGTGTGGTCACTACTGCCATCCGTAAGCTTTGCCGCGAACCATTTACCGATCGAGCCGTACGGGTCCGCAACCCTGTGCATGTTGTATTCGTCTGAGACGCGCTTCGCGGCATCGGTTACCCTGCTCATTTTTCCCCCACAATGCACATAAAACCGCCGGATCGCTTGATATACAGGAACTGGTACGGCTTCAATGTGCGTGTTGCACGCGCGACCAATTGGGGGTCTACCCCGCCGATCTCATCGTAACGCTGCTGGTTCTTACGGTCCGGATCGAACGTGATAAACAGGTGCTCACTGTTTCCGTATGACCATAGGGACGTACGGCCGGAGTCGGTGGGCTTTTGCACGAATACCCATTGCCCTAGTCCCATGGCTCCGGACATGGCAAGAATCGTGGTCATTTCCCGGTCCAAGCCAAGAATCTTGGATTTCACCATCGTATCGTCCATCACAAGGATACCCTTGTGCTTGCGGACACCTGCCGCGTATCGGTCCGCGATTAGACGCGCCGTAATATCTGCAGCCCTGTCGGCGTCCGTAGCCATGTCCCCGAACTTCGGCCAAACAAGATATCCGGGCGGATTCCCGTTCAATATCTCTTGAAGTTTACGAGTGGGCGGCCAGTTGTCGACACGACGGAATCCGAGCCTTTTACCGGCACTAGCAGTTGTGGGGTCGTGGGGTTTAGATACAGCCACGTAAGCGGGACAGGTAGGGGTTGCGCAGTATTCAAGTAGATCGAATGCCAGGGTTGTCTTTCCATGTTGGGTGGGTCCCCCAAATACCACGTGGTTACCGGGTTTGTAGTCGAATCGTTCCGATGCGAATTCCTGCCGCCCGAATACCCAAAGCCCATCGTCCCGCTGGTAGGAAGTGGTCTCGATTTCCGACAGGTAATTACTCACTATCGGCCCGCGATTCGGCCAACTGCTGCGCCATTTCTGCCGCTTCCGCTTCCGCACGTTGCGCCTGGCGGATCATTTCCATCTGCTGCCGTGCGGCTTCCGCTCGCATCCGTGCTTCCAATGTCTCGGTCGGGACGACACCGAAGTTGGCGAACGGTTCGGCCGGAATCTTTTTATGGTTCACCAGAATCTGTAGGGCCATGGGCATGCATGCTGTCAGCAGTGCCGCATATGGACCGTAGCTCGTCAGGTAGTCCAGTACCCGCGCGAAGCTTTCGTTTGATTCGGCAATCTGCGCAGTCTCGTGTGCGATTGCCGGACCGTGATGAATTACCGTTGCGGCGTCCGCAGGTGTACCTGCGAACATGGTGATTGCTGCTCCTAGTTGGAACAGTCCGTTTACGGCTTCCTCACGTTCGGTTGTCTTCAGGCTTTGGCGAACGGTTGCCGCGCCACGTGAAGACGTATTGCCGCCGCGCTTGGGGGGTGGGCTTACTGTCGCGGCCTTGCTCAAATCAAGCGCCATGCTTAGCACCCGCCGCGATGATAACGGCTACCACTGCCACCACTAACGCGATAGCGGCAATTACCGTCGCTTGCTTTACCGGCTCGGAAATCACGCTTGCGATTTCCGCTTTCGTCTTAGTGAACATGTCCGGTTTTCCTTTCGATGGAATACGGCCGGACGGCACAGCGGCAGTGCGTCGAAAGGATCAGGGGGTATCCCCAAAGCCCGCCCCGTCGCTGTGCCGTCACGTCCTTAGTCTACGCCGGGCACCGACGATTCCCAAGATCAACTTACGATCCGAAGGCCGGGCACCTGTCAACCGTGTCAACTAACCGAAGGATCGAAGGTCAAGCATCTTGTTGACCTTCGTTTCCAAGATCAAAGGGTATTCCGACC
>Ga0206351_10573138_pt1 | contig 12137 bp, 7 predicted proteins | sample DielMetaTC5pm1_FD_146431 | JGI IMG/M metagenome (GOLD analysis project Ga0206351, IMG submission 146431) | Corn rhizosphere microbial communities from Kellogg Biological Station, Michigan, USA - Diel MetaT C5pm-1 (Metagenome Metatranscriptome)... | ecosystem: Host-associated > Plants > Roots >...
AGTAATAGTTTTTAAAGAAGGCTAAAAGTCATTTTGCAACTATGAGGTATCAATACAATTTTTAATATCTTAAATACACTGCCCACTTTGCCAAAGTTAAGCCGAATTTGATCACTATATCTCGCTATTTCATGTAATTTTTTTCCTGCCACAATCACTATAAATCACCTTTGTATCAATAAAATAAGCTATGAAACAAATTTTACAAATCGCATTGATGGCAGTAATCGGCAGTTTTTCTGTTGATTCTGCAAAAGCTCAAGAGGTAGATTCTTTAAAAAGTAATCATATCAGGCAGCTTGAAGGAGCACTTTCAATCAAAAGGGAAGATGCTGTCAAAGTTGTTAAGATTATGGAAGACTATAAAGTAAAAGTAAAGGAAGTTATTGCCAATTCTTTATTAGACGAAGATGCAAAGCGAGTTCAAATTACAGCTCTAATAGCTCAAAAAAATCAGCAATTGAGATTGGTTCTACCCAAGGAAAAGATGCAGAAGATTGTTCCAACTTCTGAAGGTAATTAATTAAAAGCGGCTTACTAACAATGAAGATGATGATTAAATGGGTAGTTCTATGTTCTTACTTTTTGCTTTCTCAATTAAATTCCATGGCGCAAGTAATAACTCCAGAAATTAGGGCTAAGAGAGTTGAATATCTAAGTAGATCTTTAAAGATAACATCGGGGGATGCAGAAAAACTGCTTGCATTAGATGAGGAAACAACGCGCTCTTTAAATCGAATATATCATGACTCTACCCTCAATAGTACTGAAAAGATATCAAGAATGCAAAAAATAAAAAGTGAGAAGTTGAAAAAACAAACTTCTTTACTACCAAAAGAAACATTAAAAAAGCTCCATATGGAAGCTGAAAAAATGAATTTCGGAGAATAAACAATAGTGTAAATTATAAAAATAAATTAGTATGAGAGATTTTAAAGGGGGGCCTTTTTTTACCAAGCAAATATTTCTAAATATTGTACTGATGGGATGTATAGTTTTTATACTATTCCAATCCTTTAGTCAAAAAGAAAAAATAGCATACGTTGATTCTGCAAAACTTATCAACCAATAAAAGGGATCTGAAGAAGCAAAGAAGAGTTTTGAAAAAAAGAGTAAAGAATGGGAGTCAAACATGGGAGCTTTGTCCACTGAGATTCAGAATTCAATTAAATTATATGAAAAAACGTTAGGGACAAAAGGGTCTCAGGAAGCAGCTGATGTCAGAAAGCAGATAAATTACAAAAAGCAAGAACTGGCTCAATATCAGAAAGCAATTCAAGAAAAAGCTGCTGATGAAAATTCAAAGTTAATGGGTAGTGTAGTTGCTCAAATCAATGGTTTTTTGACCAGATATGGAAAAGAGCATAATTATAAAATGATTCTTATTGCAAATTCATCTGGTACTATAGCATATGCAAAGGATGGTTTAGATATAACTAATGTTGTTCTTGAAGAATTGAATAATGAATACAAAAGCGAAAATGCGGGCAGTAAATAGAGCTGTTATCGTGATCCTTTTAATTCTCTTTAATTCCTGTAAATCCCATATTTCCGATAAGGCAGATTTGATAAATTACATAAATGACAAAGAAAATGGGCTAACTCATAATCTACAACTTTCAGATCTTTCAATTACTCTGAACTACGTACCTGAGAGAGTGCTTTTCGATGCCGAGAGAGCTAGTAAATCTCATAACCAGCCAAATAGAGAGATCAGTTATTTTTTACTAAGCCTTTCTAAGGGGGGAAAAGAGCTAATGAAGCAATTAGATTTCAATTTATACAGCGATCTAACTAGGCAGTTTTCTTTTGGGATGCAACAACACGTATATATTAAAACAGGTAATGGAAAAATTTTTAATCCAATAGATTGCATTTATCAAAAAAATTATGGCTACTCTTCTTCAGATGATTTACTAATTCTCTTTAACACAAAAGAGATTTTACAAGGGAAAAATTTTGATCTTATAATAGGAGAGTTCGGATTAAATATAGGAGAACAATCTTTTCGTTTTCAAACCTCGAAGCTAGAAAAAATAAAGGGCTTAATCAATTACTAATCACAATGCTTTATCATAATAATACTTTTCTTAAGAAGACAGTAGCTGTTTTAGTTCTATTGTCATTTATAAATCAACTAACTATCCCCACAGCCTTGGCCCTTACTTCTGGGCCTACTATGCCAGAGGCGACAAGTTTTGAACCAGTGGATACTTCAGATATCGTTAATCCATTAACGGGAGATATGGTATACAATCTCCCTCTAATTGAAGTTCCAGGGCCTGAAGGAGGCTACCCTTTATCCCTTTCAAACCATGCAGGTATCCAACCAAACGAAGATGCAAGTTGGGTTGGCCTCGGTTGGACTTTAAACCCAGGCGCAATAACAAGAAATGTACAGGGATTTCCTGATGATTGGTACGGTGCTAATTCTAGCAGAAGAGACTTCTGGGAAGGAGGAACTAAAACAGTAAGCAACTATGGAGTTACTATTCCTTATCCTGGTATTGGAGGGATAAACTTTGGACTTTCATTTTCAAATGATACTTATCAAGGGCATGGTGTTGGATGGAACTTGGGGGTTCAATTTGGTATAAAAAAAACGCCATTAGCGGCAAGTATAGGTATTGGTGTTAGTGCAGAAGATCTAAGTCCCTACGCCTATGGTAGCCTAGGAGCTGTGGCGGGTGATGGAAAAACCAAGATTGGTGCGGGTCTTCAATTCAGTACAAATTTTCAATCGGTAAATGTTGGAGCCTATGCCTCTGCAAGTCAATCAGGATTAGGGATATCCATGAATAGCTTCAGTGAAACCCCTACTTTTAGTTACATGGGAATTTCTGCTTCGATGGGAACCGAAAACGCATTAAGCGGTGGAATTAGATCTTCGACAAAGACAACTTCCCTTGATCTTTACCTAGTGTCTTATAATCGTTCAAAGACAAGGTATTGGTCTAATGAAACTCAAGAGTCTTCAATGTTTGGGTCTTTACATCCAAGAAGCTATGCTTGGGGTGAAATACCTGATTCTCATGCTTTTGATTCTTACTCATTACAGGAAGAAGGAAAGGGGATAATCGATAGTCCGGACCCATTAAAAGATCAAGGAGGAGCATTTCCAAATTTTGATTCATACTCGGTTACAGCGCAAGGATTAGGCGGAGTTATGAGACCTTACCAATTTACTGGAGAAATATTAAGCCAGTCAAGGGTTGAACGTGTGGGCTCTAATTCAAGTCCTGTAGAAACAGTTGCATCGATTAGTAATAGTCTTCATTCAACTCCAGAATTTCGTTTTGATCATGATTTTTCAAATTCTTATTTACAAAATTATCCTGATTTTCCTTGGGTTGACGATAGATTGATATATCAATCACCAAATTTCCAAGTATCTGATTATTATTATCAAAGTCAGCCTGAATGGTCAAATGGAGTAAATGGAAATAAGTTAGCAGGTAGCAAAGATATTTATTATTATGTAACAAAATGGGATGGAACAGTCTGGGAAAATTCTGGTGAACCTCGCTTTATTACACCTGTTGTTAATGGAGGTCTAAATAGACGAGCTCATACCTATCAAGCTGAAACCGCCAATCATATTGCTGGATTTTCAATTACTAATGATAAAGGAGTTACCTATCATTACAATTTGCCAGCTTACGCTTATAATGAAGAAACCTACCAGGAGAATACTGAGAAAGGATTAGCATTTAATAGGCAAGTGAAAAATGAAGGGTATGCATATACATGGTACTTAACTGCTATTACTGGACCTGACTATGTAGATAGAGGCACAATTGGACAAATTGATAACGAAGATTGGGGGTATTACGTTAGTTTTGAATATGGTAAATGGTCTGATAGCTATGCCTGGAGAACTCCTTCAGAGGGATTTAATAAGGATGACGATAGTAGATTCAGAAATGTATCTATGGGATACAAGGAGACCTATTATTTAAATGCTATTCGTACCCGTAGCCATGTTGCCCTTTTTGAAAAGGATGTTAGATTGGATGGAAAGGGTGCTTCTCCTGCTATCTTCAACAAAAATTACCAAGGTGACGCGCAAACTAACTATCAAAATGAAGGTGTTTATGATATAAATTCTAGTCAGAGTTTAAAACTCGATAGAATATATCTATTAAATGCATCAGACGCGAATTTAGTCTCCACCTCTTCAGGAAGTACAACCTCTTATCAAGTCAACGGTAGAAATATTTATTGTTCTAGTTGCGAACTTTCAGGAGGTGTTCTTGATAAAAGCGATATTGATGCCGTTGGTAGAAGTTTGGTAGAATCAAAAGCTGTTAGGATAATTGATTTCAACTATGATTACAGCTTGGCTAGAGGAACAGTCAACAGTTTTGATATTAATGGATCCGCAAGTTCGAAAATGGGTAAACTCACTTTGAATTCGGTGAAATTTAAAGGAAAGGGAGGATCGTCCTTATTACCCTCAGTTGATTTCTTCTATGAACTGAATGAAGGAGAGAGGGTTACAGCCTATGGAACTGTTAGTGGAAATACCCTTACAACTTCAGAAGGAAATTTAAATGTCGGGGATTTGTTAGAAACAGCTGAAACTAATCCTGTTTTCTGTGGAGTAATTGTAGGTAAGACCGCTAATGGCACAAATAGCTATGTTTATACTTTAAAAAATTCCGATTTTACTGCAGGAGGATACAACACATTTCGAACAACTAAAAATCCTCCTTACAATAAGGATAGGTACGATTGCTGGGGGATGTATAAGGGTGATTATGTCTCTTCTGGAAATGAAAGCTTTGATAGAAAAACTTCATCTATATCAAATAATAGCACAGATGTTTGGTCGTTACGTAGAGTAAAAACAGCATTAGGTTCTCAATTAACTTTTGGCTATGAAGGTGATACATATAGCCAGATAGTATTAAATAAAAACAACAATTCTTTTATAATCGGTGGATTCACATTTGATCCGGCAATTCAAAATTTCCATTTTACTGTTAATAATCCCCAAGGTTATGATTTGAGTGAGGTATTCAAGTCAGGTGACCCCATCGATTTAACACTTCTGCAGGAAAATACTTCTTATATGACAAATGCTTGGTTGTACAGAACTCTTTCGAGCAATAATTATAGTTCTCCTACAATAACCCAGGTTTCAGGTAATACAATTTATATTGTAGCGTCTTATGACTTTGCAACTGCAATTAGATCGAAAATGTCAAATGTTGTTTCTTGTTCTATCGCAACAGGAAATGTTGGTGTTAAGCAGCTTCGTAAATTTTATGGTGGAGGTGTCCGAGTAAATAGGGTAACAATTGATAATTTATCAGGAGTTAAAACAAGTACAATTTATAGCTATACAAAACCTGACGGGAATATTTCGGGAGTAACTTCGTATGAACCCACAGGATTAGCCGTAGATAATGTACGAACATCTGTTAGAGGAATGTATGTTTCGGTATCAGTGGAGGATTGGATTAAAGAATACCGAAGGGAACTTTATAAAGGGGCTAGTGATTTATATGGAATTGCAAGAGAGGTTCCTCCTCCTGGAGTTATGTATGAATATGTTACAGTTCAATCTGAAGTAGAGAATGCTGTTGATAAGGTTAAACGACAGATTGAAGGAAAAACCACTATGCAATTTGAAGTATTCAGAGAGAACATGGTTGGTAGAAGAAATGTTGATAATCCTGATTCTGCACCTCGTTCTGCAAATGAAACGTATTATACAAGAAATATAGTTCTTAAAAGATTTATAGCGGGAATAGGCTCATTAAAGAGGATAATTAACTATGATAATTTTGGCAGAAAGATTAGAGAGCAAGTTAAATATTATTTACATGATGGATTGGAACAGGCTACTCATGAACAATTCATTTCATCATATGAAAACCGCTTGGCTCAGTTCAAGTATCAGGGCCTTTTGAAGGAAAGATTTACTGAAACAAAAAGTGTTTGGACTGGAAATTCATCTTATTGGGATATTAAAGCTACACTGGCAGCAAGAGAGGAATATCCTGCAATACAAATTGGTCAATCTACTTATGATTACGTTAATGGGGTTAGAACTCAGACAGATGTTCTTGCATTTGACTTTTACAGTGGATCACCAACCCAAATAATGTCAACAGATCCATACGGCAATCGATTCTTGGAAGAATCTGTGCCTGCATACACGAAGTATCCAGAGATGGGGCCTAAAGTAGTCCCGAGTACCTTTAACAAGCACATGCTTTCACAATTAGCAGGTAAATATTTGTATTCGGTTGATAGCTATAACAATAAACAAGGCTTAATTTCTGCCTCAATTAATGTTTGGGGTAAAAATGCCGAAGTTTTTGATCGTTCAGAAAACTCTTTAACTCAGAATGGTGGAGTAAATGGTAATGTTTGGAGGTCTATTTCATCTTATTCTTGGTTACCTGAAGGTCAATCAAGTAATGGTATGACGTCTATAAATAATTTCAACAACTTCAATTGGTCTTCTCCTACAGCTTCTGGAGTTTCATGGAAGAAGATTAGAGAAACAACCTTATATGATATCTTTTCTAAGCCATTGCAAACGATTAACATAAGTAATATACCTTCTATGGTGAAGTTAGGTTACAACTCGAGTAAAATTGCACTAACTGGAAGTGGAGCCAATTACTACCAGGCATCCTATTGTGGAGCGGAGGATGCTTTAGTAAATGGAAAGTTTAGTGGGAATATAAGTTTAGGAGCAGGAACCGTTTCTACTAATACTGCACATACTGGACTTAAGAGCCTGCTAGTTAGCTCAAATGGAAATGGTTTTTTATATAATGCTCCTTATAATAAGCTTGGTAGTTCCACAGATTATATTCTTTCTGTTTGGGTAAAGGGAGAATATGGAGATGTGTCAAATGCCAGATTATACTACAATAAAGGAGGACAGAATACAGATGTTATTAATAGCCCTAATTTTCAAAAAGTAGCAGGGGGGTGGTATCTATTAGAAATGATAATTCCTGCATCTGAAATTGCTAATGGGGTTAACGGATTAACAGTAGGAGTAAAGAATTATGGGGTAGGTAATAATCTATATTTCGATGATTTTAGATTTCAGCCATTACAAGCTTCTACAACTGCACATGTCTATGATACATTTACCGGTGATTTAACATATATCTTAGATAACAATAATTTGTTTATCAAATTCGAATATGATGCGGTTGGTCGACTAATAAAGACTTACAAAGAGGTTTTAGGAAGAGCCAATGCTCCATTGATTAAAGAAACAGCCTATCACTATTCAAAAGCAGCTAATTAAACTTTCCTTATCATGAAATCTTTAAAAATTCTAATTTGCATTTTAATAACTATTATATTTAGTACCTATGGTGTAAGGGGACAAGGACGAAATATGTCAGATGCCATATTTATGGGAAGTTTTTCTTGTGGTGGTGGTGCTTATTCCGATACGAGGAATAATTCAGGGTATGGAAATGACTTCGGTCAGGCTAGTGAAGATATTTATTATACCTTTACTCTTACAGGAAAATCCTTAGTTACAATCTCTCTTTGTGGTAGCAACTTTGATACCTATCTTCATCTCCTCGATTCATGGGGAGGTACAATAGCATCAAATGATGACAATGGTCCTGCCTGTTCTGGGCTCCAATCTTCAATAAAAATGACTCTTGGAGCCGGGAAGTATTTTGTAGTATCAGAAGGTTACAGTTCCCAAACAGGAAATATTATTACCCAGCTTAGTGTTAGTCCTCCTGGTGGGGCGATCGCTGGAGCAACTATGGCTACAGCTATTGATGCAGGGCTGATAGATGTTGGTGTTTCTTTTACTGATCGTCGCAATAATACTTGTACAGGAAATGAAATAGGTCAAGCTAGTGAAGACATTTTTTATAAATTCACACTAAATAAATCAGCGGAGGTAAGGGTTTCACATTGTGGATCTTCCTTTGATACCTATATTCATCTTTTAAACTCAAGTGGTTCGATTTTATACTCAAATGATGATAATGGACCGGAATGTACAGGGTTGCAGGCTTCAATTAGAGCTAATCTTTCTGCGGGTACCTATTATGTTGTTTCTGAAGGTTATGGTAGTAATTCAGGAGATATAATTACTAAAATTGGCTTAAATTATCCAGATTATGATAAGAATTGGATATTTAGTCGATCCTTTGACGAAGATGGAAACATTAAGGGGGAGTCAAAGGAGTTTTTCTCAAATGAAGGGAAAACTACACAGGTCCAACAAAAAAATATGGCTACGGGAAGCGTAATTGGTGTTGAAAAATTGTATGACGCACAAGGTAGGGATATTGGTATTTCTCTACCTGCTCCTACTAATAGTTCAGTCATAGCATTTAAACCTAACTTTTTAGGAGGTGCGTATGACTATACAAAGTATGATTTGAATTATAAATATCAACCTGTCCCTGTCGACAACTCTATGGTAGGAACGGTTGGATGGTACTATTCAAATAATAACACGTTGGAAAGCTATGTCCCTAAAACAGGTTATCCATATAGTAGACAGGAATTTTTTGAAGACGGAACTGGAGCCGTTAATCAAGCCACTATTCCAGGCGATGATTTCTTATTAACTTATAATAGAACTTCTAAAAATTGCGTTACCCCTGTTGCTAATGAACTAGATCACTATCTGCAAGTCAGAAATAAATTTTTTAACTCAAACATTGGAGCTCTTCCGGCAAGCCTTTCTTCTTCCTGCTCTCAGACTATTTCTGAGGATGCTGATGGAAAGCAAGAAATTATTGTAAGAGACAAGGATGGCCATGTTTTGATGACTGCTCTTCCGGGTAATCTTTTATCTGTAACAAATTCGGTATCACTAGATCCGGCAACCAAAGGAGTTCATTACTTCAAAATTCTTAATGAAAGTATAATTTCTGGTGGTGCTACAGATAAATTGTATTTTATGGACTTAGGAACAGAGAGTTATTATAACGGAAATAAGACAGCCTCAAAGGGATACTTCAAGGTAGTAGCAACATCTAATTCTTCCGTACAGTATACGAATTCCTATGATCATATTAGTTATAATTATTACAACTCGTTAGGGCAGTTAATGTTAAGTATCGCTCCAGAGGGAGTGAAAAGGCTAGTTCAAAATCTGAACGCATATAATGCAATAAATGACATTCCATTTTCTAAGACTTTCGAATACGATTTGAGGGGTAGGCTGATAGCGATAGTTGATAAAGACGCAGGTCGAACGGAGTTTGTGTACACAAGAGATGGGAAAGTTAGGTTTTCTCAGAATTCAGAGCAAGGTAAGGGAGGGCGAGCTTCACGGTTTTCTTATACAAATTATGACAATTTAAATAGACCAATTGAATCAGGAGAATATACTGGACCTATTTCTTTTCAAGTTGCCAAAACAGATGAAAATCTGATAAATTCTACTGATGTTGATGGTGGACTTTCAGGCGGAACTAAAACGGATTGGGTGAAAACAAAGTACGATTTTCCTGATAATAGTCATGGATTAGATATTAGCTTTAATCAAGACCCTTTTAATTTAAAGGGAGCGGTTAGTGTGACAGAGAATGAAAATTCAAAGACTTGGTATGATTATGATTCTTATGGCAGAATTAGAAGGCTTATACGTTATATTTCAGGTATAGGAGTAAAAACAATAAGCTATACTTATAATAGTGATAATCAAATTTCGGATATTACTTACCAACAAAATAATCCAGGAGAGAAGTTTTCTCATCTTTATCAGTACGATGGAAATGGTAATTTATCTAGCGTGAGTTTTTCAAACAATGCTTTAGGGCTAGTTTCGCTCGCGGACTATTTTTACTATAATCATGGTCCAATTAAGAGAGCTGTTTATAAAAGAAATAATAGTTTTATTCAAGGTTTAGATTACGTATATACTGCGCAAGGATGGTTGAAGTCAATAAATAATTCTAATACTCAATATGACCCGGGGCACGATGACGGTTCAGTTATTCCTAAAGATGTTTTCTCAATGAATCTGGAGTATTATAGTAATGACTACAGTAGAAATAATAGTGGAATCAGTAGTTTATCCACTGGAACCAACTATTCTAGTTATAGCGGAAAAATCATGGGCCAAAGTTGGAGATCAACCTTACCTTCCCTCGTTGCAATGTCTGTTGGAAAACAACAAAATATAGGCATGTTCTCGTATGAATATGATGATTTGAACCGGTTTAAAAGTAATAATTCAGGAACGCCTGACTTTACAAACAACTCGTTTATCCAGAGCGGACAAGCTAATAGAGAGTATGGTTTAACATACGACGAAAATGGTAATATTTTGTCATTAAATAGAACTGATAAGGCTGGAGCTACTCAAAATAGTTTTACTTATAATTATTTAAATAATACAAACCGTTTAACTTCTGTTACTAATTATGCGAATTATCAGTATAATGATTTAGGACAGATGATTCAAGAACAAAAAGTTGATGGTACGTCTTATTTTCTTGAATATAATATAAAAGGGTTAATAAAAGCAATATATCAAGATGCTAATCTAACACAACCATTGTTCTCATTTAAATATGATGAATTTGGTGACAGAGTTTCGAAAACTGATAATAGAAATGGATTAATTACTTATTACATTACGGATGCCAACAGAAATCTTTTAGCAGTTTACGATAATAATGGAAGTTCTTTAGCTATTAAAGAAGTTCCCATCTACGGTAATAATCGCTTTGGAATACTTGATTATTCAACCAATAAATTTGAATACGAATTATTAGATCATTTGGGAAATGTTAGAGTTGTAATCAGTGAAACAAAAAAGACAAGTGGAGAGCCTGAAATTTTATATTCTACTGATTATTATCCATTAGGGGGGGAGATTTCATATTCTTCGAATGACTACAGATATGGTTTCCAAGGTCAGTTTTCGGAAAAGGATAAGGAGAGTGGATGGTTAAATTTTAAACTTAGAATGTATGATCCTTCGATAGGAAGATGGATGACAACTGATCCATTTAAACAATATTCTTCACCATATGTTGGTATGGGAAATAGTTGGGTTAATAGCATAGATCCGAACGGTGGGTTTTCTTTTAAACTTTTTGCACAAGTATATTCAAAAATAATCGGTGGAAGCTACTACTATAATGGAAAGGAATGGTTAGTAAATAAGGTTGATGACAAGGGTACAATTCATGTTTACAGTAGCTATTTGACAAAGAGACAAGCAGGGATTCTTGATGCTAGTATCGGAGTAGTTGGTGGACTTGGAGAAATGGGTACTGGTGCTGGTGGTGAAGTATTTACTGGCGGATTAAGTACGGCATTAATTATTGACGGTGCTGGACGGGTATTTACGAATGGTGCTAGATTAATTGCCTATGCAACAGATAATACTAAAATTGGGGATGCATTACCTAGTAATTTAGGAGGTATGGCGGGAAAGCTTATGGATGGGGGACGATTTGATAAGGTAGGAGTAATGCAAACTTCATTAAGTGTAGCTAATGATCTTGCGGTAATTATATCTCCCGCGGGAAACGCTTCTGGTTACAAGGCAATTCTTACAAATCCAAGTGCACGATCAGTTGGTGAAGCAATCTTATCTTATACAGGATCAACAATGGGTTTATTTAAATCAACCAGTGATATGAATGATGCAATTAAAAGTAAAAAATAATTTATGGAAATTAGTCAAGATGGAATAGGATGTATAAAAAAAAAAATAGGATCGTTCAAACAAACAATTTGGCTTGTAGCTCCTTGCTCTTTCGTTTTAAACATATTAGTAATGCTCGTTCTTGCTAATAAAATAAATTCTGGTATAGCATTGATAGTGATTTTTATATTATTGTGTGCATTCACGTGCGCTATTGCAATAGCATTACCTTTAAGTGCAATTAAACGATATAAAAGGGTATTAGTTAACATAGAATTAGAAGAAGGGAATTATATCGGTTTTACTTCTTTTGGTGGGGAAAGAATGTCTATAAATTTAAATAATCCTAAAGGGCACATTTATAAATCCGAATTTATAGTTGATAACAGAATTAAATTTGATGCTACAGTATTCTATTTAGAAAATGAATATTATTTAATTAAGGACTTTTTTCCCAATCTTGATACTACTAAACTTGGCTTGCCAATTTGATTTATTGCATTAAAAGTGGCGG
>Ga0206351_10076740_pt1 | contig 11999 bp, 5 predicted proteins | sample DielMetaTC5pm1_FD_146431 | JGI IMG/M metagenome (GOLD analysis project Ga0206351, IMG submission 146431) | Corn rhizosphere microbial communities from Kellogg Biological Station, Michigan, USA - Diel MetaT C5pm-1 (Metagenome Metatranscriptome)... | ecosystem: Host-associated > Plants > Roots >...
GTCTATTAACATGGCTGCACAACAATCAATTGATTGAGATCCACAATCCTCTTGTAGAGGTCGATCTCTCCGAGCATAAAGGTAAAGGATAAAAGTATAAGCCAGTAAACTATGTTAGGTGTCTATTTGACATAAAGGATCTACCGCTCTTTACAGAACTTCCTATGGTGTCCCCTCCGCGAGATTGGAAGAATCGCAGAGCATCAAAATGGGTGAAGGCCTCTGACATGAATCGTCTCACACACAAAGCACGTGATCTATCAGGCGGTTACTTAAATTCTGAGGGAGCGGTTTCTAGGAAGACCACACTGCTATCGAGTAAAAAGGACGAGGGTAATTTTCATATCTACATGGTAAATGATAGTGAGACTGAAGTAGTACTCTCTAGTCTGAACAAGCTGCAGAGCGTACAAAATAAAATAAATGCTAAGTTTTTCAGTATTCTTAGGGATCATTGGGATGATTTAGTGAATATAGGACTGGTCATGCCTAGCATTCTGTCTTCTATTAATAGGAAGGAAGGGGAAGATAGACTCAGAAGGCTCTGGTTGAAGAACAAAAAGATTATGGATTATTTCTCTGTTCAAGACTTGATCAACATATGGGAGAAGAACATTCAAGCGGCGCATTACAAACAATATCTCTTGCAACTAGCCGATGCTTTGGTGGGATATAAGATCTACTTCCACCAATACGGGAGGGATGCGTATTTCAAATCAATCATGAGCTACAGCTTTCAATCATGAAATCCTATCTGGAGGAAGAATCGCTATTCCCAGTTTCCTCTATCCCTGCCAATCCTGCAACAACGGCTAGGCTACATCCTCAGCATCAACAGAAGCAGAAGGCTTGTCTTTCCTCGCTAATAAACTGCTTCCCGAGCTAGAAGAAGGAACAAGGGTTTTCGCCTATTCCATGCAAAAGACGGCTCTACTTCTTTGCCTATTTATTTTCTAACAACCCTGGCCGCATCCTTGACTTCGAAACAACCAACAGGAGTTCCTCCCATCAGCTCAATGGAATGAATTCTCTTGCAGTGCAGCCCTGGTGATAATACCATTAGGAGGTGATTGCGAGTCCACTATGAGATCGGGTACTTCCACTAGTCCTATTCCTTTGCCGGGCATGATTTGTCTATCAACGATTCTCAAGTCGAGTAGACTCTCTCTTACCGCGATGCTCATTATCTTCCGGTTCAGGGAATCAGGACCTACATCTCGTGTGGGCTAGAACCAGCCAATAGCTTGACTCCGTTCACCGCTGCTTCCTTCATCCGATATTGCTAGTCCAACGGAAAGCTTTGCTTAGCTTACTGGACTTAAGAGCTTTCTGACTTGTCTCGAAAAGGCCGTCTCACTGTGTACGGAAGGCTCAGTTTACTCGCGGTCCATTCCACCACGAAAGGGAGAAAGGTACTGCTATCATGGGGAACACCTATCTTTGAAATCCTATCTTTCAGCTAACGCTAGTCTAGTCTCCATTGGAATAAATAGGGCCAGCCTGGCTCAACCAGATGAATAGTTTATCTATCAGCAGGGTCGGGGCATAGCGTAGAAGTTCGGTCAGTCTCCGTTGGCACGGTACACTTTGTTCACTTTGTTTTTAATACGTTACTTTTCGGCTTAATAATAACAAGCATTATTCCTGGGCACCGGCAACCCTACTACTGACCAGGGAAGAGATCATGAATAGGGCGTGGTGCAAATCTAGTAAATGGTGCCGTCTCGTATCAGTGAACGTTGTTTGCTTGATGGATTGACGGAAGTCCGCTATTGATTCGGGAACCACAAGTCGAATAGGAATACGTAGATCAATCTCTGAAAGCTGCCAGTCCAGAGTAGCTTATTGGAAATGTCCTCTGGATTGAGTCCCTCGATATAGCAATATTATTTGCCGAGTCAAGTATAGTTCAAGTACTACTGCCAACAGGCGCAGGCTATTAGTCTGATTCCCTAGTAGCAAAAGTGGATTCCCTCATTCAGAAGTAGATTACATACAGACAGACAGGCCCGCATTGCTTCGATCCAGAGGTTCTTCTGCGAATCCCTACCATTACTGGACAAGAGTGGTGGACTCCCATCCCTGAAACCAGCAGACGGATCCAATACACATAAGACTTTTTTTCTCGGGAAATTCCGAATGTCATGCCCCACAAGTTAGTTGCCCAAGCGCTCCCTAGGAGGGCAGTCTACCACAAGATAGAGTTTGGGCCTGGAGCCAAAGCCCCAACCCCTCCATTTTTTGTTGAGCTCAGGAAAGAATTTAAGGAAGTCACATCGGCCCTCATCAAGAGGAATCTGATCTCGCTTTGATTCATCCGTTGCGCGGCGGGACCCACCACTCTCTGTAATTTCCCAGTTCCCCATCGTATCATATCAGGTTTAGGGGCTACCTGGGATAGATGAGTTTATTTGTGGTGCTACTACTTTACTTTTTCTGAGTGAATAACGTGAGTGAGTAAGCAAGAAGTGTTAGCCTTCCCCATTGCAAAGAATTCCTCGCAACAAGACGGATTTCTTCTTTCCAGAGCAGTAGTGGAAGTGTTCGTATTTCTTTCAAAGTGCCAGAATCCAAGTGGCAAGGAAAAGCTTTATTTGCATAATGAATCGTGATATAAAGAGGATTGGAAGTGCCGTGGTTCAGGTTGCGGAGCGGTGATACGACTTTTCCATATCAAAGATTCGACTCGAAAACCTTATGAACCTGTTTTCCTTACTTCAACTAGGTTTCTTCTTCCTTTTATCCATAGGAGGCAAGGATAGCAAGGGTAACAAAACAGATTAAGCAATCAAACGGATGTGCGAAGGAAAGTAGGACTTTTGACTATGGCTGGCATAAAAAGTTCACTTTGATCGTACACTCTACTAGGCAAAACTGGTGTGAGTGGTTTTTACTATGGGGGGCATAAACAGTTGAATATGGAGAGTCGGCTGAGTTTAGGACAAAAAGACAAGGCGTAGTCTTTTGAGTCTGATCAGTCTAGTGTTGCCTATGTTGGGTAGGAAATAAAAGAATCAAAGCCCTCGACGTTAGCAGTTCTTAGCGGGACTCGACGTTCCTAACAGCTGTTGAGCTCTCGAAGTATGAGATCCTGAATGCATCCTCTTTCTTTCCACTTCATCTTGGGAATCTGGAATGGTTGTTTATGGCTGGGTGTGACAGATCAGACTGAGTTTAGAATCAGACTTTCTATCTATCTATCTAGCTGTATTGCCACTCCAACGGTTCTTTTTCTTTGATTATGCCCCGTATCTCTCTGAGCCTATTTGATCTATTTGCTATATCTAAGTTCGAGTGTGAAGTTCGCTCCGGTTGAAGTGTAGGGCTTCCTAATTCCTGCTTCGTCCTCCTATGAATGCACTAGTATAGAAGGTTGGCCCGTCACCGTATACCATCGTAAGATGAACTGGAAATTCGTAGTTTCAACCAGTTACACAAAATAGGCAAGTTGAGGTTTGTTCAGCGTGTGTTGCCTCCAACTATAACGAGGCCCTTTGACTTGAGGTACGATCTTACCTCTTAACGCGCTTTCCTGCTAGAAGAAGTGAGGGTGATGTCCAATGACCTGTTGAAGAAGCTTGCTGTGTAGATAGGTTTCGTGAACCTAATGTAGAACCTGTAAACGAAAGACTAGAGTCCCGGAACCGCTGCCATTCAAAAAGCTATCAATCTGATTCGAAATACCAAGGTTCGAAGACCTCTGGCTTTGATTGTGTGCCCTTTCTTGTTCCTAAGGATTTCTAACCAGACCTTACCTTAGGCGGACGTATACTCAATTATCAATAAGACTAAATCGTGATCGACCCGCCATCATCTCTTGCCTGAACTGACTTACCAGTCACAGGGCCGAGAACACATGATCGAGGGAAATTTCTTTCATCACTACGAAAACTGGTTTTGCTGATTGACAAAACGGATCTCTTCCCTGTGAGCCGCCTTTAGGAAAACTGCACCAAAGATGTGTCTTTGTTCGGTTCAGATCAACAAAGCATTTGCTAATACCAGTCTGAAGGCAACGCTATGCAGCTCCATTTCCTCTTAAAGTGAATGGCCTTCCTATTATATCGAATATTTGGAGTTGCGGAGTTTTTCATAGAATGGGGTGTAGGCAAATACCAACGTCGGTGATTATAGGGAAATAGATGCTTTCTTACTTATGTTCTATACTAGCACATCAGCACCTACCTTTTCTCATTGCTTCGTGAGGGTAGACAATTGCCTGACTCGTACGTAACTGGGCCTGTTGTTTTCTAGTGCTTGATAGTCTGTAGTGTAGTCTATGAAAAGAAAGAAGTCACTTGTTCACAAGCCAAGAGTTCCATTGACTCCTCTCTTATCTACGTTCATGCTTACTTAACCAGTAGTGAATGGAATAAAGTAAGAAGTCTTTCCACACTCGTAACCTGTAATTAATGGGAGTCGGTACAGATTGGGTGTAGTGAAGAATGGAACCCCCTACTCTGACTTGGTCTAGTGAATGTCAGTCCGTACTCATACTCGGTCTAGTGAATGATAGGTAGGTAACAGTGAAGTAGTCGGCGCACCGAGAAGCACACGATCTAATCTACTCTTATTGTCAGTCTCTCCAGAAAGAAGAAGCACACCCTTGCCTTTATTCTCTTCTATGTTCTTGTCTCTAGTGTGGAGTTTTTCCTGTCATATCTCTGAACTGGACTACCAAAACATCTACACTGCATCAAGCCACGTTGTAAGAACCTCGACTAAGACTAAGAAAGGAAACATCCTATAAAGCTCTTGCTGGGTGATTGTTCAGGCTTCTTCCGGTGGATTGGTATTGGTAGAGTTTGTTTGCCGTATCTACACAGGTAGAGAACCTTGTTTCATAGGTTGGGCCTATAAATAGATAAGCGCGAGAGTACTTTACCGGTACCGGTTTAAAGGCATTATTCACTCAATTCTGCATTATTTCTTCTGGCAGCAGGTTATCTTTCTGCAACGCCCAAACAAAGGTGGAACACGTACCCAGAGATCCGAAAAGCTACTTCTCAAGAGTCCACTAAACCACTTGTCCCAGGCGCGGGCTAAATCACTCTGGAACTGGAATCGCCCGGCGCGAATCAAGTAGTCGTTATGTTTGGGATTCAAGGCAAGCTGGAATCAGAATCTGCAGGAAGACAGGGAGGATCTGGAGCCCATGTAGGTACGGCCTAAGCTGAGCTGCTAGCGGCATCAACTCTTTTCCCCGCAAATAAGAAAAGTAAACATTCCCTCCCTAGCCTACCCGCCCTTTATTTAAGTGGAAACAACCACTATAGGCTACTTAGACTAAAATAAAAAATAGGGGCCCTTCTCTAAGTCTAAGAAGGAAGCAGCATTACTTCATTTTTTTTACCAAGGAATGGACTCACTTTCCACTCCTTGAGCCTGCCATTGAAATGAAAACAGACTTTAGGGACTCGTTTTCGAAACGATCCGGTACCAAATTCCATGCTAAAAGCGGTAATCAGATGCCGTTACCTCTTTCTCTCTTTCTTTCTACTGGCCATAGTCATCTCGATTCTCACTCCATACCATACGACAATATCTATTTGACACAAGACATGACATGATCTGGCGGATCAGAACAGAAATGGGTTTAGCCTTCTCCCACTCCGGATTTGCGTATTCCCTCGGGAAAATGGGGTAGGCTACTTTTGAGTGAGATGCGGTTTTCTCAAAAGCAATCCATCGTTTCGAGGGTGCCGGGCTATGGTTCAGTTCGAGTCTAGTTTCCTGAAAATATTCCGTGGTTTTGGCCCAAGGAAAGGAGTAGTGACGGAGTTCATTCATTAGCAAGGATCGGACCCATTCCAGCTTAGAACTTACCACTAGACTCTTGGAATAGGAAATTGGCTTTCCCGAGAAGGGGACTAGCACTTGATTTCGTTGCCTAATAGAATCCCATTCACTCTTGACTCTTGGAATGAGTCCGGTGGAAAGTAAAGTAGGAAGGAGGGGCGAAATTCAGTTGTGTTGGACTAGATTCGAGAAATGCATAATCAAAGCATTTTCCGTTCTTCAGCCAGCCATGCCTGGAATCCATCGTTGTGCCAAGAAATAGTGCAACTTTTTCCACTAGGTGAGATGCACTTTTGGCCCATAGCGAGATAGGATAGAAGTTTTCAGATCAGCTCCCAATGAGATTAGTAGAATCTAATGAGGAGAATCAAAAGAGAGGTTGCCATAGCAGTCAGTGGTTTTGCCTGGGACAGACGTGGCGCACTTGATTGACCTTGCTTCCGGACTAGCTTCTCTTTTCATACCTGGCACGGCAGATTGAGTGAGTGAGTCCACTGTTTACGTTACAACTAGCAGTAGCGTGTCAATTCTAGTCAGAAAAAAAGCTTTCCATTGATTCATGATAGTGCCGTGCCGTGCCGTACTCAACTGGTATCAAAAGTGAGAAATAGGCGATATTCTCCTAAAGAAAGGACGGTTGGATTTTATTTAGACAGATTATAAGAAACCTTTTTGGATCCTTAGCGAAACATCCCTTATTATTAAATGCATATGGGCTTGACTTGATGGTTTTTGATGAAGTCGGTTCCCACTTTTCCAGTCAGGTTGGGAGACTTTTTTAGGGAATTGACTCGTGTTTGACTTGATCTGTCCACTTTGCATTACTCTCTTTTTTCGAGCATTACTTTCTTTGTTCAACTCATAAGTGGAGTGTGTACGACTCCGAGAACAGTGATCGAATAACCAACCTCTTTCCTTGCGTGTTCATTTTCTTTCCTTGCTCTACTTTTTGGCGAGAAAAGAAGAGCGAAGTAAAACAATGAGTACCTGCCCTATAGGCAGCAAAAGCCCTCAATCTTTTTTTCTTTTTTCTATTTGACCACCATTTTTTTCTTATTTCAACGCTTCTTCATAAAAACGACTTTCATCAGTCCGACATTAGAAGGAAAAGAACGATGAAAGATTCCAACTTACTTCACTCAAAGAGTAGAAGCTTCATCCTCCTAGCGAGCCGAGCCAGCCGAACTCAACCTTTTCTTATCTAGAACTGCCAACAGTGGAAAGCATACCACATTATCTCCATTCCATACTGAGTCCACAGCCCAGGGCTTTCTTTAATAGCGGCTATCCCCCGGAGAATCCTTGCATTTTGTTGAAAGGAAGCCTCCTCGGCATGATTTGCACGACCGAGGTCTTACTCTTTCGTTATGCTTTAACATTTCTATTTTATATGTTATTGGATATTTCAGTTAATTACTTTCATTCCCGAGGCTGGATTTCCTTACTCAATGGAGAGCGAAGCTCCCCTCAATTCTGGCCAGGATTCAAAGACCTATTCGGGCCTAGCCCTCCTTTTCTTTCTTTGTGAGGTGTCGACAGAACTCACTTCAGAGATAGAGTGGCGGGTACTTCTGGGTCGTATTCTCGCTCAGGGAAAGCTACACTATAGGAAGTCAGGAAGTCAAACAACGGAAGCAGGTCTGGCGTATCGGATCAATCTGCGACTGGCCTTTTATTCATAACATTAGTAGTTACTCATTGGGTGCCATCAGATGAACGAACTAGTTTTCCACAGAAGAGGATTTGAGGTAGGGCTGCTAGAGAAACTGACAAGGAAATCACAAGAAATAGAGATGCTTCACGCCCAGCCAATCTTGAAAGCTTGTACAGAGATCCAGAATTGCATCTTCAGAAGAATAATAAGCTAAGCGTCGCGTCGAATCTGGACTGGAAAGTCTCTAGAAGGATTTGCACTCCTACACTGCCTTATCAACGGATTCCTGAGAGAAGGGGCCGGGCTATTCATTCCTTCGAGGTGCCGCAGTAAAGGTAGACTAGCTTATTGGGCAAAAAGGTGCCGTACTTCTCAATTGTGAGACTAGAGCTTGATCCTCTCTTACGAGATTTCTAGTTCGAGATTTCGAGTTTCCTGAAAAGAAAGCGAAGAAAGAGTTCTGTATTGAAGATGTCAACTGCCAACTGCGTGCTTTCCCCAATTCTTCTCTTACGAAATGGATCGTTGATTCCTACCACTGATGGATTTATGCCGACCTTACCTTACCTTAAAAGGAGAAGGAACGGGGCTTCCAGAGTCTGAAATGCAACTTCCAATTGACATAGAATAGAATGATCCAACGAACCCATACTCGTACTCGGGAAGGCCAGCTGGAAATGCAGTGCAGTAAAGTAAGTAATTCAGTAAGTAATGCACTCAGTGCCAGTGCCGGTTAAGGGTCTATTGCCAGTGCTAGCGGAAAGAACCGGGCTATGCGCAGTGGAATAGAAAAACGAATATCAGGATTTCATAGAAACTAATGGAAAAGATGGAAATAATACCGAACTCTTCTATTGATTTATGGCTCAGGGCAGGTGTAACTTAGTGTGATAGTCTAGTTTGTTTCATTTAGGAGTGCGTATAAGTGAGCTTGGTACCATTCCATCTTCTTAGCTGTAGGCTTATTGCTAAGGATCGAGTGTGGACAGAAAGGTTTGATGATCTAGGTCATTAGTCTCCGGTTTCTCTTTATGTGTTTGTTCGTCTATTATAGTATATACGACAGATTCATAGCTTCTCAGATCTTTATGCGGGCGCATACATCTCGAATCCCTCACCTAAGAAGGAAAGCGATAGCCATCCATTTCTTATCCTTCGGCCAGGCCGGATCTAGATTAGTGACCTTGCTTCTTGACTTTCCCCTGCTTGTTCAAATCATGATATCCTTGCCCTGTAGGCATCCCTCATACGATCCGATCTACTTTGATTGTTTCATAGCATAGGTTTGTTTACAAGAAGTGGTAGCTTTCTGTGTTCCTAGCTTGATGGCTTTTCTTACATTCCTATTTCCACATTCCTATATTTCCTTTATTTTCAGGTCTGGCACTGGGCATAAGTTTTTGGTCGGCGGGAAGATACACCCAGCACATATGTTTTAGGTCAGAGTCCCATCCTACATTGACTATTTCCACACTTTATAGAAAGCATTTGGTACATTGGGCAACCCGTTTGATCACACAAGAGATGAAATGGAATTATTCTTGGCATATTTCCTATCATTTCACTACCGAGATCTGATCAATAGGAGGGCTCACCCGGGTTCTAGTTCAATCACTCCAATCCATCTTTTCTTTTCTCGGGCCAAGATGCAATAGTTTACCGGTCTAGTTCGTTTTCCCGAGAACCTACCTGCCCTAAGCGAAGAATGCCTATTCTGGACCAATTTCTAAGGGAAGAAGAGAAGGTTTGGCACCTGCTTCGGAGAAATGGTTTCTAAGTACTGGGATCCAACCAGTTTGCTTTTTCTGACAGCACCTGGGAAAGAAGTATTCATTGAACAAGAACAAGGATCTACTAGTCCAACTTTCATTCCAATCTCTATTCCTATCATCTCGCTTTTTCGGACAAGTTTTCTTCTTAACACAGGAGAACAGGAGATGCAATGTCGTTAGGGCCTTCTCGGTCTCCCCAACTAGGGGAAACCTCAAAGCAAACATCCTTCTTCGGACAAGAACTGGCCCATCTGCATCGAACTATTCGAAATCTTGAATCCCATTTCCCTAATCAAAAGGGAGGGAAGGCACTTATAGCAAAGCAGGTACGAGATATCGTTTCTACCAAAACCATGCTATCTACCAGCACCATTCTTGGCAATTGAGAGAAGAAGCAGTCTACCGGAGCGAGAGAACGAACCTAGCGTTTTGAGCCCTTGGAAAACATCATTGATATATGCTAACCCGGAGATTTCTTGGTTCATCATGCTATTGCAGAAGGTTTGCATGCAACTACATTGATTTTAGTAAAGGGTGCTTTAGATGCACTTTTTTAAAATCGATTAGCTTTCCGGAAATTTGACGTAGATTCAGAAGTGGAACAGGACTAGTTAGTGCTCAGGTTTGCCCGTCAACTAAAAGCAAGCAAGCTGTTTGGTAGATCGGCGTATTTCAAGGATCGGATCGGCGTATTGAAACAGAGATCTCTGGTGCTGGTTAGATCCCAAGCGTGCCATCGGATTCTTTAGTTTAGCCACTAGGCGAGAGGGACTTTTCGAATCAACCATCGACTCTCCTGATCTCCTGAGGGAAAATAGGGTTGCCTAATTAGTTGTGGCCCTAAGGGAAATCCACTTTTTCTTCTTGGGTATCGAGGGCAAATCCGGTTGTTGAGTGAACTCGTGAATCAAACAAAACCCTTCTTCTCGAACTGCTAGTGACCTACCGGACTTAGAACCTGGCCTGGCTTTCGAGAGGAGAGTGAAGTGGAAGCATGAGTGCTTACACGAACGGAAGGAAGTAGAAGTAAGCAAGCCATATTTCGACCCGCTTCATTGAACCTTAGAATGGCAAGTGCTCTTCCTGATGAAGCCCGGAAAAACGATCTGTAGCGACAAGCAAGAAAACAAACCTCTTTTCTGATGAAAGTGATTATGGCTGCTATGTCTCCTACCTTGCTATCGAGAATGGCATTTCCATTCCGGAAGAATGAGAGAGAGGGAGTCTTCAACCAACTTCCTTGTTTTCTTATCCGGGCTTAAACCAGAAACGAAGGATCCTTACCTGCCACTACCATAACTTTACTTAACTTAACTGCTCTTGTCAGCTAAAATATATAGGACTCTTCTAAAGCAAGGAACACTTCACCATCACCTGCATCCCATCAAGCAAGGCCTAAACGAACGCACCAGTACAACTACATTAACTGCTCTTGTACAAAAGGCAGAAAGAAACCTCTCTACTCAAGCACTAGGCTATACACTGTAAAACTAGACACACTCTTATCCTTTCAGGCAGTGATACCACTTCTCTGCAAGGCCAAAAGGAAGGTATGAAGCAGGGTTGTTATTTAGGAGTAGGAGGATGAAGAAGAAGTTGTTTTTGTTAGATTTAGGAAATAGGAAGAAAGCAGATGCTGGATCCGAAGCAGGTTGCTATTGGAGCTAGAGGAAGAAGAAGAAGAAGAAAGCAGGAAGAAGAACAATAAAGTTGTTATTTGTTTTATTTAGGAAGCTGGTTTTATTAAGGAAGTAGTAGCAACCACTCCTCTTTTCATTAGGTTATACCAATCACCCATACCAGATACGAAGGAAGCTGTACCTGTACCAATTCCCTGCAAGGCATCTTCAAAACCTAGCAACAAAAACCAATACCAGCCCCGCACCTTCACCAAAACCCATTCTTCTCAAGGAAGGTTCCTGTACCTTTCCATTACTAGTAAAAAGATAGCTATAATGATAGCACTTCCCTTCAAGGAACCAACCATTAACAATACCTGTACCAATACTTATCAAGCTTGTAAAGCTAGGATAAATGATGCCACGCTTCTTCCCTTCCCTGAACGATCCATTACAGGCTACCACTACTGGCTACCTTTACTTTAAAGCACTGTACTAGACTAGAGTAGACTTCCAAAACAGTTCCTACTGATCCGTATACCAATACCTTACTTTTAAGAAACGAAAGTGCAACGGCTTTCGAGTAATAAAGAACCTACTTTGCCAGCCTTGAGAAGGGAATGACCCTAGAGCCCAAGCAAACCATCTACGCAAGGCCGAAAACCCGCCAATCAAACCGCTAAAGCAAATGGGCAAGAAGGTTGAGCTGATGTAAATAGTAAAGGTCGGAAGCTCTAGCTTATGAAGACTCATGTTTTGTCTTGCCTGTGTCAGCTTCCATCTCCCGATGTTGCTACTCGTATCCATTCCTCCGTCTATAAACGACGTAAAAAAGAAGTACCATTCTTTCTCAATACTAGATTCCCTTATCCAGTGCAAGATGAAGGGATTTAGTGCTCGGAGGGCAGAACCTGTCTGTCAATTGGGCCCGATCTAGCTAATAAGAAGCATCAATAGAATGGAGTGGAGAACGCATAGACTCACATCCCCAGCCTTACAGTAGACAAGGTTGTCGGATCCACGGCTCTGCTATTGGAAGCACTACAACGGATATCATACTTCATGGGCGAGGGGAGGATGAGTATGACAGGCCGATACCAACTAGAATTCAAATCTGTATGCCAAGAGTTTGATCAACTTATTCAGGTGGCCAGA
>Ga0206351_10579287_pt1 | contig 11759 bp, 6 predicted proteins | sample DielMetaTC5pm1_FD_146431 | JGI IMG/M metagenome (GOLD analysis project Ga0206351, IMG submission 146431) | Corn rhizosphere microbial communities from Kellogg Biological Station, Michigan, USA - Diel MetaT C5pm-1 (Metagenome Metatranscriptome)... | ecosystem: Host-associated > Plants > Roots >...
GTTCCCTAGAAGAACAATAACTGCTGCAAGATCAGACAACAATAACTGCTTATGTGCTAGACATAAACAACTACTGCTGAACGCAATACAACAACTACTGCTCCTACAAGGAACTAAATAAATACTAACTTTTATACAAAAAATAAATTTTGATACTTATTTAGCTCCTTGCGGGGAGACGCTTAATGAATTTCACATTAAGAATTCGCAGCTTTTCAGTTTTATACACTTTTAAATACTACTATAAATGAGTGTTCCACACGTGCCAATTTTAGGGAGGACTTGTCGTGTGGTTCTAATTCCCTACCCGATTAACGGGTTTATTTTAATAACGTAATGCACTACTGCATCAAGTCATTATGAACATTCGCAAGCTTTTTCCGGTCACGGGCTTTACGAATATTCAGATCTTTGTTCTTAACTTTACCTCTACTCTTCCTTTCTTGAGCCTGATACTGAGAATAACTAACAACATGCTTAGGGCGTTCCTCTTCATCGTCCAAATATGTCTTACTTAATGGTTGTGAAACACTACCACTATTTTGAGACTTAAGACGTTTCAATTCTTCTTCATGAGCTAGTTCCTTTGCATTCTCAATGCTCTTCTGAGTTTTGGTAATCTCAGCATGTTTGTCCTCTGCCAGCTGGTCCATTTGTCTAATAGCTTCGGAATGTTTCCAAGCGTATATGACTTTAGCTAATCGCTCAACCTGGCTTTTCTCACCCTTGGTACCATCAAAAGCCAAGTCAAAAGTGCTATTGAACTCAATCCTTGGAGGTTTGCCTTGAGATATAGTCATGCCTTTATCCTTCAATATATACATATCAAATTCAACCAGGTATCTTGGATTGTTTGCATAATCCTTACCAAGTACAATGTCAAACTTAAACCTGTTACGCAAAGTGGCAAACATATCACCATTGAATTTATCTCCAGTGCTCATTCCAGATACAACAAAGAGAGTTTTCTTCCCTTTCTTGTCCTCGGCGATGAACCTACCACCCGTATTGTACAGGTTTTTCTCTGGAAAAGGTGAAAGTTTTCGAAAAACATCGATTGAGACACTTTTCTCACAACCAAACCACATCGGTGCATCCCTAAAATAATTAAGCATAGCCTGACCAGTGAAGAATATGAAATCTCTCTTATGATCAGGTTCTTCTCTATTAGGGTTATCTGCATTGATGAAGACCCATCTACTCTTGAAGAAATCTTCCATACGGAATAAATTTTGAAATGCTAATTCTTCAGGGAGAGATTTTCTTATAGTTGCATCATGCTCAGTCATATGAACTCCCAAACATTCATGTGCAATAGTGAATCTATAGTAAAGGGATCTATCACTATCAGATCTAGAGTTCTTGCGCACGTAGAAACAACATTTATATGATGTTGTTCTCATGAAAAGACACTCAAGGATCTTAAAGAACATGGTCTCAATTCTCCTGACATTTATACCACCATTAAAGTAATAGTTGGTTACACGATCAAAATCCTTTCCCAAATAGGAGATGACTCTAAAAAGAGCCTTTCTCCTATTCTCAAAAGGAAGATTGTTGTATATGCCAGCTTTATTAATCCATTTGACAAACAAAGGAAACTGATCCTCTGGTAACACATCTTCTGGAAATACCCATTTACCCATAAGCTCTTTACATACATTCATAATACCAATATCCGTTTTACGAAACGGCCAAAACGATAATATAGTTAACTTCTAAGTCTAAGATTACTTACCTGGCTTAGACTTAGGTTTAGTTTTTGCCACAGCATTCTTTTTACTCTGGAATACCGGAGTAACTGCCTTAACAGCTTTTGAAATAAGTTTTGTGGTCTTAATGTTTTTGGGTGGAGAAACCTCAACTTTCTTTTCAGCCTTAATTTTCCTCTTCTTCTTTCCTCTAGAACTGTATTTCATACAGCCTCTTACCATCAAGAATATCAACGTGAACGGAAGGGAGATGGCTAAAAGAACAGTGCTAGTTAAGTAATATGCCCACATTGGTCCAAAATAATAAAATATTAGTGAACCAACTATTAAAATTGAAACTACAATAGCGTATATTACAACTAGAGTCAGCCAAACCCATTTCTGATCAGACAGTACATACTTGTTCGGATTTAGTGAATCTGGCAGATATCTAAAGATAATTCCACCAAGGCCTGTTCCATCAGTTAGACTAGGCACAAAGTTCGCCAAAGTTAATGATGCTTTTCCATTATCATAGAAAACGGTCTTTGAGTCACATTTGGCCTGACTGCAGATACTTAACAAGAAATGTTCAGTGACATTGTAGTCAGTGAGATCATATGTTAGTGTCTTAACAGTAGTGTCCACAAAAATCTCTTGTGTGGAAAGGATTAGCGAATTATTAGTAAACAAAATACCTGAACCTGAACCACAACTTGATCTAAAAGTAACACTAAGAGTGTTGCCATCAATGCTTGCCTGATCAATGATTGGACAAGCTGAAGTCGAGTTCATAGTCAGAGATTTAACTCCCACTATTTGTAAACTAAAATTCTCTGTTCCATCCATCATTTTACTAATGGTTAAAGGAGTATCTCCATAATCGACAATAATACGGGAAGTTGAAATCCACGTTAACTTAACACAACCCCGACTACTAGCAATTCTCAGTTCATTCCTGGTGCTTTGTGAATCTAGTGTTGAAGTTGTGAAATTAGTAAAATACGACCACCCATTATAACGCAGATAAACTGGCTTTCTATCACCACAAGACCAAACCCTTAAACCTTGAGTAGCAGCATTCAAGCTAGGTGAAGACTTTATTGTAGATCCAAAAGCAATCGAATCCACACCAAAGTAATAGGTACTTGTCTGATTAGTTCCATCCGGGTAAGGCACTATAGCATCAACTGCAAAGTAATTTGAGAAAGGAGCACTAGTTGCCACAGTGTCGTCCAATGCTTCATTAAAAACACTGAACAACCCCTGGTAACCCATGTCTGTATCTGGACCATAATACCAAGTATATGAACCATCTACATCAGTCAGTTCACTTGCTAATTGGTATTGTCTTCCAAGAGTTGTCAAAGCACTGTTAAAAAGAAAAGAATCCATAGGGCAATCCAAAACTATGCCTCCAACCTTTTGGCTAAATACATCCAGCGATTGTTGTGCTACAGTTCCATTAGGCCCTGCTTTAACCCAACCAGGTATTGATGGATTGAATTCATTTGGTCCATTTATCCTATTAGAGGTGACTCTCAAACTCTCCTTCCAATCTGGCTTGATAAAGTAGGGTGCAGGTTTAGTCTGTTGAATATTAGACATGTCAGTAATTGTTATTGTGTAATCACCATTCTGCAAGGTTCTTGAAGACTTACCATCCCAATCAATTGTAGTAACTTCACCATCAACGGCCAAGAAAATAGCCAAATGGAGTGTAGGGTCACCTATTTTACCAAGAATATAAGAACCAGAGTTCTTCACATCAAATAAGCTACACCAATTAGCACCTTTTGACCACAAAGGACAGCCAGCAGGTGGTGAAGCACCTGCAAGATAAACATGCCCAATTGCGAATACATCATGTTCCTCAAGATTCGAAAGACCTGAAACAGAACAATAGTCCCTGTCTCTAAAGATACCATCACACCAACATTGGCTTGTACGATTGTAAGATATATCATAGGCACGATAAGTATCTACTAGAGCAAAATCATAATGTGCAAAAGAAACTCCAGCAACTATTTCAGTACCATCTGAATCGGTTAAGCATAATTGATTATTGGTATAGGCTGGCATTCTAATTGTAGCCATATTAGTTACAGTGCATGTGGAACCAACACAGCTGGTTATATTAGCTGTGCTCAGGTTATGTTGAGTACATGTTTGAGCTTGTGTGCACATAGCTAGAATGGCCAACATTACGAAAAGGATGATGTATTTGTGCATGATGAGTTTTAACAGACATTCATAATACCAATTATGGTTTTGTAAGTCCCACCGACTAAATATAGATAGTCAGTTATTCCTTTGTAAGAAATTATGACTAGAGCTGGCCAATATCTGTGATAAAGTGACAGGAGTATTACTAGAAAAATTTCTAGATACTTTAGCATTCTGATGGCCCCTTCCAATGACATGGTGTGTCAAATTAGAAGTGCCAGAAACAGTTGTGTTACAAATAATACAATGCCATTGTTCAGGTCCCATACAAATAAAATCACCTGACTCATTGCTTTCCTTCTGCCAGGTAGAAATGATTACTGAAGGATCGGTAATACCAACAAACCTTCTATCACCTGACAAGTCATAACAATTTTCCATCTCCGGTAGAAGTGAGAAGTGAAGCAGAATGTTTTTACTATCAACAATTGCATTCAAATCTCTCACAAAATGCCACTGACCATCCCATCTCATGTAAAACTCATTGCCTAGAGGATCAACTGATTTAGTTAGAAAATTAGTTTTCCTAACAGACACTGGAGGTTTAGGACGTGAAATCGGAGTTTGTGGTCCATACTGCTTAAATAAAATTGGGCGTGACATGGTGTGTGATACATACATTCATAATACCAATACCAGTTTTAATAGGGCTGGCCCCAACATCTTAAACAACTTAAAATCCTAATTCAGGATTTGCGTTGTCGAACTTGCATTCATCATGCTGAATTTCCTTCGGTCTAGGACAAAACTTAATTTTGTTCCTAATAGACATCCAGATTTTCCTTGCTTCCTCAGGAGAGTGTTTGTCTAATCCAAGTCCAATAATATTTAGATTATGGCAATTAGGGTACTCCTTATCACAGACAATACCATAATGGAGCTTGGTTATCGCCGAATTAGAAAGTAAGTGTTCTATATCTTGAACAATATACCATTCATCCTCAATTCCAAACCAACTTTCATTACCACAGGTAATGACACAAATTAGTATAACAGTTCTCATGCCTTGGAGTACATACATTCATAATACCAATAACCGTTTAAAGTTGACGGTCAACTATTTTTGGAAGAATCTGTAGAATTAGTTTCCAGATAAAGAGAAGTTCTTTTTCTGGACATGGGGTGCTTCAGCAATCCATTTTCTGCGAATTTCCTCCGGAGTCATGCCTTCGATACTAAAATACTCTCTAACATCATATGAATTTTTATAATCCCACATAAGTATTCCAGTATGAAGTTTATCAACATCACCATCAGCCAAAAGAGGCCATGGATTCTCAATGATACACCAATCATCTTCCAATCCTACCCAGATATTTCCTGAATAGGTTTTAAGGGTGCTTATAAAGATGACTCGCCGCATGATGTGTTAGCATACATTCATAATACCAATATCCATTTTCTACCAAAAGGTACGGATAATGGACAACCGAGGTAAGTCAGAGACTGACTTACCATTTCATCTTGTGATAATTCTTAAAAGTTAAGTCGCCCCTCTCCAGACGCTTGCTAATGTAATCCCTAGCTTTTTGTATACCTCCAAGTAATTTTAGGCCTGGTCCTTCCATCTTCATAACTCCAGGCAACAAATTACCTTTAACACCATACAAGGATAGGAAAAAGTCAGGACCTATCTTATTAGAAATATCAGAAGGAATTTCATCTACAAACTTACCGAGCCTGTGTCTAAACCTTTTCTCTGGATCATCAACATTAAAAACGTGGTACTGTACAGGAATGCAAGAGAGGACGATCCTCATGTATGTTGCCAGTTCGTGATTATGGAACAAAACACACAGATATGAGACACATGTTGAAAACATGTTACTCAAGCCTTGAGGGTCAATATCATACTTGTCCTTATCTACAACAAAGAACTTTGAGAATGCAACTCTCAAATCTCTATCTAAAACAGGAACACTAACGTCATTCCCATCAACCGTAATGCTTAATTTCTTTGGATAATGTGATAAGTATGTAGCCTTATCAACACCAAATTCAGTGAACAAAAATGGTTTACCTTCATCCTTGATCTCAAATCCATACTTAGCGACAAAGTTGATCAAACCTTCCTTATCATTGAGTTTATCGAAAAGAATACGTTCTGCTATTGATACAACATCATCACCTGTCACGGATAAGAAAATACATTTGTCAATAACATTCCAAGACAAACCAAGATAGAACCTGAAAATAATTAGCATTAGACATGTTACAATGAAAGAATTTCCGTCGCTCGTGGTTAAGTCTCCTGAGGGTCTGGTCATATTAATTCTATAAACCCTTCCATCAGGTAAACACTCAGCTCTATAAATTAAATCCTTATAATGCGATGACAACCACTTGAGAGCTTTTGAATCAGAATAAAAGTGTGACATGAAAATCATCTCAAATTTAGCATGGTCGACACTAACATGGCCATCCAGCTTGCTTTGGTCACAAGTAAAAATTACTGGATCCTTACGGTTTTCAAGTTCATAAATTAACACCCTGGCAACTTCTGCTGGGCTCGAATCTAATCGAATCCATCTATTCTTTGCAACGATACGCTCATGGATAGGTCGGAAAACGATAGTATCGTTAATCCGATAGGTTGGAGGCGAACAGGTTATACCTCTAGGAATGGTTCCCTCAAAGGTCCCAATACTAGTTTCAATTAATTTGGTATTACGAGGAATCTTTTCATGCTTATAAAATACAGTCCAGACTTTTTCAGTGGGTTTATCCTCCATAACGTCTATAAAGCGTTGAATAGTCTTGTCTGGATAGTTGTCAAAGAAGAAACCAAGTCTTTCTTTCTTCTCGTCAATTTCCTTCATAAATCCTTGGGTCGATTTTCTATTAATGAACTGACCTGCATAATCTAAGTCATAAATGAAATCAATCTCCTCGGCAAACATGTTAATCATGTGCCAGGTTGCCCAACCAAAGTGATTCTGTTGTTCTCTATCCAATTCTCTATGTGGGATATCTTTTCTTGCTATCTTCATTGCTTCCATTGCAAGATCACTTGATTTAGGAAAGATCATATCATCCACTCCATAGAGTTCCTGAAGGTCCAATGCTTTATCACCATCCCTATAAGGCATCAAAGACATTATTATAGGATGTCTTGCACCAATCCCGGCAGGAACTCTATTAGCAGTTGAAAGCCTACCTTCTACCATAGCATCACCAACCATCTCATTAGGTTTTGGTGCCTCCAATGGTGGTAAGGTGCAGTATTTGCCTTGCAATCTGGAGAAAAATTCCCAAGAGTTGATAGTGGCATAAGTCGAAGGATGGTTTTTCTTAACACTCTCTATGAATTTGTCTGTTCTAACCTTAACCCTAGATAGTATCCACATATACAATTTCTTGAGGAAAGCAATTACAAAGGTATTTCTGCCTTTGGACATATCTACCTCTGTCGCACTTCTTTCTTCTAGAGCATTTTCAGTAAAGAACCAATTGCTAAGATAGTCAAAATTGACATCTCCTAGCAATGATAGTAGCCATAAAGCATATAGAAGGACAACTTTGTCTTTGCTGGCAAATCCTCTCACAATTTGAGGGATCATAACCATAAAAGCTCCAGGTGCCATACCAAACTTCCAGAGACCAAAGAAAACACTCAGAGGAACTGCAAGCAGAGGTTTCAAACTCGAGAGAGTTGCCACGGTAGCAAGCATCCACAGTCTAGAAGATAAACTAGGCTGGATGACCTGTTTGTTCTGGAGTGCAACTTCTATTTCTCTCCTTCTGAGTAGGTAACTTAGCGCAAAACTACCAACTATCTTTGCAGCAACAGCTATACCAAAGTATTTCGTAGTAACAAAAGCTCCAAGCCCAAGTAACCCCCACTGACACAGATCAATTAACTGTGAGGAAGGATTTCCTTTAGACTCAGTAGAACGAAAATTCTTACCTAAGCTATACAGAATGTCTCCTGATATATATCCAAAGACACTTGAAACAGGCATGACAGCCAGATCACGCGCACTTCTAACTTGAAGACCATAATCAGTATACAATTTCTTTCTTTCTTCTCCATCCAATTTTCTAACAAATTCATTATACTTATCCTCAATACTCTTCTTTCTGATGAAAAATTTCTTAATGAGTTTCCATATAATGTACATTCCAATACATATTAGAACAGGGAATGCAAGACCATTTACCAAAGCAGAAGGGTTTCTGACCCAAACTAGGAACCTATCCCATAGAAGTGTGAATGCTTCTCCCGTAGTAGCAGCACCCACTATATAGGCAAAGTTTTCTTCTGACCAAATAAGGACTCTTCTGATGTAGCCCATTGGAGCTATCCCATTAAATATGTCCTTAAAACCTTTGAAAAATGAAAGGATGGTTTCTTTCCAACTAGGGCTAGATCCTGCCAAGAAAATGCTTTCTCCTAGATCTATCCTTTCAAATACAGAATACGATCTTTCACCCAAACCAGATTCCATTATCTCACTAATGTTCTTATCAATATTAAGTCCAATTGAATTTGTATATAGGTTAAGAGGGTTCCAAGCGCCACCTGGTAGTTGCACTTTGACATTGAAGGAAACTCTCATTCCCATCCAGTTATATTTGATTTCAGAGAAGCGTAATGTAACTTCCCTTCCCAACAAAAACAACATTTCTAACATATTTGAGAGTTTCTCACTACCAACACGACGCAATCCAACTATGATATCTTCCTTATCAAATGAAACTTTTGTAATCATAATTCCATATATAACAAAATCTTTCTGAACATAAGGATCACTTCTCATGCCCAAACCTGATTTGATAGTACGACTTAGGTAACCATAGTAGGAATTGTCTATAACTGCAGCTATAAATTCCTTGTCAGTACATCTCTTCGACAACAACTCCTCCCAATTTTTCTCCTGAACATCGAAATCGCCCTCAATAACAGTAACTCCACTGTTATTAATAAAGGCTCTCAATAGGGTATTGGAAAAATCTTGCCTTCCAAGCGTTAGACCGTCGTCATCCATCCAAATGACTCTATAGTCAGTGACAATTTTTGGACTTATTAGACTGTAGTTTATGAGGAGGAAAGCCCATACTGTAAGTTTTCCTCTGTTTACAACTCCTTTGAAGTCAATTGAGTTCTTCCAGTGATAATACATCAAACCAATGTCCAAAGGTTCTATAGGCTCTGCATCTGTCTCTATTGCAACATAAAAACCTGGTTTTGTTCTACCGACTCTACCTTTTCTCTGTTCACAAGAAGACCAGCCTGCAGCATGTTTCTGTAAAGAAATTTTCTCTGGTTTAGTCCAATCTCCGCAATAAGAGTACTGTTCTTGGCTATCAATGACAACATCAAAGTTCCCGGTGATGCCGTTTTCAGCAGAATTTGTAGCAAATGTACATTGAACATGTTCGGACATGTTGTCTAACATGTATTTTCCAGCGGTCTCGCTGGTAAAAGTTGTACCTTTGTATCCTTTCTGCTTGATTCTCTCTACACCTGCTATACATTTCTTAATAGTGGGTAGGAAGACCAGTACTCTTTTTCCTTGCTTCAACCATCTCTCAGCTTCATCTATGGCATTCTTATACTTCGCTGGAACTTCAGCTACAGGGTATTTAGTATCACCAATAGAAAAATCCCACTCCTTAACGGTGGCGGAAAGCTCAAGACGTTGAGTGTACTTTTGGCGTATTCCATATAAGAAATTATCAACCATATGACATTCGTCTACAATGATTATGTGTTTACAAATGGCAGATGCTTTATGTTCAAACAGATAATGTCTAGTACAATAAACAATATCGCAACTATCAAAATCGCCTGACTTGAGGTCTGAACATAAGGCACCAAACTTGATACTTGGGTATTTGCCTCTCATATATTTAAAAAGTCCAACAACATTTGCTTTTAAAGGCTGACAAATAATAATTTGTCGTTTCGTTACTTGGAACAAGGCAGCTATCAGATCAGTACTCTTGCCAGAACCACACTTCCCTGAGACAGTAATAATATCCTTTTCGGACATCTTTGCAGCTATTTCACGGCAAACACTGCTCATTTTCATCCTTTCAGGAGTGATTATGTCATTGGTAAAAACCAATCCAACAGATGTATTCTTATCTTTTACAATAGCACTCCAACCAAAAGTTCCAACTAAGGACACGTGGCCCAGTTCAATCTTAACACATGGACACCCAGAATCACCTCCTTTCAAATTGGTATAAAACATTATACCATGAGGACTTGAGGAAATAATATCTTTTGAAATTTCTATGGTTTCAGTTTCTCTGCAAATATATGTTCCATCTGCCAGATTCTTACCTAATAGGGATAAATCTATAAGGTGTTTGTTTTCTGCCACCATATAGGCGTCGGCGTGCAATTTGGTATCTAGTCTCATTAATTCTTTAGACACATCAATTTCACCTCCACCTCCACAATGACCTGTGGTATAACAAGTTCCATTGAATTTGAACATGGTAACAATTCCCTGCCCGAATAGGTTACTGGCAAAAGTCATGCTTTCAGTTACATATTCGTCCTTAGAGTAAGTTTTCCATGCGAATTCTTTCTCCTTAATGTTGACACTCCAAGTTCTAGGGATGTATAATCCACCACCTTCCTTTGTAACTTTCTCAGGATCAGGCTCATATTTTCCGTGGTTAAACATTCCCCAACCGATTTTGTCAAGAAGATTAGATACCGTCAGGAGCCACTTATCAGGACAGATTTTACAAACCAAATCTACAAAAGACCAATAAGTGCTTGCTGTTAGTTTGGCCATCTCTCTCAAGTAGTATTTCAGTTGAGATGATAACCAATTCCAGATGCTACCATCAGCATCTGGTCTCAAAGTGGAGGAATAATCTAGAATGGCCTCAAAAAGCCCTCTATCAACTTCCTTTTCCACTTTTTCAAGTTTCGGAGCCTGTGCAAAGTGATTAGATATTAAAAACTTGTGCGCACCATCTACAAGTATGTGGACTCCAATTATTCCGCAGTTTTCTTCAGGCACATAAGTCCCTGCTCCGGAAACACTGATAGCTTTAGTAAAATCTTTAGGATCCATCAATGAATAGTTAGTAAAAGCTTCATTGAGTTCATCCAAGTTACTAAAACTAGCATCTATATGTATACTATCACGTTTGCCCAATGCATCACTCTGTTCTTTTAGAGCGTGCACTGATGCAATTTCAGTCATGTTTATCGGCAAGTTATAACCATTTGAAGACAAAGCTTCAACGATACTAACTACGAATAAATTTTCTTCAACAGTCTCAAAATGAATTTGTTCAGAAGCCATGATGTGGGGTTACATACATTCATAATACCAATAACGGTCGAATTTTATACTGCAACCGCCTGCAGTTGTTTAATTTAATTTTAACTTTGAAGAGGTAAATACCTCAACAGGTTAAGCCTACTACGGTACAGAAACCATACGCAGTGTCATTAAGCCCTCGGCGGGGGCGCCACTAAATGGCAATACCTTGAGTAAACTCAAGGGTTTTTCCCTGATGACCCATAAATTTATAGGTCAGTAATTTTACATACTATGGGTAGTATAACCATTTGTTCCGCAACACAAATGGAAAGCGCTGTTTTAGGTTAGATATTCGAAGGAACTACATAACAGTAGCAGAGTTTTAAGAGTGTCCGCTCTTACAACTAAGCTAAAAATCACGTTTGTCCAACTAAGATCAAATCCCATCCCAACGCATGACCTCTACTGATTAAACAGTATTTTTAAAAACTCGAGGAAAGTTTTCCATGAACCCATGGATAAGTAATAGGCCTCCAAAGAGGCCTATTATCCTTACTACATTAAAGCAGTTGTTTTACGGTATCGAGGATACGATACCAACAATAAA